>WNFK01028203.1_pt1 | contig 20671 bp, 17 predicted proteins | sample 5400281 | NCBI WGS metagenome assembly WNFK01 (sample SAMN13153350, study PRJNA577476) | soil metagenome | isolation source: 20 cm soil on Douglas fir-dominated hillslope | place: USA:California | collected 2013-09-17
CCGGCCCCTCCCCCGAACGGCGCCGGCCCGAGGGCGGGCCGCGCCGCGCCGCCCCGCGCAAGCGCGGCCGCCGGCGCAAGGGCAGCTTGCGCGTCGGACGCATCGTCTACTGGGGCGCGGTCGCGGCGCTGTGGCTGGTGATCGCGGCGATCGGCGTGCTGTTCTGGGTCGGCTCGCATCTGCCGCCGATCCAGTCGCTCGAGATCCCCAAACGCCCGCCGTCGATCCAGATCGTCGGCCTCGACGGCCGCGTGCTCGCCAACCGCGGCGAGATGGGCGGCGCCGCCGTCCCGCTCAAGGAGCTGCCGCCCTATCTGCCAAAAGCCTTCGTCGCCATCGAGGACCGCCGCTTCTTCTTCCATCACGGCATCGATCCGATCGGCCTCGGGCGCGCCGTGATGGCGAACCTGCTTCATCGCGGCGTCGCGCAGGGCGGCTCGACCCTCACGCAGCAGCTCGCCAAGAACCTGTTCCTGACCCAGGAGCGCACGCTCACCCGCAAGCTGCAGGAGGTCGTGCTCGCGCTGTGGCTCGAGCACAAGTTCAGCAAGGCGGAGATCATCGAGCTCTATCTCAACCGGGTCTATTTCGGCGCCGGCGCCTATGGGGTCGAGGCGGCGGCGCAACGCTATTTCGGCAAGTCGGCGCGAAACGTGACGCTCGCCGAATCCGCCCTGCTGGCCGGCCTGGTCAAATCGCCGTCGCGGCTCGCGCCCACCAAGAATTTCAACGGCGCCGAGCGGCGCGCCCAGCTGGTGCTCGCCGCCATGTCGGACGCCGGCCTGATCAATGATGGGGCCGCCAAGGTCGCGATGATGCATCCGCCGCGCATCGTCGTGCAGTCGGTGGGCGGCGTGAACTATGTGGCCGACTGGGTGATGGACGTCGTCAACGATCTCATCGGCCGGGTCGAGCAGGACATCGTGGTCGAAACCGGGATCGATCCGGTGCTGCAGGCGGCGGCCGAGAAGGCGCTGGTCGACGCGCTGACCCAGAAGGGCGAAAAATTCGACGTCGAGCAGGGCGCGGTGATCGCCATGACGCCGGAGGGTACGGTGCGGGCGATGGTCGGCGGCAAGAGCTACGCCGAAAGCCAGTTCAACCGCGCCGTCGCGGCCAGGCGCCAGCCGGGCTCGGCCTTCAAGCCCTTCGTCTATCTCACCGCGCTCGAACGCGGGCTCACCCCCGACACCCTGCGCGACGACAAGCCGATCGACCTGAAAGGCTGGCGGCCGGAGAATTACGGCCACGAATATTTCGGCCCGGTGACGCTCACCCAGGCGCTCGCCAACTCGCTCAACACCGTGTCGGTGCGCCTGACGGTCGAGTTCGGACCGGCCGCGGTGGCGAAGACCGCCTATCGGCTGGGCATCACCTCCAAGCTCGAGCCGAATCCCTCGCTCGCGCTCGGCACCTCGGAAGTCTCGGTGATCGAGCTCGTCTCCGCCTACGCGCCTTTCGCCAACGGCGGCAACATGGTGGTGCCGCACGTGGTCGAGCGCATCCGCACGGCGGACGGCAAGAAGACGCTCTACACCAACGCCAACACGTCCTTCGGCCGCGTCGTCGATGCGCGCTATGTCGGCATGATGAACGCGATGATGCGCCAGACCCTGCTCACCGGCACCGCCCACAGCGCGTCGCTGCCGGGCTGGGTGGCGGCCGGCAAGACCGGCACCAGCCAGGATTTCCGCGACGCCTGGTTCATCGGCTATACCGGCCATCTGGTCACCGGCGTGTGGCTCGGCAACGATGACTCCTCGCCGACCAAGAAGGCGACCGGCGGCGGGCTCCCGGTCGACGTGTGGAGCCGCTTCATGAAGGTGGCGCACCAGAACATTCCGCTCGCCGATCTGCCGGGGCTCGCGCGCGGCGGCGGCTTGCTGGCGCCGCCGGCACCGGCAGGACCCGCGGCCGTCTCACAGGATCGCCTCGCGCCGTCCGACCGCCTGGCGCCCGTCCCGGTCGCCACTGCCGGCAACGTGCGTCCGCAGGCCGACCGCGGGCTCGACGGCTGGTTCCTGGACCGGCTGTTCGGCGGGCGGTAACGACTTCTTTTCTTTGCGGACTATCCGCGCCCGCTGCCGCTGCGCCGGTCGGCCCGCACGTTTCGCGTCGCCGCCCAGACCCAGAAGGCCACGCAGCCCGGAATCGCAATCCCCAAAACCAGCGGCCAGGCGGTCGCGCCGAGCGACTGGCCGACCAGCGCGCCGGTCGCCGCCGCGACCGACTGCTGCACGCAGCCGATGAGCGACGAGGCCGCGCCGGCGCGGTCGGGAAACGGCTGCAGCGCGCCCGCCAGCGCCTGCGGCATCGCGAGCCCCATGCCGAACAGATAGAGCATCATGGGCGCCACGATGCCGCCGACCGCTTCCGGCGTCAGCACGGTGGCGGGCACCATCGCGACCCCACCGAGCGCCATCGCGAGCGCGCCCCAGCCGATGGTGCGATCGAGCCCCAGGCGGATGACCAGCCTAGCGGCGAGCGAGGTGCCGACCACATAGCCGACGCTGGCGGCCGCGAACGACAGGCCGAAGCCGAAGGGGGTGAGCCCATGCACGATCTGCAGCACGAAGGGCGAGCCCGAGATGAAAGCGAACAATCCGGCATAGCCCGCCGCCACGATCGCCAGATGGGCGCGCACGCCGCGATGGCGGGCGACGGCGGGCGCGGGCGCAGCGTCTCCGGCAGCAGCCAGCGGACGGCGGCGGCCGCGATGGTCCCGGCGAGAAAGATGAAAAGGAAGCAGGCGCGCCAGCCGAAGGCCCCCTGCAGCAGGCTGCCGATCAGCGGCGCGACGATCGGGGCAAGCCCCATGATCATCGCCATGAGGGAGAGCTCGCGGCCGGCGCGCGCGCCCTCGTAGAGATCGCGCACCACCGCGCGCGCCAGCACGATGGCGCCGGCCGCCCCGAAGGCCTGCACGAAGCGCGCGCCGATCAGCGCCGCGATCGACGGCGCCACGGCGCAGACCAGGGTGGCGATGCAGAAGATCAAAAGGGAGGCGAGCATCACCGGCTTGCGGCCGTGGCGGTCGGCGAGCGGCCCATAGACGATCTGGCCCGCCCCGAAGCCGACCAGATAGGCCGAGATCGTGAGCTGGACCTCACCCGGCGGCGCCGCGAGCGCGCGGCCGATCTCCGGCAGCGACGGCAGATAGAGATCGACCGAGAGCGGTCCGATGGCGGTGAGCAGCGCGAGCAGCGCCGTGAGGGCGAGCGTGTCGGGGCGGAGCATGATGTCTGTTTACCGTCATGCCCGGCCTTGTGCCGGGCATCCACGCCTTACTCCTACACGCCCGGCGGTCAAAGACGTGGATGGCCGGGACAAGCCCGGCCATGACGATTGTTACTGTCATTGCGAGCGAAGCGAAGCAATCCCGAGAGGCAAGTGCAGGTGGATCGAGATTGCTTCGGCCCGCTGGCGCGGGCCTCGCAATGACGGTTACGTTTTACTCCAGGCCATAGCGATGCAGGTCCGCGCCGTGGGCGTCGAGCCAGGCCTTGGCGCGCTTGGCGTCGGGGCAGATCCCGAGGACCGTGCGCCAGAAGCGCGGCGAATGATTCATCTCGATGAAATGCGCGACCTCGTGCGCCGCCAGATAGTCGAGCACGAAGGGCGGCGCCAGGATGAGGCGCCAGGAGTAGGACAGCACGCCGGTCGCCGAGCACGAGCCCCAGCGGCTCGCCTGGTCGCGGATCGACACGCGCTTGACCGCGATCCCGAGCCGGGCGGCGTAGCGCCGGCTCGCCGCCTCGAGATCGCGCTTGGCTTCGCGTTTGAGATGATCGGCGACCCGGCGCCCGACATGCGGCGCCTCGCCGGCGACGCACAAGAGCCGCACGCCGTCGGGTGCGACCTCGCTCCACACCGTGCCGCGCGCGCCGCGCCGGTGATCGATGCGGTGATCGAGCCCGCGGATCGGCACGATGGTGCCGTGGCGGAACGGCACCGCCACCGGCAGCCGGCGCAGCCGCGCCGCGATCCAGCCACCGTGCCGCTCCGCGAAGGCGCGCGCCTCCTTGAGGCTGCCGCGCGGCGGCATGGTGAGCACGACCTCGCGGGTCGCCGCATGGATCCGCAAGGTGTAGCGGCGTGCCCGTGGGTGGCGCCGCACCTGCACCGGATAGGTCACCTGCTCGACCGCGACCTCGATCATCCGCGGCTCGGGCGGACGGCGGAAAAGCAGGGCGCGCAGCGACATGACGGTCGGGTCCGGAAAGAGGCGTCCGGCAAAGCTTATGCTGATTCGCAGCCGCCGACGCTCATCACGCGTCAACCGGCGCCAGGATAGCGGCCGTCGAGGGCGCCGGGCAACCGCGGCGACTCCCCTCGCCGGCTAGGCGTCGGTCGTCCGGCGCTCGTGCTGGGCCGAGCCGTTCGTCCCCTTGGGAGGGTGCGCGGACCCGTTGGCGACGGCGCGCGGGCGGACGACCGGCGAGGCGGCGTTGTTGGACAGGATGAAATCGGAGATGCGCGGCGCGATCTCGGAGCGGAAGCGCGAGCCGTTGAACACGCCGTAATGGCCGACATCGGGCTGCAGCCAATGCGCCTTGCGGCTGGCCGGAATGTTGACGCACAGGCGATGCGCGGCTTCCGTCTGCCCGACGCCCGAAATATCGTCGTGCTCGCCTTCGACCGTCATCAGGGCGACCCGCTTGATGCGCGCCGGATCGACCGGCGCTCCCCGATGGGTCATCCGGCCGGTCGGGAGCGAGTGGCGCACGAAGACGGTCTCGACCGTCTGCAGATAGAATTCCGCCGTCAGATCCATGACGGCGAGATACTCGTCGTAGAATTCGCGGTGCTTCTGCGCCGAATCGCCGTCGCCCTGGACCAGGTGGTGGAACAGCTTGCGATGCGCCTCGATGTGGCGGTCGAGGTTCATGCTGACGAAGCCGTGCAGCTGAATAAAGCCCGGATAGACGTCGCGCATGAAGCCGGGATGCGGAAACGGCACCTTGGTGATCACGTTGCGGCGAAACCAGTCGGTGCCGCGCATCTCGGCCAGCTTGTTGACCCCGGTCGGATTCTCGCGCGTATCGATCGGACCGCCCATCAGCACCATCGAATGCGGCACGTTGGGATCGCCGGCCGCCTCCATGACGGCGACCGCCGCGAGCACCGGCACCGACGGCTGGCACACCGCCACCATATGGACGCCGCCGCCGAGGAAATGCAGCATCGATCTGAGATAATCGACATAGTCATCGAGGTCGAAGCGCCCTTCGGTGAGCGGCACCAGCTTGGCGTCGACCCAATCGGTGATGTAGACGTCGTGATTGGGCAGGAAGGCCTCGACCGTGCCGCGCAGCAGGGTCGCATGGTGCCCGGACATCGGCGCCACGATGAGCATGCGCGGCTGCGGCCGGCGCGGCATGTGCTCGATCGAGCGCTCGAAATGCACGAGCCGGCAGAACGGACGCTCCCACACCACCGAAGGCTCGACCGGGACGCGCTCGCCGCCCACCAGGGTGGATTCGATGTCCCATTCGGGCCGGCCATAGTGGCGGGTCGAGCGCTCGAACAGCTCGCAGGTCGCCGCCACCGTTTTGCCGAGATGCGTGTTGGCCAAGGGATTCATCGGGTTCTTGAACGAGAGCCGCGTCAGATCTGCGGCCGCCCGCGCCGGCAGCAGCGCCGCCCGGCTCATCTCCCAGAACCAGTACATCGGCCCCGACAGCACAAGGCCGCCATCGCCCGGAAAGGCGGGCGCGTCGCCAAATTCACCGATTGCCATGGGATCCCAGCCTTCCGCGCCCCTGTTGCGGTGCAACACAGTGTCGTGTGTCTGTCATATCGTCAACTCATTAAGGAGCCTTCCCACACCCTTGTGGGGCTGCATCTTATCTGGGCAGATAGGCATAAATTCAGCTAAATCAACCAGATAAATACCACTGTCATTCCCCGCTCTGCATCAGGGAACCGCTCCGGCGAGCGCTTTTCAACAGCGCCAGAAAGGCGGCCGCGCCGGCCGTGAACAGCACCGCATTGAGCGCCAAGGACTCGAGCATCAGGTCGAGGCGGAACACGTGGTCGATCATGAGGGCCCGCATGCCCTCGAACACGTAGGTCGGCGGCAGCAGCCAGGCCACGGCCTGCAGCCAGCCCGGCAACACCGCCACCGGGTAATAGACGCAGGTGAGCGGCAGGAAGATGAACATGATGGTCCAGGCGAGGTTCTCGGCGCCGAGCCCGTTGCGCAGCACCAGGCCGGACACGAAGATCCCGACCGCCCAGCTGGTCAGCAGCAGATTGATGAAAAAGGCGACAAGCGCGAAACCCAGCCCGAACAGATTGAAGCCGAAAAACGCGATGGCGAGCAGCGTCACCGGCACCACGCCGATCGCGAGCCGGATGACGCTCATGATCATCAGCGCGATCACGAACTCGACCGGCTTCAACGGGCTCATCATCAGGTTGGCGAGATTGCGCGACCACATCTCTTCGAGGAACGAGATGGAAAAACCGAGCTGGCCGCGGAACAGGATGTCCCACAACAGCACCGCGCCCAGGAAAGTGCCCCCCGCGCGGGCGAAGAAACCGGCATTCTGATTGATGTAGACCTGCAGGAAGCCCCACATCAGCATCTGCACGGCCGGCCAATAGACGAGCTCGAGCAGACGCGGCCAGGACGAACGGATGAGATACCAATAGCGCAGCACCATCGCGGCGATCCGCGCGGGCGAGATCGCGGCCGGCTCCGGGTCGCGCGCGGTGCTCGGGCTCATGGCGCGGCCTCCGCATTGCCACCGCCGCGCGCCACGTCGAGAAAGACCTCCTCCAGGCTGGCACGCCCGAAGCGCGCGCGCAGCGCGCGCGGCGTATCGTCGCCCACGATCTCGCCCTTCTTCAGGAAGATGACGCGCTCGCACAGCCGCTCGACCTCGACCATGTTGTGGGAGGCGAGCAGCACGGTCGCGCCGCGCTCCCGCCGGTAGCGCTCCAGGCGCGCACGCACCCAGTCGGCGGTGTCGGGATCGAGCGAGGCGGTCGGCTCGTCGAGCAGCAGCACCTCGGGCCGGTTCAGCAACGCCTTGGCGAGCGCGGCGCGGGTGCGCTGGCCGGACGAAAGCTTGCCGGTCTGCCGGTCGAGGAGATCGGCGAGCTCGAGCTCCTGCGCGAGCGTGCGGATGCGCGCCGCGATGTCCACGACGCCGTAGAGCCGCGCGAAAACCTCGAGGTTCTGCCGCACGGTGAGCCGGCGCGGCATCTCCACATAGGGGCTTTCGAAATTCATGCGGTGCAGGACGCGGTAGCGCTGGCGCGGCATGTCGGCGCCCAGCACGCTGACCGAGCCCGCGGTCGGCTCAAGCAGCCCCATGATCATCGCGATGGTGGTGGTCTTGCCGGCGCCGTTGCCGCCCAGCAGCGCCGTCATGCTGCCCGGCGCGAGCGCGAAGGAAATGCCGGAGACCGCGGGCACGTTCTTGTACACCTTGACCAGGCGATCGACCGCGACGGCGGGGACGGATGCGGAAATCATGAGCTCATGTGTGCCGCGCCCGGCACCGCCGGCGCAAGGGAGCAAATCCGGCGTCTGGTCATATAAGATCGCGGCGCCCAGGCACCGGAGGACCCCATGCCCGCCATCACGCTCGATCAGGCCAACCGCATCATCGCCGCCGTGTTGCAGCGCGGGGCCGAGCTCGACTGCCGCCCGCTCTCGGTGATCGTGGTCGAGCCCGGCTGCAAGGCGAAGGCGTTCCAGAAGGAGGACGGCTCCTCCATGATCCGCTTCGAGATGGCCTTCGGCAAAGCCTATTCGGCGCTCGCGCTCGGCCGCTCGTCCAAGCTGGTGCGCGTGCGCGCGCAGGAAAAGCCGATCTTCATGGATTACCTGATCGCGGCGAGCGGCCGGCAGATCTTCCCCGAGGGCGGCGGGCTGCTGATCCGCGACGCGGACGGCGAGGTGATCGGGGCAGTCGGGGTCACCGGGGATACGGAAGACCGCGACGAGGAGCTGGCGGCCCACGGCATCCGCGCGGCCGGGCTCAAGACCGACGACGATTGCGACACGATGGGGCGGCGGGTGAATGTGAGGAAGACGAAGTAGGGGCCCGCTGCAGCCCAGAATGGCTCCCTCATGGTGAGGAGCGCCGCGCAGCGGCGCGTCTCGAACCATGGGCCAGGAACGCAAGCGGCGCCACATCGGCCGCCCTCGTCCTTCGAGACGCCTGCCTTCGCGTTGCGAAGGCAGGCTCCTCAGGATGAGGGCGGGGCAGGCGTGGGGCACGCGGCACCCCACGACAAATAGCCGCTGGCGCGACCGCGCGGGGCCTTTTGAGGCCGGCCGAAGCATGGTCTAAGCTCGGCCGGAACACCGCCGGCGACCATGAATAAGACGGCCGGAAACCGGCTCGACGACGGCGGCGAGGGGAACGCCTTTGGACGCACTGGCCGACCAGCGCGGCGTGACGTTGCGCGCGAGCTTCATGACCCGCAGCTTCGCGGCGCGCGCGGGCGGCGGCGGCCGGCGCCGCGTCGTCGCCACCGCCTGGATCGGGCTCCTGCTCGCGATCCTCGCCTTCCTGGTCATCTATCCGGTCGCGATGCTGGTGATCGGCGCGCTCACCGACTCCAATCCGGTGGTCGACGGTCTCGCGGGCCTGCATCCCTCGCTCGACAATTTCCTCACGGTCCTGGCCAATCCCAACGTCCATGCGGCGCTCGCGAACTCGCTGATCTGTTGCGGCGGCGGCACTGCGCTCGCGCTCGCCATCGGGCTGACCTTCTCGTGGATCGTGGTGCGCACCAACACGCCGTGCAAGCGCTTCATCGCGGCCGCCAGCATGCTGCCGCTGTTCGTGCCGCCGCTGGTCGCCGGCGTCGCCTGGGTGATCCTCGGCTCGCCCAAGACCGGGCTCATCAACACCGTCTTCAAATGGTTCGGCATCGACCTGCGCGTCGACCTTTACACGATGACCGGCATGATCTTCGTGTTCGGCATCTATTACGCGCCCTATGTCTACATGTTCACGGCCTCCGCGCTGCGCAACATGGATCCGAGCCTGGAGGAGGCGTCCGAGGTCGCGGGCGCAAGCCCGCTGGCCACCCTGTTCACGGTGACATTCCCGCTGATCCTGCCGGCGATCATCTCGGGCATGCTCTTGTCCTTCATCGTGATGCTCGGCATCTACGGCATCCCGGCGGTGCTGGGCGCGCCCGCCAACATCTCGGTGCTCACCACCTACATCTTCAAGCTCACCGCCTGGTCGCCGCCGCTCTACAACACCGCGGCCGCGGTCGCGATCATCCTCATGGTGGTGACCGGCTTCCTGGTATGGCTGCAGCACAAGGTCGTGTCCGGCCGCAGCTACGCGACCGTCGCCGGCAAGGCGTTTCGCCCGCGCAACCTCGATCTCGGACCCTGGCGCTGGCTCACGCTCGCGCTCGCGGTCGTCTATCTGTTCGTGGTGGTGGTGCTGCCGACGCTCGCGCTGATCGTCACGGCGTTCCGCAAGTTCATGTTCATCCGCGACTTCGCAAGCCTGATCGATATGCGGCAATACTCGCTCGTGCACTTCCAGGCGGTGTTCGACAACCCGCTCACCATGCGGTCGATCTGGAACACCCTCGAGGTCGGCACCATCACGGCGCTGCTCGGCGGCACCCTCGCCTTCGCGATCGGATATACGATCCATCGCACGCAACTCTCGGGCCGGCGCACGATCGATCTCCTGTCGAGCCTGCCGGTCGCGATCCCGGGCCTGGTCATCGGGGTCGCCTATCTGTGGGCCTGGATCGCGGTTCCGGGCGGGCTCTACGGCACGATCTGGATCCTCGCGCTCGCTTTCATCGCCCGCTTCATGCCCGACACCGTCAAGGCGCTCTCGACCTCCTTCATGCAGATCCATCGCGAGCTCGAGGAGGCGGCCTGGGTCTGCGGCCGCGGCCTTCTGTCGACGATCCGCACCATCGTGCTGCCGATCGCGAGCCCGGGGGTGATCGCCGCCATGACGCTCTTGTTCGTGCTGGCGATCCGCGAGCTCGGCTCCTCGCTGTTCCTCTACACCAGCGACAGCACCGTCATGGCGGTGCTGCTGCTCGACTATTACGAAGGCGGCAACACCGGCAAGACGGCCGCCTTCAGCCTGGTGCAGACCGCGATCCTCGCGGTGCTGATCGGAGCCGCCCATTGGGTTTCGCGCGGCATCTCGCAAAGCAGCATCGGGCGCGCCGGCTAGACTCAACCCCATTCAAGACGGAGGACGAGCATGACGAGAACATCGGTCATCATCGCGGCGGCCACGGCCGCAGCGGCCGCGGCCGCTTCGATCGCGGCGCCCGCGGCGGCGCAGGAGTTCGGCTCGCCCGAGCTGATCGCCGCCGCCAAGAAGGAAGGCAAGGTGGTCTATTACACCGCGAACTTCGCCGAGGTCGAGCAGGAGGTCATCAACGCCTTCAACAAGCGCTTCCCGGAGATCAAGGTCGAGATGGTGCGCGCGCCCGGCGGCCAGCTGATCACGCGGGTGAAGACCGAAGCCGCCGCCAACAAGCTGTCCGCCGACGTGGTCGACCACTCCGACCGCGCCCTGATGGCGGACCTGGTCGATCTGTTCCAGGATTACGCCCCGCCCAACGCCGCGGACTATGTTCCGGAGGCGATGATCTCGCCCAAGCTGTGGCCGCGCGCCACGCTGGTCTGGTCGATCGCCTACAATACGGAGCTGGTGAAGAACCCGCCGAAATCCTTCGCCGACCTCACCAAGCCGGAATACGGCAACAAGCAGATCGGCCAGGTGATCGCGTCGTCGGGCGGCACCACCTGGACCCGCACCATGTTCGAGCGCCAGGTGCTCGGCGAGGGCTACTGGGCGAAGCAGGCCGCCACCAACCCGGTGCTGTTTCCCTCGGGCGCGCCGATGGCCGACGCCATCGTGCGCGGCGAGGTCACGATGGGCCCGATCCTCTACAACGCGATCTACCCGAAGAAGCGCGACGGCGCCCCGGTCGAGATGATCTTCGCGCCGGAAGGCGCGCCGGTGAATCCCTATGCGAGCGGCGTCCCGAAGACCGCGGCGCATCCGAACGCCGCCAAGCTGTTCCTCAACTGGTGCCTGTCGCAGGAAGGCCAGACCTTCATGATCAAGCAGCTCGGCAATCTCACCTCGCTCAAGGTGGCGCCGATCTACCCGCAGGGCTTCGACCCCAAGGTGGTCAAGGTCTGGCTGCCCGACTTCGCCCAATACGTGAAGCTGCACCACGCCTGGGTCGAGGACTGGAACAAGGTCTATAATTACCGCCAGTGAGAACAGGCAGCAGCGCGATGGCGACGCTCGAGGTTCGCGATCTGGTCAAGGTCTTCGCGGGCGGCCGCCCCGCCGTGGACGGCGTGAGCTTCAGCGTGCCGGCGGGCGAGATCGTGGTGCTGCTCGGTCCCTCCGGCTGCGGCAAGACCACGACGTTGCGCTGCGTCGCCGGGCTGGAGGATCCGACCGCGGGCACGATCAGCATCGAAGGACGGACCGTCTCGGCGCCGGCGGACGGCATCAAGGTGCCGCCGCGGCTGCGCGGCATCGGGATGGTGTTCCAGTCCTACGCGGTGTGGCCGCACATGACGGTGGACCAGAACGTGCGCTACCCGCTCAAGCATCGCGGCATCCGCGGCAACGAGGCCGACCGGCTGGTGACCGAGGCGCTCGATCTGGTGGGCCTGGGCCCCTATGCCAAACGGCCCGTGGTCTCCTTGTCGGGCGGACAGATGCAGCGCGTCGCGCTCGCCCGCAGCCTGATCTACCGCCCTCGCCTGCTGCTGCTCGACGAGCCGCTGTCGAATCTCGACGCCAAGCTGCGCATGCGGCTGCGCGACGACCTGCGGCGCATCCTGAAAGCCACCGGCACGACCGCGCTCTATGTCACGCATGACCAGTCCGAGGCCGTGGTGCTGGGCGACCGGATCGGCGTGATGCGCGACGGCAAGCTGCTGCAGATGGCGACGCCCGACGCGATCTATAACCGCCCCGCCGACATCTTCGTCGCCAATTTCACCGGCGCCACGAACGAGATCGCCGGGAAGCTGGTCTCGCGCGAGGGCGACTTCGGGGTCGTCGATCTGGGCGGCGGCCGGCGCGCCGAAGCCGCGCTGCTGCAGGGGCTCGCGCCGGGCGACGCGGTACGGATCGCGTTGCGGCCCGAGAATATCGGGCTCGGCAAGCGCGACGGCGCCAACACGTTCGACGCGCGCGTGGTCGATCGGCGCTATCAGGGCACGCAGACGATCTACGACATCGATCTGCTGGGGCGGCGGCTCGAGGTGCTCGAGCTCGGCACATCGGTTCGCCACGAGGTCGGCGCCACCGCACCGGTGTCGCTGCCGCGCGAAATCCTGTGGGCTTATCATGACACCGGAACCGCGCAGGGCGAATAGCCGGCTGCAGGGCCGATCGGAGGAATCGATGCGCAGGCTCGTTCAGGCTGGGCTCGCCGCCCTGATGTTATGCGCCGCCACGGTCGCGGCGGCGCAAACCTATCCGAACCGTCCGGTCCGGCTGATCGTGCCGTTCGGCCCGGGGGGCGCGCCCGACGTGATCGCGCGGCTGATCGCCCAACAGCTCACCGTGCAGACCGGGCAGTCGTTCTTCGTCGAGAACCGGCCGGGCGCGAACGGCATCACCGGAACGGATGCGGTCGCCAAGGCGGCCCCCGACGGCCACACGCTGCTGGTGGTGTCGGCGTCCTTCGTGGTCAATCCGAGCATCTACCGAAAGCTCCCTTTCGATCCGGTCAAGGACTTCGCGCCGATCACCAACATCTGCTCGCTCGACGCCTTCATTCTCACGGTGACGCCGTCGCTGCCCGCGCGCACGCTGGCCGAATTCGTCGCGCTCGCGCGCAAGCCCGACAGCAATCTGTCCTACGGCTCGCCCGGGACCGGAAATACGCTGCAGCTCGCGGCCGCGCTGCTCAACGCGCGGATCGGCGCCAGCATGGTGCACGTGCCCTATCGCAGCGGCGCCGCCGCGGTGACGGCGCTGCTCGCCGGCGAGATCCAGGTGATGTTCACCAATTCCACCTTGGCGCTCGCCCATATCGAGGCCGGCACCCTGCGGGCGCTGGGTTATACCGGGCAGGCGCGCGCGCCCGACCTGCCCGAGGTTCCCACCATGACGGAGGCGGGCCTGCCGGGCATGGAGATCGACGGCGGCTGGTTCGGCGCCTTCGCGCCGGCCGGGACGCCGGGCGAGATCGTCGCGAAGCTTGCGCATGAGATCGACGCCGCGCTCAAGACGCCGGAGCTGCGCGAGCGCTTCAGGACGCTCGCGCTCCATCCGGTCGGGAATTCGCCGGCGGCCTTCGCGCCCTTCGTGGAGGCGGAAATCAAGTCCTACGCCGAGATGGTGCGCGCGGCCGGGATCTCGCCGGAATGATCGCGCGGCTGCGCGCTCCGACAGGGCCGGATCCGGCAGCGCATGCGCCCGCGGCGGAACGCCGCCGCGTCGCCGGGCGCCGCCGCGCGGCCGGATAAAATGTCTTATAGTCGCCGTCATGCCCGCCCAGGTTCTGAGCTACCCCCACCACCCGCTGCGCAACGTGCGTCTCGATACGCTGATGCGCCTGCGCTGGCTCGCGGTCTTCGGTCAGACCGCCGCCGTCCTGGTGGTGTATGACGGACTCGATTTCGAATTGCCGCTGTGGCCGTGCCTGGCGGTCATCGGCCTTTATGCCTGGCTCAATATCGCATTGCGGTTGCGCTTCCGCGGCAACCAGCGGCTCGAGCCCGACCGCGCGGCCTGGCTGCTCGCCTTCGACATCGCGGAGCTCGCGGTGCTGCTGTTCCTCACCGGCGGCCTGCAGAACCCGTTCGCGTTTCTTTTTCTCGGACCGGTGCTGATCTCGGCCACCGCCCTGCCGGCGCGCATGACGCTGATGCTCGCCGGCTTCGCCATCCTGTGCGCCACCGTCCTGATGTTCGTGCACTATCCGTTGCCGTGGTCGAGCGACGATCCGCTCGAGCTGCCGCAGCCCTACATGATCGGGGTCTGGCTCTCCATCCTGCTGTGCATCGGCTATATCAGCATCTATGCGTGGCAGATCATCGAGGAATCGCGCCAGCTCGCCGAGGCGCTGGCGGCGACCGAGATCGTGCTCACGCGCGAGCAGCATCTCACCCAGCTCGACGGGCTCGCGGCCGCGGCGGCGCACGAGCTCGGAACGCCGCTCTCCACCATCGCGCTGGTGGCGCGCGAGCTCGAAAAGGCGCTCGGCGACAACTCTCCGCATGTCGAGGACGTCAGGCTGCTGCGCGAGCAGGTGCAGCGTTGCGGCGACATCCTGGGCAAGCTCACCCAGCTGCCCGGTCCGGGCGAGCCCTTCGAGCGGATGCGCCTGGCGGCCCTGATCGAGGAGGTCGTCGCCCCGCATCGCCATTTCGGCGTCGCGATCGACGTCGTGACGCCCGCCGGCGCGGGCGAGGAGCCGGTCGTGGCGCGCAATCCGGCGATCATGTATGGGCTCGGAAACCTGGTGGAGAACGCCATCGATTTCGCGCGCGAGCGCATCGAGGTCGCGGCCGAATGGAGCGGCGACAAGGTGACGGTCACCATCAATGACGACGGCCCGGGCTTTCCGCCCGAGATCATGGACCGCCTGGGCGAGCCCTTCGTCACCGGCCGGCGGCAGCGGATACGGGCCGCGAACGAGACGCCCGGACTCGGACTCGGCTTTTTCATCGCCAAGACCCTGCTGGAGCGCTCGGGCGCGACATTGGCCCTGGAAAACCGCCAGTTTCCACAGCGCGGCGCGATCGTGCGGGTACGCTGGGCCCGGGCCGATTTCGAGCGGCTGCTGGTCGGAACGGCGGCCTGACGCCGGCCGGATCGCCAAATCGTCGAATTAACCACCCCGGCCTTGTCCGGCATCGGGGCGCCGGCCGCGGTTGGCCGCGGCCCTTGAGCGCGATACCATGGGTCGGTACTACGAGCGGCGTCGCGCGTCCCGACAAAGGTGGCCCCCATGACCGAACTCGCCAGCCCCCAAGGCGACCGTTCCCTGCTGATCGTCGAGGACGACAAGTCGTTCCTCCAGCGCCTGGCGCGCGCCATGGAGGGCCGGGGATTTACGGTCACCACCGCCGAGACGGTGGCCGACGGCCTCACCCAGGTGGAAAAGATGTCGCCCGCCTTCGCGGTGGTCGACATGCGGCTCGGCGACGGCAACGGGCTCGAGGTCATCTCGGCGCTCAAGAAGCGCCGGCCGGACGCGCGCGGCATCGTGCTCACCGGCTACGGCAATATCGCCACCGCGGTGACCGCGGTGAAGATGGGGGCGTTCGATTATCTCTCCAAGCCGGCCGACGCCGACGAGGTCGCGGCCGCCCTGCTGGCGCTCGAGGGCCGCAAGGCCGAGCCGCCGGAAAATCCGATGTCGGCCGACCGCGTGCGCTGGGAGCATATCCAACGCATCTACGAGCTGTGCGGCCGCAACGTCTCCGAGACCGCCCGGCGCCTCAACATGCACCGCCGCACGCTGCAACGGATTCTGGCGAAACGGGCGCCGAAGTAGTTTCGTAGCCCGGATGAGCGAAGCGAAATCCGGGACCGGTTTCCCCGCATTCCGCTTCGCTCCATGCGGGCTACAGCACTATCAAATCTCTTCCCCATACGGTCCCTGCGGATCGGCGAGCGCCTGCAGGCGGCGCGCGGCGGCGCGGGCGAAGCTCAGCATCATGCTGCGGCGGGTCGCGGCGTGCATCCGGTGCTCGGGCGCTTCGCGCACCAGCTCCGCCCCATAGGCGTCGGCGACGATCAGCCCGGCGTCGGCGGGGAAAATGTCGAGCGGCACATGGGAGGCGGTCGCGAACAACAGGCGATCGCAATGCAGCCGGTAGTCGGGCCATTTCTGGTCGACGCGGAAATCAGCGATCGAGGATTTGATCTCGACGATCCAGATGTCGCCGTTGTGACCGATCCCGACCAGATCGGCGCGCCGCCCGGACCCGAGCGGCAATTCGCAGACGCAGGACAGGCCGAGCGCGAGCAGCAGACGCTGCGTGCCGCGGGCGACCGCAAGCGCGGTCGGCGACTGCCGGCCGTCCACCGGGAAGGCGACGGTGTTGGGGGAGACCAGGCTCATTCCGCCGCCCTCCTGGCGACACGCGACGCCCGTTCGGGAAACGCCTGGGCCAGGGCGTCGGGCGTCGCCGCGATCACGCCGCGCTCGGTGATCAGGCCGGTCACGAGCCGCGCCGGGGTCACGTCGAATCCGTAATTGGCGACACGCGAGCCCGGCGGAACGACCCGGATGGTCTCGATGCGGCCGCCGGCTGTCAGGCCCGTCATGGTGGCGACCTCCCCGGCGTCGCGCTCCTCGATCGGGATATCGCGCCCGTCCGGAATTGTGAAGTCGATCGTCGGCGACGGCAGCCCGACATAGAAGGGTATGGCGTTGTCGTGCGCCGCCAGCGCCTTGAGATAGGTGCCGATCTTGTTGCAGACGTCGCCGTTGCGCGCCACCCGGTCGGCGCCGACGATCGCCATGTCGACCAGGCCGCGCTGCATCAGGTGGCCGCCGGTGTTGTCGGGAATGACCCGGTGCGCAACGCCGTGCTGGCCGAGCTCCCAGGCGGTGAGCGAAGCGCCCTGGTTGCGCGGGCGCGTCTCGTCGACCCAGACATGGACCGGCACGCCCTTGTCGTGCGCCGTGTAGATCGGCGCGGTCGCGGTTCCGACGTCGACGGTGGCGAGCCATCCGGCATTGCAGTGGGTGAGGATGTTGACCGGCTCGCCGGGCTTTTTCCTCGCCGCGATGTCCTCGATCAGCGCGAGGCCGTGGCGGCCGATCGCCTGGTTGATGGCGATATCCTCCGCGCTGATCTCGGCGGCGCGCGCATAGGCGGCCGCCATGCGCTCGGCGCGTGGGCGGTCGCGCACCGCCGCCACCATCTCGTCGAGCGCCCATTTGAGATTGATCGCGGTCGGCCGCGTGGCGAGCAACACCTGGTAGGCGCGCGCGATCGCGTCATCGGACGCATCCTGTCGCAACGCCAGGCACATCCCGTAGGCCGCGGTCGCCCCGATCAGGGGCGCGCCGCGGATTACCATGCGGGTAATCGCGTCCGCCGCGGCGTCGAGGGTCGTGAGCGTCGCGGTCGCCAGCTGATGCGGCAGCCGGGTCTGGTCGATCACGCCGACCGACCAGCCGTCCGTCTCGAGCCAGATGCTGCGCCTGGGCTTTCCGTCGACCTTCATGGGTTGCTCCGCGCTTTCCGCATACGCATGGCCGCGGCTTTGCACAATGTCTTTTTGTCGGCCTTTTTCTCGGCCCAATTTTCCGGGCGGGCCCGTCCGGAGGCAGCGTGGTCCCAAAACTACCCGTAGTCCGCCGCAATTTGGGCGCGCGGCCGCCCAAGGTGTTTGAAACCTTTTAACCCGTGGGGGATGCCAGAACATAGCGATGACAAGTTCGCCTTCGGGGTCCGCCCTGAGGGCCGACCGAGCGCGCCGGCGGGCCGCGTAGCGTATAGGCTTGCCGGCGTGCGAGGTCGCCTTGCTGGAACCGTCGCCATGCCGCAATCTGCGGCCCAAAAATGCGGGCCACGGGGGCGGCCATGACGGCCATCGATTACGAGACGGAATACAACAACCGGGCGCGGGTGCCGGAGCACCCGCAGATTTTCGCCCAGTGGACGCGCGACGCCGCCGCCTATCGGGAGCAGGCACGCGCCGAAAAGCGCGCCGAGCTGGGACTGACATACGGCGCCAGCGCGCGGCAGACGATCGACCTGTTGGGGCCCGCGGGCGCGCCTACGGCGCCGCTCGCCTTGTTCATCCATGGCGGCTATTGGCGCTCGCTCGAGCCGTCGCAATTCAGTCATATGGCGGCCGGCCTCAATGCGCATGGCGTGACGGTGGCGGTGGCGGGCTACGACCTGTGCCCGCAAGTCTCGGTGGCGGCGATCATCGATCAACTGCGCCAGGCCTGCCTGTTCGTCTGGCGCCGGTTGCGCCGGCCGATGCTGGTCTACGGCCATTCGGCCGGCGGACATCTCGCCGCCGCCATGCTGGCGACCGACTGGACGGCGCTCGACCCGGCGGTCCCCGCCGGTTTCATCCCGGCCGCCTATTCGGTCTCGGGCCTGTTCGATCTCACGCCCCTCGTCGGCGTGTCGATGAACCAGGACCTGCGCCTCGACGCCGCCGCGGCGCGCCGCGTCTCGCCGCTGTTCTGGCCGGCCCCAAAAGGCCGCACGCTCGATTCCGTCGTCGGCGCGCTGGAGTCGGCCGAGTTCCTGCGGCAGGCCCGCATCATCGCCGACGCCTGGGGCAAGGCGGGCGTGGCGACCCGCCATGAGGAGATCGCGGGCAAGAACCATTTCACGGTGTGCGACGCCCTGAGCGACCCGAGCAGCGCGATGGTGCGGCGGCTGGCGGAACTTGTCCCACGCACATGATTCGTAGCCCGCATGGAGCGCAGCGGAATGCGGGACCGGGGCCCCGGATTACGCTGCGCTTCATCCGGGCTACACGCGCAGACTCGTGGGCGCGCGCCCCTCGCTGCCCTCCCCAGCACGCCGGGGAGGGAGCGAGAGCCCGCGCCGTGTGGCCTCAGAAAAACGCCTGGATCCCGGTCTGGGCGCGGCCGAGAATCAAGGCGTGGATGTCGTGGGTGCCCTCGTAGGTGTTGACGGTCTCGAGGTTCGACAGCACGCGCATGACGTGGAACTCGTCGGCGATGCCGTTGCCGCCATGCATGTCGCGCGCGAGGCGCGCGATGTCGAGCGCCTTGCCGCAATTGTTGCGCTTCATCAGCGACACCGAGGGCGGGGCCGCCTTGCCCTGCTCCAGCATGCGCCCGAGCCGCAGCGCGCCCGCGAGCCCGAGCGCGATCTCGGTCTGCATGTCGGCGAGCTTTTTCTGGATCAGCTGGTTGGCGGCGAGCGGGCGGCCGAACTGCTTGCGGTCGAGCACATATTGGCGGGCGCGGTGCCAGCAGAATTCGGCCGCCCCCATGGTGCCCCAGGCGATGCCGTAGCGCGCATTGTTGAGGCAGCCGAACGGGCCGGCCAGGCCCTTCGCGTTCGGCAGCAGGTTTTCCTCCGGCACGAAGGCGCCGTCGAGCACCACCTCGCCGGTGACCGAGGCGCGCAGCGACAGCTTGCCCTCGATCCGCGGCGTCGAGAAGCCGTTCGTGTCGCGCTCGACGATAAAGCCGCGGATCACCCCGTCGAGCTTCGCCCAGACGACGGCGATGTCGGCGAAGGGCGCATTCGATATCCACATCTTGGTGCCGGTGAGCCGGTAGCCGCCGGGCGCCTTCTCGGCGCGCGTCACCATCGAGCCCGGATCGGAGCCGTGGTCGGGCTCGGTCAACCCGAAGCAGCCGGCGAGCTCGCCGGTCGCGAGCCCGGGCAGATATTTCCTGCGTTGCTGCTCGGTGCCGTAGGCGAAGATCGGCCACATCACCAGCGACGACTGCACCGACATGGCCGAGCGATAGCCGGAATCGACCCGCTCGATCTCGCGCGAGATCAGCCCATAGGCCACGTAGCCGAGCCCGGCGCCGCCATACTCTTCAGGGATGGTCGGCCCGAGCAGACCGAGCGCGCCCATCTCGTTGAGGATCTCGCGATCGAACCGCTCCTCCCGATAGGCCGTCAGGATGCGCGGCATGAGCTTGTCCTGGGCATAGCCGCGCGCGGTGTCGCGCACCATGCGCTCGTCCTCGCTCAGGTCGCCTTCGAGGTCGAGCGGGTCTTCCCAGACGAACTCGGCGGACGGTTTCTTGTCGGATTTCGCGCGGACCGGTTTGTCCGGATTTTTCTCGGCGGCTTGCGGCATGGCGAGTTCCTCGGCGGCGGTTTGGGGTCATTATAGACCGTTCCACGGGCCGGCGAGAGGAGACATTTTCGCCTCGCTGGTCCGCCCAAACCGGCGCCGCACCGTTGCCGCATCCGCCGTGTTCGGCTATCTAGGGCGCCAGGCGCCCGTAGCTCAGCTGGATAGAGCGTTGCCCTCCGAAGGCAAAGGTCACACGTTCGAATCGTGTCGGGCGCGCCACTTCACCGCTCCCAAACAGCGTTGTTGGAGAATTTGTCGCTTGGGTGCAGGGCATCGTTTCGTTCGCGCCAAACTCACCGGCGCGGCGCGAGCAGCAATACTTCCGGCGTGAGTTGCCGTAGAGCGGGCGATGGGTTTCTACGCGCTCGGCTGCTAGGGCGGGATGACTTTTCTTCGAATCGTCATCCCGCTCTAGCTTATTGTTGGAGCATGATCTTTTCCGAAAACCGGTACCCACTTTTCGGGATCATGCTCTAGACGATCGCCTCGTCGCTGACCGAAGTCATCGGCTCGCCCTCGACGACGATGAAGGCATCCACGATCGGGGTGTTATGCCCGATCCTGTCACGGGCGAAGGCGGCCGGGTCGTGCTGCGCCAGGCTGTCGAGCATGGCGATCACGCGCGCGCGACTCCGCGAAAGACATGTCCTGGTCGGCCTTGAGCGGCTTGGTCGGATTGAAGCATCCGATGCTGGACAGATAGAGCTTCGGCGGATGGCCGGGATGCACCAGGATGCCGGTGCGGACTTCCGTTCCGAGCAGCAGGAAGCCCGGCATCGGATGCGTCGCGTCGTCGGTGAAGCCGACGGAGCGGTAGAGATCGCTGAACTGCGTCGACAAGGCATAGCGGCCCTCCCGAATCCGCAGATGCTCGTGTTTCCCATGCGACGTGT
>WNFK01207168.1_pt1 | contig 20654 bp, 18 predicted proteins | sample 5400281 | NCBI WGS metagenome assembly WNFK01 (sample SAMN13153350, study PRJNA577476) | soil metagenome | isolation source: 20 cm soil on Douglas fir-dominated hillslope | place: USA:California | collected 2013-09-17
GGCGTCCGTCTTCGCCCTACCTGACGGGCCGTGCTATCGCTGCCTTTTCCCTGAACCGCCGCCGCCGGGACTCGTGCCAAGCTGCGCCGAAGGCGGCGTACTGGGTGTACTGCCAGGCCTCGTGGGGACGATTCAGGCGACGGAGGCGATCAAACTGATCGTTGGGGTAGGGGAGCCGCTTTCGGGCCGGCTGCTGCTCATCGACACGCTGGGGATGCAGTTCCGTACGGTCAACATTCGCAAGGACCCAACGTGCCCGGCGTGTGGCACGCGTGAGATCCAGGCGCTCATCGACTACGAACAGTTCTGCGGCGTGCGCGCCGCCGAGGCAGAGCCGCGGGCCGTGGCGGGGTTCGTCGAGATCACTCCGCGCGAGCTGACGGCCCGTCTGTCGAGGGGGGACGAGTTGGATGTGATCGACGTCCGCGAGCAGTTCGAGTGGGACATCGCGCGGATTCCGGGGGCCCGCCTCGTGCCGCTCGCCACACTCCCCGAAGTCGCCGAGACGCTCGACAAGGACCGAGAGGTCGTGGTCTACTGTAAGGGTGGAGCCCGGAGCCGGGCCGCGGCCTCGCATTTGGCCGATGCCGGGTTCCGGCGCGTGGCGAACCTGACCGGGGGGGTGCTCCGCTGGCGCGACGAGGTGGATCCGACGCTGCCGCGCTACTAAGCGGTGCCGAAATTCGATGGTCCATGCGATGAAATGGTGACGCGGGTCACGTCCGACGGCGTTACCGTCGGCGCATGGAGTGCGAATCGGTGGTCGTCATTTTGTCCACGGGTGGAGGCGGAGTGCCGCTCGAGCGTGACGCGCTCGACGCGCTCGAGGGGACGTCGGTCACCTGGGTCCGCGTCGAACGGGAGGGCGATGCCCGGTGTCTCGCCGCCCGAGTGCGACATGTGGACCCGGCGGAGCAATTCCGAGTCCGAATTCGGGAATGGGGGGTGGCCCGTGGTTGGGCGGTGACTGTTGCGCCGTGCGGGACGCCTCGTTAACCTAAGATATATGCATGACTTGGGGGCTCACCGGGCAGGTCACGGCGCGACAGCCGCGCCGCCGGTCCTCCCGCCCCCCGAAACTCGCCGCTCAAGACTGGGGCGTTGGTTCGACAGTTGGATGCGCTCGTTGGGCATGGCGCTGATTCTCTTCCTCATCATTCGTACCTTCATCATCGAAGCATTTCAGATTCCCTCGGGCAGTATGGAGAACACGCTGCTCGCCGGCGATTTTCTGTTCGTCAATAAAGCCGTGTACGGCGCGCAGATTCCCGGCACGAACGCGCGGCTCCCGGGCTTCGAGCGGCCGGCCCGCGGCGACGTCATCGTGTTCGAGTATCCGAAGGATCCCACGCTCAACTATGTGAAGCGCGTGATCGGGGGGCCCGGCGACCAGGTCGAGATGCGCGCCGGACAGGTGTACGTGAACGGGGTCGCCATCGACGAGCCGTACGTGCAACGCAACGATCCGCGGCACGACAACTACGAGACCAAGTTCGACTGGCAGCGCGGCTTCCTGGTGGGGTTCACGCTCGAACAGCGGCGCGGCTATCACCCCACCCGCGACACGTGGGGTCCCCTTGGCGTTCCGCTGGGGAAGTACTTCGTGTTGGGCGACAACCGGGACAACTCCGAAGACTCACGCTATTGGGGCTTTGTGGGCGAGAGCGCCGTGAAGGGGCGGCCGCTCGTCGTGTACTTCAGCTACAAACGCGGGACGCAGGATCCGCTGCCGTGGCTGACGGATATTCGCTGGAACCGGCTCGGCTCGGTGATTCATTGACGTGGCAGCGTTCAGGTTCCGTAGGGCGTCGTTCCTTTTTGGAGGAGTGACCACCCCATGCAACTGAACACAGCGAAGCGGGCTTCGTTCGACGAGGGATCATTGGACCAGTACCTGCGCGAAATCAGCCAATACCCGCTCATCACGCGTGAGGAGGAGGTCTCGCTCGCCCAGCGCATCCGGGTGGGGGAAGAAGAGGCCCTCGACAAGCTCGTGCGCTCGAACCTTCGCTTCGTCGTGTCGGTCGCGAAGAAGTACCAGAACCAGGGTGTCTCGCTCTCCGACCTGATCAACGAGGGCAACCTCGGCTTGATCCGCGCGGCCCACAAGTTCGACGAAACCAAGGGCATCAAGTTCATCTCGTACGCCGTGTGGTGGATCCGCCAGGCAATCCTCCAGGCGCTGGCCGAGCAATCGCGCATCGTGCGCGTCCCGCTGAACCGCGCGGGCACGCTGCACCGCATCGGCAAGCGCTCGGCGTCGCTGCTCCAGGAGCTGGGCCGCGAGCCGACCGTCGAAGAGATCGCCGAGGGCATGGACATCTCGGAAGAAGAGGTCGCCAAGACCTTGTCCATCTCCCAGGCGCACCTGTCGCTCGACGCGCCGCTCACGCCGGGCGAGGACAACAAGCTCCTCGACTACCTGCCCGATACGACGAACCCCGGTCCCGACGACGAGATCTTCGAGCACGCCCTCACCGAATCGATCGAGTCGGTGCTGTCCACGCTCAAGGAGCGTGAGGCCAAGATCCTGCGGCTCTACTTCGGCCTCGAAGGCCAGGAGCCGATGACGCTCGAGGAGATCGGCTCGTTGCTGGGGATCACGCGGGAACGGGTGCGCCAGCTCAAGGAAAAGGCGCTGGCGCGGCTGCGCCACGTGTCGCGGGCCCGCGCCCTGGAAAGCTTCCTGTCGTAGGGCCTGGGCGGGTAGATTTACCGCCCTATGGCCACCACCGCGTCGTTCGATATCTCCACCGGCGCCGACCTCCAGGAGGTCGATAACGCCGTCAATCAGGCCACGAAGGAAGTGGCCCAGCGCTACGACTTCAAGGGGTCCAAGGCTTCGCTCGCGTTCGATCGAGCGAAGCTGACGTTGACGTTGGTCGCGGACGATGACTTCAAGATGAAGGCGTTGTTCGACGTGCTGCAGTCCAAGCTGATCAAGCGGGGCGTGCCGGTGAAGAACCTGGACCTCGGGCCCATCACGCCCGCGGCCAACGACACAGTCCGCCGCGAGATCAAGCTGACGCAGGGCATCCCGCAAGAGAAAGCCAAGGCGATCGTCAAGGCGATCAAGGACAAGAAATTCAAGAAGGCCCAAGCCTCGATCCAGGGCGAGGAGATCCGCGTGCAGGCGCCATCGAAGGACGAGCTCCAGGAAGTGATCACCTTCGTGCGGAGCCAGGACTTCGGACTCGAGCTGAAGTTCGGGAATTACCGCGGATGAAGCTGGGCGTCATCTCCCTCGGCTGCGACAAGGCCACCGTCGATTCCGAGCGGCTCGTGGGCGACCTGGTTGGTCACGGCGCCGTGGTCACACCCGACCTCCCGGGCGCCGACGTCATCCTCATCAACACCTGCGGGTTCATCGACGCCGCTAAGCAGGAATCGATCGACGCGATTCTTGGGGCGGCGAAGCTGAAGGCCGACGGGGTCAAGGCGGTCGTGGCGGTCGGATGCCTCGTCCAGCGCTATAAGAAGGAGCTGCAGGAGGAGATGCCCGAGGTCGACCTGTTTCTCGGCTTCTCCGACTTGCACCACCTCGTGCCCGAGTTGGCCCAGCGCGGGTTGATCCCCGATCCTTTGGCCACTCATCCAGGGGTGCGAGAGTTCCTCGGTGACCAGCCGCACGTGCGCTATCTCAAGATCTCCGAAGGCTGCGATCACACCTGCGCGTTCTGCGCCATTCCCCTCATGCGCGGCAAGCATCGCTCCGAACCGCTCCAACGGCTGGTGCGCGAGGCGCAAACACTCGAGGCACAAGGGGCGAAGGAGATCAACCTCGTGGCCCAGGACCTGGGTCATTGGGGTCGGGATCTCGGTGCTGGGAGTCCGAAACTACCCGACCTGCTCGAGGCGCTGCTGCGCGAGACGAGCGTTCCCTGGTTCCGGCTGCTCTACGTCTACTCGGCCGGCATCACCGATCGTCTCGTGGAGATGATCGCGGGCGAGCGCCGCATCGTGCCCTACATCGACATGCCCATCCAGCACGCGACCGATCGCATGCTCGAGCGCATGCGCCGGCCCGAGCGCGTCCACACGCTGCGTGACAAGCTCGGCTGGTTGCGTGGGGCGATCCCCGATCTTGCCATCCGCACGACCTGCCTGGTCGGATTCCCGGGCGAGACCGACGACGATTTCCGCGCGCTCCTCGCCTTTCTCGAAGAAGCGCACTTCGACCGGATGGGCGCCTTCGCCTACTCGCCGCAAGAGGGAACGCGGGCGGTACAATACGAAGACGACGTAGACGACAACGTCAAGCGAGAACGTCTCGAGGAAATCGTTGAAGTACAACGGGCGATCTCCGCCGAGCGTTTGGAACGATTCGTGGGGCGGGAAGTGGATGTCCTCGTCGATCGCGTCAGCGACCCAGACGAGCAGGGCGCCACGCACGTCGGCCGCGTGCCGTGGCAGGCCGACGACGTGGATGGCGTGACCTACCTGGCACAGGGGGGATGGGCGGAGGTCGGGAGCTTCGTCCGCGCGCGAGTCACCGAGTCCCTGGACTACGACTTCCGGGCGGTGGCGCTGGCGTGAGGCGCTCGGCCGAGCTCTTCGACCGGGCAAAAGGGGTCCTTCCCGGCGGCGTGAATTCCCCGGTGCGGGCGTTTCGAGCGGTCGGCGGAACGCCCTTTTTCGTCGCCAGCGCGAATGGGTGCCGCCTCACCGACGTGGACGGCACGAGTTACGTGGATTACGTCTGCTCGTGGGGCCCCCTCATTCTCGGCCACGCGCATCCCGCCGTCTTGGGCGCGGTGCGCCAGGCAGCGGAACGGGGTTGGACGTACGGCGCCCCGTGCGAAGTGGAGATCGAGCTCGCCGAGGCGGTGAGAGAGCGGATGCCGTCGCTCGAGGTGATGCGATTCGTCAACAGCGGCACCGAGGCGACGATGGCCGCGGTCCGGTTGGCGCGGGCCGCCACCGGTCGGGACTTGATCATCAAGTTCGACGGCTGTTACCACGGTCACGCCGACGGCTTCCTGGTCAAGGCGGGCTCAGGTGTCGCCACGCTCGGCCTGCCCGACAGCCCGGGCGTGCCGGCGGCCCTCGCGAGTCTCACCCTCACCGCCCCTTTCAACGACGCCAACGCGGTGTCCGATCTGTTCCGGAAGCACGGAGATCGCATCGCCGCGGTGATCGTCGAGCCGTACGTCGGAAACGTGGGCTTCATTCCGCCGACGGCGGAGTTTCATCCCGCGCTGCGCACGCTCTGCGATCACTATGGCGCGATGCTGATCTTCGACGAGGTGATGACCGGGTTTCGCGTGGCGCCCGGCGGGGCACAGGAGCGGCTCGGCGTCCGGCCCGATCTGACGACGCTCGGCAAGATCGTGGGCGGTGGCTTCCCCGTGGGCGCCTACGGCGGACGTGCCGACTTGATGCGCCGGATCGCGCCCGACGGTCCCGTGTACCAGGCGGGCACATTGTCGGGCAATCCCGTCGCCATGGCAGCGGGTCTTGCCCCCGTTCGGGAGACCGCCCGCCGCGGCTTCTACGAGGAGTTGGAGGCGCGCACCGCTCGCCTTTTGGGTGGGTTACGTGCGGCCGCCGGCCGTCAGGGTGTCCCAGCCACAGTCGATCATGCGGGTTCGATGTGGGGCATCTACTTCACCCCTGGCCCGGTTCGGAACTACGCCGATGCGAAGCAGACCGACACCGCCTTATTCGCCCGTTGGCACAAGGCCGCGCTCGCCCGCGGTGTCTTCCTCGCACCATCCGCGTTCGAGGCAGGCTTTGTCTCGAGCGCCCACACCGACGCGGACATCGATTTCACCATTGCGCAGTTGGATGCGGCTCTCGGCGACGCGCGCGCTCGCTAGCACCGTCCTGGCCCTGGTGGCCCTGGGCTGCCCGCACCCAGGGGCGCCGCCCACGCCCAGCGGGGGGGGGGAGCCCGAGCTGCGCGTCGCGCTCGCCGTCGGCGTGCAAAGCGTGGTACTCGGGGGCGACGAGAGTGGTGAGCTGTTCGTCACCGACGACGGGAATGGACAAGCGGTCGGGTCGATCCCCGCCGGAGCGCGCTGGATCGCCATCCCGGACTCGGCCACCCGTGGCGGCAAGCTGCGCCTCGTGAGGCCCGACGGGACCACCACGGAGCCCCACACCGGCGTCGCCCTCGTCAACGTCACGGAGAACCGCTTTGCCATGGCGAACGCCCGCCGCTACCGTGGCCGCATCCACGTGGTGGCGGGACGGGGGGGGGCCGGCGGCGGTCTGATGCTGGTCAATCGGTTGGGAATCGAGAGCTACATCGCGGGTGTCGTCGGTCCGGAAATCGGGGGACGGCGGCCCGACGAGCTGGCCGCCGTTCTCGCCCAGGCCGTCGTATCCAGAACGTTCGCGCTCGGCAACCGCGGCCGGTACGAGTCGCTCGGGTTCGACGCCTATGCCGACACCCGCGACCAGGTGTATAACGGCGTCGCCGCCGAGACCCCTCAGGTCTGGGACGCGGTGCGGCGGACGGCGGGGCAGGTGTTGCGCTACCGCGGCGAAATCATCGACGCTTTCTTCCATTCGACGTGTGGATTCAGCACCGCCGGCGTCGAGGAGGCGTTTTCCACTGCCCGGACGCGTCCCTACCTGCGTTCCGTCTCGGATGAGTACGCGAAGGGGCGTTACTACTGCGACATCTCGCCGCGGTTTCGCTGGCGTGAAGAGTGGGACGCTCAGAAGCTCCGCGCTATATTCACGCGGACGCTCCCCGCCGTCATGCCGATCGGCGGCGACGGACTGCAGCCGATCACCGACGTCGAGGTCACGCAGAAGACGCGCTCGGGGCGGGTTGCTGAGCTGCGGATCGTATTCGAACACGGCGATGTGCGCATCGCGGGCGGCACGGTCCGTTCCGTCCTGCGGCCCGAGGTCGATCGCACGTTGAGCAGCACCGCGTTCCAGTTGACGGTGACGAAAGACGGTGGCCGGCTGACCCGGCTCGTGGCTGCGGGCGCAGGATCGGGGCACGCCGTGGGGATGTGTCAGTGGGGAGCGGTGGGGCGCGCCCGTGCCGGCCAGGATTATCGCCGGATCCTGTCGACCTATTTCCCGGGGACGACCCTTGACCGAATCTACTAAGATGGAACGATGGAACGTCGGAACGATGGTAGGGGTGACCGTTGTCTTTCTTTCCATCATTCCATCGTTCCAACTGACCGCCCAAGGCGTCTTGAACCAGTTCTCCTACGACAACCTTCGCTTCTCGGGGATCCAGATTGACGCGGGCCCGCTCGGCTCGAGCGAGCTCACCGGGACGGTCGCGGCCGGACTCCGCATCGACTACGGCATGATCGCGCCGCACGTCCGCGTGCTCCTCGGCCTGTCGTATTTCCGATCGGAGTTCGATAGTCAGGCACGGGCGCGCTTCGAGGAGCGTCTTGCCACCCTGGTGAACGATCCCGATTCGAACTTCACCATCGACATCGGGCGCATCTTTTGGAGCGACATCGTCGCCGATGTCGATCTCCAGTATCAGATTCCCCAAGGCCGGGGCATCATGACCTACATCGGCTTAGGCGCCAGCGCCCATCTCCGCAACGGCAGCGGCACGGCGATCAAGGGCACGTTCGTCGAAGACGCCCTCGATGAGGTCACCGCCGGGTTCAATGCGACCATCGGGATGGAGTTCGCGCTCTCCAAGGCGTGGCGGTTCACCCTCGACGGTCGCGGAGTGGTCTCGAGCGGCCGGAGCCGCGAAGTGAACGATCCGATTCGCGTGGGGGTCATCGGCGCGGGCGCTATCTCCCAAGTCGCGCACCTGCCGGTGCTGCGCCGCCTGCCCGGCGTGGAGGTCGCCGCGATCTGCGACAACGATCTCAGCAAGTCCCAGGCGCTCGCCACGCGCTTCGAGGTGCAGGACACCTACGACGACATCGAAGAAGTGCTGCGCTATGCGAACGTAGACGCCGTCGTGATCTGCACGCCCAACCACCTCCACGAGATTCACGTCACGTCGGCCCTCGCGGCCGGCGTCCACGTGCTGTGCGAGCGGCCCCTCGCTTTGAACCTCGCCGGCGTCGAGCGCGTCCTGCAGGCGAGTGAGAAGTACGGGAAGCGGGTGATGGTGGGCATGAATCATCGGTTCCGCTCCGACGTGCAGGCGGTGCGCGGATTCCTCGCGGGCGGCGATCTCGGCGCCCTGCAGGCGGTCCGGGGCGGCTGGTACACGTTCCAACCGAGCCGCCAGCTGCTCGGCTGGCGCCTGCGACGCGAGCAAGCGGGCGGTGGCGCGATGCTCGACCTCGGCTTACCGCTGATCGACCTCGGACTCTGGCTCGCCGGTTGGCCCGCGCCCAAGCGCATCTCGGCCCATCTGACTACGCCCAGCAAGGATGGCGTCGAGGACATGGGCTCGGTGCTCATCGTCTGCGAGAACGGCGTGTCCCTCACGGTCGACGTCAGCTGGCGGCACATGGGTGAGGGTGAGCGCTTCTGGTTCGACCTGGTCGGCGCCAAAGGGTCGGCGGCCATTCAGCCGCTGCGGATCTTCAAGGAGCAACACGGCACACCCACGGACGTCACGCCGACGGGCGCGACGGGCCGAGAGACTCCATTCACGCAGTCGTATCGCGCCGAATGGACGTATTTCCTGGCGGTCATCAAGGGCGACGTGAACGCGCCGCCGCCGCGCGACCAGCTTGCCCTGCAACGGGTCCTCGACGCGGTGTACCGCTCGGCCGACGAAGGCCACGACGTGCTGTTGTGAAGCTCGTCGCGCTGGGAGCGCTGGCGCTCGCGCTCAGCTACCCGCCGTTCCCCCTCCCACCGCTCAGTTTCTTCGCTCTCATTCCAGCCGTCCTCTTGGTGCGACAGGCCGCCCAGGCGGGCGACACGCGCGCCGCGTTCCGGTGGGGCTGGTGGTACGGCCTCGCGGCCAACGGCCTCGTGCTCTACTGGATGGTCTTCGCCCTCTGGCGCTTCACGCCCTTCTCCGCGTTGGGCTACTTCGCTACGGTCGCCGCGCTCGCCCTGTTCACGGCGTGCATGTTTTGGTTCGTGGTGCGGGTGCGGCTCACCGCGCCGGCGGTGCCGCTCTGGGTCGTCTTTCCGGTCGCCTGGACCGCGCTGGAGTGGTTCGTCGGTCACATCGGGGACATCGCCTTCCCGTGGCTCGGGCTCGGGACGTCACTTGCCGATGCGCCGCTCTTGGTGCAGTGGGCCGACCTGGCCGGCGCCCGCGGCGTCACCCTGTGGCTCGCGTGGTGCAACGTCGTGATTCTTGAAGCGTGGCTGGAACGGCGTGCGACGTGGGACGCGTGGCGTAAGCTTGCGCCCGTCCTGACGACAGTCGTTCTCGCGCTCGGCTACGGACTGTGGCGTGAGAAGACGGTGCCGGTGCGCGAGGTCGGCGTCGTCGCGCTGATCCAGCCCAACGAGGGCTTCCGTGAGAAGTGGGACCCGGCGCGCGAAGACGCCGTCGTGGCGAACCTGCTCGAGATGTCCCAGCAGGCGATGGCGGTGGCGCGGCCCCAGCTTGTCGTCTGGCCCGAGGCGGCGATTCCCGGGTACCTGTTCCAGAACCCGGAGTGGGATCAGGCGATCAGCGGGCTCGCCCGCGTGAGCCACACGCCCATCGTGACCGGTGGCTTGTATGCCGACGCCAGCCTTCCACCACCGGTGCCGTACTACAACGCGGCGTTCCTCTTCGACTCCACGGGGGATCGCCGCACTCACCCCGTGTACGGCAAGCACTACCTGGTGCCGATCGTCGAGCGAGTGCCGTTCGTGCCGGTCCGCTGGATGCGCAAGCTCCCGGGCGTGGGTCGGTGGTCGGGGGGATTCGCCCGCGGCACCGACTTGCCCGTGTACCAGACGGCGATCGGGCGGTTCGGCGTCGTGATCTGCTACGAATCAGCGTTCGAAGACTTGCCCCGGAAATACCGCGCGGAGGGCGCCGACTTTCTCGTCAACGTGACTAACGATGTCTGGTTCGGCCGCACCAGCGCGCCCAGGCAACACGCGTCGCATTTGGTGCTGCGCGCGATCGAAACACGCATGGGCATCGCCCGCGCCGCGAACTCCGGCATCTCCGAGTTCGTGGACCCCTTCGGCCGGGCGTCTGACGCCTCCGCGCTCGGGCAGCAGGCCGTCGTGACCGGTCGTCTGCGGACCAGCGACGTGACGACGCTGTACGTGCGCTGGGGCGATTGGGTGGGGATGCTCGTGGTGCTGGCGATGCTCGGGTTCTCGGTCGTACTCGTGCTCAACTGGTGGCAGGCCCGCTCAACCAACGCCCCACGCCCCACGCCCCACGCCCCCGCATGAGGGTCGGCGTCGACGTCGGTGGGACCTTCACCGATCTGATCGCTGCCCTCCCTGACGGGACCATCCGCATCCAGAAGGTCGCGAGCACGCCGCGCGACCCGTCGTTGGGGCTGTTTCGGGCGATCGACGCGTTGGGGAAGGGCACCGCGATCGACGTGCTGGTCCACGGGACGACCATCGCGACCAACGCGTTGCTCGAACGGCGCGGTGCGCGCGTCGCGCTCGTCACGACCGCCGGGTTCGAAGACCTCCTCTGGTTGCGGCGCCAGGACCGTCCCTCCCTGTATGACCTCGCGCGCGATCACCCGCCGCCCCTCGTCTCGCGCGACAACGTGATCGGTGCCGCCGAGCGAATGGGGCCCGAGGGAGCGCTGGTCGCGCTGACCGATCGCGAGGTAACCCGGGTGATCGATGCCGTGCGCGCCCTGGGGGCCGAGGCGGTCGCGGTCGCGCTCTTGTTCTCGTTCCGGTACCCGGCGCATGAACAGCGGCTTGCGGTGGCGTTGCGCGCCGCGCTGCCGGCAATCCCCGTCGTCACGAGTCACGAGACGCTTCCGGTGTTCCGCGAATTCGAACGGACGAGCACGACCGCCGCCGAGGCGTACCTGCGGCCCGGCGTTGCGACCTACCTGGCGAAGACGGCGGGTGACGCCGCGCGGCGCGCGATCGGTGCGCTGCGGATCATGACGTCCAGTGGCGGGACTCTGGCCCCCGACGCCGCGGCCGCCCACGCTGCCAGCCTGGCGCTATCAGGACCTGCGGGGGGCGTGGTCGGCGCGCGGGTGGTCGGTGAAGCCGTGGGCATCCGGGACCTCCTGACCCTCGACATGGGAGGCACCAGCGCGGACGCGAGCCTCGTCACGGGAGGCGCCGCGGTGAGCGAGGGGGCAGAGTCGGTCGGCGGCATCCCGCTCGCGCTGCCGGCGATTCTCATCGAGACGGTGAGCGCCGGTGGTGGGAGCATCGCGGTTGTAGATGAAGGCGGTGCGCTCAGGGTTGGACCACGCAGCGCCGGCGCGGAGCCGGGGCCGGCGTGCTACGGCCGCGGAGGGACCGAGCCCACGGTGACCGACGCCTGCCTGGTCCTCGGGTGGCTCGACCCGGAGCAACCCCTCGCCGACGCGGTGCGCCTCGATCGGGGGCTGGCCGAGCGCGCCTTGGCGACGCTCGGAGCGGACGGGCGTCGTCAGGCCGCCGGCATCGTGGCGGTGGCGACTGCCGTCATGGCCCGCGCCCTCAAGCGGGTGAGCGTGGCCCGCGGGATCGACCCGCGCGGCATGGCACTCCTCCCGTTCGGAGGTGCCGGTCCGTTGTTCGGCTGCGCGTTGGCGGAGGCGCTCGGGATGTCGCGCGTCGTCATTCCGCCTCATCCTGGGGTGCTGAGCGCGCTGGGCCTCGCCGCCGCGCCGGAGCGGGTGGAGATCCTCGCGTCGTTTCATCGACCGCTGTCGGGGCTCGACCGCGCAGCCCTCAGCGCGGCATTCGGCCCCATCGTCACGGCCGCCTCCGGAGCGCTGCCGGGCAACGGGGCCGTGCTCGCCCGTTTTGTCGACTGCCGGTTCGCCGGCCAAGGGTACGAGGTGACGGTCCCCGCGCCCGGCGACGAGCCGCAGGCGCTGGCCACGGCGTTTCGGGAGGTACATCAGGCGCGGTTTGGGCACGCCGATCCCGACCAACCGGTCGAGCTCGTCAACCTGCGAGTGGCCGCGGAGCGGCCGGTCGCCGCTCCTCCGATTGGACGGCGCGCGGGCGTCGGACGGCCGACCTCCCGTCGTCGCGAGATCACGACCCGTGACGGCACGGCCGTGCGCGCCGACGTGTGGCCGCTGGGCGAGCTGCCCGAGGGGCTACAACTCAATGGACCCGCCGTGCTCGCCGGGCCCGACGCAACAGGGCTGATCGAGCCAGGATGGCGCGGCACCGTGCACGCCTCCGGCGCGGTCATCGTGGAGCGGCGATGACGCTCGACGCCGTGGGGCTCGAGGTGATGGCCCACGCATTCGCGTCGGTGGCGGAAGAGATGGGTCTCGTGCTGGTACACAGCGCGCTCTCGCCCAACATCCGGGAACGGCGCGACGCCTCGGCGGCCTTGTTCGACGCGAGTGGCGAGATGATCGCCCAGGCCGCGCACATCCCCGTGCATCTTGGCGCCCTCGCCGACGCGGTCGCGGCCGTACGAGCGGAGCAGCCGCGTCCCGGCGACCTGTTCCTGTTGAACGACCCGTATGCCGGCGGGAGTCACCTCCCCGACCTCACGCTGATCGGCGCGATCGACGTGGACGGGGTCGTGGGCGGCTACAGCGTGGTGCGAGCCCACCACTCCGATGTCGGCGGGATGACCCCGGGGAGCATGCCCGCCGGGGCGCGCGAGCTGTACGCGGAGGGGATCGTCATCCCGCCGGTGCGGTGGACGGCCGAGGTCGAGCGATTGCTGCTGGCCAATGTCCGGACGCCCGCGATGCGGCGCGGCGACCTCGCGGCGCAGCGCGCCGCCGCGCTGCGTGGGGCCGATGGCTTGCGGGCGCTGGCGCGCCGCCACGGCTGGCAACCGCTGTGCGACGCGGCGCGGGATCTGCTGGACTATGCGGAGCGCCGCACCCGGGCCGCGCTCTCACGACTCCCGACTCCATCGGCCCTGACGGCGGTGGACTACCTGGAGGGGGACGGCGTCGAGAGCGGCGACCTGGAAATCCGCGTGCGCGTTGAGATCCGGGACGGCGTCTTCCACGCCGACTTCACCGGGACGGCGCCGGCGGCCCGAGGCAACGTGAACTGCCCGATCGCGGTGACGCGCTCGGCGGTGTTGTTCGTGGTGCGCACCCTCTTGCCCGACGATGTGCCCACGAACGGCGGCGTGCAGCGCGCGATTCGCGTCACAGCGCCGCCGGGGTGCCTGGTCAACGCCGAGCGCCCCAGCGCCGTCGCCGCGGGGAACGTCGAGACGTCGCAACGGATCGCCGACACCGTGTTCCGCGCGCTCGCGGAGGGCGGTCTGGCGGTGCCGGCGCAGGGGCAGGGGACGATGAACAACGTCACGTTCGGCGGCGCGGGTTGGACCTACTACGAGACCATCGGCGGAGGGCAGGGCGCGAGCCGCGGCGCGGCGGGTCCGTCCGGCGTGCACGTCGGGATGGCCAACACGCGCAACACGCCGATCGAAGTGCTCGAGCTGGAGCATCCCGTACGGGTCCGGACGTACGCACTGAGACGGGGAAGTGGGGGCGTTGGGCAGTGGGCCGGTGGCGATGGAGTCGTGCGGGAGTTTGAGGCGCTGGTGCCGATGGAAGCGACGCTCCTCACCGAGCGCCGCCGGCACGGCCCGCGCGGCGCCGCGGGCGGATCGCCGGGAGCCCCGGGCGCAAACCTGGAGAACGGCGCCGCGCTCCCGGCGAAAGCGACTCTCCGCCTCGCCGCGGGAGACGTCTTGCGGATCGAAACCCCCGGCGGCGGTGGCTGGGGCAAAGGACACTCAGAGGAGGCGCAATGACCTGGTTTTTGGTGGCGGTACTCGGACTATTGTCGGGAGTGGTGTCGGGCCTCTTCGGCGTGGGCGGGGCCGTCGTGATCATTCCGGGCCTCGTGCTCTTGGCGAAGCTGCCGCAGCACACGGCTCACGGCACGTCGCTCGCGGCGCTGCTGCTCCCGGTGGGGATCCTCGGCACGCTCGAGTACTACAAGCGCGGGCAGGTGAACTTTCCCTATGCGGCGGTGGTCGCCGTCGGCCTGCTCATCGGCGCGTACTTTGGGGCGCGGCTGGCGAGCAACATGTCGGACGCGACGCTGCGGAAGGCGTTCGGGGTATTCCTGCTGCTGATATCGGTGAAACTACTGGCGACGCGTTAGGGGGACGGACTTTCACCGTTCTCGGCTGCGACCACCCGCTCGAACACCTTCCCGTCGACGAAGAGGCGGAACAGCTCTGCGTCGAGCTGGCCCTCCTTCACCTCCTGGGACATGATGTCGAGGGCGCGCTCGTACGGCACCGCCCGCTTGTAGGGGCGGTCCTGGGGGGTGAGCGCATCATAGATGTCGCTGATGGTCATGATGCGCGTCTGGATCGGGATCGCCTCGGCGGTGATACGCCGCGGGTACCCGCGCCCGTCCAGTTTCTCGTGGTGCCCGTAGGCGATCAGCGGCACCTGCTGCAGCTCGCGGGTCCAGGGGATCCGCTGCAGGAACTGGAACGTGTGCGTCACGTGGCTCTCGATCTCGAGCCGCTCCGTGTCGTCGAGACTACCCTTCCGGATCGTCAAGAACCGCACCTCGTCGGGCGTGAGGAACGGCTCCGTCGCGCCGTCGAAGCCCAGGTACGTGCGGCGTCCCCACGCCTGTAGCTCGTCGAAGCTGCCCTCGGGGAGGATGCTCGGCTCGTTCGCTTTGAGGACGATCTCGAGGAAGCGGTCGAGCTCCCCCAGCTCCTTGCCGTGCTCCGCCTCCAGCTCCTTGACGAACCCGGCGTATCCCTTCTTGCCGTGCTCCTCGAGGAACTCAGTCCGCTTGCGCCAGAACTCTCGCTCCGCGGTGCGCCGGATATAGGCGTGGCGGTGCCGGACAAACGCGAGGTCCGGGGGATACAACTTCTTGGCCTTCACGAGCACTTGCTCGCGTACGCCGACCTTGCCGAAATCGTGTAGCAGGGCGGCGTAGCGCAGCTCGCGCACTTGCTCCTTCGTGAAGCGTACGTTGCGGTAATGGCCGTCCGGTGCCTGGTCCACCACTTCGGCCAGCGACACCGTCATCCCGGCCACCCGGCCGCTGTGACCGTACGTGGTCGGGTCGCGCTGCTCGATGGCATGCACGGCCGCCAGCACAAAGCCCTCGAACAGTCGCTCGATGTCCTCGTAGAGGCGGCTGTTCTCGATGGCGACGGCCGCCTGACCGGCCAGCGCCGTTACCAGTTCGACGGTGCGCTTGGAGAACGGCACGACTTGACGCTCGACGTCGGCCGGCGTGGTCAACACGGCGTCGAGGGTGCGTTTCCGGTTGATCAGCTGCAGGACGCCAATGATCTCTTCCCGGTGATCCTTCATGGGGATCACGAGCATCGACTTGGTCCGGTACCCGTAGCGCTCGTCAAAGGAGCGGTTGATCGTGTACTCGACGTCGGGCGGCAGGAAATACGCGTCGTCGATGACGAGCGGCTCTCCCGTCACGGCGCAGTACCCGGCGAGACTGCCGCGGTCCACGGGAATCGTGAACTCGACGAACGGCGCCTCCGGTTTGGAGAAGGTCTGCGCCAGCCGGAACCGCAGGCGCTTGACGCCCTGCTCGCTGTTCTCGACGAGGTAGAGGCTCCCCGCGTCGGACTGCGTAATGCGCCGAGCCTGCGTGAGGATCAGGTCGAGCAGCGTCTTCAGGTCGCGCTCCGTACCGAGCGCGACGCCGATGCGCGTCAGCTCGCCGATTTCGCGGGCGCGCTGCCCGGCCTCTCCCCGCGCGCGCGCCGTCTCGGCCCGTGCCGCCGCCTCGCGGAACCCCGCCCGGATCGCGACGAGCAGTCGCCTTGGGGTGGTCGGGTACGTGAGGAATCCCGCCAAGAGCTCTGTCGGGAGCCCCTCGGGCACATCGGTCTCACCCTCCCGGCCCAGCGCTACGATCGCGCCGCCGGCGTCCACGAACGCTCGCATCACGTCCACCGGGAAGGACGACCGGCTCTCGGGGTCGAGTAGGAACACCGTGGGCCGGTCGTCGCCTACCGCGAGGTCGCGCGATTGGCCTACGGCGCGCGGCTCCACGCGCGACGTCTCGAGCGCCGGCGCGACGTCGTCAGGCCGCCAGCGGGGCGGGTGGAGCAGGAGGTATCTCACGGTCTCGCACCGGTCGAATCGCGGGGGAGCGGCTTGACGCCCGTCAGCGCGCGGTAGGGGCGGCGCGTCATCTGATCGACGAAGTGGTTCAGCTGGCGCGACGCCTCCGTCAGGTTCATCACCGTCGCCCGCAAGTCGGCGCGGTTTTCGGTCGTCAGGGCGCCGGCATCGCGGGCCAGCGTGTCGAGCCGCGCGAGCAGGCGGTTCGTGCCGGCGACGGTGGCGGCGAGCGAATCGGCGAAGCCGCCCCGGTGCAGGCGCTCGACGAGCGAATCGACGCGGCCCATGGTCGTGGCGACGCTGCCCAGCGTCCGCTCGACGTCCGGGGCCACCTCGCGCAACGTCGATTGCACGCGTGCCAGTGTGCGCGTGGCTTCCTGCACCATATCCTGCACGCGCTGCGACAGCTCATCGGCCACCTCCGCCATCTTGTCCATGGCGGAGCTCCGGCGGCTCATCCGGATGGTGTCACCGGGATCGATGTAGAGACGCATGCGACCCACGGTGTCGGGGAGCAGTAGGTTGATGTGCGCCGGGGTGAGCGGCGTGGACGCGTCCAATTCTGCCCGCGTGCCGATCGGGAGGCGCAGGCTGGACCCATCCGCGAATTTCTCGGCGACGGACAGCCGCGCCACGAACGAAATCGTGCCGCTGGCGGAGTCTACGGTGGGTGAGATGCTCCGGACTCGACCCACCTCGAGCCCTTGCACCAACGCCTTGGTGTCTTGGGAGATGCCCTCGGCGTTGGCGACGCGCAGGTACAGGTCGTAGCGCCGCTCGCCCCAGCCGCTGGTGGCAATGAGCGCCCCGACCACCAGGGCGATGGTCACGACGATCAGCAACCCGACGTAGAAGTCCTGCCGTGTTTCCACTCGCCCTCGGGTCAGACGGTTTCGGGCTCGAGCACGCCGGCGCGCGTGAGCCGGTAGACGTGCTCGACCCGCCGCAACAGCAGCGGCGGGATCTCCTGGCCCGTGATGAAGATCGTGCGACGCGCCCCTTCGGCCGACTCGCCGCCGCGCGCCAGTTCCAGCAGCTCGGAGGCAACCCGCGCAGTGAGGCCGTCGAAGGGCTGCTCCAACACGAGCAGCGCCGGGTCGAACGCGATCGCGCGCGCCAACCCGGCGCGCCGGCGCTCTTCCTCATTCGCCTGTGCAGGCCGCAGCTGCCCGACACCGGCGAGCCGGACGGCGGCGAGCATGACGTTGACGCGGCCGTCGATGTCCTTGGGGCTCGCGCCACTGCCGAAGCGCAGCGGCAACGCGACGTTGTCTCGCAGCGAAAGATTCTGGAGCAACCCCTCGCCGGCCGGAAGGTACCCGACGCGCCGCCGGAACGCCAAGCGGTCCGACTCTCGGAGCGCAGCCACGTCCGTACCGAACACCAACGCGCGACCTGCGGGGGGCCGGTCGAGCCCGAGGGCGTAGCTGCCCAGCGCTCCGACGCCCGAGTCTTCGTCGCCGAGCACCGCCACCGTGTGGTGCGCGGGAATCTCGAGCGAGAACGTCTGCGAGGCGTGGCGCCCGAGCGGCACGTGATCGAAGACTAAAGGGCGTGGGACGTGGGGCGTGGTCATGATCAGCCCAGCGCTACGAACAAGGCCGAACACAGAAAGATCCCCACGATGGCGGAGACGACGGCGCGGCTCGCGGCGATCGGGATCTCGGTGGGGGCTCGCCGCACCGAGAGGCCGAAGTAGCTGGGGACGACGCCGACGATGAAGCCGAAGGCCAGCGCTTTGAGGACCGTCAACCACACGTCGCGGGCGCTGAGCGACGTGAGCACGATGTCGAAATAGCGCGCGCCGCTCATCCCATTGAACGACGTCGCGCCATACCCGGCCAGGATGGCGACCAAATCGAACACGACGAGCAGCGTGAACATGCTGATCAGGGAGCCCGCGAAGCGCGGCAGGACGAGATACTGCTTGGGGTCGATGCCCATCCCCTCCAGAGCCCGCACCTCGCCGAGCACCTGGTTCGTCGCCAACTCGGCGGCGATCGCGGTGCCCGACCGCCCCGCGACGACCAGCGCAGTGATCAAGGGGCCGAGCTCGCGCACGATGGCGACGACGATGAGCGTGCCGATGAGATCGGTGGCGCCGATGCGCCCTAGCTCGCGCGTCGCCTGCGAAATGACCAGGAATGACATGATGCCGGAGAGGAGGGTCACCAGGCCCACGGCGTGCACCGCGGTGAAGCGGACCTGATTGACGCCGATGCGGAGGGCCACGGCCCGCCCCGCGGCCGTCAGCTGCGTGGCCGCCCGGATGGCCCCAAAGCCGAAGCGCGCCAGCGCTCCCAGGCGGGAGAGCCGGCGCGCCGCGTAACCGCCGATGTTGCTCAGGACATCTAGGATCGTGGCACCCGTTGGAGGCCATCTCTCGCCTCCGCGTATTCGGGGAAGATATCGAGCGCCTTGGTGAACATCTCTTTCGCCTTGTCGTTCTGCCCGCGGTCCTGGTACAGCAGGGCGCGCGAGTAGTACGTCAGCGCTTCCGTGGGCACCTGGCGGCTCATCCGCTGATCGGACGCCTGGCGGGTGAGCGCCGGCAGATTGGCGTCCTTCATCAACCGGACCGCGACGTTGCGAATCATCTCGAACAGATGATCGCGCTGCATTTTTTCCGATTCCGTCCTGACGATCTCGCTCGTCTCGGTGTTGATGAGCCGGACGTCGATGCGGAAGTCGCCGTAGAAGTCGACGAAGGTGCCCATCACCATGTAGCGGGCGCCCACCAGCTTGCCGATCTTCGCCGCCGTCGCCGCGTCCACGCGGCCCTGGGCGCCGAGGTTCTGCTCATCGATCAGCTTCTGGATCTCCTGGCGCTCGACGACGCGCGCCGCCGCGTTCGCCTCCAGCTCGGAAATCATCATGCCCGCGATGCCGCGCTCCAGCGCGTCGAAGTCTTCCTTCTGCTGACCGTAGGAGCCGCCGTTGTTGAACGGGAGGACGGCGATGCCCGGCCGGGTATCCTGGCCGCGCTGTTGCGCGGCGAGAAGCGCCGGCACCAAGCTCAACACCATCACGACGGAACGCACTCGCATATCAGCTCCTGGGGTCACAAGGTCACCTTCATGCCTTCCAGCGCGGCCAGCACCTCGAGGGGCCGGCCGTCCTTCTTCGCAAACGCCCGGGCCGCCTTCATGAGGCCATCCATCATTTCGTCGCCGTGCTCCGGCTCGTGATGAAACAGCACGAGGCGCTTAGCACCGGTGTCCTGCGCCAGGGTCACCGCTTCTTCGTACGTCGAGTGGCCCCAGCCCCGGTGCTGCTCCAGCTCCGCCGGCGTGTACATCGCATCGTGGATCAGCAAGTCCACGCCGCTCAGAAACGCGACGAAATCCTTCCGCCAGCTCGCCGGTACGTCGTAATGGCCGCCCGGGCCCAGTTCGTTGTCGGTCACGTACGCGAGGCTCGGGCCGCCCTTCACGGGCGTCAGCCGGAATCCCAACGTCGTGCCCGGGTGGCGCAGCTTCATGGTGCGAACCCAAAAATCCCCGATCGAGAACTCGGGCAGGTCCACCTGCTGCACCGTCAACTGCGCCGACAAGGCGTCCAACGGCACCGGAAACACCGCCGGATCCATCTGCTGCCGGAGGATCGCCTCGAGGGACGTCGTCCCCTGGCGCGATCCCCAGATACGCACGGCGTTCCCCGGAGCGAAGAACGGTTTGAAGTGGGGCAGGCCCTGAATGTGGTCCCAGTGGGCGTGCGACAGCAGAATCTCCACTTTCACCGCACCGTTCTGCTTGTCGACCAGTTGCAGGCCCAGCGCGCGGATGCCCGTGCCGGCGTCCAAAATGACCAGCTGCCCTCCGGCGCCCTCGACGGCCACGCACGGCGTGTTGCCACCGTAACGCGCGGTCTGGGCGCCGGGGGTCGGGATGCTACCCCGCGTTCCCCAGAAGGTCACGGTGTAGGCCATGCGTTCGGTCACGTCGTAACTCGGGCTAAGTTACTGAAAATGCGAAAGGTAGGACAAGCTGCGGCCTCACCCATCCACCGTGATGCGCCTCACGAGCGCCCCGCCGACTGCTCGAGGGTGGCACGGTCGCGGATCAAGATGTCCTTGCGGCTCACGTCGATGAGTCCCTTGTCCACGAACTCGCGCATCGTGCGCGACACGGTTTCACGTGACGAGCCGATCATCTGGGCGATGGTGTGATGCGTGAGACGGCGCGTGATGCGCTGGCCGTCGGTCTCGTCGGCCATGTCGAGCAGCAGCTGCGCCACCCGGCCGTGCACGTCGAGCAGGACGAGGCTGCCGACCTTCTCGTCGACGCGGCGCAAGCGGCGCGAGAGTTCCTTGAGGAGTGCCAGCGCGATGCCCGGCGCGTGGATGAGGATGCCCTGGAAGTCCTCGCGGCGCAGCACGATGAGGGCGCTGTCTTCCATCGCGATGACGTGCGCCGAGCGTGGCTCGTCGTCGATCAGCGCCATCTCGCCGAAGAACTCCCCTTCGCCCAGCACCGAGAGAATGACCTCGCGGCCATCCTCGCCGATCAGCACGACTTTCACCTGGCCCTTGGCGACGACGTAGAGCGCGTCGCCGGGGTCGTCTTCAAACAGGATGACGGAGTTCTTGGG
>WNFK01126137.1_pt2 | contig 20632 bp, 25 predicted proteins | sample 5400281 | NCBI WGS metagenome assembly WNFK01 (sample SAMN13153350, study PRJNA577476) | soil metagenome | isolation source: 20 cm soil on Douglas fir-dominated hillslope | place: USA:California | collected 2013-09-17
CCCGCCGGTGTGGGTGCCCGGCTCGGGCAGCATCAGCACCTTCGACTTCGCGACCGACCACAACGTCTGCTACTGCTTTCTCTCCTACGCGGGCGCGCGCGCGGCCTCCACCATGATGGACGGCTACTGGGACGTGGTGGACAAGAAAGGGCTCGAGCGCAATCCGTACCGGGCGGGGTTCCTGCAGCTGGTCGCGGTGTCGGAGACCGACGCGCAGGCCGAGATCGACTACGGCAAGCACGTCGAGTACTTCTACCACAAGTGCCTCCACGTGCCGCCGCAGTGGTTCGCCCCGCCGGGCAATCAGGACTACCGGAGCCTGCTCGCGGCCAATCGCAATCCGGTGCGGCGGGCCGAGGATCCCAAGACGCTCCGCTACAAGGACTTCGTGAACAAGGGCTACGTCATCGCGGGCAGCCCGGCGACTGTGCGCGAGCGCCTCGTGGAAGAGGTCATCAAGCGGCTGCACGTGGGCAACCTGATGCTGCTGATCCAGATCGGCTCGATGCCGCACGAGCTGACGCTCAAGAACACCGAGCTGCTCGCGCGCGAGGTACTGCCCGGCCTGCGCGACATCTGGGACGACAAGGGCTGGGAGAACCACTGGTGGCCGAAGAGCCTGCGCGGCGCGCGCCAGCCGGCCGGCGCGGCGCGATGACCGCCCCCAGCCCCCTCTCCCCTCAGGGGAGAGGGCAGGGGGAGGGGCTGCAGGGTGAGGGGCTGCAAGGTGAGGGGCTGCAAGGTGAGGGGCGCACCGTCAGCGTGTGGCAGGGGCGCGTGCCCTTCCGGGTCCACGTGAAGGGCGCGGGCCCGGCGGTCATGTTCCTGCACGGCCCGTGGGGCCTCACGTGGGGCCCGTTCCTCGACGCCCTCGCCCAGCAGTTCACGGTCTACGCCCCCGAGCACCCGGGGACCTCGCCGGGCGAGCCGGAGGCGATCCAGCAGGTCGACACCCTCTGGGACCTCGTCCTCTGCTACGACGAGCTGCTGGAGGCGCTGAAGCTCGACGGGCTGATGCTGGTCGGCCATTCCTTCGGCGCGATGATGGCGTGCGAGGTGGCCGCGCTGCGTCCCGCGCGGGTGCGCCGCCTCGCCCTCCTCGATCCCATCGGGCTCTGGCTCGAGGAGGCGCCGGTCGTGAACTGGATGCTGCTGGGGCCGGCCGAGATGGCGGCCCACGTGTTCGACAAGCCCGACGGCGTCGCCGCGCGGGCGATGTTCGCGGTGCCCGAGGACCCCGAGGAAGGGGCGCTCGCGCGCACCCGGTTGACCTGGGCCATGGGGGCCACCGGCAAGTTCATCTGGCCGATCCCCGACAAGGGCCTGAAGAAGCGCATCCACCGCGTCGGCGCGCCGGCCCTGCTGGTGTGGGGCGAGGCCGATCGCCTGGTGCCGCGGGCCTACGCCAAGGAGTTCGCGGGGCGCCTCCACGATGCGCGGATCGAGGTGGTGCCGGGGGCCGGCCACGCGCCGCACCTCGAGCAGCCGGAGGCGACCGCCCGCGTGGTGGGGGCCTTCCTCAAGACTTGAGGAGTGCCTCCCGGACCTTCTCCAGTTCTTTCCGCTTCGCTCGATCCTGTTCGGGGAACGCGAGGTCGAGCCCGGCGAGCGTTTCGACGATGGCCGCCGCCACCACCAGCCGCGTGTACCACTTGTGGTCCGCCGGCACCACGTACCACGGGGCGTGCTTGGTCGCGGTCTGGCGGACCATCTCCTCGTAGGCGTCCTGGTAGTCGGACCAGAATTTCCGCTCCTGGATGTCGCCGAGCGAGAACTTCCAGTTCTTGGACGGGTCGTCCAGCCGGGCCAGGAAGCGCTTGCGCTGCTCCTCCTTGGAGAGGTGCAGGAAGAACTTGCGGATCACTACCCCGTTCCGGGTGAGGTACCGCTCGTGGGCGTTGATGTCCTCGTAGCGCTCGTCCCAGATGTGCTTGCTCATGAGCGGCTCCGGCAACCGCTCGGCCGCGAGCAGCTCCCCGTGAACCCTGACCACCAGCACCTCCTCGTAGTAGGAGCGGTTGAAGATCCCGATCCGCCCGCGCTCCGGGCACGCCTTGTGGGCCCGCCAGAGGAAGTCGTGGTCGAGCTCCTCGTGGCTCGGCGCCTTGAAAGAGCGCACGTCGCAACCCTGCGGATTGACCCCGGACATGACGTGCTTGATCGCGCCGTCCTTGCCCGCCGCGTCCATGCCCTGGAAGATCAGCAGGAGGGCCCACCGGTCCTGGGCGTAGAGCGTCTCCTGCATGTGGCTCAGCATCTCGGTGCTCCGCGAGAGGAGTTTGAGCGCGTCGGCCTCCGACTTGATCCCGCTCGTGTCGGCCGGATCCACCTCCTCGAGGCGGAACTTGTGGCCTTTCCGCACGTCGTATCGCTCGGCCAGGCGGGCCAGCTCCTTGCGGATCTTGCGTGTCTTCATCGTCCAGGCAGTCTAGTACGGAAGGGGAGCGCTTGCCTTCCGCGGCGTGCGTCGACTATTCTTGGCCACCCCGTGACCCGGCCGTGACGCGCTGCGCGGCCGTTCCCCAAGGTTCCAGATGCGCACCACCACGGCAACAACCAGCCCGGCATGCTCGGCAAGGCGACCTCGGCCATCGGCGAGGCGGGCGGCGACATCGGGGGGGTGGACCTGGTGGAGGCGGGCCAGAAGGAGATGACCCGCGACATCGCGTTCAAGGCCTCCGACGAGGCCCACGGCCAGGCCATCGTCGATCGGCTGCGCGGGGTGGCCGGGGTGACGGTGGTGAACGTGTCCGACCGCACCTTCCTCATGCACTTGGGCGGCAAGATCGAGGTCAACGGCCGGGTGACGGTCAAGACCCGCGACGACCTCTCGATGGCCTACACCCCCGGGGTAGCGCGGGTGTGCATGGCCATCCACGACGACCCCGAGAAGGTCTACAACCTGACGATCAAGCAGCACACGGTAGCCGTCGTCACCGACGGCTCCGCGGTGCTGGGCCTGGGCGACATCGGGCCCGAGGCCGCGCTCCCGGTCATGGAAGGCAAGTGCCTCATCTTCAAGTCCTTCGCGGGCGTCGACGCGTTCCCGATCGCGCTCGCGACCAAGGACGTGGACGAGATCGTGCGCACCGTGAAGGCGATCTCGCCCGTCTTCGGCGGGATCAATCTCGAGGACATCTCGGCGCCGCGGTGCTTCGAGATCGAGGAGCGCCTGCAGCGCGACCTCGACATCCCGGTCTTCCACGACGACCAGCACGGCACCGCGGTGGTGACCCTCGCCGCGCTCCTCAACGCGCTGAAGGTCGTCAACAAGAAGCTCAACGAGGTGAAGATCGTCTTCACCGGGGCGGGGGCGAGCGCGATCGCCACCGCCAAGCTCCTGATGCTGGAGGGCGCGCGCAACATCATCGCCTGCGACCGGGCCGGCGCGCTCTACCGGGGCCGGACCGAGAACATGAACCCGATGAAGACGTGGTTCGCGGAGCACACCAACGCGGAGGGCATCCGCGGGGCGGTGCGCGAGGCGATGGTGGGGGCCGACGTGTTCATCGGGCTGAGCGGCCCGGGGGTGGTGAAGGTGGACGATCTCGGGGCGATGCACCGCGACGCCATCATCTTCGCGATGGCGAATCCCACTCCCGAGATCATGCCGGAGGAGGCCGGGAAGTACGTGAAGGTCATGGCCACCGGCCGGTCGGACTACCCGAACCAGATCAACAACTCGTGCGGCTTCCCGGGCTTCTTCAAGGGCCTGTTCGACGTGCGGGCGCGCCGGGTCAACGACGAGATGAAGCTGGCCGCCGCGCACGCGCTGGCCAGCATCGTGAGCGACAGCGAGCTCGGCGAGGAGTACATCACCCCCTCGATGTTCGACGCGCGCGTGGTGCCCGCGGTGGCCTCCGCGGTGGCCGACGCGGCGGTGCGGACCGGGGTGGCCCGGAGGAAGCGGGGCTAGGCCTCCTCCCCGGCAACAAATCGCTGCGGTCCCACGAAGTCGCTCCCGTACCATCGGCGCATGAAGAAGGTGCTGGCCGCGGTGGTCGCGGTCCTGGTGGTGCTCGGGGCCGGCCTCTACTTCTTCGTGGCCCGCCCGCTGCTCCGGCCCTCCGAGGTGACCGCGGTCGCGGAGCGGGCGCTCGCCACCGACGACCTCCTGCTGCTGGCCGGGATCAACGTCAAGCAGGCGGTCTTCCTCGAGAAGTGGCTCCTCGGCTCGCTGCGCGTCACCCCGGTCGCGGCCACGCCGCCGCCCGCGGTGGCGGACCGCTCCCTGCTCGACCATCTCCGGGCGGCGGGCGTGGATCCTCGGCACGACGTCGATCACGCGCTCTACGCCCTCTATCCGGCCGACGCCGCCGGCTCCCGGCACGCCGCGATCCTGATCGGCCGCTTCAACCCCGCCGCGGTCAACGCCTACCTCGCCCGCGAGCTCGCGGCGGCGCCGCGCCCCGGCCCGGGCCCGGCCTCGTTCGACGTGATCCGGATCGATCCCGCCACCTGCCAGCCCGGGGCGAGCTGGGTGGTGACGGTGACCCGGGAGTGGATCGTGATGGCCGACCCGATCTCCCAGCCGACGCTGATCGCCCGCCTGACCGGCGCGCCCGCCGACACGCCCGAGAGGCTCGCGTGGTGGCGTGGCCTCGCGCGCGACGATGTGGCGAGCGTGGGCATCCCGGGGCTCGAGCGGCTCGAGAGTGGCGCGACCCAGCCATTCGTGAAGGGCGGGGCCAAGGTGCTGGCCGGCGAGGCCACCGCGTTCGGCCGGGTCTACCTGGGCCTCGGCGTGAAGACGGTGCCGCCCCAGGGTGTCCTGCGCATCGTCGTCGACGCCAAGGACGCGGCGCGCGGAGCGGAGAAGATCCGGGCCTGGGAGCAGGCGGTGAACGCGTCGCGCGACCGGTGGAAGGAGTCGATGCCGAGCGTGGCCAAACTCTACGACAGCATTCGGGTGCAGACCGCGGGCGCGCGCAGCACGGTCGAGTTCACGGTCGACCGCACGCTCGCCGCCAATTCGCAGCGGGTGATCGACGAGCTGCTGGCCGCCGCCTTCGGCGGGCTCGGCGTCCGCGTCAACCCGCCGAGCGGGGAGCCACCGACCGAGCGGATCGACACCGAGCCGGTCGCGTTCCTGCCCGCGGTGACCCTGGCCGCGCTGCCCGCCTACGATCCGCAGGCCCAGTTCGCCGAGGAGGTGGACCAGATCCAGGGCCCGTTCGGGGTAAGGCTCGGCGAGCTGCGCCTGGGCGCGGAGCCGACGGCGGGCCTGGAGATCGTGGTCGAGGGCTTCGCCAACGAGATACCGAACGTGGGCGCGAGCGAGGACCGCGTGCGCCTGTTCGTCGACAGCGTGAAGTCGGCCGGCGGCCAGGAGCTGCTAAGGCCCGAGGCGTGCGGCCGGGAGCGGAACAACCTGCCGGCGTCCTTCAAGTCGACGGGCGGCAAGCGGCTCAAGGCCACGAAGGCGGTGCGGCTGGTCGCGGGCGCCGATCCGAAGGCGCTGCAGAGCCTGACCGGCCGGGTCCAGCTCCGCCTGCCGACGCGGACCGAGGTGGTGACCCTGGACCATCCGGCTCCGGGCGCCACCGCCGAGCGGTACGGAGCGGTCTTCACGGTCACCGGGATCGCCCCCGGCCGCGTCTCGTACCAGATCGCGGGCGCCCGCAGCCGGCTGCTCATCTTCCGCGCGCTGAACGCCAAGGGGCAGCCGCTGGCCTCACCGAGCGCGTTCTCCTCCGACTTCATGTTCGGCGAGGGCGTGTCCGGGCAGCGGCAGTTCTCGGGGACGGTGGACCGGCTGGAGATCGTGTTCGCGGCCGAGGAGGAGACGGTGGAGCTGCCGTTCACGCTGACCGACTTCGCCCCGACCGGGAAGGCGGGCAGTCTCGCCCTCGACCGGACGCCCGCGTTCCGGCCCTACAGCGTCCGGGAGCTGCAGCGCGAGTTCCCGCGACCCCGCGGCGCCGGCCCGCTCGAGCCGTTCGAGCTCTCGCTCGACCGGGTGCAATCGTTCTTCGCGATGCGGTTCGATCTCACCCTGCGGAGCCCGGCGGTCCCGAACTTCGAGCACGGCTTCGCGGCCGGCCAGCTCCGCCTCACCCGCGTCGAGCTCAACGACGGCAGCGTGCTCACCCCGCCCGCGGCGGCCCCGGAGAATCCGGTCGCGGTGCGCTCGAGGTGGGAGAGCGCGGTCCGCTTCACCGGCTCCCCCAAGGACGGGCGCCTCTCGACCTCGCTGAGCCTCTGGGTCGACACCAAGGCCAAACCCGAAGATCTGAAATCGGTGCAGGGCACGCTCACCATGCAGTATCCCCGCACGCTCGAGACCCTGACCCTCGACGACCTCACGGTCGGGCGTCAGGTCACGCGGGGCGACCTGACCGTGACCGTCGCGGCCCGCGGCCGGAAGAGCGTCACCCTCGCGACGAGCCGGGACGGCGACCGGGTCTACTACGTCCGCCTCCTCGGCGCCGACGGCCAGGCCCTGGCCTCCTTCGGCCCGAACATCACCGAGGGGCCCGGCGGGGCGTGGCGCTTCGAGCTCTCGCCGCTCAATCCGCCGGTCAAGGCGGAGATCGTCGTGGCGGGCCAGGTGGACCGGCAGACCCTTCCGGTGAGGCTGACGCCCCGCTAGCGCCGCGTCGCGTGCTATCCTCGCGATCCTCACAAGGAGGTGTGTCCATGACGATCCTCGTCGCGCTGCTCGGAGCCGTCCTGCTGCTCGCGCCGGCGGGCGCGTCCGCCCAGGCGCCGCTCCAGCTCAAGGCGGGTAGCGGAGTCGGCCCCGGCAACCCGGTCAACGATGCCCTCTTCGATCTGGCCAAGAGCCTCGATCAGAAGAGCGGGGGTCGGATCAAGCTCGACGTGGTGATCAGCAACGGTCTCGCCAAGGGCGAGGCGGCGCATCTCGAGGGCGCGCAGCTCGGCACCATCGACATCGTGCCGATCGGCTCCGCGCCCATCGGCGGCATGTTCGAGGCGGCCTACCAGGCCCTCGACCTGCCCTTCTTCTGGTCCTCGCGCGAGCAGGTGTGGAAGGTGATGGACGGGCCGATCGGCCAGGAGCTGCTCAAGCGGATGGAGGCCAAGGGGGTAAAGGGCTTCTGCTTCGGCGGCGGCTGGGGCTTCCGCAACATGATGGTCAACAAGCGGCCGATCATGGTCCCCGACGACATGAAGGGGCTGACCATCCGCGTGCAGGAATCGCCCGCCTACGTGGCGTTCATGAAGGCGCTGGGCGCGAACCCGGTGCCGATGCCCTACGTCGAGGTCTACCTCGCCATGAAGCAGGGGACGATCGACGGCATGGAGCTGCCCTCCTTCACCATGACCTCCGACAAGTTCCAGGAGGTCACCAAGTACTACTCACTCACCCGCCACTCCTACCCGCCGATCGCGTACTTCATGAACATGAAGCGCTACCAGTCGCTCGCCCCCGATCTGCAGAAGGTGGTGGCCGACTCGATGCAGCAGGCGTGCGCCGCGCACCGCCGCTTCGAGGTGGAGAAGGAGAAGCAGGATCTCGACGTCATGAAGAAAGCCGGGACGCAGGTCAACGAAGTGAAGGACCTGAAGGCCTTCCAGTCGCTGATGAAGCCGGTCTACGCGGGGGTGGAGCAGCAGGTGGGCAAGGAGTTCATGGACCGTCTCACCGCCGCGGCGCAGGCCGCGAGATAGGAGCCGCGCGATGCCCGCCTACGTGATCGCCAACGTGACGGTGACCGATCTCCCCGCGATGGAGGAGTACCGCAAGCAGGTGCCCGCCACCCTCGCCAGGTACGGCGGCCGCTTCCTCGTGCGCGGCGGTGGGCACCAGACGGTCGAGGGCGACTGGAAGCCCACCCGGCTGGTGGTGATCGAGTTCCCGAGCCTGGCCGCCGCCCAGCGCTGGTACGACTCGGAGGAATACCGCGCCCCGCGGGCGCTGCGGATGAAGGCGGGGCGCACCGACATGGTGATGGTGGACGGCGTCTCGTAGCGAGGCGCCCCGACCACTACCGCCCCGACCGCTACCGGAAGACGATGCTGCTCGGGCTGCCCACCGACACGACCTGGCCGGTGGGGGTGAGCGTGCCCGCTCGCGGGTCCACGCGGAAGGTCACGATGGTGTCGCTGCCCTGGTTGGCCGCGTAGAGGAGTGCCCCCGCCGGATCGAGCGTGAAGAAGCGGGGGGTCTTGCCCTGGGTCGGCGAAGGCGGTCATGGCGCGGTGAGATGGTAGACGTAGACCTCGGTGTTGACTCGCCGAAACGTGGGAATCACGGCGAAGCGAGTCTACACCGGAGAATCGACCTTGACACGCTGACGCCGGCGGGGCTATGTGATCACGCGGGACCATCGGAAGGGCCAAAGGAGGCCAGCATGAAGGCTGCCGTGTTCCACGGGCCGCATCAGCCGCTCACCATCGAGAACGTCGACATCGACAAGCCCATCGGGCGCGAGGTGCTGGTGCGCACCGTCGCCTCCGGCGTCTGCCACAGCGATCTCCACTTCGTGGACGGCTATTACCCGTTCCCTACTCCCGCCATCCTGGGCCACGAGGCGGCCGGGATCGTGGAGGAGGTCGGGCTGCAGGTGAGCGAGTTCAAGCCGGGCGATCACGTGATCGCGTGCCTGTCCGTCTTCTGCGGACACTGCGACTACTGCCTCACCGGCCGCACCCACCTCTGCCAGACCCGGCCGGTGCGGGCCAAGACCGATCCGCCGAAGCTCTCGTGGAAGGGCCAGCCGGTGAACCAGTTCGCCAACCTCTCCGCCTACGCGGAGAAGATGCTGGTGCACGAGAACGCGCTCGTGAAGATCGACGACTCCATGCCGCTCGACCGCGCGGCCCTGATCGGCTGCGGGGTGACCACCGGGGTGGGGGCGGTGCTCAACACCGCGCGCATCGAGGCGGGCTCGACGGTGGCCGTCTTCGGCGCGGGCGGGGTGGGGCTCGCGGCGGTGCAGGGCGCGCGCATCGCGGGCGCCCGCATGATCATCGCGGTCGACACGGTGGAGTCCAAGCTCGCCAAGGCCAAGGAGCTGGGCGCGACCCACGGGGTGAACGCGAAGGCGGACGATCCGGTGAAGCAGATCCGCGCGCTCACCGGTGGCGGGGTGGACTATTCCTTCGAGTGCATCGGGCTCAAGCTTGCGGCCGAGCAGTGCTTCGACTGCATCCGGCCGGGCGGCACCGCCACCGTGGTCGGCATGATCCCGGTGGGGCAGAAGATCGAGCTCGACGGGCCGATGTTCCTCCGCGAGAAGAAGATCCAGGGCTGCAGCATGGGCAGCAACCGCTTCAAGGTCGACATGCCGCACTACATCGAGCTGTACCGGCAAGGCCGGCTCATGCTCGACGAGATGATCACCCGCCGGGGCAAGCTCGAGGACGTCAACGAGGCGTTCCGGGCCATGAAGGCGGGCGAGGTCTCGCGCACCGTCCTGATGCTGGACTAGACCCATGGAGCCCACCCGTCTGGATCGACGCGAGCTGCTGAAGACCGCGACCGCCGCGGCGGCGGCGAGCCTGATCGCGGGCCGCGCCCGGCCCGCCGCCGCGCAGGCGGTCAAGTGGTCGTCGGGCACCGAGGCGCCGAAGCTCAAGGCGCCCGCCAACGCCACCGACTGCCACCACCACATCTACGACGCCAAGTACCCGGTCGACCCGAAGGCGACGCTGCGTCCCGCCGACGCCCTCGTCGAGGACTACCGGGCCCTGCAGAAGCGCATCGGGACCACCCGCAACGTGATCGTCCAGCCGTCGACCTACGGCCTCGACAACCGTCCCACCCTGGACGCGCTGGTGGCGATGGGCCCGACCGCGCGGGCGGTGGTGGTGGTCAACGACACGGTGACCGACGACGAGCTCAAGCGCATGCACGCGATGGGCGCCCGGGGCATCCGCTTCAACCTGGCCCAGGCCGGCGCGACCACCGCCGAGATGATCGAGCCGCTCTCCGCGCGGGTGAACGCGCTCGGCTGGCACATCCAGATCAACGCGCCGCCGGCGCGGATCATGGAGATCATGCCGATCCTGGAAAAGGTCCCGTCGCCGATCGTGTTCGACCACCTCGCGCACATCCCGCAGCCCGCCGGGGTCAACGACCCGCTCTACGGCAAGGTGCGGGGCCTGATCGACAAGGGGCGCACGTGGGTGAAGCTCTCGGGTGCCTACGCCGACACCAAGGTGGGCCCGCCCAACTACTCGGACTCGAGCGCGGTGGCCCGCGCCTACGCCAAGGCCGCTACTCTTCGATCTGCTCACCGACTGGGTGCCCGACGAGAAGGCGCGGCACCGGGTCCTGGTGGAGAACCCCGCCGTTCTCTACCACTTCTAGACTCGAGCCGCGGCGCCGGGGTCAGGATCCGTCGCCCTATTTGAGCGGGTCGACGATGAAGCTCAGGTTCTTGATCTCGCCGTCCGCTTCGGCTCGATCGTTTGCCGGCGACTATCCTCGCCGGTGCGCGGCTCGCCAGAGCGTCGCGGAGGCTAGGCCGGGGCGGCGCCTCGCGACGCATGACGATTGGTGGCCACGTGGGCCACCGCGATGACGAAGGGCAGCAGCAGCTCGGGGATGAGGTAGCCCAGCCAGACGGCCGCGGGCGCGGGCAACCCGACCTGGCTGATGGACACCAGCCTGCCGATGCCGGCCAGGAGCACGCCCAGCGCCAGCAGGTAGACCAGCGTGCCCTGCCGCCGGATGGTGACGGCGGCCCACAGATTGATGACCCCGGTGGAGAAGTACACCCCGGCCATGAAGCGATGCACGTTGTCCAGTCGGGGCAAGGTGTCGGGCTGCCCGAGGAACATCTGGAGCGTGCCGCCCAGCATGGCGATCGCGGCGACCAGGAACAGGCAGACCTGCACGACACGCTGGCTGATCGGCATCGGAGAGCTCGAGGGCACCGCGCTATCTCGGCTCGGATGGCCGGACCGGCACCACGCAGAAGCCTTGGGCCTCGATGCCGAGCGGCACGTTGAGCTTGCTGCGGAAGTTCTCGAGCGCCACCGCGGCGGTCAGCTCGACGATCTGGGCCTCGTCGAAGAACGCGCGGATCCGCCCGAACAGGTCCTCGCCCACGCGCTGGCCGGTGATGGTCATCGCCTCCGCATATTCGAGCGCCGCGCGCTCCATTGGCGAGAAGCGCGCGCTCTCCCGCCAGGTCGGCACCTCCCACACCTTCTCTTCGTCCGCTCCTGCCTGCATCCCCCGGGATGCGTTGATGTCAATTCAGAAGGGGCAGCCGTTGATCAGCGCGACGCGGAGGTAGACCAGCGGCAGCAGGGCGGCGGGGAGCCGCCCGGACTTCTCGATCGACGCCCCGAGCTGCTTGGCCGCCTTGAGGATCGGCGGGCAGTGGGCGAGGACCTTGGTGGTGTTGAGGAGCGCGCCGAAGACCCCCCGCTCCCGCTCGAACAGCTCGTGGAGGGTGGGGTCTCCGGCGTCGTCCTCGATTTCGCGGACCCGCGGCACGGGTCAGGCGCCGACCGTCTTGCGGATGCTCCCCATGTGATCGTCGATGTGGTTGATCAGGATGCCCTCGATTGCCTGCTGGGCGGTCATGGCCGGAATCCCGGTGAGCACAGTCCCGCTCTTGTCCAGGTCGGCGTCACCGAGCCCACGCACCACCGCGGCGGCCGCCTTGACGCCCTTCTCGTGCAGGGCGAGGGTCTCCACCTTGGTGCAGCCCGCGAAGTCCTTGGCGTGCTTGGCGTTCATCTCGTCGAGCATGCCCGGGGTGAAGTTGGGGATGGACTGGCCGGAGGCGATCGTCTTCACGATTCCCGAGATCGGCTCGTGTCCGCCGGCCACATGGTGTGCGGTGACGCCCACCGGCCATTTCTCGGCGGAGGTCACCTTCTTCCAGTCGGCGTCGGAGAGCTTCTGGATGGTGGCGGTCAGCTCGGCGGCCTTGGCCTCGTACTTCTTCGCCAGCGATTCGGCTCGTGCGCCCATGGGAGACCTCCTGGTAAGGGTGTGCGGCCTGGGTTCGACCTCCCGAAGTATACCCGAGGGCGCAATCCCGCATATAATCGGGTGGCGAAACCCGCACCTCGCACACACCGGAAGGGGGGTGAGCACGTGGCCAAGGGACAGAACATGAAGAAGGAAAAGAAAAAGCCGAAGAAGGAGAAGAAGTAGCGTCGCGTGACCCGATCGCTGCTCCTGAGCTGTGAAGCAGTCGGCAAGGCCTACGGCACCCGGTCCCTCTTCGAGGGGCTGTCCTTCGGGCTCTTCGAGGGGGACCAGGTGGGCCTTGTGGGTCCGAACGGCGCCGGCAAGTCGACCCTTCTCAAGATCCTCGCCGGCCTCGAGTCACCCGATCGCGGACGTCGCTCGGTGCGCGGCGGGGTGCGCGTGGGGTACGTGCCGCAGGATCCCGTCTTCCCTCCCGGCGGCACCGTCGAGGATATGGTCGCCTCCGCGCTGAGCGCGGTCGACGAGGCCGACCGTCCCGGACGCATCGCGCACGCGCTCGGCCGGGCCGGGTTCGCCGACGGTCGCGCGGAGGTGGCCGCGCTCTCCGGGGGCTGGCAGAAGCGCCTCGCCATCGCCCGCGAGCTGGCCGCCGAGCCCGACGTCCTCCTGATGGACGAGCCCACCAACCACCTGGACGTCGACGGCATCCTGTGGCTCGAGGCGCTTCTGGCCGAGCGGGCGCGCGCGTGCCTGGTGGTGAGCCACGACCGCTACTTCCTCGAGCACGTCGCCACCCGGATGCTCGAGATCGACCGGGCGTACGCTTCCGGCCTGTTCGAGACCGACGGGCGCTACAGCGAGTTCCTCGTCCGGCGCGATGAGTTCCTCCGGGGGCAGGCCGCGTACGAGGAGTCGCTCGCCAACACCGTCCGGCGCGAGATCGAGTGGCTGCGGCGCGGGGCCAAGGCGCGCTCCACCAAGGCGAAGGGCCGCATCAAGGAGGCCGACCGGCTCATCGAGGAGCTCCGCGACGCGCGGACGCGGGGCGCCACCCGGACCGCCGGCATCGACTTCGTCGCCTCCGGCCGCCGCACCCGCGAGCTACTGGTCGCCCGCGGGCTGACCAAGGCCCTCGGGGGCCGGGGGCTGGTCCGGGGGCTCGACCTGATCATCACCCCGGGCGTGCGCGTGGGTCTCATGGGGCCGAACGGCAGCGGCAAGACCACGCTGCTCAACCTGCTGGCCGGCACCCTCGAGCCGGACGCGGGCTTGATCGAGCGCGCGGACGGCCTCCGCACCGTGCGCTTCGAGCAGCAGCGCGCCTGGCTCGACCCGGATCTGCCGCTGCGCCGCGCGCTCGCGCCCGAGGGCGACGCGGTCGTCTTCCAGGGACGCAACGTGCACGTGGCCGCGTGGGCCAAGCGTTTCCTGTTCCCGCCCGAGCACCTCGAGGTGCCGGTGGGCCGGCTCTCGGGCGGTGAGCAGGCGCGCATCCACATCGCCCGCCTCATGCGGGAGCCCGCAGACCTGCTGATCCTCGACGAGCCGACCAACGATCTGGACATCCCGACGCTCGACGTGCTCGAGGAGAGCTTGGCCGCGTTCGAGGGCGGCCTGGTGCTGGTGACCCACGACCGGTTCATGCTGGATCGCATCGCCACCGTCATCGTGGCGCTCGACGGGCAGGGCGGAGCGGAGACGTTCGCGGACTATGCACCCTGCCCTCTCCCCGGAGGGGAGAGGGAGAGAAGGGGAAGCGGCGCGGGTACCTGGAGCAGCGGGAGTGGGACGGGATGGAGGCGGCGATCGTCGAGGCCGAGACCGCGCTCGAGGCGTGCCGGCGGGCCGCGGAGGATCCGACGATCACCTCGGACCCCGCCGCGCTCCAGGCTCGCTACGCCGCGGTCGAGGCGGCGCGGGCCGAGGTCGACCGGCTCTACGTGCGCTGGGCGGAGCTCGAAGCCAAGGGAGAGACGCGATGAGCGAGACGCAGGCGGTGGCCACCGTGAAGATCGACAACGCGCAGGTCCGCGTGACCGAGTGGCGCTTCGCGCCCCGGGCGCACACCGGCCATCACCGGCACGAGTACGCCTATGTGGTGGTGCCGATGGTGACCGGCGCGCTCGCCGCGATCGGCGCCGCCGGGGAGACCACCAGCGCGCTCCGCGTCGGCGAGCCCTACTATCGCGACGCGGGGGTCGAGCACGACGTGCGCAACCCGAACCCCTTCGAGTTCGCCTTCATCGAGATCGAGCTGAAGGGCGCGCCGGGCACCTGAACTCCGCCGCGAGGGGCGCGCACCGGCGTGCTATCGTAGGGCCTGCCTTCCATTGGGCCCCTTAGGGTGGCGCTGCGGGCGCCGAGGCCCACCGGCATCTGGCTCCATTGCCCTCATTCCGAAGGAGCACCATGAAGAAGGCCCCCGGAGTCTTCGCCCTTCTCGCCGCCGCGGTGGTCGGATTCGGTCAGCACGTCGCGAGCCTCTGTGCCACCGCCCAGGGACGCCTCTTTGGTCGGCCGGGAGGAAGTCGCCGCCGTCAGGGCCGGTGAGCGCCATGCAGAAAGACGTCGCGGTCTACACCGTGGGTGACTTCGTCCGGCGCGTGGTCGAGAGCCTGTTCCGGGCCGACTTCAGGGGCCGGCTGCTCTGCTCGCGCTGCCTCATCAAGCTGACGAAGGACAACCTGGACAAGAGCTACGCCAAGCGCGACATCATCCAGGTGATCGAGGAGCTGTTCGTGACCCCGGGTCCCATCATGCAGGTGTCGACCGCGCCGTGCGGGCAGTGCGCGAGGAAGAAGGCGCCGTGCCTCGGGGTGCCGGCCGAGGGCCATTGATGTGCGTGTACTGCGTGGAGGACGCGGCCTGCGAGCACGAGCGTGACGCCTGCGCCGCGAGCGGGGGCCAGCCCTGCGCCCAGTGCGGTCACACCTCCGCGGCGCGGCCCTGGCAGCCTCCCGCGTTTCCCGGCCCCGGTCCGCGCTGGAGCCGACCCAAGCCGCGGCCGGCCCGGAAGCCGGCGCCCGGCCGGAAGCCGCGAAGCGGCTAGTCGCGGTCCGCGATCATCCGCTCCCGGATCTCCGCGGTGAAGAGCGCGAGGGTCAGGGGGCAGGGCGGCTCGTTCGCGTCGAGATACTGACAGTCCTTCTCGCTGCACCGCACGAAGAGCTTGCCCCGGCCCACCAGCGCGTTCCGTCGCCGCAGGACGATCGACACCGTCTCGGAGACGACCTCGCAGCGGAACGACTTCGACGGCATCCGGCTCACGCGGTCTCCTTTGCGACGACGTGAGCTTCCCGCGAGATCATGGGAGGATGGCAGGGGCGCGATGACCTGCCAGGGTCTTCCGCGAAGACGCCCCGAGTATACCTGAGCGGGCCCGACCGCCGAGGCGCGATTTCAGCGCGTCGGCGTGACGAGCGAGCGGAGCACCGCGATGATCGAGGAGTTGTCGCGCTCGCCCCAGCCGCCCGCGACGCCGGCGACGAGGAGCTGACGGTGCAGCGCGGTGGCGAGCAGCGGCGCGCCCGCCGCGTGCCCGACCTCGAGCATCAGCTCGACGTCCTTGAGATGCTGGGCGAGCTTGCCCTCGGGCTCGAACCGATCGGTGAGCATGCGCTCGCCCTTGACGTCCATCGCGCGCGAGTAGGCCGCGCTGTCCTTCAGCACCGCGAGCAGATCGGGCCCGTCGAGCCCCTGGCGGAGCCCGAACAGCAATCCCTCCGCGAGCGCGAGCCGGTTGAGGCCGAGCACCAGGTTGACCACGAGCTTCGCCCGGGCCCCCGCGCCGTGGCCGCCCACGTGGTGCGCGCGAAGGGCGATGGCGTCGAAGATCGGCCGGCAGCGCTCGAAGACCGGGCGGTCGCCGCCCACCACCACCGGCGCCTCGCGCCGGCGGGCCTGCCCGCTCGACCCCGCGACCGGCGCGTCCAGCATCGCGATCCCGCGGCGCGCCAGCTCGCCCGCGAGCGCGGCGGAGGCGTCCGGGTGGATCGTGCTGCAGTCGACGACGATCAGCCCCGGGCCCGCCGCGTCGAGCGCGCCGTCCGGACCCAGCAGGGCCTCGCGGACGATGTCGGCGGTCATGAGGCAGGTCAGCACGATCGCCGCGCCACGCGCGGCGTCGGCGGGGGAGCCGGCCGCGACGCCGCCCCGCTCGACGTGCTCGCGCACCCGCCCGGGCGCGACGTCGTAGCCGCGCACCGTGAAGTCGGCCCGGATCAGGTTCTCGGCCAGGGCCGATCCCAGCAGGCCCATGCCGATGCACGCGACGGTCTCGCCCATGTGCGCGTTCTCCTCCGGCGGCATGATACGGCATCGTGCGACGGCCCACATTGACACCATTTGGCGGGCGGCGTAGGGTGCGCCTGAACAGGCTCGGCCCCGGCATCGGCTTCGAGGAGAAGGCGGACCTGGCCCGGCTGTTTCGCACCCTGCTGGACGATTGAGGAGACTGCCGATGGCCTACACGCTCGAGACCTTCGCCGCCGCCGCCCACGATCTCCTCACCGCCGAGCCCGGGCCGCCCGGGCGCGAGAAGGTGCGGAGCCTGCTCGAGTCGGTGCTGCGAGACGACGCCTTCGTGGCGCGGCACCTGACCGACGACGTGCCGGAGCGCAAGATCCTCTACACCGACCCCGAGCTCGGCTTCTGCATCCTCGCTCACAACTACCGGGACGCGCGGGAGAGCAAGCCCCACGACCACGGGCCGTCCTGGGCCATCTACGGCCAGGCCCGGGGCGAGACCATGATGAACGACTGGGCGCTCGTGGAGCCCGCGAGCGAGGCGCGGCCCGGCAAGGTGCGCCACGTCCGGACCTACCCGCTGAAGCCCGGCATGGCCCACGTCTACAACGAGGGCGACCTCCACTCCCCGCGGCGCGACGGCCCCACGCGGCTCATCCGCATCGAGGGCACCAACATGGACAAGGTCAAGCGCCTGTCCTACGAGAGGGTCTGATGAAAGACAACCTCCGCTTCGTCGACTCGGACATGCACATCATGGAGCCGCCCGATCTGTTCGAGCGGTATCTCGACCCGCGGTTCCGCGACCGGGTGGTTCTGCCGATCGGCGCGGACGGGCGCCCCAAGCGCGGCACCATCGTCATCGACGGGCTGCCGACCACGATGGACGCGGAGATGCAGCAGTACCGCAAGCGCAGCCGCGCGGGCGGCGCCGGCACCCACAGCACCCAGCCGCTCTCCGGCTCGCGCCTGCAATCCACCAACCGGCTCGACTTCGCGATCGAGCGCAACTACGACCCCGAGGCGCAGGTGATGGCGATGGCCATCGAAGGGGTCGACATCGCGGTGCTCTACCCGACCACCGGGCTCAGCCTGATCGCGCGCGACAACCTGGAACCGGAGCTGTCGCTCGCCCTGTGCCGGGCCTACAACGACTGGATCGCGGAGTTCTGCCGCCACAGCCCGGAGCGCCTCAAGTTCGTGGTCATGCTACCCGTGCACGACGTGCACCTGGCCTGCCGCGAGCTGGTGCGCGGGGTGCGCGAGCTGGGCGCGGTCGGGTCGTTCATCCGCCCCAACCTGGTCAACGGGCACTACTGGCACTCCAACTACTGGGACCCGCTCTACAGCCTGCACGAGGAGCTCGACGTGACGTGGGGATTCCACGAGGGCACCGGGGCGTGGAATTCGCACATGAACGTGCTCTACGGCGAGAACCGCTTTTATCGCCACGTGGCCAGCCACTGGATCGAGATGCAGCAGGCCCTGATCGCCATGATCGTGGGCGGGGTGTTCGAGTTCCACCCCAAGCTGCGGGTGGGCTTCCTGGAGGCGCAGAACTCGTGGGTGCCCGGGCTGCTCTCACGCATCGAGTGGGACTACCCGCAGTACCGCGACTCGCACGCGCCCTACCTCTCGCTGACCCCGCGCGAGTATTTCCGCCGCAACTGCTGGGCCGCGGTGGAGGGGAGCGAGCCGGAGATCGAGGCCACCGCGGGGCTGATCGGGGGCGACCGGATGTGCGTCTCCACCGACTACCCGCACTTCGACTCCAACTTCCCGAACGTGTCGGACAACGTGCTCAAGCACTGCTCGCGCGAGACCGCGGCGCAGATCCTGGTGGGCGGCGCGCACCTCTACGGATTCAAGGACGCCGATTTCGAGAAGGCGGACGCGGCGGTGGCGCGCGCGGCCGCGGGCGCGAACGGCGGCGCGGGACCGCGCGGCGTTACGGTCGGCCGATGAGGCCGGCCGGGCGATGAGCGAGGTCCAGCACCGGGTCGTCGAGACGAACGGGATCCGGCTGCACGTGGCGGAGCAGGGCGAGGGGCCGCTGGTCCTGCTCTGTCACGGGTTCCCGGAGTCGTGGTACTCCTGGCGGCACCAGCTCCGAGCGCTGGCCGAAGCCGGCTTCCACGCGGTGGCGCCGGACATGCGCGGCTACGGCCAGAGCGAGGCGCCCACCGAGATCGAGCGCTACACGCTGCTGCACCTGGTGGGCGACATGGTGGGGCTGCTCGACGCGCTGGGCGCTCCGACCGCGGTGATCGCGGGGCACGACTGGGGCGCGCCGGTGGCGTGGCACGCGGCGCTGTTGCGCCCCGACCGGTTCCGCGCGGTGATCGGGCTGAGCGTGCCGTTCCGGCCCCGCGGCTCGACGCGCCCCACCACCCAGATGCCGCAGACCGCGGACACCGTCTTCTACCAGCTCTACTTCCAGGAGCCGGGCGTCGCGGAGGCGGAGCTCGAGCGTGACGTGCGGACCACCATCCGGCGCATCCTCTACTCGGCATCGGGCGACTACTTGGGATCGGGCGACGGGGGGCGCGCGCGGGCCGGCCTGGGCAATCCCGCGGCGGTGGGCATGGTGCCGCGCCGCGGGGGGTTCCTGAGTCACACCGCCGACGCGGAGGTCCTGCCTCCGTGGCTGACCGAGGCGGACGTCGACTTCTTCGCGGGCGAGTTCTCCCGCGCGGGCTTTCGCGGCGGCCTCAACTGGTACCGCAACATCGACCGGAGCTGGGAGCTGCTGGCTCCGTTCGCGGGCGCGCGGGTTACCGTCCCCGCGCTCTACGTGGCGGGCGATCGCGACCTGGTGGTGGCCTTCCGCGGGATGGACCAGCTCATCCCGAATCTCGTCAAGTTCGTGCCCACCCTCCGCCGGACGATCATGCTCCCCGGCTGCGGCCACTGGACGCAGCAGGAGCGCCCGCAGGAGGTCAACGCGGCGATGATCGAGTTCCTGCGGGGCTTGTAGCGGCGCGGTCCGGCGGCGCGAGCGCGGGCACGACCTCGTCCGCGAACAGGCGCATCGACCGGAGCGCCAGGTCGGTGCGCAGCCCGGGCAGGGCCATCAGCAGGAGCACGCGCTCGTAGCCGGTGGCCTCGCAGAACTGCTGGAGGCCTCGGGTCACCTCGGCGGGCGTGCCGATCAGGGCCCAGCCGTCGTCCAGGTACTCGCGGAAGGCGCGCAGGCGGAGCAGGGAGCGGTCGAACGATCCCGGCACTGAGCCCCCGGTGGCGTCGGAGCGCAGCACCGCCATGCGCCGCTGGTAGCCCATGAACGGGCCCTCGGTCGCGTGGAGCGCCTCGTCGTGATCGGGGGCCACGTGCACCACCCGCATCCCCCAGGAGCGGGCCTCGAGCGCCTCGATCTCGGGGAGCGAGCGTCCGGCCGCGAGCGAGGCCTCGCGATAGAGCCGACGGCGCCGCTGCAGCTCCGGGACCGGCACGAAGAACGACGAGAGCGTGGGCAGCCCGAGACGCGCGGCGGACAGCACGCTCTCCTCGCTGTTGGAGGCGATGAACAGCGGCGGGTGCGGCCGCTGCACCGGCTGCGGGCGCACGTGGAGCTGCTCCGCGGTGTGGAAGCGGCCCGGGAAGTCGAACGGCGCGCCGCTCCAGGATCGGCGCATGAGCGCGACGCCCTCCTCGACCCGCGCCCGGCTGTCGTCGCGGTCGGACTGGAAGGTCTGGTAGTCCTGCAGCGTGCCGCCGCGGCCGATCCCTACGTCGAGCCGGCCGCCGCTCACCACGTCGAGGACCGCGAGCGACTCGGCCAGGTCGACCGGGTGGTGGAGCGGCAGCAGGCTCACCCCCATGCCGAGGCTCCGCGATCCAGACCGAGTGGTAGCCGAGCGCCTCGGCGGCCAGCATCTGCTCGAGGCCGGAGTGGTAGACCGCCTGCTCGCTCCACTGCTCGTCGCGCTGCATGAGGAAGAACAGTCCGAAGTCCATGGATCCTCCTGGGGTCAGTTCACATCCGGGCTAAAGATCGCGCGCAGGACGTCCGGGTCCAGCGCCCGATCGGGCAGGCCGGGGCCGAAGCGGGTCTCGAAGTCGGAGCGGCGCAGCTCCCGGTACTGCGCGGTCCCGGGGCGCCGCAGCCCCGAGTACACGTAGACGACCTCGGTGTGCTCGTCGGGCACCGCCACCGCGCGGGCGAGATCCAGCCACGTGGTGGTCTCGCCCCAGCGCGGGTCGAGGGCCAGCAGCCAGGCGCGCTCGTCCTGGCCCCCCGCGCGCGAGGCCGCGAGCGCGGCGTCGACCAGCTCGCGCAGGGCGGGCTCGCGCGCGAGCGCGGCGGCCACGTGCTCCCGGTGCGCGAGGTTGCGCGCCCGCGCGAGCCCGGCGGCGAGCCCGCGGAAGAGCGGGTCGGGCGGCGGGCTCGCGCCGTCCCACGTGGGAAGCGCGGCGCGCAGCTCGCGGAAGGGCTCGAGACGTCCCCAGCGCTCCGCGTCGCTCCAGCCCACCGTGTTGTCCCACGCGGTCACGAAGGCGAGCGCGTCGCCGCTCGCGTCGGCC
>WNFK01237691.1_pt1 | contig 20566 bp, 22 predicted proteins | sample 5400281 | NCBI WGS metagenome assembly WNFK01 (sample SAMN13153350, study PRJNA577476) | soil metagenome | isolation source: 20 cm soil on Douglas fir-dominated hillslope | place: USA:California | collected 2013-09-17
CAGGATATCGCCGTGGACGCGCGCGAGCTCGGCGAGGAGCCAGGGCCACGGCCGCTGGAGCGGCGCCTTCGACTGCAGGCTCGCCGGAATCGGCTCGCCCGGCGGGCGGCGACCGGCCAGCAAGCACCAGAGCTCGTCGAGCCCCGGCCGGTGTGTCTCGACCAGGTGGTCGACGATCTCCTGGATCGTCCACTCACCCGAAATGCCCACGCGGGCGGCCGTGGCGGCGGAGATCGGCTCCAGGAACGTCTCGAGCGCGCCGAAGGCGTCGGCGATCCGCTCGTGGATCGCCGAAGCGGCGACGAGGGTGCCCTTCGTCCTGAAATAGTCCCGCGCCTTCTCCTTGGCCTGGGCGATCACGTCCGCATTCATGAGTCCTCCCGCGCCAGATAGCGCATCACCGCATCGCCGCAGAATCGGGTCGCCTCGGCGACGCGGAACGCGGTCGGGTCGAACGTGAGCTGGAGCGAAACGCCGTCGACGAGCGCGAGGATCACCGCCGCGGCGCGCAGCACGTCGGTCCGGCGAAACGCGCCCGACCGGATGCCCTGCGCCACCACGGCGCCGATGAGCCGCCGCATCCGCGCGTAGAGCACGGCGTTGATCTCGCGCAGTCGCCGGTCGTGCATCATCTCGCCCCAGAACTCGACGAACACGATCCAGAACGCGCGTTCCTCGACCGCCAGCCGCAAGCAGGCGCCGACCAGCGCCAGGAGCCGGGCGCGCGCATCCCGCCCTTCCCGCGACTGCGCGGCCGCGACTCGGCGGTCCAAATCGGCGGTGACCGTCTCGAGCGCGGCCACCAGAATCGCCCGCTTGTCGGCGTAGTAGTAGTGGAGGATGCCCTGGCTCACCTTCGCTTCGCGCGCGACCCTCTTCATCGTGAGCCCCGAGTACCCGTCGCGCGCGAGACACCGGATGGTCGCGCGCACGATCTCGGCGCGCCGGATGGGCGCGACACCGCGCTTGGGGCTCATGCGGCTCCTTTATTTGATTGGGCGACCAATTATCTTTGCTCGGGCCGCCGCCGTCAAGCGGCGAGGTGGTACGCGGTGGCGCTTTCGGGTTCTAGGCCGAGCCGCTGCGGCGGCGCTCCGCCGCGCGCTCGGCTTCCAGGCGCTCGAGGTCGACCGAGGAATGATCGGCGAAGGTCATGGCGGCGGCGATGGCCGGATGGCGCTCGGCGATGAGCCGGTGCATCGCCTGGCAGATCCGCCGGTACGACGGATGGCCCTGCGGGGTGGTGCGCAGCTCGATCACGTGCATGGCCTCGCGCGCGTTCATATCCATGTAGAAACGGACGCGATAGGCCATCGAGACCGCGTACGAGGCGACCTCGGGCAGCTCGGCCGCCTCGATCGCGTCGTGCAGCTCGGCCGACTCCGCCAGCACGCGACGCCAGTCGTCTCCCGCGCCGGCGTCGGCGATTGCCTCGGGCATGACGGCCCCATGTCGCGGCGTCAGACGCTGCCACTCGAGCGTGAGCAGCCGATGCCGCTGCAGGTCGCGAAATGCACCGTAGTCACCCAGCACGTCGAAGCGATAGAGCGTCCGCTCGAAGGCGCGGCCGGGCCGGTGGCGGCGATTCAGCCGCTTGCCCACGTACGCGGCCAGCACGGCGTTTCGTTCGTCCGGTGTCATGCGGCGAGCGATCTCGAGCAGCTCCGCGTCCGGTCGGCTCGAGGCCGCGTAGAGCGCCGCCGCCACGACCTTCGCCTCGCCGTCCGGATCGAAGTCGGTCAGCATGACCTCTTCGGCGCGGCCGAGGTCCGCGTGGCGCTGCCCGCCCGCCGGGTCGGGCGGCACGAATCGCCGCGCCACGTCGCGTGTGTCCCGGCGGGTTTCCTCGAAGTACGTCGACCAGATGCCGCCGCGCTCGGGGACGTCCACGCGCTTGAGGAACGCCGGGATCACCTTCCGCAGCTCGACCAGCATCAGGTCCGCGCAGTCGCGCACCTCGCGCAGCGGATGCGCGCGCATCCGGAGCAGGAGCTGCTCGTACGCCTGACCGGTGGCGTAGATCCCGACATTCGACGTCGTGGCGGCGGGCAGCATCCCGCGCAAGGTGTCGAGCGCCTTGGCGCGGATCGTCATGCGGTAGACGGTCTCGGATTCTGCCGCGTCCCGCGGGAACTTCGCCTCGAAGAACGCGCGCAGCTTCGGGAGCCAGGTCCGGTAGAGATCGAACGCCCGATCGAGCGTCGCGACGTATCGCTCGCGGAGCGCGCCGCTCAGCTCCGCGGGCACGTGGTAGCGATACCGGCCGTCGGGTCGGTCGTCGTACGGGATGTAGCGGGTCGATTGCTCGAGATAGGCCATGAGCCGGCCCCACTCGAGGACCTTGGTCAGGATGTTCGACGAGCCCTCGCACGCCAGGTGCACACCGCCGAGCTGGGCGACGGAGTCGTCCCCGTACTCGACGAAGACGCGCTCGAAGAGCTGCTCGGCCCGCCGGGCGCCGGCGTCGCCGGCCGCGCCGCCGAGGCTCGCCGCCTCCAGGCCGCCCGGGCCGAGGAACTCGTCGAGGAAGAGGCGCCGAAGCGACTTGGGGGAGCGCGAGTAGCGCGCGAACAGAGCGCCTTTGACGACCTCGGGCAGGTTCACCAGCGCAAAGACCGGCCCGGTGAGGTTGGTGAAGTAGGGAGCGAGGGCGGCCTGCTCCTCGCGGGCGAGCTCTTCGGCCATCCTGCGCGATCTTAGCACCGGGTTCGGCATTCGCGCCGCAAAGCGTCTTGAAATTCGCCGGGCATCGGGACTAACATCCCGGCGTTACGGCTCCTGAATGTGCGTGCCCTTCACCGTCGAAAGGAGTACGTCGCATGATGCGCAAGTCCTTGATCGTGGTGCCTGTGATGCTCGCCGCCCTGGTCGCGTCGGTACCGACCGCGCTGGCCCAGTCCGACTGCAGCAAGATCGTCCCGGCCTCGCCGTGGGGCCCGAACGATCAGACCGGCGCTACCAACCGGGTGACCCCAGCGGTTACCAAGGCCGCCGCCGCGGAGATCCAGGAGGGGAAGGTCGTCGTCATGTCGTACCCGCTGGCCGATGGAGTTCCGCTCTTCGGCACGCGGTTCACGAAAACGATCTTGACCGCGGTGACGCTCGCGCCCGGCGCGGCAATCGGGGAAAACCAGCTGACCTACATGGAGGACACGTGGCTGAGCCAGAGCCACGTCGGGACGCATCTCGACGGCATGGGTCACATCGGCCGCAAGGACTGCTACTACAACCAGACTCCGATGGGGAAATTCATCACGCAGAACAACATGACCAAGCTCGGTCTCGAGCACCTGAAGTCGTTCGCGACGCGTGGCGTGCTCATCGACATGGTCAAGGTGTATCAGCAGGCCGGTAAGCTCAAGCCCAATGCGGCGTGCAAGAAGCCCTGCATCGACAAGGGCACCGTCATCACGAAGGCCGATCTCGAGGCCGGTCTGAAGATGTACAACGTGACCCTTCGCGAGGGTGACATCGTCACGATCCACACGGGGTGGGGCGATCTGTTCGAGCAGTATCCCGCGCAGAACGCCCTCTACAACTCGGGCGAGCCCGGCCTCGGCAAGGAAGCCGCGAACTGGCTCGTGTCGCAGAAGATCGTCGCGGTCGGCTCCGACACCTGGGCCGTCGAGGTGATCCCCGGCGAGAATCCGAAGGAAGCGTTCATCGTCCACAACATTCTTTTGACCGACTCCGGGATCCACATCATGGAAAACGTGCGGACCGATTTGATGGCCGCCGAGGCCGATCGGACCAAGCGCGCGACGTTCTTCTTCAGCATGACCGTGCCGAAAGCGGTGGGCCTGACCGGCAACTTCGTCGGGATCGAGGGCATCCGCTAGGAATCTCCGCAGTGCAGTGCGCAGCACGAACGCCGGCGCCTCGAAAGGGGCGCCGGCGATTGTTTCTGTGGATCGCGCTCGCCGTTTGCCTGCCGCAGGCGTGGCTCGCTGGTGAGCCGCCGCTCGCCGTCGTGGCACAGGAGCGGCGCTATACCGTCGCGTTCGCGAACCTGACCGAAGAACCGGGGGCCACGCTCGAGGGCACCGGGTTCACCGGACGAGAGGTGCGGGAGAGCTTCGCGCTGGCGGTGCGCCCCTATCCGATCGACCTGGTGCTCTACGACAACCATCGCGATCCCCAGAAGGCGCTCGCCAACGTCGAGGACGCCGTCAAGCGGAAGGTCGATCTCTACATCCAGTACTTCGACGACGCGGCGACGAACGTGAAGGTCGGGCAGAGCCTGCGAGCCGCCGGGATCCGAGTCCTCGCGATCAACACACCGGTACCCGACGCGCCGCTGTACACGATGGACAATCGCGCCGCCGGGCGCATCGCCGGCGAGGCGCTCTCAGACTATGGCGCCAAGAACTGGCGCGCGCTGTCGATGATCGGCATCCTCATCGGCAACCTCCGGGATCAGGAGCATCGCATCCCCGACCGGGCGCAAGGCGCGGCCGAAGGCCTGAAACGTCAGCTTCCGTCGCTCAAGGTCACCGCGCTCGACACCCAGGGCAACCCGGCCCAGGTCGGCCCCCTCGTCGCCAAGGCCCTCGCGAGCCATCCCTCGACCAAGGTACTGATCGCGGCGATGGACGACGCCTCGGCGCTGGCGGCGAAGAGCGCACTCGACTCGGCGGGGCGCCTCTCCGACGGCGCCATCGTCGGACAGGGCGTCGATCGCTCGGTGCACGGCGGCTTGAACGACCGGAAGGAGATCGATCCGAACAACCGCGGCAGCATCGTCATCGGCTCGGTCGCGTTCTACCTGGACCGGTACGGCTACGAGGTCCTGCCGATCGCGATGCGGATGCTCCGCGGCGAGACCGTCGCGCCGCGCACGGTGACCCCCCACCGTCTCATCACGGCCGCGAACGTCTTCATCGAGTACCCGCCCTACGACATGAACTGAGCTGAGCGCGAGCTAGCGGCCGAGGCCGGAATCGATCGCGAAGACTCCCTCGGCGCCGGCGCCGACGGCATCGGGCGCGGTCGCGAAGGTGATCGCGCCCGAGCTGCTTGCCGCCGCGAACGGATAGAGACCGAAGGACACGAGCGTGCCGCCTCCGGGAAGCGCGTCGCCCACCGCGGCGACTTTCGAGGTGGCTCCGCGGCCGGCGAGAAATACTGCGACCGGCGCGGGCCCGCCGTCGACCGACGCGGCGAACACGACGGCGCCCGAGGCACTCAGCGAAGGCCAGAGCCCGAAGTGCGAAAAGACGCCGCCGCCTGGAGCCACTTCGCCGAGCCCCACGACCTTACGCACTCGATCATCGACGACGTAGATCGCTCCGCTGAGCGGAGCACCTTTGAGGATTGCGTTGAACGCGATGGTGCCCGCCTCGTTCACGGCAACACGCTCCGAGAACTTGGCGAAGATCCCGCCATCGGGAGTGTCCTCACCGGCGCCGACCAGCATCTTGACCGCACCGGCCTTCGCCACGAAGACGCCACCGGGGACGGCGCGTCCCTCCACGACGGCGGCGAAGCCGATCCGCCCACTTCCATTCAGCGACGGCGGACCGAACCCGGCGAACGTGCCTCCCGCCGGCGCAGGGTCCCCTTGAGCGACGACCTTCCGAGTCTTGCCGCCCGACTGCAGGTAGATCGCCTCGATGCTCTCGCGTCCGCGGCGGACGATCGCCAGAAACGCGACCTCGCCGCGGTTGTTGATCGAGGGAGTGTCGAGATTCGCGAAAGTCCCTGACGAGATGTCGGGAGCGGCGCCTCCCGCGAGCGCGACCGCCCTGATGCCGCGCGGAGAAGCGACGAAGACACCTTCGACGGCCCTGGCGCCGGTGATGGTCGCGGCGAACGCCAGCTCCCCGGCATCGTTCAAGGCCGGAAGCGGGTGCCGGCCGAACCCCGAGAAGACGCCGCCGCCGGGAACCGCGTCGCCGTCCGCGACGAGCTTGCTGATGCGCGTCCCGGTGGTGAGGAAAAACCCTTCGCTCGCGCGCCCCCGGACAACCGAGGCGAAGAAGGCCACCTGGCCCTTGCCGTTGATCGGCGCGACGATCGGCAGCGACTCGACGCTGAACCGATCGAACACGCCCCCGTTCGGCGCGGCCTGCCCGGTGACGGCGATACGCCGGATGCCGGAAGGATCAGCGCCGAGAGATACGCGAATCATCAGCAGCACGGAGAGCGCGGCGGCGGCCGCGAGGCAGGCTCGGCGCATGTCGTGAGACTATAGCGGCGCCATGGAGCCGGGGCAATGACGGGCCGCGGCCTGGCGCGCCGCATCGCGCCCTTCGCGCTCGGCGTGCTTCTGGCGCTCGGTCTGGCGAGCGCGAACGCTCAGCAGAGTCGATGGACGCTCACCGGATCGTGCTACTGCAAGGCAGCCGGCGAGCTCCGCTGCGTCGCGGACCAGACCGAGGACCAGTGCAAGCATCGCTGCGCCCAAGAGCTCTGCGACGACTGGTTCTGGCTCGAGCGCCGTCCGTGCTGGAACTGGGGCTACGGCGGTTAGCCCATGCTAGGCTCTCGCCCCATGGCGCGACTCAAGATCGGATTCATTCCCATCGAAGGTGGCGAGTACTACAAGGAAGCGCTCGAAGAAGTCACGCGAGCCGAGGAGCTCGGCTTCGATTCCGTCTGGATGGAGGAGCACCACTCGGTCACGAACCACTACTGGCCTTCGCCGCTGACGGTGCTCGCCGGCTTCGCGACGCGCACCTCACGCATGATGCTCGGGACCGACATCATCGTGGCGGCCTTCCATCACCCCGTGCGGCTCGCCGAGGACGTCGCGATGCTCGACGTCATGTCCCAGGGGCGGATCACGCTCGGCATCGCCATTGGCTACAAGCCCGACGAGTTCGCGCTCTACGGCGTCGACCTCGAGAAGCGCGGGGCGCGGTTCGAGGAGCAGCTGGCGATCATCAAGGGACTCTGGACGCAGGACCGCGTCAGCTTCAAGGGCGCCTACTACACCGTCGAGGGACGACTCGAGCCCAAGCCCGTGACCAGGCCCCACCCGCCCGTCTGGATCGGCGGCTGGGGCGACATCACGCTCAAGCGCGCCGCGACACTCGCCGACAACTGGATCCCGGGCCCGACCGCCGATCTCAAGCGCCTTCTCGCCGGGAAGAAACGCTTCCTCGACAACCGCCGGGCTGCGGGGCGGAGTCAGCCCGTGGCCGAATGGCCGCTGACCCGGGATCTGATCATTGCCGATACCGACCGGAAGGCGCGGGAGCTCGCGGAAGAGCACATCATGATCGCGTATCGGAAGGAGTACGCCGGCGGGTGGCGGCACCCGTTCATCGACTCCTCGATCGCGACCGACCTGGACCGGCTGATGGCCGACCGGTTCATCATCGGCGGGCCTGAACAGTGCGTCGCCCAGATCCGTCGCTTCACCGAAGAGTACGGAATGACCCATTTGATCTGCCGAACGTTCTTCCCGGGCATGGCGCACGCGCACATCATGCGAGAGCTTCAGCTGATCGCAGCCGAGGTTGCGCCCGCATTTCGGTAGGCATTACGTGTAACTATGTGATAAACTAAGCGCTTACCAGGTACTTCCTGGGGAAAAGGAGTGATTGAGCCATTTCCCAAGGCGCCTATCGACTCGACCGTTCTTATCAGTGGAACTACTCGCATGCTCCCGTGCTGCCGAGGGTGCGTCGTCTTCCCCCGGCCCCAGGTGGGATGCTATTCGGCCGTCCTCTGAACTCGAGCCTCGGCATCGCCGCGGGGCCGCTGCTCAACTCCAAGTGGGTGGAGGCCTACGCTCGGCTTGGATTCGACATCCTGACGTATGCGACCGTTCGTTCGAGCTTCCAGGCCGCTCATGCTCTGCCCAACATCCGTCATGTGGATAACCGTGAGCAGGCTGCGGTCGTCGCACGCCCGGCCAACAACGGCGGCGCCACCATCGCCGTCTCGCTGGGCGAGCCCTCGATGGAGCCCGACGTCTGGCGCAAGGATCTTCGCCGGGCCAAGGAGCGCATCGGGCGCGGTCAGATCTTGATTGTCAGTGTGATCGGCACGCCTCGCCCCGGCGGTGACGCCGAGGCGCTCAGCGCGGACTATGCACAGTGCGCGGCCTGGGCGGCCGAAAACGGAGCCAACGCGATCGAGGTTCAGCTGGCGACGCCGGACCCGTTCACCGAGCAGCCTCAGATGATCTACGAGAACGTGACGCTCGCCGCGCGGATCCTCTACCGTACGCGGACATCGGTCGGCCTGCCCGTCCTGGCGAGGCTCGGCCCCTTCAAGACGCCACGCGCGCTCCACGAGATCGCGACCCGTCTCGCGCCATGGGCTCACGGCTATGTGCTCGTTCACAGCATCAACCGCCGGGTCTTCGACGAGAGGGGTGGCCAAGCGTTCGAGGGCGCCGGTCGTGAGCGTGCCGACGTCGTGGGCGCTCAGACCTTCACGGTCGCGGCGCGGCAGGTCGCCGAGATGCTGGCGTGGAGGAAGGCCGGGGCCTGGGATCGGGCCATTCTCGCCGTGGGCGGCATCTCGACGGTGGAACGCGCCCGAGAGGTGCTCCGCGAGGGCGCGGACGCGGTGCTCGTCGCGACCGCCGCGCTTTTCGACCCCCTCTTCGCTGCTCGCTTCCGCCAGATCCGAACCGCCGAGGTCGCCTGACGCCGCCCCGGCCCGAACCTCACGGGCTCAGGCCGGGCGGGTCAGGATGTCGTGGATCTCGAGGGTCACGGCGCCGAAATCCGCGCTCGCCCGGGTTGCCACCGTGCGCGGTCTTGCAAGTCGCACCGACACCACGCTCGCCACACGGCCCGGACGCGGCGTCATGACGACGACCCGATCGGCGAGAAAGACTGCCTCCGGGATCGAGTGCGTGACGAACAGGATCGTCTTCCGCTGATCGCTTCCCTCACCCCACACGCGCAGGAGCTCGAGGTTGAGCTCGTCGCGCGTCATCGCGTCGAGCGCGCCGAAGGGCTCGTCCATGAGCAAGAGCGGCGGATCGAGCAGCAGAGCGCGGCAGAGGGCGGCGCGCTGCTGCATGCCGCCCGACAGCTCACGCGGGCGCTTCTCGCCGAAATCGCCGAGCCCCACCAGCCGCAATAGATCGGCGGCGCGCGCCCGGTACTCGCCCGGGTCGCGGCCGGCCAGCTCGGCCGGGAGCAGGACGTTGTCGACGATCCGGCGCCACTTGAGGAGCACCGGGGCCTGGAAAACCATCCCGACCGCTGCGATGGGGCCGGTCACCGCGCGGCCGTCCACGGCGATCCGGCCCGTAGTCGCCGGACGTAGGCCCGCGATGATGCGGAGCAAGGTCGACTTGCCGCAGCCCGAGGGCCCGACCAGCGCAACGAGTTCGCCCCGACCAACCGTGAGCGCGATGTCCCGGAGCGCTTCGACAGGGCCGGAATCGGCGTGGTAGGTCATGCCGACCCCGTCGAGGACGATCAACGCTTGGGCGGCTCGATCTTCGTCAGGAACTCGTTGGTGAAGACCTCGTCGCAGCCGACCTTGCGGGGCATGTCGGGCATGTAGGTGTTGATCAGCTCCACGGTGCGGCACATCTTGGCGCGCTCGACCCAGCCGATCCCGTTCTTCGCGTAGCGGTCGGTTTTCATCAGATCGAGCCCGAGCATCATGTTCGGCTCGATCAGCGCCAGGTCGATGTCGGGCACGCGCTTCTTGAAGATCTCGAGCGCGGCCTTCGGGTTCTCCATCACGTCGTGCCAGCCCTGATACGACGCCGCGACAAAGTCGCGCAGGATCTTCGGGCGCTCGTTGATGGTCTTGTCACTGGCGAAGATGGCCATCGAATACGTGTCGAAGCCGAACTGGCTCCAGGGCATGCGCACGAGGTTCTCGGCGCCGACCGCCTTCTCCCAGAAGGGCTGCCCCGTCGTGTAGTCCGGGACCGCATCGGCGCGCTTCTCGGCGAGCGCGACGAACTTGGCCGCCGGCTCGATGTTGACCCACTTCACCCGCGCCTCGTCGACCCCGTTGAGCTTGGCGAACGCGGGGAAGAGCTGGCGCTGGGCGTCGCCGGGCGGCGCCGCCAACGTCTTGCCCTCCAGGTCCTTCGGCTTGGCGATACCCGTGTCCTTGCGCGTCCAGATGTTCAGCGGGGTGTTGTCGAAGACCGCCCCGACGACCTTGATCCTCGCCCCCTGCGCGATGCGCGGGATGACGACGACCGCGTCGGCCAGGCCGACGTCGGCGCGGCCCGTATCGACCTTGGCGATGGAGTCGCCGGAGCCCTTGGAGTTCTGCAGCTCGACGTCGAGCCCCTTGGCCCGGTAGTACCCGCGGTCGAGCGCGACCCAATACGCGGCGTGGTCGCCGACCGCGAACCAGTTCAGCGCGAACACGACCTTCTGCGCCGGCTGGGCCTGCGGCGCGCCGAGCCCGGCCGCCGCGACGAGCAAGGTCGCGCCGATCAGATACGCGGTCCGATTCAGCTTCATCACATGTCCTCCTGGGTGGGGCGCCACGCTCTCAGGTCGTGTCGGCCCAGGGGGCCCACCAGCGGGCCGCCAGGCCCACGGCGCCGTAGAGCGCGAGACCGATGATCGAGATCCAGAGCAATGCGGCGAATGCCACGGGCGTGTTGAGGTTCGTCTGCGCATTGACGATGACCATCCCGAGGCCGGCCTGTGAGGCGATGAACTCGCCGACGATCGCACCCACCACCGCGGCGGTGGCGGTGATCTTCAGCGCCGAGAGCACGTACGGGAGCGCGTTCGGCAGGCGGATCTTCAGGAAGACTTTCCAGGTCGGCGCGCCGAACACGCGTCCGAGGTCGAGCATCTCGTCGTCGACCTGGGTGAGTCCCACCGCGGTGTTGATGACGACCGGAAAGAAGCCGATCAGCGCGGCGATGAGGACATTCGGCACGATGCCGTAGCCGAGCCACAGCAGGAACAGCGGGGCGACCGCGACCTTGGGCAGGGTGTTCACGAACACGAGGAACGGCACCAGCGCTCGCGCGATCGTCGGCGACCACGCGATCGCGACACCCAGCGCGACACCGGCGACGCCGGCCAGCGCGAAGCCGCCGAGGATCTCGAGCGTCGTGACCCAGAGGTGCGTATGCCACGGGATCGAGAAGCTCAGCGCGGCGCGGACCACCGCCACCGGACCGGGCAACAGGTATTCGCGAATCCCGAAGAGAGGCGGCAGCGCCTGCCAGATCACGAGCAGCGCGGCGAAGAGCAGGAGCGAAGGGACCTGTCGCTGCAGGGCTCGAACCTTCACGGCGCGGCCATGATACAGCGCGGCCCGTATGCTACGCTCCGAGCAGTGCGCTGGCTGCGCCGACGAGCTGCGCGCGCTCGGCCACGAAGTCCGCACGTTCGAATACCGCAAGGACAACGCCCTCTACAAGAATCGCGGCACGAAGGGCGCGTACCAGGCGCTCCTGCTCCGATCGCTCGAGCGCGAGTGCCTGGCCTGGCGTCCGAGTCTGGTCCTGGTCATCAAGGGTGGACCGATCACCGCCGCGCTGATCGCACGCGTGAAGCGCAAGATCGACGCGCTCTTCCTGAACTTCTTTCCCGACAATCCGCTCTGGATGATGCCGTTCGAGGCGATCGAGGCCTACGACCTCTTCTTCACGAAAGAGCGCTACGCGATGCGGAGCCTCGAGCAGGTCGGGCTGCGCAACCTCGCGTACCTGCCGATGTACTGTGTGCCGTCCGCGCACCATCCGGTGACGCCGACAGCGGACGAGGCCAAGCGCTACGGGGCGCAGATCTCGTTCGTCGGCAACCGCTATCCGTACCGCGAGCGCTTCGTCCGGGCGCTGCGCGACTACCCGCTGAAGCTCTGGGGCGGCGGCTGGACGGCCGCGGACGATCCGATGGTGCGCGCGATCGCGGGGCCGCCCGTGTTCGGGAACGAAAAGCTCCTCGTGTACGCCGCGTCGAGCCTGTCGCTCAATCACCACCATCCTATGAACGACATCGTCGGCGTGAACACGCGGACCTTCGAGCTCGCCGCCGCCGGCGCCTGTCAGGTCGTCGACCTGAAGGACGACCTGCTGCCGCTCTTCAAGCCCGGCGACGAGATCGTCGGCTATCGCGACCTGGGCGAGCTGCGCCGCCAGCTCGACGTGCACCTCGAGCACCCCGACGAAGCGCGCGAGATCGGCGCCAACGCGCGACGCCGCGCGCTCGCGGAACACACTCTGCGCCACCGCATCGAGACGATGCTGGCGATGGTCGAAGAACGGTTCGGCAAGCGCACGTGACCGAATCGCTCGCCCAGAACCTGACCTGCATCGACTGCGGAGCGGTCTATCCGCTGACCTACCGGCTCGAGTGCAGCGCGTGCCGCGGCCTTCTCGAGCTCCGCTACGACATCGCCCGCATGCGCGCCGCCGGGCCGGGGCTGCTCGCGGGCTCGGGCCTCTGGCGCTACGCACCGGTTCTTCCGATCGCGGACCCGGCCCATCGGGTGACGCTCGGTGAGGGTGGCACGCCGCTTCTGGACTGCCCGCGGCTCGCCCGCGAGCTGGGGGTGCGGCGGCTCCTGCTGAAGTTCGACGGCGCGAACCCCACCGGTACCGTCAAGGACCGCTCGTCGGCCACGGCGGTCGGCGCCGCGCTGCGCTTCGGCTATCGCGCGACGTCCGTCGTCAGCTCGGGAAACGCGGGCTCGTCGATCGCCGCCTACTCGGCGCGTGCCGGGCTCCGCTCGCTGATCTTCGCCTACGAGCGGGCCTCGGCGCCCAAGCTCCTGCACATGGCCGCGACGACGACGGATCTCATCATCTACAAAGGTGTCTACGACGACCTCATCAAGATCTGGGATCGGCTCGTCGAGGATCACCTCTTCTTCGATTGCGGCGCCTCGCGCAACGCCTACAAGCAAGAAGGCAAGAAGACGCTCGCCTACGAGATCGCCGAGCAGACGGACTGGGCGGTGCCCGACGTGGTGGTCGCGCCCGTGGCCGTCGGCGAGACGTTCATCGCGACGGCGCGCGGCTTCCGCGAGATGCGCGAGGCGGGCTGGATCTCGCGCGCGCCGCTGATGGTCGCCGCGCAGGCCCGGCGCGCCAACGCCGTCACGAGCGCGTTTCGCGACGGCACGGCGATCACGCCGCTCAAGATCGGTTACACCGTCGCCGAAGGGCTCGCGGCCGGAGATCCCGGCAAGAAAGGCGAGTGGGTTCTGCGACTTCTTCGCGAGGGCAAGGGCGTGGCCGGCGACGCCGAGGACGACGAGATCCTCGAGACCCAGCGGCGGCTCGCCACGGTCGAGGGCATCTGGGCCGGGCCCACCGGCGTCGCCGCCCTGGCAGTGCTCGCCCGTCTGCTCGCGGACAGGCGCCTCGACCCCGAGCAGACCATCTGCGCGATCATCAGCGAAACGGGGCTCAAGACCGAGGGCGAGCCGCCGAGCCGTACGGGCGTCGCCTTCGATTTCGACTCGCTCAGACGCCTCGTCGCCGAGCGCCTCGCCTAGGTGCCGCTGCCGCGTCGCTTCTATGTGCGCCCGGCGCGCGCGGTCTCGCGCGATCTCCTCGGGTGCGTCGTCGTGTCACGGCGCGGCCGCTCGCTCACCGCGGGCCGAATCGTCGAGACGGAAGCGTATCTCGGGCCGGAGGACGCCGCATCGCACGCGGCGTTCAGGCCCGGCAGCCATTGGCTCCTCTATGGTGAGGGCGGCTTCGCGTACGTCTACCTGAACTACGGGATCCACTACTGCCTGAACGCCGTTGCCGGCGCGGCGGGCCGCCCGGGATGCGTGTTGATTCGCGCCCTGGAGCCGGTCGCCGGGCTCGCGACGATGGCGCGCCGGCGGGGAGTCGACGCGGACTCGAGCCGACTGGCCAGCGGACCTGGCAATCTCACGCGGGCTCTCGGCATCACCTCGCGCGAAAACGGGGCCGACCTCACCCGCGGCCTCTTCACGATCGAGCCTCCGGACCGGCCCCGCGACTTCCGCATCGCATCGGGCCCCCGCATCGGAATCACCCGCGCCGTAGACCTCCGCCTCCGCTTCTGGATCCACGGCAGCCCCTTCGCCTCCCGCTAGGTCGGCGAGCGAGGCTAGAGCGGGTAAGGCACGAGCTCGCGCGCGACCTCGACGTCGCCGGAGAACCGCTCGCGGGCTTCTTCGGCCAGCGCTCCCACGTCGTCGTGGTATTCGGCACCGATGTGCGTGAGGATCAGGCGCCGCACCCCAGCGCGCGCGGCAACGCCGCCGGCCTCAGCGGCCGTCGAGTGCGCGTGCCCGCCGGCGCGGCTCTTGTGACGCTCCGAGTACGTCGAATCATGGACCAAGGTGTCAGCCCCGCGGGCAAGCGCAACCACCGCGTCACACGGCCGCGTGTCGGACGAGTACACGAGGCTCTGAGCCCCCGGCGCGTCCACCCGCACGGCGAAGTTGGGCATGCCGCCGTGGTCGTTCGGCGAAGTTCGGACCGTGAGCGGCCCCAGGTCGAAGGCGTGGGCGCCCTCCGTGAGATCGATGGGCCGTACGATGACCGCGAACATGCCGGGGCGCTGGAGCGTGTTGAATAGCGTGAGGAGGCTTCGCAGCGGCTCGACGTGCTCCGGCCGGCAGTAGATCGTCAGCGGCGCCTGACGTCCGAGCACGCCGAAGTTCCGGACGAGGGCCGGGAGCCCATACGAATGATCCGGGTGAATGTGGGTGATGACGACCGCCGCGAGCGACTGCGGATCGATGCCGGCGCGTTGGAGCTTCTGGATCGGGCTGCCGCCGCAATCGATCAGCACCGCGCCGGCCGGCCCCGCGACCACGATCGACGTCGTGTCGCGCGTGGCGGACGGGACCGACGCCGATGTCCCCAGGAACGCGAAGTGCATCAGGGCGACGTCAGGCTGGCGGGATCGAACAGCGCATCGGCGGGATTGGTGTTGATCGCCACCGAGCGCACGGTGAGCAGCACCAGCAGCTTGCCGTCGACGAAGACTTCCTGGCGATACGGGAAATAGAGCTTGCCGACCAGCGGCCGATGCTCGGAGAAGGTCAGGTCGAGCAGCCGCGTGCCGTTCGGGAGCCGTTCGCGCGTGACGATCCGCACGACACCATAGTCCGGGTCGAGCCACACCGCCGGAACCTCGTGATCGCCCGGCCGCGCGCCGATCACCGTGACCGGCCGGCCCCCCACCCGTGTCACATGACTCACATCGTCTCGAATGCCCCGCGAACGCCAATCCGTCAGCAGGTCTGCGGCTCGCCGCTTCACCGGAACCAGCACGTGCGTGAGCGTGCGAGTCGCCTCGGGGGCGGCGGCTTGCGACACCTTGCCGTCGGCCCGCCGCACCCAGACGCGGTCACCGACCGTGAGCTGGATCTCGCGCTGCCCCTCGACGGTCTGCTCCACGCGCTGGCGCTGCGGAAGCTTGAACAGCATGCGCTGCTCTCCCCCGGACACGCGGCGCTGGCCGTCGGGGTGGTACAGGGTCAGGTTCTGGTCGATGACGAGGTCGTTGATCTGGACGTCCGACACACGGGCGACGAAGGCCTCGACCGCGGCCCGTGCATCCTGGGCCCGCGCCTCCGGGGTTCCCACGCCGAGCGCGGCGAGCACGAGCGGGAGGAAGAGGGTGCGCCGCACGGATGTGGTTATAATGCCGTAGATAAGCGGAACGCAAACGAAAGGAGCGTTCGTGGGCGGCGACAGTCTGAGTGGTGGCATTCTCGCTCTCGTCTGGAACGCGGGGCCGGTTGCCAAGCTGATCCTCCTCGTGCTCATGACCTTTTCCATCGTGAGCTGGGCGCTCATCGTGGAGAAGGCGTGGCAATTCCGGCGAGTTCGGCGGCAGACGTTCGAGTTTCTCCGGGTCTTCCGCGAGGCGCGGCGCCCGTCGATCGTGCACAGCGCGGCCCGCAAGCTGCGGCAGAGCCCGCTCGCCCAGCTCTACTTCGCCGCGTATCAAGAAGTCGTCGGGATTCCCGAGGTGCTGGACAAGGTGCTCGACGACCTCGACGACGGGCTCAGCGCGGACCGGCTGGAAGCGGTGAACCGCGCCCTCCGTCGGGCCGCCGCGCTCGAGGTCGCTCGGCTGGAGCACTACCTTCCGTTCCTGGCGACCACCGCCAGCGCGACGCCGTTCATCGGCCTGTTCGGTACGGTGTGGGGCGTCATGGCGGCCTTCCATGGAATCGGGGCACAGGGCTCCGCGAGCCTCGCGGTCGTGGCGCCCGGAATCTCCGAGGCCCTGATCGCGACCGCCGCGGGCCTCGGCGCCGCGATCCCGGCCGTCATCGGCTACAACTACTTCGTCAATCGCGTGAAGCACTGGGCCGTCGAGATGGAAGGCTTCACGATGGATCTCCTCAACCTGTTGAGTCGTCCCGCCGCGAAAGCGGGCTGAGCCGGCCGCGATGTTCAAGGTCGAGGAGTCCCAGGGCCCGCGCCGGATCGGCACCAACCTCGCCGAGATCAACATCATTCCGCTCGTCGACGTGGTGCTGGTCCTGCTGCTGATCTTCATGCTGACCGCACCGATGATGTACCGCGGAATCGACGTCAACCTTCCAAAGGCCTCGTCGAAGCCCACCGCCGTCGAAGAGCGCATGGTGCTCACAGTCACCAAGGACCAGACGCTCTTCTTGAACGAGAAGCGGGTGCCGCCGAACGGGCTCGAATTGACCCTTCGCCAGACGTTCGCCAACCGCAACGACAAGACGCTCTACCTCAAGGCAGACTCCGCGCTCTCGTACGGCGCGGTTGTGGAAACGATGGACCGCGTCCGTCGCGCGGGCATCGAGCGGCTCGGAATGGTCACCGAGCCGGCTCGGGAGCGCTGAGACCGCTACCGCAGTGCCTGCCGGGGCTCTCCGGATGCAGTTCCACATCGGGCCGGCGCTGGGCCGACTTCGGGTGCCGCTGGGACCGACGTTCGTCTCCGCGATCCTGCACGTCATTCTGCTCGGGGTGGTGATCTTCGGCGCCTCGATGTGGAGCGACCAGAGATCGAAGCCGGTGTACGTCGTGCTCGCTCCGGCGACCGCGGCCATCGGGTCGCCCAAGGGCGTCACCATGGCTCCGCCTCCGAAGGTCGAGGACGCGCCGGCCCCAACACCGGCTCCTCCCGCCGAGCTGCCGCGGCGCGAGGTCGCCCGCGATCTGCCGTCTCGCGATCTGCCCTCTCGCGACTTGCCTTCTCGCGACCTGCCGGCGCGCGATCTACCGTCGCGAGATTCAGTCGGGCTCCCCGATCGCCGGAGTCTGCCCCCCTCGGCGCCGACCCGGCCGCGGCCCGATGAGAAGGAGCTGCCCAAGGTGGCGAGCGCGATACCGACGCCCACGCCGACTGCCGAACCAGCTCGGCGCGAAAGCAGCGCACCCCCGCCGCCACCGCTCGGCGCGGCGACAGGGTCGGCGTCGGGGGCCGGTCCGCTCACGCTCAACGTCTCCGACTTTCCGTACGCGTACTACCTTCGTCAGGTGACCGAGAAGATTCGGGCGCAATGGAACGGGCGAGCCATTCCCGGCTCGCAGCCCGTCGTCGTGTTCGAGATCGGGCGCGACGGCCGCCTGAACCAGGCCGCGATCGAGAAAAGCTCGGGCAATCGGGCCTACGATCAGGTCGCCCTCCGGGCGCTCAACGACGCCGGCCCGTTTCCGCCTCTGCCCGACGATTTCAAGAAACCCGTACTAAGGATCGGCCTGCAGTTCGGCTTCGATCCGACAGGGGGATAACCGGTGCGACGTATCGCTCTCGTCATGCTCCTCACCGGGTTCATGGTCTTCACGGCCGTCGGCCTCTGGGCGCCGACGTCGCCGGTGCGCGCCCAAGCGCCGCCGGACGTCTACATCAACGTCACCGGCGGCGGCAGTACGAAGCTCAACATCGCGCTGCCCGACTTCGCAGTCGTCAACGGATCCGACGCCGGGGGCGTCTCGCACCTTCTCCCCACGGTCGCCGGCAACGACCTCACGCTCTCCGGCCTGTTCAGCGTCGTTGCCGGAACGGATCGCATTCCCGCGAACAACCCCGAGGCGCTCCAACAAGCCTGGATCAATTTCGCGGCGGCCGGCGCCCACGCCGGCGCCCATGGGCTCCTGACGATCCGCAATGATCGCGTCGAGGCCGAAGTCCGGCTCTACGACCTGACATCGCCGAATTTCCGCCTGATCGCGTCGCGCAAGTTCGAGGCCACGGCGCCGCAGCCGCCGACGTCCGGCGCCGACTGGCGCCGGCGACTCGCCCACAAGATCGCCGACGAGATCGTTCTGCAGTTCACCGGCGAGAAGGGCGTGGCCGACACGAAGATCTCGTACGTCGTCGGCCCGTCCGGCGCGAAGGAGATCGTCGTCGCCGACTACGACGGGGTCGGGACGAGTCCGGTGACCCGCAACGGCTCGATCAATCTCTCGCCCGTGTGGAGCCCGGACGCTCGGTCGATCGCCTTCACGTCGTTCATGAACGGCTACCCCGACCTCTTCCGCCTGTTCCCCTTCGAGCCGCGACGCGGCATCCAGACGCTCTCCTCGTTTCACGGGATCAACTCATCCCCGTCCTGGAGTCCCGACGGGCAATTTCTCGCGCTCACGCTCTCGAAAGACGGCAATCCGGAGATCTACATCCTCACGGTCGCGACCGGCGCGCTCCAGCGCCTCACGCGTCACGCCTCGATCGACACGGAGCCGTCGTGGTCACCGACCGGCCAGCAGATCGCGTTCGTGTCCGATCGGGCCGGTCAACCGCGGATCTTCGTGATGGACCGTGACGGCTCGAACGTGCGGCAGCTGACCAACGGCGGCTTCCACACGCAGCCGCGGTGGTCGCCGAAAGGCGACACGATCGTCTACACACAGCGGGAGGGCACGCACAACCTCTGGGCGATCAGCCCCGGCGGGACGAACGCGCGCTCGCTGACCACCGGTCAAGGGGACAATCAGGGCGCGGCGTGGGCACCCGACGGACGCCATCTCGCGTTCCAGTCGAACCGCTCGGGTCGTTGGCAGGTGTACATCATGCTGCTCGACGGCACGTCGACGACACAGATCACGTCGGGCGCGGCGGAGTCCACAAGTCCCTCATGGTCGCCGCGCCTCCCGTGATAGCATCAATGGCTGAACAACGGGCGTTTAGAGCGGAGGCTCAAGGAGGCGTCATGGTTACGCGCGCGGCGCAAGTCACGCTGATGTCGCTGCTGCTGGCAGGGCTGATGATCACCGGCTGCGCAAGGCGGCCCGCGACGACGGCGGCATCGGCAGCCACGCCGGCGCCGGCGGCCGCGCCGAGCCCAGCACCGGCTCCGAGCGCGCCTTCGGCGGCGGCTCCGGCTCCGCCGGCTCCCGCTGTGGCGGCGGCCCCGGCGCAGGCTCCGCGGCCCGTGCCGAGGGAGTTCATGGCGGTCGCGGCGCTGAAAGAAGTCTATTTCGATTTCGACAAGTACGACATCCGCTCCGAGGACGCGAAGACTCTCGACGCCAACGCCACGTGGCTGAAGTCGAACGGCGACAATCTGGTGCTGATCGAAGGCCACTGCGACGAGCGCGGCACCAACGAGTACAACCTGGCGCTCGGCGAGCGGCGCGCGAAAGCGACGATGAACTATCTCGTGTCCCAGGGCATCCAGGCCAACCGCATCACGATCATCAGCTACGGCGAGGAGCGGCCGGTTTGCACCGAAAAGACCGAGGCGTGTTGGGCGAAGAATCGCCGCGCAAACTTCCTCGTCAAGCCTCGCTAGGCCCGCATAAGGTCGTGTCGGCGGGGAGAGGGCTCGGGCTTCTCCTTGCCCTGTCGCTGGTCGGCTGCGCCGAGATGCAGGAAGCGACCGGCGTCGCCACCCAGCAGGATCTGCTGCAGCTCCGCCAGGAGATGGCGGCCGCCCAGCAATCGGGCCAGCGCGGCAGAGTCGACACGGACGCCATCTCCGCGCAAGTCGACAAGCGCGTGCGCGAGCAGGCCGGCGAGCGCGACCGGCAAGTCGCGACGCTCAATCGCCAGATCGACAGCCTCAACGATACGGTGACGGGTCTGTCGGGCCGCGTTGACGAGCTCAACACGAAGCTGGACGCGGTCAATCGGCAGCTGCGCGCGGCCGCTCCGGCAGCCGGGGCGGGCGGCGCCGCCGCGACAACTCCTCGGCCTCCGGTGGCCACTCCGCCTGGAGCGTCCGCCGGTCCTACTCCTGGCGCACCGGCCGGACCATCGGCAGGATCGACTCCGGGGGCGGTCGCGGCTGTGCCGCCTCGACCGACCACCGGCGCGCTCCAGCCGCAGGACATCTATCAGGCGGCGTACATCGACTTCAGCAAGGGAAGCTATTCGCTCGCGATCGCGGGATTCCGCGAGTTCCTCAGGCGCTATCCCGATCATGAGCTCGCCGGCAGCGCCCAGTACTGGATCGGCGAGGCGTACCTCTCGCTCGCACGCGGGTTCACCGACGCGAGCCAGAACGACAAGGCCTCCGAGTCACTCGAGCAAGCCGTGCAGGAATTCAAGAAGGTCCAGGCCAACTACCCGCGCGCCGAGAAAGTCCCGACCGCTCTCTACAAGGAAGCGCTCGCGCTCCTCGACCTGAAGCAACCGGCGCTCGCCCAGGCCCGCCTCCAATACCTCGTCGACAATTTCCCCCGCGCCGAAGAAACGTCCCTGGCCCGCGAACGCCTCACCACCCTGAAAGCCCGCTAACC
>WNFK01243572.1_pt1 | contig 20558 bp, 22 predicted proteins | sample 5400281 | NCBI WGS metagenome assembly WNFK01 (sample SAMN13153350, study PRJNA577476) | soil metagenome | isolation source: 20 cm soil on Douglas fir-dominated hillslope | place: USA:California | collected 2013-09-17
CGCTTCAAAGCCGTTTCGCCGGGGGCGGCGATCTCAAACATCTATTCGATGTACTCGCAAAACGACATCCAAAGATACCTGCGCTGGTTCTACTCGGATAAGTCTCCGTGGGAAGCAACTGAGCTTTACTGGGATCGCTCGCCAATGAAGTACATAAAGAACGTAAAGACTCCCACGATGATCATGCACGGGCAGGTGGACACGCGCGTGCCCATCGCGCAGGCGCAGGAGTTTTACATGGCGTTGAAGGAGATGAAAGTGCCGGTGGAGTTTGTGGTCTACCCGCGCGAGAACCACGGCTTTACCGAGCCGCGTCATCAGATGGATCGCGTACGCCGTTACGTTTGGTTCTTTTCCAAATACCTGACAGCGCCACTCGTAACTGAGCCAGCCTCGGCGGTTGCTCCGCCGGGGGCGGATCAGGAGTGAGTTCAGGTTTTACCGCGGCGTGATCCTTCTCTGTGAACCAAACCGACAACTTTTTGTTTTCCTGGCAAATTTTTGGTGCGGTGTAGTTGGGGATAAGTTGGAGTAAAGCATCCAATGAGCCGCAAAGCCGGCGGAGAGAGTGATAGCCCCAGGCGAGGCAGCCGAGCCCGGGGTGAGAGCCAAAGTTGAACTGAACCCGCGAAGTGGGCGACAGACGACTAGTCAGATCTGCTGAGTCACTATGATCAGGAGCTTTGACGTTTCATCTGTCGCCCACTTCGTGGGCCTTTTGGTTTGCGTTTCCCCAGGCTCGGTGCCCTCGCCTGGGGCTATCACTCTCTCCGCCAGCTTCGCAGGCTGGTTGAAATGATTTCTTTCGGCAGTTCATTTGGTTGCGGCCCGGACCGCGCTAGGCTACGCCGGCCCCTTTCGAGCTGCCGCCCTGCATCGCCTTGATATCATCGAGCAACACTCGCTCATGACCTTCGGGATTTACCTTTTCGTAAACCTTTCTAAGGTTGCCTTCAGGATCGATCACGAACGAGGTGCGGTTCCAATACATCGTGCCCTTGTATTCGCTTTGAGCCACGCCCGCTGCGTCGAGCAGTTCATGATTCGGATCGGCGAGCAGGTCGATCGTAAAGCCAAACTTATTGCAGAAGTCTTTGTGCGAAGCCACGTCGTCCGCGCTGACGCCAACCACGGAAATACCAGCATCGTCAAATTCCTGCTTCGTGGCAGTAAATGATTTGCCCTGAATCGTGCAACCCGGCGTGTCATCCTTCGGGTAGACGTAAAGCACCAACCACTTACCTGCAAAATCGTTGAGCGTCACTGTCTTGCCGTCCTGATTTTGCAGGCTAAAATCCGGAAAACGTTTCCCTGTTTCTACTGGCATATTTGTATCCTCTCAGTTTTATCTCGTTTGAAGTTTATTGCGGAGGCGAAGCCAACATTGTTACATGACAGTCACGCCATTGCACGCGCACTCAAACGGTTCTAGAATCACTGTGAAAGTTTGATAATTCGAAGAACAGCTTTCGGGGGAGCCCCTGTCTTCATAAGATCGGGGCTGAGATTCCAGCGGAGCGCGGATTTGAATCCGCAATCGACCATCGCCAATCCGCAATCGGAAGACCCTTTGAACCTGATACGGTTAGCACCGTCGAAGGGAGAAACAGCCATACGTGGACCGTTCCATCCCTGCAGTTTAGGTGGAGCGGTTTTTTAGTTTTTGACTTTGGTCTTTACTTTCACAGCTAACCTGTTCGATTAGCACGAGGAGTTGAAATGAGCGCCGCAATAAAACCAACTAATTCAGAACCCGAAGCGGTAGCGACGGGGTCAAACACTCAACTCGAAACCGAAGAACCTCGCCTGCGCAATTCGCACCGCATTTACGTTGCCGGCAAACAACCCGGCGTGCGCGTTCCCTTTCGCGAGATTTCCCAGAACCAGACTCGCAACTTCGACAATTCGCTGGTAGACAACGCGCCGGTGCGGGTCTACGACACGAGTGGGCCGTGGGGCGATCCGTCTGTCAAGGCTGATGTGCGTGAGGGCCTGCCCTCTTTGCGACGTCACTGGATCCTGGAACGCGGCGACGTGGAGGAATATGAAGGCCGCGACCGGCAACCGATTGATGACGGCTATCTAACGTTTGACGCGGCGAATCAGGCGCGCCAAAAAGAGAAAGCCCGTGGTTCAAATCGCCTCGAAGATTTTCCGGCGCTCCTGCGGACCCCGGTGCGTGCCAAGCCCGGTGCTTGCGTCACGCAGATGCACTACGCGCGTCAGGGCATCATTACTCCCGAGATGGAGTTCATCGCCATCCGCGAAAACCTCGGCCGAGCGGTGGCGTTCAAGACTGATGACAGCACGGATCGCGTATCCTGGGACCGCCGGCGCCGCGCCCGCAATGGTTCGGCAGAAGCTTCCCGAGATTCACTACTACACCAACACCCCGGCCAATCCTTCGGCGCCGCGATCCCCGACTACGTCACCCCCGAGTTCGTGCGCGATGAAGTTGCGCGCGGCCGCGCCATCATTCCTGCAAACGTTAATCATCCGGAAAGCGAACCGATGATCATCGGCCGCAACTTCCTGGTGAAGATCAATGCCAACATCGGCAACTCAGCCGTGCTTTCGTCAATCGATGACGAAGTGGAAAAGATGCGCTGGTCGATTAAATGTGGCTCCGATACAGTTATGGATTTATCGACAGGCAAGAATATTCATGCCACGCGCGAATGGATTATTCGTAACTCGCCCGTGCCCATTGGCACCGTGCCAATTTATCAGGCGCTCGAGAAAGTTGGCGGTAAAGCGGAAGACTTAACCTGGGAAATCTTTCGCGACACTCTGATTGAACAAGCGGAGCAGGGCGTCGACTATTTCACGATCCATGCCGGCGTCAGACTCCCCTACATTCCCTTAACCGCAAAACGCACTACCGGAATTGTAAGTAGAGGCGGCTCGATCATGGCGAAGTGGTGTCTCGCCCACCATGAGGAGAGTTTCCTTTACACACGCTTCCGCGACATCTGCGAAATCATGGCCGCCTACGACGTTTCCTTCTCACTCGGCGACGGCCTGCGCCCCGGCTCGATTGCCGATGCGAACGATGAAGCGCAGTTTGCCGAGTTGGAAACCCTCGGTGAATTGACCAAAATCGCCTGGGGGCATGACTGCCAGGTGATGATCGAAGGTCCGGGTCATGTGCCCATGCACCTGATCAAAGAGAACATGGACAAGCAACTCGAGACTTGTCAGGAAGCCCCCTTCTACACGCTCGGGCCCTTAACGACCGACATCGCACCCGGCTACGATCACATCACCTCGGCGATTGGCGCGGCGATGATTGGCTGGTACGGCACCGCGATGCTTTGTTACGTCACTCCGAAAGAACACCTCGGCCTTCCCAACAAGAAGGACGTGAAAGACGGCGTCATTGCCTACAAGATTGCCGCTCACGCCGCTGACCTCGCTAAGGGTCATCCCGGCGCGCAGTATCGCGACAACGCGTTATCGAAAGCGCGCTTTGAGTTCCGCTGGGAAGATCAGTTCAACCTTTCGCTCGACCCGGAAGTCGCGCGCGAGTATCACGACGAGACGCTCCCACAGGAAGGCGCCAAGCTCGCACATTTCTGTTCGATGTGTGGCCCACACTTCTGCTCCATGAAGATCACGCAGGACGTGCGCGAGTATGCCGCGCAAAAGGAGATTGATGAAGCAGCAGCGCTGGGTGTTGGGATGAAGGAGAAGGCGGATGAGTTTGTGGCTGCGGGTGCGGAGATCTATCAACAATCACCATAGTTAAACCCGAAACAAGACGCCATCAACAGCCGCTTTTATTAGATAGCTGACGTCAGCGTTCGGATTACCTGTCTAGTAACAATTGAGCTTGACGAACTCTTGCGAATCCATATTTGTTAATTAGACTATTCATGAAATTAGGATCAAGCCCTACTGAATAAGCTATAAGACCCGATAGCGTGTTTCTTTGTTTCTCATCGAGCTGTTCCAAACGATAAATCTGCGTGCGTATCCTTCTCTTAAGCGACCTTCCTATGTGAGCTTGGGCGTCACTGCCCAGGACGATTCCGGTGACATGTCTCGCTCGTCGCTTCGACGCGTGCCTCGTCTTCATCAAGTTGATTCTCAGATTTGATGGGAACCTCAGTGCAACGCAGACTCTAGGCACCTCGTCTTCGAGCAAACGCAATACACCTTTATGTTTAGTCGAAAAGAAAAGATCGTCCGCATAGCGTGTGTACGTTATGCCTTGACCTTTGCAATAGCCATCAATTATTTGATCCAATTCAAAACAGATTCGGTTCGAAAGAGCTGGGGAGGTTGGGGCTCCGATAGTCAACGTAGCGTTTCGGCAGGTGAGACGACAAAACACATCGGTGTCGGTGTCTGACCAACCACCGAAATACGGTTGATGATCTGAGATATATAGACGAATATCTCGCGCGGTGATTGACTCGAAAAAGCTCTGAAAATCCATTCTAAGCAAGTAGCGGCTGTTGACGTGTCGTTTCGCGTTTTCCAGAATTGAAGTATTGCTACCATAAGCCATTGCTGCATCGTGGATCGGCAGCGGTTCTATTACCTTCAAGAGCAGCCACCTTTGAAGTGCCTTCAGTCGACGTGAGGGGTGATATATTGTCCGTCGCCCGCCACTGCGTTTAGGAATAGTAAATTCTTTGTATTCGTGAGATGCGCCTATGGCTAGACCCGATATGAAAGTGACCGGTAAATTCAGCTCCTGACTCATCTGCTCTAGGATCATATATGCGCCTTCAATTCATCTAACGCCGCTCTTCCGTCTTTGATAGCGAGAAGCGCTCCTGCTTGCTCTGCTCGGTGTGTCGGCAAATCTAGCCAGCGATCATGGTGGAACGGCTTAACCAGAGAGTCGAAAGTTGGTCGGTAGTAGAAGACATCGGTCATACCATTGATTGACATCTCCGATTGCTCAATCAAGCCCATGGCGAATCCGAGGCCGACAAGCGTCGAGACCTGTCCCACGTTAGCTCCAGGAACAATACGGGTAATGTAATATTCAATTATTTCACGATTGGCTGGCTCGATAACTGCTAGCAGATCGCAGATGAAGAACAACAACTGCTTTGGATTGCCTGCGAGATTCTCCACCCGCGAAGTTTTGGGCCGCGGAATCCGCTGTAAACGTTCTTCGAGTTCGCCAACCGCAGTCAATACCCTTTCGAGATCTGCATAGATTGCCGGCTGGAATTTAGAATCGCTATCAACCCATTGCACGGGACCTGTTGCGATGAAGGATTTGTCATTTTGGTAAGAGATATCAAGAATGGGAAGAAGTTTGTGTCGCAACGATTCAACCACCGAAAAAGCGCTAACTCTGTGAAGGTTCCCGCGCTCTCCACCAAGATAATTAGCATATCGGCCAATTGTGCCAAGTATTCCTCCATTTCGAGCGCGCTCAATTGCGACTGAGCCGCTATGAGATTCCAAACATCCTCTGCATAGAAAAGGGATAAATCAGGCGCGTGCTTTTCCAAGTAGTCGCGTAGTGTTGCTCTTCCTGTGCTTTGAAGGCCACCGCACAGAAAGATAACGGGAGCCAGGCGCCTAAAGCGGTATCTTGTTGAAGTTAAGTAATTGATTAGGCGATCGCGAACGGGCCGGTAGCTTGGGTGGTCAAGCCAGAATGTCATGATTCTTACTCTGAGTACGCCCGAGCGACGGCTCTGTGTCGCTCGGGCAGGATTCTGTATCAATATTTCCGGGCCGGCTTTACACCAGCCACAAGGACCACCTGGTCGATAGTCCAAAATGCTAAGAATCGGTGGCATTAATATTGGAACTAGAATGGAATGTCAAGCAGTCGCCCGATGCAAACGATTCTCCTTTAATGCGGATCTCTTTCGCTTGTCGAGCATAGTTTTCTGGAGATATTCTTCCGGTATGTCCATCGTTCTCGAATTAGAGAAGCTCACGCGATGAATCTCTAAGATGGAGTCTGGAGAAGTAGCTCTGATTCCGGGCGACGAGGCATTAGTACAAGTGCGAACTTTGTTGGCCCAACATCCTCCATTGATATAGGGCGATTACGCACGACTCAGTTGCTACCTAACCTCAAGCGGCGTTATCCTTCGTTCATGAGCACCATCCTGGAAGTGGAGAAGCTTGCGCTCGACCTACCTGAGCGAGAACGTGCAGCTCTGGCCGCCAACCTCCTCAACTCTCTGCCGGGCATTTTATCTGACGACGATGAAGGCATTGCCGAGGCGTTACGACGAGATGCAGAGATTGAGGCCGATCCTTCTACCGTTATTTCGTTCGCCGAGTTGGATTCTCACATCCAGGGCCGACGTGGCTGATGCGTTTAGAGTTTCACCGACAAGTCTCAGCTGACATCTCTCAGATCATGGATTACTACGAAGGTGTCGCCGGACCAAAACTTGCCGATGAGTTCTACACGGAGTTACGATTTTTCTTTCAGAAAGCTGCCAATTCCCCGGAAGCATACGACATTCGTGAGCACGATCTGAGGCGGGTGAACCTCGAACGATTCCCCTATCATTTCTTCTTTCGCCTTGTGCGCGATCGAGTGCGCATCCTGGTTGTTCGTCATCATCGGAGACATCCATCATTGGGACTTGATCGGCGATGAACAAAGTTCTGCTTGCTTGATTTATTGATATGCAAACCAACCCAACTGGAACTAGAGAGGCCGTGGTGATGAAGTGTCCCGTCTGCAAGTCGCCTGAGCTCCGGGCGACGGTGTTCGAAGAGGGTCTCACCTTTCATAACTGTCCTCAGTGTCGGGGAAACTGGATCCGGGGAGCGGAGTATTGGAAGTGGCTTGAACAGCACGGGCCAAACCTGCCGGAACGATCTGACCAGGACACCGGATTGTCACTGGCCGAACCAGGTTTTCATATCGACTGTCCTGAGTGTCGCTTCCGCATGATCAAGTATCTGGTCGGGCATGGGTTCAGTTTCACTATCGATCATTGCGCCGGTTGCAAAGGCGTCTGGCTTGATCGGAATGAGTGGGAGGCTTTGAAGGAACGCAATCTTCATGACGACTTGAACTCAATGTTCAGTTCTTTCTGGCAGGACGCCGCCGAAAAAGAGGCGCGGAAGAAACGTCTGGAACGAATTCATATCGCGAGATTCGGCGCTGAGGATTATGTTGAGATCGAGCGAGTGCGCGCCTGGCTCGCAACGCGCTCCAACCGTCATGAGTTGCTTGCCTACCTCACCGACAAAGATCCTTTCGATGTTTGAGCGGGCCCCACTGGATCGATTGGCAGAGCACACGCACGCCTGGCGTGTTAACGTCGAAGAAGTGCTCGAAACAGAAACTTCAGTGATTGCCTTTGGCACTCGCGACGTAACCGCTAGTGAGAACCGGCGAGTAGTTTTGAAAGTCATTAAGCATCCGGGTGATGAGTGGCGCTCAGGGGATGTACTGTCAACATTTGATGGCCATGGCGTCGCGCAGGTTTACGAGCACGAGCCGGGCGCTGTGCTCCTTGAGCGCCTGCGGCCGGGGAATTCCCTGGCGGATCTGACGCTGAGTGGGCGAGACGAGGAAGCGACTGATATTCTCGCCGAAGTCATCATGCAGATGTCGGCACGCACATCAACACCTGGTCTCGAAGTGTCCGGGGCAGCAACAGTAGAGGAATGGGCCAGGGGGTTTGACAACTACATTGCTACGGGTGATGTTCAGATTTCGCAAGAGCTGGTTGAAGCAGCTCAACAACTGTTCAAGAACCGGTGCGCTTCCCAGCGGTGGCCGAAACTGCTCCACGGCGATCTGCAACACTACAACGTGCTGTTTGACTCGGAGCGTGGCTGGGTGGCCATTGATCCCAAGGGCGTCGTGGGGGAAATAGAGTATGAGCTTGGCGCGTTCGTGCGCAATCCGGTTGCGCAACCCGAATTGTTTCTCTCGCGCTCGACCATTGAACGACGGCTCAAACAATTCACAGACAGACTGAACCTGGATTACCAGCGCGCGCTTGAGTGGGCCTTCGCTCAAGCAGTCTTGTCGGCGATCTGGTCGATTGAAGATGGATTCGCGGTGGACGCAACGAATCCCGCTTTAAGGTTAGCTGAATGCATGCGACCAATGCTCGGGATGTAATAGTCTCGAGCGCGGCGCTTCAGCTGTGGCTCTAGTCAAAAAGGAGTCAAGGATGAAATTCCTTTCGATTGTTCTGCTGGGGTTAACCTTTTCCCTGCAGGTTAGCGCTCAAAATACGATAAAGCGTTCTGCGGATATCGAAACTGAGAAAGAGCTGGTTCGAATTGGACAGGAACTTTACGATGCAATTGCCGTCGGCAATAAGGTTCCGTGGGAAAAATATGTCGCCGACGACGTCATTTACACCGATGAAAACTGGCACATACTGACCAAAAAGGACTTACTCGACGGGTTAAGCCCACTTCCGAAAGGTTATTCAGGATCGATCCGAATGGCGGATATTCAATCGCGCATTAATGGCGACGCCGCGGTCCTGTCTTACCGCGCTCTCGAGGAAGAATATGTTTTTGGACAAAGACTGGCGCCGACATATCTGGTGACGGATACTTATTTCAAACGCGGCGGGCGCTGGCAGATGATCGCTTCACACGTGATAGTCATGCCCAGCGAACGTAAATCGATCGTCATTAGTTTCAGGCTCTATCAATCGCTCGTGGGAACTTACGAGTTGGCTCCAGACGTTACCTATACGATCACGCTCGAGGGCGAGAAACTAATCGGACAACGGAGCGGGAGAGCGAAAGAGGAATTAGTGGCTGCGGACGACAACACCTTTTTTCGTAAGGGAACGATACGCGGGGAAAAAGTTTTCGTGCGCGATGCGAACGGCCGCGTCACCACGATGCTCGACCGTAGAGAAAACAATGACTTGTTGTGGAAGAAGATTAAGTGATGCGTATCCTATGGGAATGCATCCTACCACGCAGCACCACCCGCAAGAGATGTGCACAGGGAAGCAAGCCACCGGCTTCTGAATGACCAGAGCAGAACTCAAACATATCCAGGATGTATGTCACGAATGGTTGCGGCAACCAGGGGTTGCGCAAGATAGTCGACGGACGATTTCCTCCAGTGCGTTGTCGCGGCCAGTTGAACTCAAGATCACCGGCCTCTTAACTTTTGACAATGTGCTTATCACGTCGGTCATTGATGCTGAGACCGGCATCTGCTACACAAAGCTGATCGCGTCACCGGGCGAAGCGGGAGAATTTTTCGATACTCCATTTGAGAGCATTGCGCCAGACACAGATGCGCCTGATAAAGAACCGGCAAAGGTTCTAACGGCTACCCGTCAGCGTTATCAGGATGCAATGGCTCGTTTGCACGATTCATCGCGCAGCGACGTGACGGACGCTAATCAAATCGAAACGGATTCGTGGTCTTGGATAATTCCTCAAAGCGAGCGGAACGACGGCGATGCCGGTGCAAAGTTCCTGCTTTACACAAACCGGAAATTACTTGGCTACTCGCTGCTTGAACGGGCTCTCTCAACACACGAAAGGCGAGGTAGATTTCATCCAAGTGAAGATTACTTCGAGTACACGGAATTATTCGCGGCTCTGCCGGCAGCCGAAAATGAGTTCATGGAAGCGAATGTTCAGGAGGCTTACGGGCTGAAGGTGGATGAAGCGCTCGAGGCTCGCAATAGGTTCAACGAATTATTGGTTCAGTTGGAAGCGCTAAAACTTTATGTCGAAAACGAAGATGGCCAACCGATCGATGTCGTTGACATCAAACTTGAGGATCTTTCGAGATACTATGATGATGAAGCTGAACGCTGGCTGTACGTTACCTTGAATGCCGAGCGCTGAATATGAAGGAAATAACAAAACCGCAAATGGCTGAGGCTGAAGAGGAACAGGTGGAAAGGGTGCGGCGCATTTGTCTCGCCCTACCTGAGACCTGGGAAAAAATCTCGCACGGCGAACCGACGTTCTTCGTCAAAAAGAAAGTCTTTGCCACGTGCTCAATTAACCATCACAACGATGGGCACGTGGCCGTAGTAATACCGGCGGCAATCGGCATTCAGGAAATGCTTGTCAAGAAGTCTCCCCGGAAGTTTTACCGGCCGCCCTACGTGGGAGTGCGCGGCTGGGTCGGCATTGAACTCAATCGCGTCAGCGACAAAGAACTGTCTCTGCATCTGCACGAGGCCTGGCGACTCATCGCACCGCTAAAACTACAGGGTGCGTTTGTTTCCAAACGTGAAAGTTGAAAAGAATTGCGAGGAGGAACGCGTGAAACGAATTCTTTCATCCACCATTTTAGTATTTACCTTGGTCACCTTTTCGCACGCGCAAACCGCGCCTGATGCGGCCGAACTAACCAGGTTGCTGAACGAGTTTCTCGCCGGCGCTTCACGCAACGACGCCGCGGTTCACGATCACTTTTGGGCCGAAGACGTGATCTATACCGGCTCGGCGGGACGCCGGCGCGGGAAGGCAGACATCATGCGCGACGTGCGCTCGGCGCCGGCGCCCAAGCCCGGTGATTCAGCCACAGTATTCAGCGCCGAAGAGATTCGTATTCAACAGTATGGCAATACTGCGATCGTGGCCTTTCGCTTAGTCGCAACAACTACGACCGAAGGAACGGTCGAGATAATGAAGTATCTGAATAGCGGCACCTTCCTCAAACGCAACGGAACCTGGCAGGTTGTGAATTGGCAATCGACCAGAATGCCGCCGGAAGACGCAAAGAGAGATTCTCTCGCAGCACAGCCCGACCAACCGTCCGTGACTCTGCCGCCGGAGTTGGCTCGGGTTCTGACAGATTATGAAATTGCCTGGAAGGCGGGGAACGCATCGTCGTTAGCAACTCTGTTCGCAGAGGATGGCTTTGTTCTTTCGGAAGGCCGAGTCGCCACGAAAGGCAGGGCGGCTATCCAGAAACTGTATACGCATCCCGGGGGGCCGCTCGCGCTGCGTGCATTTGCCTACGCAACGAACGGAGATGCCGGCTACATCATCGGCGGCTATAGTGGAGAACGAGGAAAGCCNNNCAGATATGGATAACTCAAACCGCCGGCAGCAGTAGAACTTTTCAAGTGAAGTGCTGGGACCGCGGGCGCCCTCGCCCGCAAACGCGCCACAGGCGCGAAGTGTCTTTTGGAAGGCCCTATTCATTTTCGCGCTTCGCGCTCATTGCGGGCGGGACGCCCGCGGTCCCAGCACATCGCTTGACGAGCTCTCAGGAAGAAATTACTCATTCACGACCAAATTGATCGACGAGCGAAAGGATAAACACCTGATGAAGGAATCGAGCGGTGAAGTGTGCACGCGCAGAACCTGGATTGGCGGACTGGCCATGGCGACCATGCTGGTGGCGTTGTCTGCCACACTCGCCTCGGCGCAGAAGATTTCTCCGGAAGAACAGAAGATTGTCGATTACATCGATGCGCACACCAACGAAGCCACCGCCCTGCTGGAAAAAACTGTGAACATTGAAAGTCCGACCGAGAACCTGACCGGTGTTAAGCAGGTGGGTGCGATCTTCAAAGCAGAGTTTGAGTCTCTCGGTTTCACCACTCGCTGGATCAATATGCCGGTTGAAATGAAACGCGCCGGACATCTGCTGGCCGAAAAGAAGGGGACTAAAGGAAAACGGATCCTGGTGCTTGGTCATATCGATACCGTTTTGAAGGGCGAAAAATTCCGGCGTGAGGGCAACAAGGCCTTCGGCACCGGGTCGTCAGACATGAAGGCCGGCGATATTGTATTGCTTTTCGCGTTGAAAGCCTTGCGTGATACCGGTGCGCTCAAGGATGCCGGCATAATCGTGATGCTCACCGGCGATGAGGAAGACTCCGGAGATCCGGTGGAACTCAGTCGCGGCGATATGATCGCTGCGGCCAAACACAGCGACCTCGCCCTCAGTTTTGAAAACGGCGGCAGCAATATCGCAACAGTGGCTCGTCGCGGCAGCAGCGATTGGACCCTCGAAGTTACCGCCAGGACTGGGCACTCCTCGGCAATTTTTAAGGGGATGGGAAGTGGTGCGATCTTCGAAGCAGCGCGAATCCTCGACCAGTTTTACGAAACGCTGCGCGGCGAAGAATATCTGACGTTCAATCCGTCTGTGATCTCAGGCGGCACTGAAGTTGAAGTCAAAGACCAAAGCCTGACGACGCGAGGCAAGACGAATGTGGTCCCGGCCAGGGTCATTGTCCGTGGCGATTTGCGTTTCATTAGCGAGGCGCAGAAGGAATCAGCGCGCGCAAAGATGCGCGAGATCGTAGCCAAAAGTTTGCCGGGCACTAGTGCGAAAATTACTTTTGCAGACGGCATTCCGGCAATGTCACCAAACGAAGGAAATTACAATTTGTTGAAACAGCTCGACGCCGTTAGTCAGGATCTGGGTTTCGAAAAAATCGAGGCGCTCGATCCTGGAGCGAGAGGCGCCGGCGACGTTGCTTACGTCACCCATCTGATCCCTGGTCTTGATGGCCTGGGTGCAACCGGAGGCGGCGCCCACGCCCGCGGCGAGTATGCGGATTTGGACACTTTGCCAAGGCAGATCAAACGCGCCGCAGTTTTGATTTATCGGCTGACGCGATAGATTAGAAAAAATACAGCGGCGGCAAGCCCGCCTTCCTGACCTGTGAGACTATCAGGTAGTTCGGAATTCAGCATTGAAAGGCTTTCAAGCAAGGATCAGAACTCAGGTATGAGTGCTCAGGGTCAGGAAGGCGGGCTTGCCCCCGCTCTTTTTTTAAGCGTTAATCTCAGTATTCAAAAATGGAGTCACAACTATGCGATTAAGAATGTTCGTTAGTTTGTTCCTGATCGTGCTTGCGCTGGCCGGAGCTTCACAGGTTTCTGTACGTGCCACACAAACGCCGGATCTCATTTCCGGGGATTGGGACGCTTTATTCAAGGTAGGTGAGCACACTTCTCCGGGACCGCAGAATCGGCTCACACCGGTCCTGGTACTATTCGCGACGGCTCATGGATTGGCGGCAAGTTAAGTTTTACGCTCGACTTCAAAACTCACGAGTCGATTGCCATCACCGGCAAGCTACAGGAGATTAAACTAGTCGGAGAATTTACTACTGAAGGATTCACTTCAACCTGGGAAGCGACGAAGAAGAAGTAACGGGCAGATCGTTCTCGACGCGTAGCGTCGGCATCAGTTTAGCCCGGCCTCCGAAGGCCGGGATCGATGAAGTGCTCTTGGATTTGCGTCGCTTCAGCGACGTTGAAGCATTCAATCGTCGCTGACGCAACGAAAAGATAGTGGCATGATCCCAGCCTTAAGAGGCTGGGCTAAATTCAATCGTCGCTCCGCGACGAACTTTGCTTGCTGACCTGATGCTGATAGATATCTCGCCTTTAAGAATCTCCCGAGACTACCGCCTACTTTTTTTTGGTCAACTAATTTCCGCCTTCGGCACGGCCATGAGTTTCGTCGTCGTGCCCGTACAGGTTTACCGGTTGACCGGATCAACGCTGCTGGTTGGTTTATTGAGTGCGTCGGAATTTGTCCTGATCCTGTTGATGGCGTTCGTCGGCGGCGCCTACGCGGATTTAACCGCCGCGCTGGTCTTAAACGCTACGCTAATCAAGCCGCAGATTTGGGTACTATTTGTGTGCGCTGCCCTTCATGCCGGACTTGCTGCCTTGCAGCGTCCTTCATTTGAATCCATGCTGCAAAAAATAGTGCCGCTGGAGTTGATGGCTTCGGTAAGCGCGCTGAATTCACTGCGTTGGAATGTGACCACGATATTAGGTCCGTCGCTTGCCGGAATTATCCTGGCGCGATACGGCGCCGGCATTGCTTACTCAATTGATCTTGTTAGCTTCGCCGCTTCACTCACTGCGGTGTTTCTTATTCGGGCCGTCCCGGCGCCATCGCAAATTGAACAACGGCCGACTTTGAAATCCGTGACTGAAGGTTTGAGTTACGCCTGGAAACGAAAAGATATTCTCGGCACTTATCTGATTGATATGAACGCCATGTTCTTCGGTATGCCGGCAGCGCTCTTTCCGGCGATGGCCGCAAACTTCGGCGCCGGAACGGTCGGGTTTTTCTATGCCGCGCCCTCTGTAGGTGCGCTGGTGGCCACGTTAACTTCAGGCTGGGCCAAAAAGGTTAATCGACACGGCTTGTTCGTCGCTATTGCGGCTGCTCTCTGGGGTGTCGCCATGATATTTTTCGGCTTGGCGCATAATCTGTATCTGGCTTTATTCTTTCTGGCGCTGGCCGGTGGTTTCGATATGATTAGTGCCGTGTTTCGGATGACGATTTGGAGTCAGACGATTCCCCACTACTTGCGCGGGCGGCTGGCCGGTCTGGAGATGATCAGCTACACCTCCGGGCCAAAACTTGGCGACGCGGAAGCGGGTATCGTTGCCACGCTGTTTAGTGTGCGGGCCTCAATTGTTTCAGGTGGAATCCTGTGCGTGGTAGGCTCGGCGATCATCTCGCTGTTGATTCCGGAATTCATCAAATACCACGGCGCGGCCGGCCTCAGGCAGAAAGAGTTGGAAGAAGCCATGCGGGAAACGGAAACGAAAACCCTGCTCGCCGAATAACTCCGGTTACTGAGAGTCTCCGGAAGGAGGAATCAATTGGAGCTTCCCCTGACCCCGCTTGAATTTGCCCGGCGCGCGCGCAAACTCTATCCCGAGCGCGAAGCCGTTGTTGATGGCGAGCTCAGACTTACCTACGAGCAGTTTTTCTCACGCTGCGATCGTTGGTCCGCGGCCTTGCAGAAGCTCGGCGTGAATCAGGGTGATCGCGTTGCCTACATTGCACCCAACACACATGCCCAACTCGAGTCCTTTTACGCCGTGCCTCAAATCGGCGCTGTGCTGGTCCCAATTAATTACCGGCTGACTGCCGACGATTTTGTTTACCTGATCAATCACAGCGGCTCGAAGATCGTCTGCGCTCATCCGGACTACCTGGATGCAATTGACGAAGTTCGTTCGCAGCTGCAAGCAGTCGTAGCCTTCGTAGCGCTCGAAGGCGGCAAGCAAGGCTGGCTCGATTACGAAACCGTGCTCACCAATTCCCCGACAGAATTTACACGGCCGGAAATTCAGGAAAGTGATCTATTGACGATCAATTACACCAGTGGCACCACCTCCAGGCCAAAAGGCGTGATGATCACTCATCGTAACGCCTACATTAATGTGGTCGGCACGCTCATCCATCACCCGATGTCACTCGCCGATCGCTATCTGTGGACTCTGCCTATGTTTCATGCCAATGGCTGGACGTTTGTGTGGACGGTAACCGCCGCCGGCGCAACGCATGTATGTCTACGTAAAGTCGACCCGGTCGGTATCTTCGAAAAGATCAAACAGGAAAGCATCAGTATGCTGTGCGCGGCGCCGACGGTTTTGATCAGTATCGCCAATGGGCCATCCGAGCTTGCGCGCGAAACGCGGCGCGGACTCCGCATCCTGACGGCCGGCGCGCCACCGGCCGCGGCTACTATCGAACGCGTTGAGGGCGAATTGGGATGGGTGATCACGCAAGCTTATGGACTGACCGAGACTTCGCCCTTCATCACCATTTGCGAGCCCAGACCCGAACACGATGCACTAATGATTGCTGAAAGATGCACCATCAAGGCGTGCCAGGGAGTTGAACTATTAACTTCCGGGGAGTTGCGTGTGGTCGACGAGAACGGGCAGGAAGTACCTCAAGACGGTGAAACCCAGGGCGAGATCGTCGTTCGCGGTAATGCCGTGATGAAGGGTTACTATGAGGATCCGTTGGCGACGGATGAAGCAATGCGCGGTGGCTGGTTCCACACGGGCGATGCGGCAGTCGTCCACCCGAGCGGCTACGTGGAGATTCGCGATCGGATTAAGGATGTAATTATCAGCGGCGGCGAAAATATTTCTTCCGTTGAGGTAGAAGGTGTTTTGCTGCGCCATACAGCAGTGCAGGAAGTTGCGATCGTGGGTCTCCCTCACGAGCGCTGGGGCGAGGCACCGCACGCGTTCGTAGTTTTGAAGGCGGGAGCCCTTGCCTCCGAAAATGAGTTGCGCGAGTTTGCGCGCGCAAATCTCGCGCACTTCAAAGCCCCGTATAGTTTCACATTTGTTTCGGATTTGCCAAAGACAGCGACTGGCAAAGTTCAAAAATATGTTTTGCGCGGGAAGCCCGCGATCGCGATACAGTAGTGAACGTGGGTTTGAACAAAGTGATTGCTGGGACCGGTCAAGTGATTGCTGGGACCGGTCAAGTGATTTGCTGGGACCGCGGGCGTCCCGCCCGCATCCGGTAGCCATAAGATCAAGATCGCAAGTGTCATTCAAGTCACGCTCCTTGGCATTCAACGCGAGCGGGCGGGACGCCCGCGGTCCCAGCAAATCGCTTGACGCTCCAAATAGCACGTTCCCGGACAGGTGACAATCGAATGATGAAAAGATTCCTACAGTTCCTGCTGGCGCTGATCGTGATTGCGGCAGTTGCGCTCACACTTTTTTGGTTTGCGCGTCCAGCCGATGTTTCTTTTGACCAGGTTCGCGCCGGTATACCCAATTCAGACTACAGCCATTTCATAGACGTCGACGGAGTAAAAATTCACTATCAGGAAAAGGGAACCGGAACACCGCTCGTTTTGCTCCACGGCTACACCTCTTCAACCTATTCCTGGAAAGACGTCTTCGCGCCGCTCTCGAAAAGTTTTCACGTGATCGCTGTTGACCTCAAGGGCTTCGGTCTTTCTGAGAAACCTGATGGCGACTACACCAGGCGCGCGCAGGCGGCCCTCGTTGCGCATCTGCTCGCGCAGCTGAACATTGATAAGGTGTGGCTTTGCGGCAGTTCAATGGGTGGCGAAGTGGCGCTCAATGTCGCGGTTGCAAACCCACAACGCGTGGCGGGATTGATCCTGATTGACAGTGCGGGGGTGGAAGTGCCGGGCAGTGGATCGCTGGCGCCCAGCTACCTCCTGATTCCTGTCATAGGACGCGTTTTGACTGCGCTGGCACTGAGATCGGATAAACTCGTGCGCGAGGGACTGGAAAAAAGTTTTTACGATCGCAGCAAAGTCACAAACGATCGGGTGGCTGCGTATTACTTACCGCTGAAAACTCGTGGGGGACAACTGGCGGCGTTGCGCGCGCGCACGCAGGCCGGACAATTTCCAGTTGAACCAGAGCTTGGCAGGATTAATGTCGAGACTCTGATTCTCTGGGGCGCGCAGGATGCACTGATTCCGGTTGCAGCCGGGCATAAGCTGAACACGCTCATTAAACGTTCAAAACTCGTGACCTTTGAAAACTGTGGTCATCTGCCACAGGAAGAAATGCCAGCTCGAACGATTGACGAAATCACGAGGTTCATCGCTGGGCAGAATCCAGGGATGAAATAAACTTGCCGCAGATTTCCACGGATAAACGCGGATTAGAAAAACCTGGACGGTTCACTGTGCTCTTTTGCTTTGCACAAAAAGTCCGCGGCGGCATGCGGTGCCACACCCGGGAGCGATACAGTGTTCAGTCGTGGGTCGACTAATACAGAACCGGGAGCGGTAGCGACCGGAACGAAGTGAATGACCCGGTCGCTACCGCTCCCGGTTCTGTATTTGTCGACCCACTGAAAGACATTCCGGTTATGAAGCAGCTTCCCGCCATGCCCATCTACTTTTTGTGCAAAGCCGTGCTCTTTTTCAGATTCGCGTTTTATCCGCGTTCATCCGCGGCGGTATATTTCTCATTTGGATCTCAAGAATCATGAAGAATAGTGCTTCAAAGAAGGGGCGGGATCCGTTTCCCTTTGTTCTCGAAGAACTCAGCGCGCTTCGCCCCACGATCAAACACTGGTTTGGGTTCACCAGTGTGTACCTCGACGAGAAACTGCTCTGCTCTCTGCGCGATAGCATCAAACAACCCAATGCCAACGGCATGTGGCTATACACCACCACGGAACACGTCGAGAGTTTGGCCCGCGAGTTTCCCGAATTGCCAAAGCGGCAGTTGTGGCGATCACGTTCCGGCAACAAAGCCTGGATAGTCCTGGCCTCGCGACTGGAAGGCTTTGAGGAATATGCTTTCAAGGCTTGCGAACTCATTTTGAGCGGGGATCAAAGGATAGGCAGGCTAACGCGCGGCAAAATACATTAAGCTCAGTCGCATTATTTACTTGTAAAGCCGTTCAATTAATGGCAAAGAAACTACCGTCCTCAATGACGCCGCAGGAGTAACTCTATGTTTCCACAAAAATCGCTAAGGGTCGCCAAGTGTTTAGCGATCGTGCTGTTTTGTCTGTCGAGCAGTTTCTATAGTTCGAGTGTTTCTGCTCAAACCAGCCAATCCGTTGAGGAGCTCAAGGCAAAGGTTTTCGAGTTAACCGCGCAAACCAAATACTTTGAAGCTCTGCCGCTACTGGAAAAGCTCGTCGTTGCCGAACCAGACAATGCTCGGATGCATTTCCTTCTCGGTTTCGCGCTGATTGCACACGCCAACAACACTAAGGACGTGGACCAGCGCATAGCGTTGAGCAAGCGCGCGCGTGCGTCTTTCGTGAGGGCAAAGGAATTGAATATTGAAGAGCCGGTAGTGGAAGCGCTCATCGCCAGCATTCCGCTCGACGGTTCTCTGGGCCAGTCCTTTTCCGAGAACATTGCGGCCAACAGTTTGATGACGCAAGCAGAAGCGTTTTTCGCTCAAGGTAAACTCGACGAAGCGCTCGATAACTATCAAAAGGCCCTCAAGCTTGATCCCAGGCTTTATCACGCCGCGCTTTTTTCCGGTGATGTGTTTGTGTCAAAGGATGACTTCGCAAACGCGGAACTCTGGTACCAGAAAGCGATCGATATTGATCCGACCAAAGAAACGGCCTATCGCTATTCGGCGACGCCGTTAATGAAGCGGGGTAAAACGGCGGAAGCGCGCGACCGTTATATCGAAGCCTTTATCACTGAACCTTACAACAAGTTTGCGGTCGCCGGCCTGGTACAATGGGCGCAAGCAACCAACACCAGTCTCGCCCATCCGGCCATCGACGTGCCCGCCAGCGTAACCTTTGATGAAAAGGGTGACACAAAGGTCAATCTGGACGCGAGTGCGTTGGGAGGGGATGATGGCTCATTCGCCTGGATCTCTTACGGCGCAACTCGTTCTAAATGGCACAAAGAGACCTTTGTGCAAAAATATCCCGGCCAGAAGTATCGTCACAGTTTGGCAGAAGAAGCTGAAGCCTTGCGCAGTGTGATAGCTCTGGCAACGTCTGACAAGAAACCGAAGGCCTTGAGTCCGGCGCTTGTAAAGCTGAAAAAACTCAACGACGAAGGCCTGCTCGAGGCATACGTCCTTTTGGCGAAGCCAGACGAAGGAATTGCGCAGGATCACCCGGCCTACCTAAAAGAGAATCGGGAAAAGCTACGCCGGTATGCAGTACAGTACGTGGTTACCGGTGGCGGAAACTGGCAAAAGTTTTAGTCCTACCGTAAAAAGAAAGAGGCGAGCAGTTAATCGCCCGCCTCTTCATACATTTCCACTGGAGCCTGAATCAGGGAGTGGTCTTCTTGGCTTCTGCGTCGTCCTTCTTTTTGATATAGACCTCGCCGCGCGGCACCATGCCCGCTTTGTTGGCCAGCGCAAACAATACCGAGTCGACCAGATCTTTGTTATCAAGGCGAAAGCTGGTTACGCCGGACACGCGGGTATCCGGGTCACTGTATTGCAGAGTCAAATAACGTACCTTCGTCTTGATCATACCTATCGGCCAGCCGAGATAAGGAACAACTTGCCCGATGGTAGCTGCACTTGGTCGCCGTTTCTGCGTGTCGGCAAACGCCGAGGTTACGGCATTGTAAGGAATGAAAAACAGATCCTTATTATCCTTACGGAAAAGGAGACGTTGGTTAGTATCGTCGAAGCTGAGCACGCCTTCCATGGTCTTGTTGTAGCCGAAGATGCCGCCCTCATACTTCGCGTTCATTGTTTGCGGAGCGGCAGCCGGTGTTGCCTTTGTGGCGTCTTTCGGCGCGTCTTTTTCCACGACCCGCGGACGCTGGGCGCAAACTGCCGCAGCCATAAAAGCCGTTAACAAAAGTATCCCAGTAAACTTCATTCCTTACCTCCAACGATTCCGATCATTTTGCGAATGGCCGCACTCGCTCAGCCGCTTCTTTGAAATCCGTATCACTCGGCGCCAGACTCAAACCTTTCTCATAAACAGTTAAAGCTTTCGCATACTGTTTGGTTATTTCGTAAGCATAACCGAGCTCACGGAGGACGTTGACATCATCAGGCGATTTCTGAGCAGCAGTTTGTAACGCTGCGATCGCTTTGGGAAAATTCTTCGCGCGCGATTGAGCGATTCCCAGCAGATAAAAAGTTACACCCTTGGCATCAGGCGCTAAGGTGGCTCGTTCCAGGGCTGCTGCGGCACGCACATACTGTTCAGAACCAATCAAGGCCTGCCCAAAGAGTGTCACTGCCTCAGCATCAGTTCTAACTTTGATTAAGCCCTCGCCGGCACGCACCGCACTCAAATAGTCTGCGGACGCTTTCGCTGGATCTGCGTTCAGCGCGGCGCGGCGCAAGTATACTGATGTAAGTAACGTCCAGGCAGCAGCAAACCGAGGATCATTGACCGTCGCACGATTGAGGGA
>WNFK01212384.1_pt1 | contig 20554 bp, 24 predicted proteins | sample 5400281 | NCBI WGS metagenome assembly WNFK01 (sample SAMN13153350, study PRJNA577476) | soil metagenome | isolation source: 20 cm soil on Douglas fir-dominated hillslope | place: USA:California | collected 2013-09-17
TGTGGCGCATCACCGGCGGCGACGGCCGCTTCGCGGGCGCGCAGGGGCTGATCACCTCCAACTTCACGGTGAGCCCGGACGGCCTCGTCACCGACGACCACTTCACCCGCCTCTACCTGCCGGAGTAGCGCGGGCGGCGGCTCACCGAAGCAACAGGTCGGCGACCCGCACCCGCGCCGACGGCAGCGCCACTGGCTCCACCATCCCGGTGGGTCCGAGACTCACCACCGAGCGATACCGCCATCCGTGCGCGGGCGATGCGTCCGGTCCCGGGTCGCGATACACCTCCACGACGCGGTCAATCAGGTTGACGATCCAGTACTCCGGAACGCGGGCGCGGGCGTAGAGGCTGCCCTTGTCCTCGCGGTCGAAGCGCAGGCTCGAGTCGGATACTTCCACGACCAGGACCGGGCGGGCCGGATGGCGCACCTGGTAGTCCGCGCGCCGCCCGGCCACGACCGCCAGATCCGGCTCGGGCGCGGACTCCTCGTCGAGGGCCACCGGCATCTGGGCCCTCACGATGAAGCCCGCGGGCAGCACCGCCCGCAGGGCATCATCGGCCGCTCCGACCGCGGTGGCGTGCGGGCTGTTCTGTGGCTCGGCGACGATGAGCTGCCCGCCGATCAGCTCCACCGGCTCGGCGCGAAACACCCCGAGATCGACGAGGCGCTCGTATTCCGCGCGGCTCCAGCGGCGCACGCTCAGCGGAGCCTGATCCATGACACCACGCTACTGAAGGGGTGCCCGGCGGTCAACGGCTACCCGCGGAGACGCTACCCCTTCACCGAGCCCGCGGTGAGGCCCTGCACCATGTACTTCTGGAAGACGAGCACGAGCAGGACCGCGGGCAGCGCCCCGAGGAAGCCGGAGGCCGCGATCACCGAGTAGTCGATGTTGATCTGGCCGTTCATGCCCGCGATGACCGGGGGCAGCGTGGTGGTGCCCGGCTTGGTGTTGAGCACCTGCGCCACCACGAACTCGTTCCAGCAGAGCATGAACGTGAACGCCCCGCCCGCCACCAGGCCCGGCCCCGACACCGGCAGCACGACCTTGTAGTAGGCCTGCAGCCGGTTGCAGCCGTCGACGAGCGCGCTCTTGTCGAGGTCGGCGGGCACCGTCTCGAAGTAGGCCTTCATGATCCACACCGTGAACGGCAGGGTGAACGAGCAGTAGGCGATGACCAGGCCGGAGAGCGTGTTCTGCAGTCCCAGGGCGCGGAAGATGACGAAGAAGGCCGGGATGAGCACGATGGTCGGCAGCATGCGGGTGAAGAGCAGCGCGAAGAGAGACACCGTCTTGAGGGGAAACCGGAAGCGCGCGTAGGCGTAGCCGGCGGTGGTGCCCAGCACCAGGTTCACCGCGGTCACCACCCCCGCCACCACCAGGGTGTTCCACATCGAGGGGAGGATCTTGGACGCCTGCCCCTCGGCGTGGAACCGCATCAGCCCCATGATCATGCGGTAGTTGTCGAGGGTGACCTCCGGCGGGACGAACGACAGCGGCCGGGCCATGAGGTGCTTCTGGTAGGAGACGCTGGTCACGAAGAGCCACACGAAGGGGCCGATCAGCCAGAGGCTCACGAGGGCGACGAGCCCGTAGAGGACGAGGCGGCTTCGCCCCGAGCGCGCCCAGTAGGCGCCGCCCCGCCGCTTCCGCGCGGTCATCATGCTAGGCTTCCGCCTCGAAACCGGACAGGATCAGCCGGTGGTAGAGTAGGGTCATGAGCAGGCAGAGCCCGGTCAGGGTGTACAGGATCGCGGTGCCGGGACCGAACTTGAAGAACTTGAAGGTGGTCTGGAAGCCGAGCCACGAGATCGTGGTGGTGTCGTAGCCGGGGCCGCCCATGGTGAGGATGTAGATCAGGTCCAGCATCAGGAAGCCGTTCACGGTGCAGAGCACCAGCACCAGGAACAGGATCGGCCGCAGGGCGGGCAGCGTGACGTGGGCGAAGCGCTGCCAGTAGCCGGCCCCGTCGACTTCTGCGGCGGCGTACTGGTCCTCCCCGATGGACTGCATGCCGGCCAGGAACAGGAGCGTCGCGAACGGGGCCTGGTTCCACATGTAGACCGAGACCAGCACGTTGAGCGAGCTCCACCCGCTCTTGAAGAACGCGATGTAGGAATCGATCAGGCCGGCCTGGTGGAGCAGCCCGTTGAGCGCGCCGAACTCGAAGTCGAGGAGGCCGACCCACAGGAGGCCGACCACGATGCGGGAGAGCGACCACGGGATCAGCAGGAGGCTCCGCATCAGCGGGCGGCCCGCGAAGCGCTCGTTGAGCACCAGCGCCATCCCCATGCCGGCCAGGGTCGCCTCCGCCACGAACGCCCCCACGAAATAAAGGGTCCGCCAGAGCGAGCTCCAGTAGAGCGGGTCGTCGAAGACCTGGAGGTAGTTCTTGAGGCCGACCCAGCGGTAGAGCGGCAGGCGGATCCCGAAGGCCTCGAGCGCAGGCCCCGCGGTCCGCAGCAGGTTGACGTCGGTGAACGAGAGCCAGAGGGAGTAGGCGAGCGGGACGACCACCACGAGGCCGATCCCGATCACGACCGGGAGGACGAGCAGCCAGGCGAACCCCGCCTCGGAGAGACGGAGCCCGCCCGCGCCGCTCTTGACCATGGAACCCGCGGGCGCCGCGGGTTACACCAGGGACTTCTGCAGCGCCACCAGCTCCTTGAGGCCCTTCGGGACGGTCGAGGACCCCCGGATGATGTTGTGCACGATGGGGATGCACTTGGTGTCGTACTCCGAGAACCACGACTCCTTGAACGCGTTGATGGTGCGCCCCTTCTTGTACTGCTCGCGCAGGAGCTTGAGGTCGATCCACTTGTCGTAGGACGCGGTGACCTCGGGGTGGTCGTACATCTCGGGGTACGGGTTGTCGAGGCCGGCGATCAGGCACCACTGCCGCTGCACGTACCAGTCCCCGTTGCCGTTGCCGCCGAGGAACTTGGCGAACTTCCACGCGTCCTCGAGGGCCTTGGTCTTGGCGTTCACGGTGTAGAACTCGGTGAACATGTGGGTCTGCCCGTTGCCGGGGTACATCGCCATCTTGGCCTTCTTGGGCGCGAGCTTGGAGTTCTCCGGCTCCCCCGCGATGGTGCGCAGGTAGTAGGAGTGGTTGGTATGGTAGGCGTAGCGCCCGGTCCAGAAGAGGCGGTGGGTGTCGGTGGAGGAGGTCTTGGTGAGCACCTCCGGGTTCACGAGGCCGGCCGCGTACGCCTTCTGCCAGCGCTCCATGGCCCGGGCCGCGCCCGGCTCCTGGTCCACGATCACCCGGTTCTTGGCGTCGAAGAAGTTGGCTCCCTCCGAGAAGGAGTCGCTCAGGAACTGGGGCATGGTGCCGGAGGAGCTGTTGTTCCAGTTCGGCAGGTAGGGCGTCTCGCTCACCTTGTCCCGCTTGAGCTTCGTGCTGTGCTCGATCAGCTCGTCCCACGTCTTGGCCGGAGCCTTGATGCCGGCCTGCTGCAGCATCGGCTCGTTGTACATGAGGATGAACACGCTCGTGAAGTAGGGCAGCCCGATGATCTTGCTGCCGTCGCGGTTCTTCAGGCTGTCGAGGCTGGCCGGCGCGATCTTCTTCTTCAGCTCGTCCATGCCGGGCAGGTCGTCGAGGGGGCGAATCAGGCCGTTCTCGAACCAGTGCTCCCGGTTGGCCGAGTTGCAGTACATCACGTCGACCACCTCGCCCGCGAAGGCGCGCGTCTCCATGGTGGAGTGGTAGCTCGCCCACGGGATGGCCTCGTACTTCACCTGACCCCCGTGTTTCTTGTTGTAGAACTCCACGTAGTCCTTCACGGTGTCGGGCTTGAAGACCCACCCCGAGAAGTTGATCGGCCTGTCCGCGCGCGCTCGCCGCCGCGCGCCGTCGGCGAGCACCGCCCCCGCTCCCAGCAATCCCGCACTCCCGAGGAACTTGCGTCGGCTGATCGTGCTCACGGGTTTCTCCTCCTGTATGTGGGGGGACAAGGGCGGCGACGGGCGATCGGGTGAGCGCTGGCGGGATTTTGGAGCAGCCCCCGTCGCATTGTCAAGACGGGAGCCCGACGAGCGTGATCACGTCGTGAGCCAGTCGACGACCTCGTAGCGGTCGGTGGTCACCGCGGCGCCGGTCGCGGTCGACGTCGCGGCCTGCCGCGCCGCGCGCGCCTGCTCGCTGGCCGCCATCGCCTCGCGGCTCTCCCAGAGCGTCACGATCATCCCCTTGCCCGCCTCCCGGTCGACGAGCCAGTAGACCGCGGTGAGCCCGGGATCCTGCCGGATGGCGGGCTTCACCTGCTCGCGGGCGCGCACGATCCATCGCTCCAGGTCGGCGGATGATCCCTGCCAGGTGCCGATGCGGGCGAACATGGGAGCGCCTCCGTCAGTCCAGCGGGTGGACGAAGAGCCCGCTCAGCAGCTTGGGCTCGAACCACGTGCTCTTGGGCGGCATGATGTGGCCCCGGTCCGCGACCGCCATGAGCTGCTCCACCGTGGTCGGGTAGAGCGAGATCGCCAGCGCCGCCTCGCCCGAATCGACCTGGGCCTCGAGGGCCCGGGTGCCGCGGATGCCGCCCACGAAGTCGATGCGCGGGTCGGTGCGCTGGTCGACGATGCCGAGCACTGGCCCCAGCACCCGCTCCTGCAGCAGCGAGACGTCGAGCGAGCGGACCGGGTCGCCCCGGTCGATCGACCCGCCGGGCAGGTCGAGCCGCCACCAGCGACGCGCGAGATAGAAGCAGAACATCCCCGGCTCGGACGGGACCGGGTCGGGAGCGGGCCGGACCGGCCCGCAGGTGGACAGCTCGGCGAGCAGCGCCTGCGAGGACCGGCCGCCGATGTCCCGGATCACCCGGTTGTACGGCAGGATCCGGAGCTGGGCCGCAGGCACCAGCACCGAGAGCAGCCACTCGTAGGCGCGATCGCCGCGGGGGCGCGAGCTCTCGGCGCGGCGCTTCGCCGCGACCCGCGCCGCGGCGGCCGAGCGGTGGTGGCCGTCGGCCACGTAGGCCGCCTGGACCGAGGCGAACGCGGTCACGTACGGCGCCGCGTCGGCGACCGGCCAGACGGCGTGGGCGACCCCGTCGGCGGTGGTGAAGGCATCGAGCGGCGGGCCGGCCAGCGTCTCCGCCACGAGCCGGTCGATCTCTGGCCGCCCGCGATAGGCGAGCAGCACCGGCTCGGCCTGCGCGTCGAGCGCCAGCAGATGACGGGTGCGATCGGCCTCCTTGTCCGGCCGCGTGGTCTCGTGCTTGCGGATGAGGCCGGTCTCGTAGTCCTCGATGCGCACGCCGCCGACCACGCCCACCTGGGTCCGGCCTTCCATGATCTGTCGGTAGAGGAGGAGGGCGGACCCCGGCTCGCGCCGGAGCGCCCCCTGCTCGAGCAGCGCGGCCAGATTCTCGCGCGCGCGCTCGTAGACGAGGGGATCGTAGGGCCCCACCTGGTCCGGCAGGTCGATCTCGGCGCGGCCGATGTGGAGGAAGGAGCGCGGGTTGTCCTGCGCGAGCGCGGCCGCCTCGGACCGGCTCACCACGTCGTAGGGCGGCGAGGCGATGGCGGCCGCGAGGGCCGGCGCCGGACGGATCAGTCGGAGCGGCTCGAGTCGCACCGACCCGGGCTACCGACGGAGCAGGGCCAGGGTCTGCTCGTGCAGCCGGCCGTTGGTGGCCAGCACCGAGCCGTCATAGATGGTGGCGCGCCCCGAGAAGTCGGTGAGCCGGCCGCCCGCCTCCTCCAGCAGCACCTGCATCGGCGCCACGTCCCACGGCTTGAGATCGACCTCCAGATAGAGTTCGGCCTTGCCCGCGGCGACCAGGCCGTAGCCATAGTAGTCGCCGAAGCCACGGCTGCGGCGGCACCCGTCCACCACCCGCAGGAAGGCGTCCCAGTGGGAGCCCTGGCGCAGCAGGTGCAGGTCGGAGTGGAGCACGGTCGCCTCGTCGAGCCGCCCGCAGTCGGACACGCGCAGGCGCCCGTCCCGGTCCCACGCCCCGTCCCCCCGGTGCGCCCAGAGCATCTCGCCGCTCGCCGGATTGAGCACCACCCCCGCGGTGACCTGTCCCGCCTCCTCGAGGCCGATGAGCACCGCCCAGATCGGCACGCGCCGGATGAAGTTCTTGGTGCCGTCGATCGGGTCGATGATGAAGCGCCGCTCCTTCGGCCCCTCCTCCCCGAACTCCTCGCCGAGGAAGCCGTGATCGGGATACGCGCGCCGCAGGATCGCCTTGATGGCCTGCTCCGCCTCGCGATCGGCCTGGGTCACCGGGGTCTGGTCCGCCTTGATGGTGACCTCGAAGCCGCCGCGGTAGTACTTCATGGCGACCTCGCCGGCCGCCTCGGCGGCCCGGATCATCGCGGTGACGACGTCCGGGACCGCCGCGGTCAATCCTGCCATTCGCCCCGCTCGACGAGGACTTCCTTGAACACCTCGAGAGCCTCGACCACCACCGGCATCCCGCCGTAGGTCACCTGCTGGAAGATGACCTCGGTCACCTCCTGGCGCGAGGCCCCCACGTTGAGCGCGGCGTGGATGTGGGCGCGCACCTCGTTGCGGCGGTTCAGCACCGTGAGGGAGGCCACCGCGCACAGCTCCCGCTGCTTCTGGGAGATGACCTCACGGCTGTAGAGCTTGCCGGTGAAGAACATGCTGAGCTCGCGGGCCAGATCCTTGTCGAACTTCTTCCAGGTGTCGAAGCCGACGCCGCTCTTGATCGAGTGGAAGAGCATGCGCGCGGTCTTGCGGGTGGTCTCCTTCAGGGCGTCGTCCATGCGATATCCCTCCGTTTCGCGCTATAGTACCTCAACCGTCCGCACCCCATTCCCGGTCAGAGGAGATCGCATGGTCAAGATCGAACGCTATGCCGCCAAGGGTGTCTGGGATCCGCCGACCTACTCGCAGGCCGTGAAGGTCACCGGAGCCCAGACCATTCTCTACCTCGCGGGCCAGGTCGCCTACGACGACAAGGGCGGGCCCGCCCACCGCGGCGACTTCAAGGCGCAGGCGCGCGCGGTTTTCCAGGCGATCAAGGCCCAGGTCGAGGCGGGCGGCGGCACGATGGACAACATCGTCAAGATCAACACCTACCTCACCGACGTGCGCCATCGTGCCGACCTGGGCCCGATCCGCGAGGAGTTCCTCGGCAAGAAGACGTGCGCTTCCACCCTCGTCGCGGTGGCGGCCCTCGCGATGCCGGAGTGGCTGATCGAGATCGAAGCGATCGCCATCCTGTAGCGGGCCCGCGTGGTGGCCGAGCTGAACCCGTACATCTTCCGCGCCTACGACGTGCGCGGCAAAGTCGGCAGCGATATCACTCCGCCCGTCTTCGAGCAGGTGGGGCGGGCCTACGGCACCCTGGTGAAGCGCCGAGGAGGCCGGACGGTGGCCCTCGGCATGGACAACCGGGTCTCGTCGGCCGCGCTCAAGGTCGCCTTCGGGGCAGGCGTCCTCGCCACCGGGCTCGACGTGGTCGACATCGGGGTCAACCACACCCCGCTGCTCTACTTCGCGACCGCCCACTGGGGGCTCGACGGCGGGGCCACCGTGACCGGCAGCCACAACCCGGTTTCCGACAACGGGGTCAAGATGGTGCACGCGGCGGCGGCCCCGCTCACCGAGGACGAGATCCAGGGCCTCCTCGCCACCATCCGCTCGGGCGACTTCGAGCGCGGCGCGGGCGCCCGCACCGCTCGCGATCCGCGCGAGGAATACCTCGGCGCCATCACCGGCCACGTGCGGCTCGCGCGGCGCCTGAAGGTGGTGGTCGACGCGGGCAACGGCATCGCAGGCGTCTTCGCCCCCGAGCTGCTGCGCCGGCTCGGCTGCGAGGTGGTCGAGCTCTACTGCGAGTCCGACGGCACCTTCCCCAACCATCTCCCGGATCCGGAGATGGAGGAGAACATGCGGGACCTGGTGGCCAAGGTCTCCGAGGTCCAGGCCGACGTGGGGCTGGCCTACGACGGCGACGCGGATCGGGTCGGCATCGTCGACGAGAAGGGCCGGCGGCACGAGGCGGACCTGCTGCTCGCGCTCCTGGCTCGCGATCTGCTGGTCCGCCACCCGGGGGCCAAGGTCGTCTTCGACGTCAAGTCCTCGCAGGTGCTGGTGGACGACATCCGGCGGCACGGCGGGGAGCCCATCATGTGGAAGACCGGGCACTCGCTCCTCAAGCGGAAGATGCGCGAGGACGGCATCCTGCTCGGCGGCGAGATCTCGGGACACATGTTCTTCGGGGAGAACTGGTACGGGGTGGACGACGGCATCCTCGCCTCCTGCCGGTTCCTCCAGCTGGTGGCCGCCGAGCGCCGCCCCGCCTCCGCGCACTTCGACACGCTCCCGCACCTGCACTCGACGCCGGAGCTCAAGGCCCCCTGCCCCGACGACCGGAAGTTCCAGCTCGTGGCGGAGCTGGCGCGCGAGTTCAAGAGCCGCTACGAGACCATCGACATCGACGGCACGCGCATCATCTTCCCGGAGGGCTGGGGCCTCGTGCGCGCGTCGAACACGAACCCCTACCTCACCCTGCGGTTCGAGGGGCGCACCGCGGCCGCGGTCGAGCAGATGATGCAGATCGTCTACGACGCCCTCCGCCGCTATCCCTACGTGACCCTCCCCCAGTAACCCTCTCCCCCTGGGGAGAGGGCAGGGTGAGGGGTCCGGTGGTGAGGGGCCCGGTGACGAGGGGTCCGGTGGTGAGGGGCCTTACCCGAGCGCCAGGCGCACCGCCTCGCCGAGCCCGCGCGCGAGCCGGCAGTCCCGCGGCCCCCAGAAGCCGCCCGGGTCGAGCAGGATCCCGTCGAGCCCGGCCGCGCGCGCGCCCAGCACGTCCACCGAGTAGAGATCGCCCACGTACACCGCGTGCGCGGCGCCCACCCCGGCCTCGCGCAGACCCAGCTCGAAGATGCGCGGGTCCGGCTTCTCGACGCCCACCACCGAGGAGTCGATGATGAAGTCGAGATGCGCGGCGAGCCCGGTCTCCTCCAGGATGGCCCGCACCGAGCCGTTGGAGTTCGAGATGACGCCCGCCACCAGGCCCGCCGCCCGCACCCGGCGCACCGCCTCGAGGGCCTCGGGATCGGCCCGGTTCCACAGCCCCACCGGCAGGTTGTACCCGCGGCGCCAGCGCGCGATGGCCTCGATCTCGGCCTCCTCGGTGACCGCGAGGTGCTCGAGCAGGTAGCGCAGGTACCGCCCGTGCGTGGCCGTGCTCTCGGTCGAGCGGCCCGGCACCAGGTGCGGGTCCAGCCGCACGCGGGCCCGCAGCTCGGCCTCCTCCACCTGCGCCGCGCTCACCGGGCGGCCGCGGGCCGCGAGCTGCTCCGCGATGATCCGGTAGTTCATCCGCAGCAGGGTGTTGCCGGCGTCGAAGATGACGGCGCGCACGGACTCATTATAATGAGGCCGCCCATGAAAGCCGCCTGCCTCCTCCTCGCCGCGAACGCGTGGGCCGACCACGGCGGCCCGCTGCGCGCGGAGAGCCCGAGCCCGCTGATGGTGGGTCTCCTCTCCGCCCTCCTGGCCCTGGCCGCGGGCGTGCTGATCGTGGTCATCGTGATGCGGCTCACTCGCCGGTCCGGCTCGGCGCGCGACTCTCGATGATCGCGCTCGGCGTGGCCGCGCGCTGGCTGCATCTGGCCGCCGGTCTCGGGCTGGTGGGCCTGGTCACCGCCACCCTGCTGGTGGGGCACCGCGATCGCCCGACCGTGCTCGCCTGGGAAGCGCGCACGCTCGGCTGGGCGCGCGCGCTCACCGGGCTCGTGCTCGCCACCGGGCTCGCCACGCTCGCCCACCAATCGGCGGTGGTCACCGGGCGGCCGGGCGCCGCGCTCGAGATCGGCGAGTGGACGCGGCTCCTCGGCCACAGCCAGTTCGGCACGGTGTGGCTGGTACGCCAGGGCGTGCTGCTGCTCCTGGCCGCGCTGCTCCTGCTGCGGGAGCGCGAGGAGTCCGTGGCCGACCGGCTCGCCCTGCGCGGCGAGGCCTGGCTGCTCGCGGGCGTCGGCGCCGCGGCCATGGCGTGGGCCGGGCACGCCGCCGCGGTGGAGGGCGTCGGGCTCCCGGCCGCGCTGGTCGACGCCCTGCACCTCCTCGCCGCCGGCGCGTGGCTTGGGGCGCTGCTGCCGCTCGCCGCGCTGCTGCGGGCCGCGGCGCGCGCCGAGGGCGCGGATGCGCGACCGTTCGCGGTGCTCGCGGTGCGGGCGTTCTCGCGCCTGGCCTTCACCGTCATGATCCTGCTCGTCGCCACCGGGCTCGCCAACACCTGGTTCCAGGTGGGCAGCGTGCCCGCGCTGGTCGGCACGTCCTACGGGTGGCTCCTGCTCGCGAAGGTCGCCCTGCTGATCCCGGTCCTCCTGCTCGCCCAGCACAACCGGCGCCGGCTCCTGCCCCGGCTCGGGGGCGACGGCGACACGGTGGGCCGGCCCGCGATGGCTCGCCTCGGACGCTTCGTGGCCGCGGAGGCCGGGCTCGGGCTGCTGATCCTCCTGCTGACGACCGGGCTCTCGCTCTCGCCGCCCGCGGTGCACGACCCGGTCTGGTGGCCGTTCTCCCAGCGCTACGCCTGGGACGTGGCCGCCGCGCTGCCGGGCGGCCCGATGCGCGTGCTCATCGGCGTCCAGCTTGCCTTCCTGGGCCTCCTGGCGATGGTGGTAGGCCTCATGCTCCGCTCCTGGCGGGTGATCCTGGTCGGCGCGGGCGGCCTCGCGGTCGTCGCCGGCCTCTGGGTCGCGCTGCCGCCGATGACGGTGGACGCCTATCCCACCACCTTTCGCCGCTCGTCCGTCCCGTATCACGTGGTCTCGGTGGCGAGCGGCACCGCGCTCTTCCGCACCCACTGCGCCACCTGCCACGGGCCGGGCGGCCGCGGCGACGGGCCGGGCGGCGCGGGCTTGCCGCGGCCGCCCGCCGACCTGACCGCGCCGCACACCGCCCAGCACACCGCGGGCGACATGTTCTGGTGGCTGACCCACGGCATTCCCGCCGGCGGCATGCCCGCGTTCGCCACCGTGCTCTCGGAGGAGGAGCGCTGGGACCTGATCAACTTCATCCGCACGCTCGCGGCCGGCGAGCAGGCCCGACAGATGACCGCACTCGTGCCGCCCGGCCGACCGTGGCTCGTGGCCCCGGACCTGGCGATCGTGGTCGGCCCCGCGCCACCGCGCAGCCTCAAGGACCTGCGCGATCGCTGGATGACTCTGCTGGTGGTCTTCACGCTGCCGGAGTCGCGCGCGCGCCTCGCGCAGCTCGCCGAGGCCTACAACACGCTCCAGGCCCTCGGCACCGAGATCGTGGCCGTGCCGCGGGACGACGGGAGCGACATCATCCGCCGCCTGGGCGGCCGGCCGCCGATCCTCTACCCGGTGATCACCGACGGCGCGGCCGACATCGCGACGGCCTACGCGCTGCTCGCGCGGGGCTTCGGCCTCGCGCCGCGCGGCGCCCCGCCGCTCCACGCGGAGTTCCTCATCGACCGCCAGGGCTACATCCGCGCGCGCTGGCTGCCGGGCGCCCCGGGCCCGGGCTGGGACACGCTGCCGACCCTCGTCGAGCAGATCCAGCTCATCGACAAGGAAACGCCGGCCGGGCCCGCGCCCGACGAGCACGTACACTAGGACCGCCATGCGCCTGTGGCGGGTGGTCCTGCTCGTCAACCTGTCCCTCGGCCTGGGACTCCTGCTGGGCTATCTCGCGTGGGGCCGCGAGACCGCGCGGCTGGCCGGGGAGCTGGAGAGTGCGCGCCGGCAGCAGGTGGTCGCCGGGGTCGAGCGAAGCTGGCAGGCGCGCGGCGTGGTGCGCGCGGTGCTGCCCGAGCTGAACGTGGTGGTGCTCACCCACGAGGACCTGGTCGGGTTCATGGGCTCGATGACCATGGGCTTCCGCGTCCACGATCCCAAGCTGTACGAGGGCCTCGACATCGGCGACCGCGTCCGCTTCACGCTCACCGGGGTGCCGCCCAACGTGGAGATCACCGCGCTGGCGAAGGAGACCCCGTGAAGCGGGCGCCGTGGCTCGGCCTCGCCCTCGCCGCCGGGCTCGCGCTCGCGCCAGCGGCCCACGGGGCCCACGGCGGCGGCCCGAGCGTGGCGATGACCGAGCCGGACTACCTCAAGTGGCTGATCGACTCGCGGCAGCCGGTCGTGGTCGTGGATCTGCGCGCGCCGGACGAGTTCCGCCGCGGCCACCTGCCTGGCGCGGTCTCGGTGCCGATCGAGGAGCTGGACCGACGCTACGCCGAGATCCCGACCTCCCCGATGGTGGTGCTCTACTGCCGGTGCCCGATCGAGGAGGCGGCCACCGCCTACGCCTTCCTCGAGGCCAAGGGCTACCTCAACCACGTGGTGCTGCAGGAGGGCTACGACGGCTGGCTCCGCCGCCGGTTTCCGATCGCGAAGTAGGTCTACTTCTTCGCGGTCGGCCACTGGTCCGTCGGCACGCGCGCGATCGGCGCGTACTTGCCGCCGCCCGCGGGCTTGAAGATCGAGCGTGGCCTCGGGCTCGCGGCCCCCGACCAGCCGGGCGGTCTCGACCGCGCGGTTGAAGCGGCTCGAGTCTGACTTCCCGATCGGCACGCCGAGCATGATACCCGGGTGCGGCCCGACGAGTTCGAAAGCCCCGCGGCGCCCTGACGCGCAGGTCCACGCCGCCAGAAGTTGCAAAGACTGCCGGTCTCCCGTATAAATAGCGTTCCTGTTCCTCGTCGCGACGGTGCAGCCGCTCCACCTGCACGAGGCCGATCAGCCGGGCTTCTACAACGGTGAGTGCCCACTCGCCGAGCTGGCCGCCCCGGGCGGCAAGGTCACCGCGTCGCCCCCATCGCTCCAGCTCTGGGTGGGTCTCGAAGCCGGTGCCGCGCTCCTGACCCCGGACGACGACGCCTCCGCCGCACCCGCAGTCGCTACCGATTCCCGCGCCCCCCCGCTCTCCTGATCTGACCCCGGTCGCCGCCGTAGCCATCGCTTCACCCCCGGGCGCTCCGCGCCCTCACGCGACCTGTCATCTATCGGGAGGAGCACGATCATGCACCGATCCATCCACCGGGCCCGGCTGCGGGCCCTCGTCACGATTGTCCTGGTCGTCTGTGCGATCGGCACCGCGGCCCCACCCGCCGTGGCCCAGGCGGGCCAGGTCACCGGCGCTGTGCACGATGCCCTCGGACGCCCGCTGGGCGGCGCACGGGTTCGACTCGAGAGCAGCGACGGCAAGGTGGCCGGCCAGACCACCGCCGACGACCAGGGGGCGTTTTCCTTCTCGAACGTGGCTCCTGGCTCCTACATCGTGGTCGGGGAAAAGGAAGGATTCGAGAGCGCCACCTCGGTGGTGACGGTCACCGAGACCGGCCAGGCGAGCGCCGACCTGGCTCTGTCCTCTCGGCAAGCGCTGGACCTCGCGGTCGAGGCGAAACGGCTGGAGGAGGCGCGGATCAGCATCCAGCCGCGCATCGGCGCGTCGACCTTCGAGTTCAACCGCCAGGCCATCGAGACGCTGCCCCAGGGCGACAATGCCCCCCTGAGCCAACTCATCCTCCAGGCGCCCGGTGTGACCCAGGACTCGACCGGCGGGGGCTTCCTGCACGTGCGCAACGAGCACGCCAACGTCCAGTACCGCATCAACGGCATCGCGCTGCCGGACGGGGTCAGCTTCTTCGGGCAGGGCGGGGGCCTGAGTCCCCGCCTGGCCAGCTCGGTCGAGCTCATCACCGGCGCATTGCCGGCGGAGTTCGGCCTCCGCACCGCGGGCATCGTGGACGTGAACACCAAGAGCGGCGCCTTCGAGCCGGGCGGCTACGTCGGACTGTACGGGGGCAGCCACTCGTGGATCCAGCCGAGCGCGGAGTATCGCGGCTCGCTCGGCCGGTTCAACTACTACCTGTCGGGCGACTTCCTCCACAACAACATCGGTATCTCGCCGGCCACGCCGGATACCCCGATCCACGACTCGACCAAGCAAGGGCACGGCTTCGGCTACTTCGAGTACCTGATCGACTCGACCAGCAAGGTCAGCGCGATTCTCGGCACCTTCGTCGGCCACTTCCAGATCCCGAACGCGAAGGACCAGACTCCGAGCTTCACCGTCAACGGCATCGACAGCTTCGATTCCGCCAAGGCGAACGAGACCCAGCTCGAGCAGAACTACTACGCGGTCCTCTCGTACCTCAAGGCCGAGAAGGAGCTCTCCTACCAGATCTCGGCCTTCTCTCGCTACAGCCTCTTGACCTTCCGTCCCGACCCCCTGGCCGATCTCCTCTTCAACGGCATCGCGCAGGACCTGCAGCGGAGCAGCGTGGCCGCCGGGTTGCAGGCGGATGGGAGCTACGTGCTCACCCCGACCCATACGCTCCGGGGCGGGATCTACTTCGTGGCGGAGCGGAGCAGCGTGCAGACGACCTCGGCGGTCCTGCCGTCGGACCCGGCGCTGGGCGACACGCCCTTCGAGATCTTCGACAGCACCGGCATCACCGGCTACACCTACAGCGCCTACGTGCAGGATGCGTGGAAGATCCTGCCGAGCGTCACCATCAACGGCGGCCTGCGGTTCGATCTCTACGATGCGTTCCGGACCGAGTGGCAGCTGAGCCCCCGCCTGAACGTGGTCTGGATGGCCACCCCCACCACCACCGTCCACGCCGGCTACGCCCGCTACTTCACGCCGCCCCCGCTCGTGTTCACCTCGTCCACCAGCCTCGACCGGCTGGTCGGCACCACCGCCGAGCCCGAGACTACCAAGAACACGGTCCCCCGGGCCGAGCGCGCCCACTACTTCGACGCGGGGATCACCCAGCAAATCCTCCCGGGCCTCAAGGTGGGCCTCGACGCCTACTACAAGAAGGCCGAGCACCTGCTCGACGACGGTCAGTTCGGCGCACCCGTCTTCAACACCCCGTTCAACTACAAGTGGGGCTACAATTACGGGGTCGAGCTCAGCACGTCTTACGTCCTCGGCGGCTTCTCCGCCTACGGTAACCTGGCCGCGGCCCAGCAGTGGGGCAAGCGCATCGAGACCGCGCAGGCCCTCTTCGGGGCGGACGACCTCGCCTACGCCTACGACCACTTCATTCACACCGATCACTACCAGCTCATCACCGCCTCCGCGGGGGCCGCGTACCTCCTGGCGTCGACGAACACGCGCTTCAGCCTGGACTTCCTCGCCGGCAGCGGCCTGCGGCGCTCCGTCGTGCACCCGAACGACTCGGCGGTCCCACCGTACCAGCAGGCCAACATCGGGATCCAGCAGGGCTTCACCCTGCCGGCGATCGGGAAGATGACCGCCCGCTTCGACGTCATCAACCTCTGGGACGAGAAGTACAAGCTCCGGGACGGGACCGGGCTCGGCGTCTTCGCGGCCCAGTTCGGGCCCCGGCGCGCCTTTTACGGCGGCCTGCAAAAGGAGTTCTAAATGCACGATCTCCAGGGTTTCATCGCCGCCCTCCGCGTGGGCGGCGCCATGATCTATCCGCTGCTCCTGCTCGCGGTGGTGGCGGTGATCGTCATCCTGGAGAAGGCGTTCGTCTTCGTCACGCGCACCCGCTTGCCCGGCGCGCTGCTCGAGGTGCTCGAGACCTACGGATTCGCGTGGGACGATCTCGAGCAGCGCGTGGGGCGGCTGGATCCCCGGAACTACTTCGGGCGGTTCTTCCGCGTGATCCTCGACAACCGAACCAAGCCGGCCTGGTGGGTGGAGTCCCGGGCCGCCGAGGAGGCCACGCTCATCGAGCAGGCGTTGGGCCGCTGGCTCTGGATCCTCGAGACGATCGTGACCGCCGCCCCGCTGCTGGGCCTGCTCGGCACCATCACCGGCATGATCCGGGCGTTCCACCTGTTCGGCGCGGAGGGCCTCGTCGACCCCCGGGGCGTCACCGGCGGGGTCGCGGAGGCGCTGATCGCCACCGCGGTTGGGCTGTTCATCGCGCTGATCGCGCTGTTCGCCTTCAACTACTTCTCCCACCGCATGGCCGAGATCATGGACGAGATGGAGCAACTCGGGACGCGGGTGGTGGACTCCATCCGTCTCGAGGAGAAGGACGGCGCACCGTGAAGCTCCGCGCGCGACGCCAGCGTCGCCGAGGCCGCATCGAGATCATCCCGATGATCGACGTGATGTTCTTCCTGCTCGCGACCTTCATGCTCGCCTCGCTCTCGCTCCAGAATCTCCACTCGCTGGCCGTGAACCTCCCCCGCGGTCAGGCCGCGCCGATGGCGGCGACGCGATCGATCACGCTGACCGTGACCCGGGAGGGCGAGATCCTCCTCGACCAGACCGCGGTGACCCTCGACACCCTCAGCGCCGCGCTCAGGCCCCGGCTCGACCCCGCCGGAAGTAACGTGGTGGTCGCGGTGGACAGCGCGGCCCCCAGCGGCATCGTGGTGCAGGCGATGCTCGCGGCCCGCGGGGCGGGCGCCGAGCACTTCCTCTTCGCGGTGGCGCCGCCCCGGTAGGCCCGCGAGCGCATGAGCGGGCACTCGATCCGGCTGCGCGATGACCCCTGGCAGCGGCTGCCCTGGCTGCTGCCGCTGGCCCTTCTGGTCACGGCCCTGTCGCAGATGGGATTTCTCCTCCTTCTGCGGCAGCCGTCCGCTCCGCCGGCCGCGCCCCGGCCGGTGAGCGTCCAGGTCGTCGAGCTGCCCGTGACGGTCAACCCACCCGCGGCTCGACCGGCGGCGCCGGTCCGGAAGCCTCCCCCCACGCGGCGGCCCGAGCCGTCGCCGCCTCGCCCGACGCCGCCTCCGGTGGAGACCCGCGTCGAAGCCCCGCGCGATCCGACCCCGGCCGTCGAGGCCGAGCCCTCGACGCAGGCGCCGGCGCCGTCCGCCACCGTGCCGGCCCCGCCCGCGACGGCTTCGCCGGGCCCGCTCGCCGGCTCATCGACCCAGGCTCCGGTCGCCGCGCTGCCGCCCGCCCGCGGCCCGGAAGGTCCGCCCGGCGGGACCGACACCATGAGCGCCCGCGCCATCTACAAGCCGATGCCGGAGATCCCCGAATCGCTCCGGCATCGGACCGTGGAGCTGGTCGCGGTGGCGCGATTCCGGGTGACCGCCGGCGGGAGCGCCCAGGTGGAGCTGACCGGACCCACCGGCGATCCCGATCTCAACCGCGTCCTGCTCGAGACGCTGAAGCGCTGGCGCTTCTTCCCGGCGATGCAGGCCGGCAAGCCGGTGGCCTCGACGATCGATATCCGCATCCCGATCTCGGTGAAGTGAGCCGTCATGCGACTGATCGCCTCATCCCTGCTCCTCTGCCTGATGACGGTGACCGGCGCCGGCGGTTGCGCCCGGGCGCCTCGCGCGACCGCCGCGGCCCCCGACATCAAAGCGCTGGCCGGGTCATGGCAGGGCTGGCTCGTGACCGAGCAGGACTTCACGCTGGTACGCTTCGATATCCACGAGGACGGGACGTTCGAGGTCACCGGCCCCCGCATCCGGGCGACCGGATCGCTCATGCTGGTCGGGGGTCTGGTGCGCTTCAGCGGGACCGGCCTCTGGCAGGGATCCCTGACTCCCACGCCCTCGGCAGGCGGGCGCGCCCTCAGGCTCGACCGGGACGACCGTCTCTACCGGGGAACACTCCGGCTCGCCAGAGATTCGATCTTGCCAATGTCCGGAAATCTGCGATAAGTGTACCCGACGATCATGCGGATCCGGTCTCACCTCTCGCGTTCCATCGGCGCGGTCATCTCGACGCTGACCCTCTTCGTCTTCGCGCTCGCGTTCCAGCTCGATGCGATGCGGCCGCTGCACGCCCACGAGGGTGAGACCGCCGGGATCTACAACGAGGAGCACATCCTCTCGGAGCTGGGATCGCTGCATCGAATCGTGTCGCTGCCCGAAGGGGCGCCGGCGATCGTGTTGGTCCTCCGCACGACCGCGTGCGTGATTCCCGGCCGCGTGCACCCGTGGGCGCCGGCCGCCAGCCACTCGGGTCCCCGCGCGCCGCCCTCCGCCTAGCCTCGCGCCGTCCTCGCATCGTCGCCGATCTGCGGGACCACCAGATCCCGTCGGACGGATCCAATCCTCTCGAGACGGAGGCGTCCATGCGCTCACTCATCAGTATCTGTTTGCTCATCGGGGGCGCGCTGCTCCCTCTTCCGGCGGAGGCCCAGGAGGTCGAATCCCTGCGGAAGGAGCTGGAGCAGATGCGCAAGCAGTTCGACACCATGAAAGACGGTTACGAGAAGGCGATCAACCGGCTCGGCGAGCGCATCCAGCAGCTCGAGAACCGGCCGCAGCCCGCCGCGGCGCCACCGGCGGCCGCGCCGCCGCCGGCGGCGGTCGCCCAGGCCGCGCCCCCCGCGGCGCCCGCGGTCACGATCAACCCCATGGACCTGGCGCGGCCACGCGAGCCCTTCTCCCTCTACGGCCAGCGCGGACCCGGCCAGCTCCTGTTCGACATAGGGGTGGCCGGCGACTTCATCGGCAACCTCACCCAGAGCAATGTCGACAAGGCCAACGCGGGATCGTTCCCGGGGCGCGAGAACCGCTTCTTCCCGCGCGAGATCGAGCTGGCGCTCTTCGGCCAGATCGATCCCTACGCGCGCGCGGAGGTCCGCTTCGAGGCCGGCGAGGAGGATCAGGGCGAGATCAACGTGCACCTGGCCGAGGCCCACCTGACCCTGATGGCTCTGCCCTTCGGCACCCAGCTCAAGATGGGCCAGATGCGCAACCGCTTCGGCCTGCTCAACCCGGTGCACGAGCACGACCGGCCGTTCATCGACGACCCCAACGTGCTGGCTCGCTTTCTCGGCGAGGAGGGGCTCGTCGAGCGCGGCGCCGAGCTGACGTGGGTCGCGCCGCTGCCCTTCTTCCTCGAGGCCCTGGTCGGCGCGTTCAACGGCGACAACGAGACCGCCTTCGGGTACGGCAAGCTCACCGCCCCGCTCGTGACCGGCCGCCTGCGCACGTTCTTCGAGCTGGGCGACGAGAGCGCGATCCAGCTCGGCGCCTCGGTGGCCAACGGCGAGACGCCTGAGCGCCACCGCAACACGCTGCTCGGCTTCGACGCCAAGTACAAGTACCGGCCGGAGGGCTGGCAGCACCCGCTGCTGACCCTGCTGGGCGAGATGATCTACCAGAACCGGCGCGTCAACGTGCTGGGCGAGGACACCAACGGCGACGGCATCCCGGACACGCCGGACCAGAAGCGCACGAGAAACCGCTGGGGATGGTACTTGGGCGGCGAGGTGCAGCCCTTCCGCACCGGCCAGCTCGCCCGCTGGGCCGCCGGCTTCCGCTACGACTGGACCCAGTACCCGGTCATGCGCGGCCGCGAGTGGGCGGTGGGCCCGTACCTCGCGTTCATGCCGTCCGAGTTCCTCCGCTTCCGCCTCGGCTACAAGTACACCGAGCGGGCCGACCGGGACGGCTTCACCGACAACGGCGGGAGCGCCCGGAAGGTGGATGAGATCCTCTTCCAGGCCACGTTCATCATGGGCGCCCACCCGGCGCATCCGTTCTAGACTCGACGAGGAGACGATCATGCCCACGCGCCCGCTCGCCCGCATGCTGAGCCCGCTCCTGCTCCTGCTCTTCCTCGACATCGGCCTCGCGGCCGGCCCCGCGGACGCCGCGTCCCGCGTCCAGGTGGTGACGACCACGACCGACCTCAAGGTGCTCGTGGAGGCGGTCGGCGGCAACCTCGTGGAGGTCGACGCGCTCGCCCGCGGCACCCAGAACCCGCACGACCTCGAGGTGCGGCCGAGCCTCATGGTCAAGGTCCGCCGAGCGGACCTGCTCGTGATGAACGGCCTCGAGCTCGATCAGTGGGCCGAGGTGGTGGTGCAGGGAGCGAGCAACCCCAACGTGGCGCCGGGCGCCCCGGGCCGCGTGGACGCCTCCGCCGGCCTGCTCGTGCTCGAGGTGCCGCAGGGCAGGGTCGACCGCTCGATGGGCGACGTGCATCCGGTGGGCAATCCGCACTACTCCCTCGATCCCGGCATGGCCGCCGGGGTCACCGCCAACATCGTCGAGGGCCTCGCGCGGGTCGCGCCGCAGTCGCGGCCCGCCTTCGAGCGCAACCGCCAGGCCTTCCTCACCCGGGTCGACCAGTCCCTCGCGCGCTGGACCGCGGAGCTGGCCCCGTTCAAGGGCGCGAAGGTGGTGGTCGATCACAACATGTGGATCTACTTCCTCACCCGCTTCGGCCTGGTGGAGGCGGGCTCGATCGAGGAGCGGCCCGGCATCCCGCCGACGCCGTCGCACCTCACCAAGCTCATCGCGCTCATGAAGGACCAGAAGGTGCGCGTCATCCTCTCGGTGCCGTGGGGCGATCAGAAGATCGCGGAGCGCGTGGCCCAGGAGGCGGGCGCGAAGGTGGTGCCGCTCGCCCCCGCGGCGGGCTCGGTCAAGGGCGCGGACGGCTACCTGGAGACGATCGACTACAATGTCCGGAGCGTCGCGCAGGCCTTGAAGTGATGGCGACCGCGCGGAAGGGACCCGTGGCCCGATGAGCGCCGATCTGCTCGCCCTGATGTGGTTTCCGTTCCTGATGTGCCTCGTGCTCACCGGCATCCACGCCTACCTGGGTTTCCACGTGATCGCCCGCGAGGTGGTCTTCGTCGACATCGCGCTCGCCCAGATCGCCGCCCTCGGCGCC
>WNFK01151902.1_pt1 | contig 20550 bp, 23 predicted proteins | sample 5400281 | NCBI WGS metagenome assembly WNFK01 (sample SAMN13153350, study PRJNA577476) | soil metagenome | isolation source: 20 cm soil on Douglas fir-dominated hillslope | place: USA:California | collected 2013-09-17
CACCTCGACGTTCTGCTTGCGCGCCTGATTGGGGATGTAGTCGAGGTCGCAGTCGGGATCGGGCGTCTCGTAGTTGATCGTGGGCGGCAGCACGCCGTGGTAGAGCGCCAGCACGGTCGCGATCGCTTCCACGCCCCCGGCGGCGCCCAGCAGGTGTCCCGTCATCGACTTCGTCGACGAGACGGCCAGCCGGCGTGCGTGCTCGCCGAAGACGCGCTTGATGGCGAGCGTCTCGAACTTGTCGTTGTAGGGCGTCGACGTGCCGTGGGCGTTGATGTAGCCGATGGCGGAGGGATCCAGCCCCGCATCGCGCACGGCCAGCGTCATCGCCCGCGCCGCGCCGTCACCCTCCGGGTCGGGCGCCGTCATGTGATGGGCGTCGCCGGTCATCCCGTAGCCCACGATCTCGGCGTAGATGCGCGCGTCCCGCGCGAGCGCGTGCTCCAGCACTTCCAGGATTACGATGCCGGAGCCCTCACCGCACACGAAGCCGTCGCGGGTGGCGTCGAACGGCCGCATCGCTTTCGTCGGCTCGTCGTTGCGCGTGGACATGGCTTTCATCGAGCAGAAGCCGGCGATCGTGAGGGGGATGATGATCGCCTCGGAGCCTCCGGCGATCATCACGTCGGCGTCGCCGCGCTGGATGATCTTGAACGAGTCGCCGATGGCGTGGTTGCCGGTGGCGCACGCCGTGACGACGGCGGAGTTCGGGCCCTTCGCGCCGAAGCGGATCGACACGAGACCCGACGCCATGTTCACGATGAGCATCGGAATGAAGAAGGGCGAGACCCGATCGGGTCCCTTCTCGAGGAGATTCCGATGCGATTCCAGGAGCGTCGTGATGCCGCCGATGCCGGAGCCGATGAGGACACCGAACCGCGAGCCGTCGACCTTGCCGGTGTCGAGCACGGCGTCCTGGACGGCCAGGGCCGAGGCCGCCACCGCGAACTGCAGATAGGGATCGAGCCGTCGCGCGTCCTTCTTGTCGACGAAGTTCAGCGGGTCGAAGTTCTTCACTTCGCCGGCGATCCGGGTCGGATAGCCGGCGGTGTCGAACTTCGTGATCGGTCCGACTCCCGAGCGTCCCTGGACCAGGGCGGACCAGAACTCGTCCGCCGTGTTGCCGACCGGCGAGACGGTGCCGAGCCCTGTGACGACGACCCTTCGGGCGCTCACCGTCTACGAATTGTCCTTGATGTACTGGACCGCGTCGCCGACGGTCACGATCTTCTCGGCATCCTCGTCGGGGATCTGGATGTCGAAGTGCTCCTCGAGGGCCATCACGAGCTCGACCGTATCGAGGGAATCGGCGCCCAGGTCTTCGATGAACTTCGCCGACGGAGTGACGTCGTCCTCCTCCACTCCGAGCTGTTCGACGATGATCTCCTTCACCTTCTCATCGACTGACTTCGCCATGAACCCGTTACCTCCACGGAAAGGATGAGTTACATGTAAAGTCCGCCGTTGACGTGGAAGACCTGACCCGTGACGTAGGTCGCCCCGTCTCCGGCGAGAAATCGTACCATCTCGGCCACTTCACGGGCCGTTCCGCTGCGTTTGAGCGGCACCTGGGCGAGCAGCGCCTCGCGGGCGGTCGCCGACAGATCTTTGGTCATGTCGGTCTCGATGAGCCCGGGGGCCACGGCATTTACGAGGATCGACCAGTGCGCGAGCTCGCGTTCACCTGCCCGGCGTTGCCCATGGCACCCGCCGTCGACGTGATGTTGATGACGCGCCCGCCGCTTTTCTGTCTGACCAGCGCCTTGCTCACCGCCCGCGTCATCAAGAACGCGCTGCGGAGATTGACCTCCATCACTCGATCCCAGTCCTCGTCCGTCATCCGCACCAGCAACTGGTCGTGCGTCATGCCGGCATTGTTGACGAGGACATCGATGCGCCCGAAATGCTGCTTCGCCGTGCTCACGAGCCGCTCGCAATCCTCGCGGCTCGCCGCGTCGGCGACGACACCGAGCACCGCCCGGCCCTGTGTTTCCCATTCGCGAACGGTATGTTGCAGCCGGTCGCCGTCGCGCCCAGAGACTACCACGGCCGCGCCGTCCTCGGCCAGCCGCGCGCCGACCTCGGCGCCGATCCCGCGGCTGCCGCCGGTGACGATCGCGACCTTGCCGTCGAGAGGGCCCTTCACGAGGGCGACTCGGCACTGCCGCCCGCGACGGCGGTCAGCGCCTTCTCGAGGCCGGCCGGGTCCTCGATCGACTGCCCCCGCGCGCCGTTGACGATGCGCCGGAGCAATCCCGAGAGCACGCGGCCTGGCCCGACCTCGACGAAGGCGGTCGCGCCCTCGGCGGCGAGCCGCTGGACACACTCGGTCCACCGGACGGGGCTGGCAACCTGGCGCAGAAGGAACGGCCGCACGTCATCGGCCTTGCGCGTGACCCCGGCGTCGACATTGCGGACGACCGGCACGCGCGGATCCGTCACGCGGGCGGCGTCGAGCTCGGGCGCGAGCCGGGCGCCGGCCGGCGCCATGAGCGAGCAATGGAAGGGCGCGCTCACCGGGAGCATGACGCTCATCTTCCCGCCCCGCTCGGTGGCGAGCGCGACGGCGCGCTCGACGGCCGAGCGGTGGCCGGCGATGACGATCTGGAGGGCCGAGTTCACGTTCGCGATCTCGACCACCTCGCCCTGCGCGGCGTCGGCGCACACCGTCTCGACGGCCGCGAGCTCGATCCCCATGATGGCGGCCATCGCGCCGGTCCCGACGGGCACCGCCTCTTGCATGAACTCGCCGCGCTTGCGCACGATACGGACCGCGTCCGAGAAGCGGATCGCGCCGGCGACGACCAGCGCGGTGTACTCACCGAGGCTGTGGCCGGCCGTCAGGGTCGGCCGAAGGCCCCGCTCGGCGCATGCCGTCGCGGCGGCCACCGACGCGGTCAGCACCGCGGGCTGGGTGTTGGCGGTCAGCGCCAGCTCGGCCTCCGGGCCTTCGAACGCGAGCCGAGCGAGATCGAAGCCGAGCGAATCGTTGGCTTCCTCGAAGATGGCCTTGGCGCCGGGAGACATCTCGTAGAAGCCCTTGCCCATCCCGACGGCCTGCGAGCCTTGCCCGGGGAAAAGAAACGCGATGGTCGGTGTGATTTCCGTTACCACCGCATCAGGGCGGCGCCCCAGGCAAAGCCGCCGCCGAGCGCCACGATGAGGACGAGATCGCCACGCTTCAGCCGTCCAGCCGCGTTGGCCTCTTCGAGCGCGACGTAGACCGATGCGGCACCGGTATTGCCGTAGCGGTCGACGTTCACGAAGACCCGGTCCATCGGGAGGTCGACACGCTTGGCGGCCGCCTCGATGATCCGCAAATTGGCCTGATGGGGAATGAACAGGCTCACATCCTTCGCCGTGAATCCGTTGCGCGCGAGGATCCGCTCGGCGCAGTCCACGAACAGGCGGACGGCGACCTTGAACACCTCGTTGCCCTTCATCTTGGCGAAGTGCATCCGGGCATCGACGGTCTCTTTCGTCGCGGGATGCCGCGAGCCACCGCCCGGCAGGTACAGGAGGTCCCAGTACTGCCCATCGGAGTAGAGATCGAAGTCGATGATCCCGCGCTCGTCCTCGGACGCCTCGAGCACCGCTGCGCCCGCGGCGTCGGCGAGCAGCACGCACGTCCCTCGGTCGGTGAAATCCGTGATGCGCGAGAGCGTCTCGGCGCCGATGCAGAGCACGCGCTTGTACTTCCCGGACTGGATGAACGCGGAGCCGACCGACAGGCTGTAGATCGAACCCGCGCACGCCGCGAGCATGTCCACCGAGCCGGCGCGCCGGCAGCCGAGCCGGTGCTGGACGATGTTCCCGGTCGTCGGGAAGATCATGTCCGGACTCGTCGTCCCGACCGCGATGAACTCGATGTCTTCCGGGAGGAGATTGGCTCGCTCGAGCGCCTGTTGCGCCGCGCGCACGGCCAGGTCGGACGTCGCCTCGTTCTCGTCGACGATGCGGCGCTCGCGGATGCCGGTCCGCTGCACGATCCACTCGTCGTTCGTGTCGACCATCTTCTCGAGATCGGCGTTCGTCAAGATCCGCTTCGGGAGGAACGCGCCGACTCCCGTGATCCTGGCTCGAGTCATTCACGTCCCCCTTCTCGACCGCCGCGCTGCACCTCCGCCTCGAGAGCGGCTTTGATGTGCTCGTTCAGTCCCGCGTTCGCCCACTCCTGCGCGACGCGCACCGCGTTCTTGATGGCCTTCACGGGCGAGGCACCGTGACAGATGATGGCAGCGCCGTCAATGCCGAGTAGCGGCGCGCCGCCCATCTCGGTGTAGTCGATCCGCTTGCGGAATCGCTCGAAGGCCGGCATCGCGAGCTTCGCGCCGAGCTTCGACCGCGTGTCGCGCAGCAGCTCTTCCTTGATCATGGCGCCGATCATCTCGGCCAGGCTCTCGGAGATCTTGAGCGCGACGTTGCCGGTGAAGCCGTCGGTGACGACGACGTCGCACCGGCCGTTGTAGATGTCCCGGCCCTCCACGTTGCCGACGAAGTTCAGCGACGACTCGCGGAGCTGCTCGTACGTCTCCTTCGTGAGCTCGTTGCCCTTGCCCTCTTCCTCGCCGACCGACAGGAGCCCGACGCGCGGGCTGTCGAGGCCGAGGATGTCGCGGGCGTAGACGTGGCCCATGACCGCGAACTGCAGCAGGTGCATCGGCTTGGGGTCGACGTTCGCGCCGGCGTCGATCAGGATCGTGAACTTGCGGAGATTCGGAAGCACCGCGGCGATCGCCGGGCGGTCCACACCGGGCAGGACGCCGATGACGAACATCGAGATCGCCATCGCGGCGCCGGTGTTCCCGGCCGAGATGAACGCGGAGGCCTTGCCGTCCTTGACGAGGTCTGCTGCGACCCGCAGCGACGAGTCGCGCTTACGTCGGAGGGCCTGCGAGGGGCTCTCGGCCATCCCGACGACCTGTGAGGCGTGGCGGATCTCGAGCGCAAGACTCTGGGCGTCGAGCCGGACGACCTCGCGGTTGATCGCGGATCGATCACCCACGAGGATGACGGCCGCGCCGAACTCTCGGACGGCCGCCACCGCGCCCTCGACCACGACGCGAGGACCGTAGTCGCCTCCCATCGCGTCGACGGCGACCTTCAGGCGGGACGGCGCGCCGTCTCCGTTGCTCATCGGCATGTGGCCGGCGCCGTGACGAGCCGGCTAGGCCCCTTCGACCGCCACGATCTCCCGCCCCTTGTAGTAGCCACAGTGCGGGCAGACCCGGTGCGGCAGCTTGGTCTCACGGCACTGCGGGCACACGGAGCGCGTCGGAGCCGCGAGCTTGTAGTGGGTACGGCGCTTACGTCCGCGCGTCTTGGAGTGGCGTCGTTTCGGCAGAGGCATCGGATTCTCCTAGTGGGAAAGCCGCGAGGCCAGGTCTTTGAGGGCAGCCAGCCGTGGATCCGGCGGGCGCTCTGGGCACTCGCACTTGACCACATTCCGGTTCCCGCCGCAAACCCGACAGAGCCCAAGACAGCCTTCGCGGCACAGCGGCTTCATGGGCAGCGCGAGCGTTGTCTCGGCGTCGATCAGCCCGCCGATGTCGATCTCGTCTCGGTCGTAGAAATCCACGTCGAGGTCGTCGGCCGCGAGCTCGACGTTGTCCGCGGTCGACGGACGGGGTACGAGCCGCACGTCCAGGGTGGCCGTGACCTCGGCGGGCGACGGCTCGAGGCAGCGCCCGCAGGCCTGCGACACCGCCGCGTGCACCTCGCCGGTCACGAAGACGTCGGCACCGTCGCGCTCCAAGCGAAGGTTCACGTCCAGGAGCCGCCAGGCAGGGTCGCGATAGACGCCCCCCAACGCCAGCGCGTCCGTGACGCTCAGCCCCTCGGTCGGGATATCTGGAACCCGGACGATCATGCTCGCTAAATCATCATCAACAAACGAGTTTTTACTCAAGTCGGGTCAGTATATCGGCCGATATGCCTGCAAGTCAAGGCATTTGACCGCTCATTTGACCACTATAGGACCCTCTGCTAGGCTTCGACCATGTCAAACGTGTTCAAGACCGGGCTCCTGTTGGCTGTCCTGACAGTGATGCTCGTTTTAATCGGCGGCGCCATCGGCGGCCGCCAAGGCATGCTCGTCGCGTTCTTCGTGGCCGTCGCGATGAACTTCATCAGCTATTGGTTCTCCGACAAGATGGTGCTCGCCGCCTATGGGGCGCAGCCGATCGAGGAGGCCGCAGCGCCCCGACTCTACGCGATCGTGCACCGTCTGGCCACCCGCGCCGGCATCCCGATGCCTCGCGTCTACCTGATCCCGAGTGAGACACCGAACGCCTTCGCGACGGGCCGCAACCCCGAGCACGCCGTCGTGGCCGTGACCGAGGGAATCATGCGGATCCTCGACGAGGAAGAGCTCGAGGGTGTCCTGGCACACGAGCTCTCGCACGTGAAGAATCGTGACGTGCTGATCTCGACGATCGCCGCGACCCTGGCCGGCGCGATTACCTATCTCGCGCACATGGCGCAGTGGGCCGCGATGTTCGGCGGGCGCGGCCGAGACGACGAAGAGGGCGGATCGAACCCGATCGCAATGATCCTGCTGGCGGTCCTGGCGCCGATCGCCGCGCTGCTCGTCCAGATGGCGGTCTCGCGCTCCCGCGAATTCCAGGCCGACGCCACCGGCGCGAAGGTCGCCGGCAAGTCGTGGGGACTGATGAAGGCGCTCGAGAAGCTTCAGATGGCGAACCAGCAGATGCCGATGGCGGACGCGACACCGGCGACCGCCCACCTATTCATCGTGAACCCGCTGAGCGGCGCGACCCTGATGCGCCTGTTCTCGACTCACCCGCCCCTCGAGGAGCGCATCGCCCGTCTCCGTGCGATGAGGATCTAGCCGGCCCACTACGCGAAATACCAGCGCGCCGGGGTCGCCCCCGGCGCGCTGCCGTCTTCAGCCCTTCTCGACCATATAGATGTGCGTCAGCATGTCGCCGTAGATGTTGCCGTCGACGACGATCTCGCCCTGGCGGTTCTTTTCGAGACCCCGGACCGTCGGCTTCGCGGTCGCGTATCGCACGACCCACGCGACCGGCACGTAGCCGACGTCGTTTTGCATGATCTCCTCGGCCTTCGCGTAGGCCGCCAGGCGCTTCTTGGGGTCGCTGGTGTCGCGGCCCACCTCGAGCTCCTTGTCGAAGGCCTCGTTGGCCCACGCCTGACGCTTGCCGGTCGTCTTCTTACCGTAGAAGGTGTCGAAGTACTCGTTGTGCGGGTCCGGATAGTCCATGAACCAGCGAATCCACACGAACTGCAGATCCTGCTTCCAGAGCCGCTCACGGAAGACCCGCTGCTCGAGCACCTCGAGCTCGGTCTTCATGTTCAGATTCTCCAGGAGGACCGACTGGACCGCCTCGGCGAGAGGCTTGCTGCCGAGCGCCTCGTCGCGCAGCGAGAGCGTGATCTTCGGCCAGTTCTTCCCGCCCTCGAACGGTGTGCCCTTGAGCATCGACATCGCGAGCTTCGGGTCGAAGCGCTGGAGGTCACGCGTCTTCTTGTCATCGAGAGCACCCGGGAAGCCCGGCGGGATCATGGCGTGAGCCGGGATCGCGAAGCCCTGACTCACCTTGACGATGTTCTCGCGATCGATCGCGTGCGCGACCGCCTTGCGGACCTTGAGGTTGTCGAAGGGCGGCTTGGTCACTTGCGGCAGCAGATACCAGGTGCCCGGATACGGGAACCGGAACACTTCCTTCGACATCTTCGGGTCGGCCTGGAACCTCTTCAGATCCGCGGTTTGCAGGCGCGTCAGGTCGATCTCGTTGTTCTCGTACGGGAGCGCGCCGGACGCGATCGGAATGATCGGCGCGGTCACCTTCTCGAGCGTGATGTCCTTGGCGCCGAAGAAGTGCTTGTTCTTCTTCAGGACGACCGCCCTGTTGTGCTCCCACGCGTCCAGCACGAAGGGCCCGTTGCAGACGATGTTCGCGGCCTCCGTCCACTTGTCGCCGTACTTCTCGATCGAGCCGCGGTGACCGGGCAGGGCGGCTTGATAGGCCGACAGCACGGGGAAGTAGCCGCGCGGCCCTTCGAGCGTCACCTCGAGCGTCCAGTCGTCCTTCGCCCGGACGCCGACCTGGCTCGCGTCGGTCACCTGCTTCTTGTTGAACGCCTCGCCGTTCTTGATGTCGTAGAGGAAGGACGCGTAGGGGGCCGCGGTCGCGGGATCGAGCTGGCGCTTGAACGAGTACTCGAAATCGCGCGCCGAGCACGGTGAGCCGTCGGACCACTTCGAATCCTTCCGGATCGCGAACGTCCAGACCGAGCCGTCCTTGTTGGGCGTGACCTTCTCGGCGACGTAGGGCACCGCCTCGAAGTTGACGTTGAATCTCATGAAGCCGGCAAAAAGCTGCGGCGTTCCGCCGCAATAGAGGTCCTTGTTGAAGTCGTGGCTCGACGGGTCCTGCTCGTACCAGCTCCCGCCGCCGAAGCGGAGATGCTGTTCCTTCGCCAGCTTTTCGCCGGGCGCGAGCTTCGGGGCCGCCGACGCCGAACGCGCGGTGAAGCCAGCGGCGCTCACCGTGGCCAGGCGGGCGGCGACCCGCAGGAAATCTCGCCGCCCCACGCCGATGGCGGCGAGACGCGCGGCCAGAAGATCGAGCTGGCTGTCAGAGATACGAGGAACTCGCATGAGCGGCTCTCCTTAACTATTTCAGTTTGGGGTCCAGCGCGTCCCTGACGCCGTCACCGAAGAACGTGAACGACAGCATGGTAATCGCGATGGCGATCGACGGAAAAACGCACAGGTGCCAGTAGGACCTGATGTATTGCTGCCCCTCGCCGACCATCTGGCCCCACGACGGCGTCGGAGGATTGATGCCGACGCCGATGAACGAGAGCGCGGCCTCGGTGAAGATCGCCTCCGGAATACCGAAGGTGACCGCGACGACGATCGGCGTGAGCGCGTTGGGCAGGATGTGGCGCACGAGCAGGCGGTTGAACCCGGCCCCGAGCGCCCGGGCCCCGTCGACGAATTCCTTCTCCTTGATCGCGAGCACCTGCGCGCGCGTCTGGCGCGCGATGCCGACCCATCCGGTCAGCCCGATCGCGATGAAGATGTTCGTGAGCCCCGCGCCGAGCATCGACATCAGGAGGATCACGAACAAGAGCCGCGGGAACGCGTACATGACGTCCACGAACCGCGTGAGGGCCATGTCGACCCGCCCGCCGAGGTAGCCCGACAGGGCCCCGATCGGGACGCCGATCAGGACCACGATCACCTGGGCCCCGAGCCCCACCAGCATCGACACGCGCGCTCCGTAGATCATGCGCGACAGGAGGTCGCGGCCGAGCTGATCGGTCCCCAGCGGGAAGTCGCGGGACGGCGCCTCGTTGAGCCGCCCGAAGTTCGATTTCGTGTACGGGAGTGGCGCCAGGAAGTCGGCGAAGATCGCGACGAAGCAGAGCACGGCGATCACGACGCCGCCGGCCACCGCCAGGCGATTGCGCCGCAGCCGGCGAACGCCATCCCGCCACAGGCTCGACGAGCGAGCCCGCGGCACACTGCTCGGCACCGCGACCGCCACGGCCGCGAGCTCAGTACCGGATGCGGGGGTCGAGGACGCCATAGAGAAGATCGACGACGAGGTTCATGACCGCCAGGAACGCTCCGTACGTGAGCACCACCGCCATGATCATCGGATAGTCGCGGCCGGTCATCGAGAGAACGAAGAAGCGCCCCATGCCGGGCACCCGAAAGATGGATTCGACGAAAAACGAGCCGGTTCCGACCGCGGCGAACATCGGGCCCAGCAGAGTGACCACCGGGATAAACGCGTTCTTGAGCGCGTGCTTGAAGATGACGGGCATCTCACCGAGCCCCTTGGCTCGCGCGGTGAGCGTGTAGTCGGCGCGGATGACCTCGAGCATGCTGGCGCGCGTGAAACGCGCGATGATCCCCATCGGGGCCAGCGCCAGTGCCACCGTCGGCAACACCCAGGTCCGCGGCGAATCCCAGCCGCCGGTCGGGAAGAGCGGCACCACGAACGAGAACAGAATGATGAGGAAGACCGCGAGGACGAAGTTCGGCACGGCGACACCGACCGTCGCCACGCTCACCGACACGTAATCCCAGCCACGGTTCTGGTAGACCGCCGCGAGGATTCCGAGCGTCAGGCCGCCGACGATCGCGAGCGCCAGCGCCATCGAGCCGAGCAGGAGCGAGATCGGAAACGTGTCGACGATGATCTCGCGAACTGTCCGAGTCTTGTAGACGAACGAGTTGCCGAAGTCGCCCTGGACCGCCTTCCCGATGAAGATCGCGAACTGCTGGTAGAGGGGCCGATCGAGCCCATAGTGAGCGGCCAGGTTCTTCTGCGCATCCGGCGACAGCGGGTTCGCGCCCTCCGCGACCGGGTCGAGGGGGCTACCCGGCGTCGCGTGCATCACGAGGAACGTCACGAGCGCCATGGCCAGCAGTGTCGGGACCAGCCACAGCACACGCGTCACCACGAATTGGAACAACTAGACCCTCCGGCGGTCGCACGGTCGGCTCGACCGCCTCTATTTGGCAGGAGGTCGCCCGACTGAGTCAAGTTCCCGCTTCCTTGACCCTTCCCGGCGGCTGCGCGAGAATTGGGCGGTTCCCAGTTATGGCCTCCGAGCCACTCATTCGAGTGACCGGTCTCCGCAAGACCTTCGGCAACCATCGCGTGCTGGACGGGCTCGACCTCGACGTCCGTGCCGGCGAGGCGGTGGCGGTGCTGGGCGCCAACGGCGCCGGCAAGACCACTCTGCTCAAGGTCCTGGCGACCCTGGTGCGCCCGACGCGCGGCACCGCGATCGTCGCGGGCCACGACTGCGCGAAGGACGCCGAGCTTGTCCGCCGTGAGATCGGGCTCGTCGCCCACAGCTCGCACGTGTACGAGGACCTGACCGCCGCGGAGAACCTGACCTTCTGGGCCACGCTTGCGGGCCTTCGACCATCGGCGGCCGACCGCGCCGCGGCGCTCGCGACCGTCGAGCTCGATCGCGCCGCCGGTGAGCGCGTCCGCACGTTCTCCGCGGGGATGAAGCGCCGGCTCTCGCTCGCGCGCTTCGTCCTGGCCCGGCCGCGGGTGCTGTTGCTCGACGAGCCGTTCACGGGGCTCGACCAACGTGGCAAGAAGTGGCTGGAAGAGCATCTGGCGTCGTTCAAAGCGGGCGGCGGCGCGATCGTTATGACGACCCACAGCTTCGGCCGCGAGCTGGCGGTCGCCGACCGGATCGCGATCCTTTCCGGCGGGACCATCGCTCTGGACACGCCTCGCGGCGCCCTGTCCGCCGACGATGTACACCGGCTCTACACCCTGCACGCGGAGGACGCATCCTGACGTTCGCGCGGCGAGCGATGATCGTGGTGTGGAAGGACCTGCTCGTCGAGCGCCGGTCGAAGGAGACGCTCAACGCGCTCTTTTTCTTCGGGCTCTTGCTTCTGTTCATCTTCCAGTTCGCTTTAGGGCCCGACCGCGAACGCCTGGCCGGCACCCTCCCCGGTCTGCTGTGGCTCGGGTTCATCCTGAGCGGTCTCCTCGGACTCGGCCGAACGTTCGTCGTCGAGCGCGAGAACGACTGCTGGGAGGGCCTCCTCCTGGCGCCGGGTGACAAGTCGGCGATCTACGTCGGCAAGCTTGCCGGCAACCTGCTGTTGATGCTGGTCATCGAGACCATTCTCCTGGTGCTCTTCGCCTTCTTCTTCAACCTCGACATCGCCGGCGTCCTGCCGGGTCTCGCCGTGGTGATCGCGCTCGGGACGGTGGCCCTGGCCGCCGTCGGCACCCTGTTCGCCGCGATGACGGCGCAGGTGCGCGCCCGCGAGCTCCTGTTCCCGGTGCTGCTGCTCCCGGTCGAGGCGCCGGTACTGCTCGCCACCGTCAAGGCGACCGAGGCCGTGCTGCTCGGCGAGCCCCTCGGCAGCGTCGCCCACTGGCTCAAGCTCCTCGCGGCCGCGGACGTGGTGTACGTCGCCGTCGGCGTCCTCACGTTCGACTTCGTGCTGGAGGCCTAGGCGGTGAGACGTCTCCTCGGTGGCGTGACCCTGGTGGGGCTCCTGGCGGGCCTCGTGATGGGATTCGGGATCGCGCCGCGTGAGACTACCCAGGGCAACGTGCAGCGCATCATGTACCTGCACGTGCCGAGCGTCTGGGTGGCCTATCTGGCGTTCGGCGTCGTCCTGGTCGCGTCGATCGCTTATCTGGTCCGGCGGGCCGAGTCCGCGGACCGGCTCGCCCACGCCTCGGCGGAGGTCGGCGTCCTCTTCACGGGGCTCACGATCGCCACCGGGTCGATCTGGGGCAAGCCGACATGGGGTACCTGGTGGACGTGGGACGCACGGCTCACGAGCGTCTCGATCCTGTTCGTCATGTACCTGGGCTATCTCCTGCTTCGCGGCATGGTCGACGACCGCGAGCGCGGCGCCCGATTCGCCGCGGTGCTCGGCATCGTCGCGGCGTTCAACATTCCCCTCGTGCACTTCTCGGTCTACTGGTGGCGTACCCTGCACCAGCCCCCGTCCCTGATGAAGCCGGGACCGGGGACCATGCCGGGCATCATCGTGGCGGCGCTGCTCGTCAACTTCGCAGCGTTCACGCTCCTCTACGTCTATTTCGTCACCAGGCGAGCCCGCCTGCTCCGCCTGGAAACCGAGGCCGAAGCGTGATGCGCGACAACTGGGGCTTCGTCCTCGCCGCCTACGGCCTCGCGGCCGTCGTACTGATCGCCTACTGGCGCTTTCTCTTCCGGCGCGAAAAAGAGCTCGAAGACGCCACCGCCATCCGCCACGACCTGAGACAGCCCTCGCGAAATCCCGCGTCGGAGCGCCCATCACCGTGACCCGAAGGCGCAAACTCATCATCGGCGGCCTAGTGATCGCCGGGGCTCTCACGTACATGATCTACGCAGGCGTGACGCAGTCGGCGGTGTACTTCGTCACACCGTCGGAGCTGCGGGCCGCCGCGGTGCCGGGCAAGGCCTACCGGCTTGGTGGTATGGTGGTGCCCGGCTCGCTCAAGTGGGAGCCGCGCTCGCTCGATCTGTCCTTCACCCTGTCCGACGGGACCGCGACGGTTCCGGTCCGACACAAGGGCACGCCGCCCGATCTGTTCGGCGAGGGACGAGGCGCGGTCCTGGAAGGAAATTGGACGGCCGACGGCTACTTCAAGGCGTCCCTGATCATGGCCAAGCATTCCGAGGAATACAAAGCGCCCCACGACACGAATCAGGCGGGCTACCGCGAACTCTTCAAGACGCTCCGGGGTGAAGGGCGGTGACCGCAGACCTCGGCTACGGCATGACCCTGGTCGCCCTCGGCCTTGCACTGTACGGCGGGATCGCCGCCGGGGTCGGCGCCCGGTCGGGGCGGACGGCCCTGATCGAGTCGGCTCAGCACGCGGCGATCGGCGTGTTCGTCCTCGTCACCTCGTGCTTCGCGCTGCTCACGTACGCCTTCCTCACGTTCGATTTCTCGGTCCGCTACGTCGCGACCAACACGAACCTCGGCACGCCGTTCTACTACCGGATCACCGCGGTGTGGGGCGCGCTCGAGGGCTCGATCATCCTCTGGGCATGGATGCTCACGCTCTACACGATCATCCTGATCGTGCGCCACCGGGTCGGCGCGCGCGAGCTGTATCCCTGGGCGCTGGCGACGATGCTCGGCATCCTCGCGTTCTTCCTCCTGGTGATGACGGTCGCCGCGCCGCCGTTCCAGCGCCAGATGCCGGTGCCCGCCGACGGCCGCGGCCTGAACCCGCTGCTCGAGGACACGGGCATGATCACGCACCCCGTGGCCCTCTATCTCGGCTTCACCGGCTTCTCCGTGCCGTTCGCCTTCGCGATGGCCGCGTTGATCACCGGCCGCATCGGCGACACGTGGCTCGTCCTGACGCGGCGGTGGACGATCGTCGCCTGGTACTTTCTTTCGCTCGGTCTCCTGATCGGCGGCTGGTGGAGCTACCACGTGCTGGGCTGGGGCGGGTACTGGGCGTGGGATCCCGTGGAGAATGCCGCGTTCATGCCGTGGCTCACCGGCACCGCATTCCTCCACTCCGTGATGATCCAGGAGCGACGGCGCATGCTCCGTCTCTGGAACATCTCGCTGGTGATCCTGACCTTCGGCCTCACCTTGTTCGGCACGTTCCTCACCCGTTCCGGCGTGATCGCCTCGGTGCACGCCTTCACGCAGGGCTCTATCGGGATCCTGTTCTTGAGCTTTCTGGCACTCGTGCTGCTGACGGCGCTCGGGCTGGTCGCGTGGCGCTGGGAGGCGCTCCGGTCCGAGGGCGAGCTCGATTCGATCGTCTCGCGCGAGTCGGCGTTCCTCTTGAACAACGTGTTCCTCGTGGCCGCCGCGTTCACGGTCTTCTTCGGCACGGTGTTCCCGTTGCTCTCGGAAGCCGTGCGCGGCGTCAAGGTCAGCGTCGGCGCGCCCTTCTTCAACCAGGTCAACTTGCCGCTCTTCCTGTCGCTGATCTTCCTGATGGGGGTCGGGCCGCTGATCGCCTGGCGGCGGGCGTCCCTCGAAAGCCTCAAGCGCAACTTCCTCTGGCCGGTCGCGCTCGGGATCGTCGCGGCGGCCGCCGCGTTCGCGCTTGGTGTCCGCTCGCTGCTGGCGGCGCTGACGTTCGCGACGACCGTCTTCGTCGCGGCCACGATCGCGGTCGACTTCACGCGCGCCACCCGCGCGCGGCTCCGCGTGGGCGAGTCGCTCTTGCCGGCGATGGGCGGGCTTCTCCTGCGGCACAACCGCCGCTACGGCGGCTTCGTGGTGCACCTGGGTATCCTGATCATCGCGCTCGGCGTGATGGGATCGCACGCCTGGTCGGTGCAGACCGAGACCACGTTGCACCGCGGCGAGTCGGCCGAGCTCGCCGGGTACCGTTTCCGGTTCGATGGGCTCACCGCGGTCGAGGAGTCGAACCACTTCAAGGTCATCGGGGCGTTCACGGTCTCCAACGGGCGCGTGCTCGGCGTGCTGCGGCCGGCCAAGAAGTTCTATCCTCAAGAACAGGCGCCCATCGCGTACGTCGACTATCGTCTGGGCCTGCGCGAGGATGTCTATCTCGTCCTCGGCGATTTCGCCCGCGACGGCTCACAGGCGACGATCAAGCTCCAGGTCAACCGCCTCGTGAGCTGGATCTGGATCGGCGGATTGGTACTCACCCTGGGGGCGCTGCTGGCCATCCTGCCGGAGCGGCACCGAACCGCGTGAAGCGGCTCTGGCGCTGGCTGATCCCGCTCGCCGCCGTCCCCGTGCTGGCGCTGCTCGCTTACGGATTTCGCGTGAGCCCGCGGGACATTCCGTCGCCGCTCGTCGGCCGGCCGGCGCCGGCCTTCACGCTCGCCACGCTCGAGGGCGCCCCGCTCGGCCTCGAAACGCATCGAGGCAAGGTCGTCGTCGTGAATTTCTGGGCGTCGTGGTGCTATCCCGCGTGCTACGAGGAGGCGCCGGTGCTCGAGCGGAACTGGCGCGGCTATCGTGAGCGCGGCGTGGTCGTGCTGGGTGTCGACATCCAGGACAAGCGCGAGGCCGCCCAGAAGTTCGTCGGCGACTTCGGTCTCACCTTCCCTGTCGCCCAGGATCTGAAGGGCACGGTGTCGGTAGACTACGGCGTCTACGGAGTCCCCGAGACGTTCTTTCTCGATCGCCAGGGCCGGATCCGCGTCAAGCACGTGGGCGCCGTCACCGACGACGTCTTCCGCACGACCGTCGACCGGCTCCTGGCTGAGGCCTCGCCGCAATGAGCCGGATCGCCGTCATCGTGGTCGCCGTACTGGCCCTGCTGGGCTCGGCCGGGCGCGCCGCGAGCGCTCAGAACTCGAAGCCGGTCAACGAGCAGACCGTGTACGAGATCGCCGCGCACCTTCGGTGCGTCGTGTGCCAGAGCTTGTCGGTGGCCGACTCGCCCTCCGAGATGGCGACCCAGATGCGCGCGATCATCCGCGAGCGGCTGGCGGCCGGCGAGAGTCCGGCCGACATTCAGCGCTACTTCGTCGACCGCTACGGCGATTGGATCCTCCTGGCGCCGCCACGCCGGCGACGGCCGCGTTGGTGTGGCGCTGGACCCATCGCCCGCGCGGTGTTCGCCCACCGCCGGTCGCCGTCGACGCGGCGATGAGCGAGCGAATTCGCCGCGAGCTGGAGAGCGGCTCGTGATCGGGGCCGGCGCGCTGGTCGCTGCGGCCGTCATCGGAGCACCCGCGCTCGTGTTCGTGCTGTGGCCGCTCCTCGGCCGTGAGCGGCGCGGGCGCACGTTCCTTCCGCTACCGCCCGACCGGCGGCAAGAGCTCGACGAGGAGAAGAAGGTGGCCCTCGCCGCCATCCGCGAGCTCGAGTTCGAGCACGCGGCCGGCCACGTATCGGATACCGACTTTGCCGAGCTTCGTGCCCGCTACGAAGGCGAGACCGCGGCGATCTTGACCGAGCTCGACCGCCTGGGCCCGGCCGAGCCGCCGGCGCCCCGCATCCCGGCGCGTGAGCCTAGCCGCGCGGCGTGGCGCCATCCGGCCGTGCTCGCCGGCGCGGGAGTGCTCCTGGTCGTCTTCGGGGTCGCCGTCGGCGTCGGCATCGTGCGGTACACCGAACCGGATCCGATGGCGGGGCAGCCTCAGCCCGGCTCGCGGCCGCTGGCCGTGCTTCCGCGCGAGGCGCCCGGCGGGCAAGAAGCACCGAGCGCCCGGAATGCGCCGGCCGTGACACCCGGCAAACCGCTACCGCCCGAGATGCTTCACGGCATGCTGCAGGCGGCGCGCGCGAGCTTGGCCCAGGGCCGCTACAGCGAGGCCATCGCCGCGTACCAGGCCGTCCTCAAACGCGATCCGAACAACGTGGACGCGACGACTCATCTGGCGTTGATCCTCGCGGTTGGTGGCGGCCCCGAGCACGCCGATCGCGCGCTCGAGATCCTCGATCGCGCGCTGACGACCGATCCGAGCTACTTGCCGGCCCTCCTCTATCGAGGTCAGATCCTCTACGAGGCCAAGCACGACGTCGCTGGGGCTGTTCGTTCCTGGGAAAAGTTCGTCGCGCTGTCGCCGCCGGGAGAGGACCGAGATCGGGTCGCGAAGATGATCCGCGAGGCTCAGACCAAGCGCTGATTCAGCGAGGCTCGGGCGCCGGGAAGGTCCGTTCGTGCTTCATCGGAACCGCCAGGTACTCCCGCTCCTGGTAGACGATCACCGGCCAGCTCCACCGGACGCTGACGTCGATCGTCTTGCCCTCGTCGCTCACCGAGATGGCACGCTCGTCGACGTTGATACCGCTCGCCGTCATCTTCTTGACGATGTCGTCCCTGACGCGAGTCGCACGCTCCTGACGCGCGGTCCGTGAGGCACGCTCGTTGACGACCTCCTCGACCACGCTGGTGACCTCGAGATAGGACCAGACGGCCATCGCAGCGCAGTAGAAGACGTAGACGCAGCCGATCGCGACAAAAACCCAGCCGAGAGCCTTCATCCAGCCGCACCGGGGAGGTAGACCCAGATCTTCGCAGCGGCCGGCAGGCCGAGCGCAATGGTCTGGCCGTCGCCCGATGCCGTGATCGTCCCGGCCCAGGGCGCGACCTCGGTGATCTTCAGGCGCCGACCCGGGCGGACGTCGTTCTTCCAGAGATGCTCGAGCAGCTTCTTGTCGGCCTCCGCCTCCTCCGTGATGCGCTCGACCACGACGGTTGTGCCTTCCTTCGCCTGAGCAAGTGGAAACGGCTCCACCTTGGGGGGCTTCGACATCCCGGGGATGGGGTTGCCGTGCGGGCAGGTACTCGGCATGCCCAAGAGCTCCGCCAGACGGTCCTCGACGCGCGGCGACAGGGCGTGCTCGAGTCGATGCGCCTCCTCGTGGGCGTCCGTCCAGTTGAGGCCGAGCGTATCCGTGAGCCAGCGCTCCAGGAGACGGTGACGCCGCGCCATGACCTCGGCGATCTGCCGACCCTTGGTCGACAGCACGAGCTCCTTGCCGCGCCCGATCTTCACGTACCCGCCGCGGGCCATCCGATGGATCGCCTCGGTGACCGCGGGCGCGGAGATCGCCATGTGCTTCGCGAGCCGCGCGCCGATCACCGGCTTGCCGCTGCCCGCCAGGTCGTAAATGGCCGCGAGGTAGTCTTGGACCGAGGCCGTCGTGTCTCGGGTCTCGATCGCAACGTTCAGGGCTGGGCTTCGTGGCATGTTCTATCCTACTGAGGAGATTCTCGACTGATCGTCCCGCAGTATAACGTCACTCTCACGCGAGCAGCAAGGCAGTCCGCGAGGCTCAACGCCGGTGCTATGCTGCGGGCATGACGCGGGCGGACGCCGCGCAGCGCATCACCGAGCTGCGCGAGCAGATTCACCATCATGACTATCTCTACTACACCGAGGCTCGGCCCGAGGTCTCGGACGCGGAGTACGACGCGCTCATGCGCGAGCTCCGCGAGCTCGAGGCGAGCTTCCCCGATCTGGTCACCGCGGACAGCCCCACGCAGCGGGTCTCCGGAGCGCCGACCGACGTCTTCAAATCGGTCGAGCACCACGACGCGATGCTCTCGCTCGACAACGCGACCTCGCCCGACGACCTGCGCGAGTTCGAGGCCCGGATCGGCCGCGCCATGCCGGGGGCCGCGTTCACGTACGTGTGCGAGCCCAAGATCGACGGCCTGGGCATCGCGCTCCTGTACGAGCAGGGCCGGTTCGTCCGGGGGGCGACGCGGGGCGATGGGCGCGTGGGCGAGGACATCACCCCTAACCTGCGAACGATCCGGTCCATCCCCATGATCCTGCGCGGCCCGCTGGCGGCCGTGCCGGTCATCGAGGTGCGCGGTGAGGTGTTCATGCCGCGCGAGGAGTTCGCGAAGCTCAACCGAACCCTGGAGGAGGCGGGCTCGCCCACGTTCGCGAACCCGCGAAACGCCGCCGCGGGCGCGGTGCGCCAGAAGGATCCATCGGTCACGGCGCGGCGGCCGCTCGATATCTTTCTCTATCACCTGAGCCGCGCCGACTCGCTCGGCTTCGCCTCCCACTGGGACGTCCTCGAGACTCTGCGCGCCGCCGGCTTCAAGACCAACCCCCGGTCCGAGCGCTGCGCGAATCTCGCCGCGGTCGTCGCGGCGTGCGAGAAGCTCGAGCACGATCGTGACGCGCTCGGCTACGACGCGGACGGCGCGGTGGTCAAGGTCGAGTCGCTCGATCAGCAGCGACGGCTCGGCTCGACGACGCATCATCCGCGCTGGGCCATCGCCTTCAAGTTCGCGGCGCGTCAGGCCACGACGGTGATCGAGGCGATCGAGGTCAACGTGGGCAAGACCGGCGCGCTCACGCCAACCGCCAAGCTGACCCCCGTGGAGCTGGCCGGTGTCACGATCCGCAACGTCAGCCTGCACAACGAGGACGAGATCCGCCGCAAGGACATCCGGGTGGGCGACACGGTCCTGATCGAGCGCGCCGGCGACGTGATCCCCTACGTCGTGCAGGTCGTGCTGGTCAAGCGGCCGCCCGAGACGCAGCCGTTCACGTTCCCGTCGGCGTGCCCGGCCTGCGGAGGTGTCACGGCGCGCGCCGCGGGCGAGGCGTACTGGCGCTGCACCAACAGCGCCTGCCCGGCTCAGCTCAAGGAGCGGCTCCGGCATTTCGGATCGCGACGGGCGATGGACATCGAGCACCTCGGCGACAGCACGATCGAACAGCTGGTCGACGCCGGACGCGTCAAAGATTTCGCGGATCTCTACAGCTTGACCACCGACGAGATCGGCGAGATGGATCGCTTCGCCGAGAAATCGGCCGAGAACCTGGTCGCGGCGATCGCGGCGTCCCGCACTCGCGGCCCGGCGCGTCTGCTCAACGCCATCGGGATCCGACTCGTCGGCGAGCGCGTGGCGCAGCTGCTGGCGACCCGCTTCGGCAGCCTCGAGCGCATCGCCGCGGTCTCCGAAACCGAGCTGGCCGAGGTCCACGGGATCGGCGACGAGATCGCGCGCTCGATCGCGGCGTTTTTTCAGGACCCGACGAACCGTGAGCTGATCGCGCGCCTGGATCGAGCGGGCGTGGTGACGAGCGCGCCGGTGGCCCCGGAGGGGCCGAAGCCGCTCGCCGGCAAGACCGTCGTATTGACCGGCTCGCTGCCGACGTTGTCGCGAGAGGCCGCGCGCGAGCTGATCGAGCGGCACGGCGGTCGCGTCACATCCTCGGTCTCGAAGAAGACGAGCTACGTGGTCATAGGCGAGGCGCCGGGCAGCAAAGCGGACGACGCTCGGCGGCTGGGGGTGCAAGTGCTCGACGAAGCCGGATTGCTCGACCTGGTGCGCTCGTGAGTCGCCGCAGCGCCGTGCTCGCGCTGGCGGTGATGGTCCTGGCCGGCTGTCTCGGCAGGACGACCGACTCGACCGCGCCGGTCGACATCATGAGCCCGGGAAAATGGATCGCACTCGCCCCGATGCCGACCGCGCGCCAGGAGGCCGCCGTCGCAGAGGTCAATGGGCGCATCTTCGTGATCGGCGGCTTTGGTCCGGACAGCGAGGCCGTCGGCACGGTAGAAGTCTACGATCCGGCTTCCAACCGCTGGGAGACTCGCACACCGCTCCCCGCTCCGAC
>WNFK01214050.1_pt1 | contig 20548 bp, 22 predicted proteins | sample 5400281 | NCBI WGS metagenome assembly WNFK01 (sample SAMN13153350, study PRJNA577476) | soil metagenome | isolation source: 20 cm soil on Douglas fir-dominated hillslope | place: USA:California | collected 2013-09-17
GGCTGGATGTCCTCGATGTAGACCCGGACGTCGTAGCCCTTGGCCCGCATGATGGTGCCGAGCAGGACCGAGCCGATGCGCGGAATGCAGACCCGGCTGTAGATGTGCAGATGCGTCGACTTCGGTTCTACGAACACAAGCTTCTTCAGCGCGCGTCTCATCGAGGGGGATCTCCTCAAGAGCGGAAAGTTATGGACGATGGGCCGTGCCCCGACCGTGGGCTCACGCTACATCGCGGCCTTCGGGAAGTCAATTTACGGATGACCCTATATATGGGGCGCGAAATGCTCGGCGACCCCCAGGTATTGACTTTTAGTCTTGACAGATTTTTGCCACCTCACTAGCATGCCGAGCTAGATACGCGATTCGTCTCGGCGAAGGGAGGTGAGGCGTTGGCGAAGAAGAAGGCGACCAAAAAGAAGAAGAAGTAGGGCCCGCGCGGCGCTCGGCCCTGTCGATCTGACTCCATCGGCAGGGCCGCGCTATTTCAACCGACCCGTTCACTTGGTCTTGGCAAGGGGGCGTGGCTTCGCCGGGGCGGGCTTGGTCTTGTCGTCTCGCTGGAGCCCCTTCACCTCTTCGACGAACTGGCCGATATCCTTGAATTGACGGTAGACCGACGCGAACCGCACGTAGGCGACCGGGTCCAGGCGCTGGAGGTGGTCCATCACCACCCGGCCGAGCTCCTCGCTGCTGATCTCCTTCTCGGCCCGCTCGTGCAGCTGGGCCTCGATCTCGACGACGACGTCGTCGACGGCCTGCACGCCGACCGACCGCTTCTCGCACGACTTCAAGATGGAGCCGCGGAGCTTCTGGCGGTCGAAGGGCTCGCGGCGCCCGTCGCGCTTGACCACGTGCGGCAGCACGTCCTCGATGTATTCGTAGGTCGTGTACCGGCGGTGGCACTTGAGACACTCACGGCGGCGCCGGATGAACTCCCCGTCCCGGCCCACCCGCGAGTCGACAACCCGATCCTCCGTGTGACCGCAAAACGGGCACTTCATCGGGCTCCCCCCTCTCCCGATGCCGGTTGGGTCATCGGGTTCGCTCCGGATAAAGCGGGAACCGATTCGTCAGCTCCTGCACCTCTCCCCGTACCTTCGCTTCGACCGACGAGGATCCAAGATTGGCCAGTACCTGGTCGATGAGGCGGGCGATCTCGGCCATCTCGGCCTCGCGCATGCCGCGTGTCGTGACCGCGGGCGTGCCGATACGGACGCCGCTGGTCACCATCGGGCTCTTGGTCTCGAACGGCACCGTGTTCTTGTTGACGGTGATCCAGGCGCGGTCGAGTGCCTCCTGGGCGTCCTTTCCGGTGATGTTCCGGGTGGTCAGGTCGAGCAGCATGAGATGCGTGTCGGTGCCCCCGGTCACGAGCCGGTAGCCGTAGCCAAGCAGCGCCGCGGCGAGGGCCGCCGCGTTCTGCACGATCTGCTGCTGGTAACCTCGCCACGCCGGCGTGAGGGCTTCCCGGAACGCCACGGCCTTGCCGGCGATCACGTGCATCAGCGGGCCGCCCTGCACGCCGGGCATCACGGTCTTGTCGAGCGCCTGCGCGTGCGCCGCACGGCACATGACCATCCCGCCGCGCGGGCCGCGAAGCGTCTTGTGCGTGGTGGTCGTGACGAAGTCGGCGATGCCGACGGGCGACGGGTGAAGCTTGGCGGCAACGAGCCCGGCCGGATGCGCGATGTCCGCCATGAGGGTCGCGCCGACCTCGCGTGCGATCTCGCCGAACGGCGCGAAGTCGATCGCCCGGGGAAAGGCGGATCCTCCGGCGATGATCATCTTGGGCCGATGCTGGCGCGCCAGATCGCGGACCTGGTCCAGGTCGATGCGCTCGGTGTCCTTGCGTACTCCGTAGGCGACGATCGAATAGAACTTGCCGGAGTAGTTCACGGGGCTTCCGGCCGTCAAATGGCCCCCGTGGGAGAGATTCGGGCCGAGCACGGTGTCGCCGGGCTTGAGCAGGGTGAAGTAGACGGCCATGTTGGCCTGGGCGCCCGAGTGGGGCTGGACGTTGACGTGCTCGGCGCCGAAGAGCTCCTTGGCGCGCGCGATCGCCAGGTCCTCGACGACGTCGACGACCTCGCAGCCGCCGTAGTAACGGCGTCCCGGATAGCCTTCGGCATACTTGTTCGTCAGCACCGAGCCGACCGCCTCGAGCACCCGCGCGCAGCACCTTGGCGACCTCGGGATCGGTGTCAGCGAGCTTATGCATCAGGGGACTCCAGTTCCCGCGCGTGGTCGAGGGCGGCGATCTTCTCCACTCGCCGGGCGTGACGGCCGCCGGCGAACTCGGCCGCGAGCCAGATCTCGAGAATCTCGATGGCGGCGTCGCGCGCGGTGATCCTCGCTCCGAGCGCCAGGATGTTGGCGTCGTTGTGCTCGCGGCTCATCCGCGCGCCAAACGCGTCGGTACACGCGGCGGCACGGATCCCCGGCACCTTGTTGGCGGCCATGGCCATGCCGATACCGGTCCCGCAGACGAGCACGCCGCGCTCGGCCTTGCCGGCCGTGATCGCGCTGCCCACCCCGACCGCAAAGTCCGGGTAGTCCACGGACTCGGCCGACTGGGTTCCCAGATCGACCACGTCGTTTCCGTGAGCGATCAGCCAGGTTTTGAGGTCTTCTTTCAACGGAAAGCCCGCATGGTCCGCGCCCAGAGCGACGACAGTCACACGGGCACCATATCGGTAGTGGCTCCGGCGTGTCAAGGTAACAACAGAGGGGGCTTTTCAGGCCGGGAACGCGAACGCGTCGACCGAAGCGCCGTCCGAGCCGGCGGCGACCAGCCGCGGAATGTCCAGACGAGCCTCGACCGCTCCGACCTCGTGCTCGGACATGTGCGTCGCGGGATGTTTTGGAACGAACAAGGTGCAGCAATCGGCATCCGGCTCGATCGAGATCTCGAACGTGCCGAGCCGGCGCGCTTGCTCGGTGATCTCGAGCTTGTCCATGCCGATGAGCGGCCTCAGGATCGGCATCGTCGCGGCCTCGTCGATGCGTGCGATGTTCGGGAGCGTCTGCGACGCGACCTGACCGAGGCTCTCACCGGTGGTCAGCGCGACGGCGCCGTGCTTGCGCGCCAGCGCCTCGGCGATCCGCACCATCAGGCGGCGGTAGATCACGACGCGCGCCGGCGGCGGGACCGTCAGGACCACTTCGCGCTGGATCTCTCCGAACGGGACCAGCACGAGCGTCGAGTCGTACTGCCACTCGGTCAGCCGCCCGACCAGCGCGCGCGCCTTGGCCTGCGAGATGGGCGGCAGGTACGGCACGCTGTGGAAGTGGACGAACACGACGCGACAGCCGCGCTTCATCATGCGCCAGGCGGCGACGGGCGAGTCGATTCCTCCCGACAGGAGCGCGGCGACGGTGCCGCTCGCGCCGACCGGAAGTCCGCCGGGACCGGGCTCCGGATTGACGTAGACGAATGTCTCCGCGGGCATCACCTCCACGTGGATCTCGAGCTCCGGCTGGCGCAGGTCGACCTTGGTGGCGACGCGCTCGAGCACGAACGCGCCGAGCTGGCGATTGAGCTCCACGCTCGTGAGCGGATAGGTCTTGAACGCTCGGCGCGCCGAGATCCTGAACGACGCGAAGGTTCGGCCCTCGACGAGCTCGGCGACGACCGCCTTCATCGCCTCCACCGTCGACACGACGCAGTACGCGAGCGCCGCGCTCGCGACACCGCACACGCGACGTACGCGGTCGCGGACCGCCGCCGGGTCGGGATGCTCGTCCAGCTCCAGCAAGAGGCGGCCGGACACCTGGCGCAGGTTCACCGGCCCGAGATCGGAGGTCGCCCGGCGGAGATTCCGCGCGAGGTGGCGGAGGAACAGCGGGCGGTTGCCCCGCTTGAGACCGAGCTCGTGATAGTGCACGAGCACCACGTGGCGCAGCCTGGCCATGCTCAGCCGAGCTCCGCCGCGAGCACGCGCGCCCGCTCGAGATCGTCCGGTGTGTTCACGTTCATGAAGACGATCCGCGGATCGCGAAACCGCGCGACCTCATCCTCGGCGATCTCGATCACGCGCACGCGCTCGAAGAAGTCGACGATCTTGAGCCGTCCGGCGACGAGCCGTTCGGCGATGTACGGCAGGCAGGCCTTGTCATAGACGGCGTGCATGGTCTCGAGCCGGCTGCCGACTCGCGGGAGCACGACGTCCGCCTCACCGGCCCGCGCGGCGACGAGCTTGACCACGTCCGGATGGAGGAACGGCATGTCGCACGCGACCGTGAGCGCCGCCGCGCCGCCCGCGGCCTCGAGACCGGAGTAGATCCCGCCGAGCGAGCCGTGATCCGGGTAGACGTCTCCGACCATCGGCAGCTCGAGGAACGCGTAGAGCTCGGGGGTGTTGGTCACGACGAGCACGTCGTCGACCGCCGGCGCCAGTGCCGCGAGCACGCGCTCGATAATCGGCCGGCCGCCGAGCTCGATCAAGGCCTTGGGCCGCCCGCCCATGCGCGCGCTTTGGCCCCCGGCCTGGATGACGCCGCTGACCTTCACGACAGCCTCGTCCGCGACGGCGGGATGCTCCCAGGCGGTCCCGCGATGTCCCGCACGACGACCGCGCCCTGCCGCAACACGCGCGGCGGGTATGAGATCGACTCCCTCGGGGAAATGGTCGAGCACGCCGGCCGCGGTCGTGGGCGGCGCCAGCCCGTTCGGGTTCGCGCTCGGCGCTGTCACCGGCTCGGCGAGCAGCTCGACCAGGCCGCGCGCGACCGGATGGGACGAGAGCCGAACGCCGAGCGTGCCCGTGCCCGCCGTCACGACGGACGGCACCGTGGCGCGCGCCGGCAGGACCAGGGTCAGCGCGCCGGGCCAGTAGCGCGTCATGAGATCGCGCGCCGACGGGGTCACATGCGCGACGGTCTCCGTCATCGCGACCGAGCCGACGAGGACGAGCAGCGGCTTGGAGTCGGGCCGCCCCTTCAGCTCGAAGATGCGCCTGACCGATCCGGCGTCGAGGGCGGCGACGGCGAGTCCGTAGAAGGTCTCGGTCGGAAGCGCCACCACGCCACCGGCGCGAAGCGTGTCGGCGGCGGTGCGTAGCGCGGCTCGAGTGGGCGCAACGGGGTCGACGGCGAGGACGCGCGACCGGTCGGGGCCCGTCACGTCCCCGACTTCGGCGGCCCGCCCGACTTCATCTGCGTGGCGACCTTGCGCGCGCGCTCGTCCACTTCGTCGGCCAACCGCTGGCGATACGCCGCGATCCGCGCGGCCAGCGCTGGATCCCCGACCGCCAGGATCTGAGCGGCCAGCAGACCGGCATTCGCCGCGCCCCATTTGCCGATCGCGACGGTCGCGACCGGGACGCCCTTCGGCATCTGCACGATCGAGAGCAAGGCATCGATTCCGCCGAGCGGCGTCGACGCGACCGGCACGCCGATGACCGGTAAGGGCGACGAGGCCGCGAGCACGCCGGGAAGCGCGGCGGCGCCGCCGGCGCCGGCGATGAGCACGCCGAGCCCGCGGGCGTGCGCCGTCGTGGCGTATTCGTGAGTCCGTTGTGGCGTTCGATGCGCCGAAGTGACGACGACCTCGCTCCCGACCTCGAGCGCGTCGAGGACTTTCACGGCTTCGAGCATCACGTCGAGATCGCTGTCGCTGCCGAGCACGATGCCTACGCGTACAGGTCCTGTCACGCTCTGCGCCTCCCGATGTCGGTCCGGTAGTGCATGCCCTCGAACGAGATCTCGCGCACCGCCGCATACGCCGCCGCGATCGCCGCGTCCATGCTCTCGGCAACCGCGGTCACGCCGAGCACTCGCCCGCCCGCGGTCACGAGGGTCCCGTTCTTCGTCGCGGTGCCCGCATGAAACACCTGCACACCTGGCCTGGCGCCCGCCGCGTCCACGCCGCGGATCGGCAGCCCGGTTGGATACTTTCCCGGATAGCCTCCCGAGGCGATGTTCACGCAGACCGACGCCGTGCCCGGCCATGAATGCGCCGGCGGCCACGCGTCTCCGCCGGCGGCCGCGCGGAGCAGCGGCACCAGGTCACCCGGCGCCCGCACCATGAGCGCCTGACACTCGGGATCGCCGAAGCGGCAGTTGAACTCGACGACCTTCGGGCCCTGCGCAGTCAGCATGAGGCCCACGTAGAGAACGCCGTGATACGGGGCACCCTCGCCGGCGAGCGCGGCGAGCGTCGGGCGCACGATCGTCTCCATGACACGCTTCTCGAGCGCCTCGTCGAACCCCGCCACCGGCGAGTAGCAGCCCATGCCGCCGGTGTTCGGGCCGCGGTCGCCATCGAAGACCGCCTTGTGATCCTCGGCGGCGGCGAGCGCCATGACGTCGCCGCCGTTCGACAGCACGAACCAAGAGATTTCCTGGCCGATCATGAACTCCTCGACGACCACGCGCGCGCCGGCGGCGCCGAACGCTCGCCGCTCCATGCACTCGGCGATCGCGGCGTCGGCCTCCTCGAGCGTGGCGCACACGATCGCGCCCTTGCCGGCCGCGAGCCCGTCGGCCTTCACCACGAGCGGGGCACCCATCTCGCGGCAGAAGCGACGCGCGCCGTCGATCTCGTCGAAGGTCGCGAACCGCGCGGTCGGGATCCCGTGGCGCCGCATCAGGTTCTTGGAGAACGCCTTGGAACCTTCGATCGCCGCCGCGCGCGCGCTCGGCCCGAAGACGGCCAGTCCCGCCGCGGCGAACCGATCGGCGAGGCCGGCGACGAGCGGCGCCTCCGGACCGATCACCGTCAGATCGATGCGCTCGCGCCGGGCGAACGCGACGAGATCGTCGTGCGCGTCGACGCCGATGTCGACGCAGCGCGCGTGGCGCGCGATGCCCGGATTGCCGGGTGCCGCGAACAGCGTGTCGACCAGCGGGCTCTGCGCGATCTTCCAGGCCAGCGCGTGCTCCCGGCCGCCGCCGCCGACGATCAGGATTTTCATGGGGGGTCGGGGGGCTCGACGACTTCGAGGTGGGCTCGCGCGATGCGGGCCCAGGGGCTGCCGGAGTCGAGCTCGAGGTAGCGCTGCCAGTGCTTGATCGCCTCGCCGTCGCGGCCGTGGCGCGCGAGCGCGCCTGCCAGATTGAAGTGGGCGTCGGCGTAGTCGGGTGAGAGCATGAGTGCCCTACGGTAGTCGCCGATCGCTTCCTCGATCGCGCCGCGGTCCTCGTGCAACGATCCGAGGTTGTAGGCGGCCTCGCAGCACTGCGGATCCTGACCGAGCGCCGCCAGGTACGCCTCGCTCGCCTCGTCGTAACGGCCCATGCGGTGCAGGAGCAGCCCCAGGTTGTTCCACGCCGCGGCGTAGGTGGGATCGATCGAGACGACGCGCCGGTAGGCGTCGATCGCGTCTTCCCACTGCGCCGGATCGCCGTCCCACTCGCTGGCGCGCTCGAACCAGGTTTCGGCCTGATCGGCGGGCGGCGCCAGCGGACGTACCAGTCCGGTGGCGAGCGTGGCGGTGGCGGCGGCCTCGAGCCCGCCCGAGTCGAGGGCCAGCACCATCTGGCCGGTGCGCGGATCGAAGCGCACGCGATCGGACTGGGCGACGAGCCGGTCACCTTCGAGCACCAGCCGTACCTCCGCCAGCGGCTGCTGGAGGTCCGGATCCTGACGACGCAGGGCCGTGAGCGCCTCGCGGATCTGCCGCACCGAGGCCCCGGCGTCGAGGAGCGCGCTGGCCGCGCGCAGCGCCAGCAAGTCGCGGAACGTGTAGCCGGAATCGCCGCGCAGCAGCTCCAGCCGGCGGAGCTGCCCGGCTCGCTTGGGCGTGAGCGTCAAGATCCGGGTCAGCTCCCGCATGCCGTAGATGCGCTCGGGCTGGGACGGGCTCATCGGACGCTCTCGACTAGTGACGGAAATGACGGACGCCTGTGAAGACCATCGCGAGCCCCTGCTCGTCGGCCGCGGCGATGACCTCTTCGTCGCGCAACGAGCCTCCCGGCTGGATCACCGCGGTGGCGCCGGCGGTGGCGACCACGTCGAGTCCGTCGCGGAACGGAAAGAACGCGTCGGAGGCGCACACGGTGCCCTTCGTCGGAAGCCCGATCTCGCGGGCGCGCATCACCGCCAGGCGCGCCGAGTCGACCCGGTTCATCTGCCCGGCGCCGACGCCGACCACCTGGTCGCGCGTCGTCAGCACGATCGCGTTGGACTTGGCGTGCTTGCCCACGCGCCAGGCGAAGCGCAGCGCGTCGAGCTCGGCGGCGGTCGGCGCCCGCTTCGACACGGTCTTCAGATTGGCGGGCTCGAGGTCCGCGAGATCGGTCGTCTGCACGAGCAGGCCGCCCAGGACGCCGCGGTATTCAGGAAGCCGCGCGGGCACGGTCCGGTCGCAGGCGACCTCGAAGACGCGGCACCTCTTCTTGGTGCGTTGGATCTCTTGGAGCGCGTCGGGCGCGAACGCCGGGGCGAAGAGGATCTCGACGAAGACGCCCGCCAGCGCCTCGACGACGGCGGCGTCCAGGATGCGGTTGACCCCGACGATACCGCCGTAGATCGAGACCGGATCCGACGCCTTGGCCAGGACGATGGCGGCGCCCACCGTCGCCGCGCGGCTGACACCACACGGGTTCGTGTGCTTGATGACGACGGCCGCCGGCTCCTCGAACTCGAGCAGGAGCGAGAGTGCGGCCGAGAAGTCGAGCAGGTTGTTGTAGCCGAGCTCCGGACCGTGGAGCTGCTTCATGGTGGCGAGGCCCACGGACGGCGCGCCGATCTGACGATAGAACGCGGCGTCCTGGTGCGGGTTCTCCCCATAGCGCAGCGAGAGTACGCGCTCGGCCTCGAACCTGAGCTGCGCCGGGAACAGCTCGCTGCGGACACCCTCGCCCGGCACGGGCGCGCTCGAAGACAGATAGGCCGAGATGGCCGCGTCGTATTCCGCGGTGCGGCGGAACGCGTCTTGCGCGAGGCGGAAGCGCGTCGCGTCGCTGAGCGATCCGCCGCTGGCGCGCAGCTCGTCGAGGACCGCCGCGTACTGCGACTGCGCGGTCACGACCGCGACGCTCCCGTGGTTCTTGGCGGCCGCCCGGATCATCGTGGGGCCGCCGACGTCGATCTGCTCGATCGCTTCGCCCTGCGTCACGCCGGGCCGCGCCACCGTCTGCTCGAAGGGATAGAGGGCGACGACGACTAGATCGATCGGTGTGATCCCGTGCTTGCCGAGCGCGGCGAGATGCTCGGGGACATCACGGCGGGCCAGGATGCCGCCGTGGATCTTCGGATGGAGCGTCTTGACGCGCCCGTCGAGCATCTCGGGGAAACCGGTCGCCTCCGCCACGTCGATCACGCGGACCCCCGACTCGCGGATCAGCTTCGCCGTGCCGCCGGTCGACAGGATCTCGACCCCGAGACCGGCCAGAGCCCGCGCGAACTCGACGATCCCGGTCTTGTCGTGCACGCTGATGAGCGCCCGGCGGACCTTCATGGCTTGCCTCGCACCGTGACCCTCCGACCGTCGATGGCGAGGCGTCCCTCGGCAAACAGGCGCACCGCTTCGGGATAGAGACGATGCTCTTCGGTCAGGATCCGCGCCGCAAGCGTGTCCTCGGTGTCGTCGGCCTGCACCGGCACGGTCGCTTGGAGAATGATCGGGCCCGTGTCGACCGCCCCGTCGCCGAGAAAATGTACCGTTGCGCCCGTCACCTTCACGCCCTGGTCCAGGGCTTGCCGCTGCGCATGAAGTCCCGGGAACGAGGGCAGGAGCGAGGGGTGAATGTTCATCGCGCGCCCCGCGAACGCGCGCGTGAATGCCGGCGACAGGATCCGCATGAACCCGGCGGCGCACACGAGACCGACCCGGCGCGCCGAGAGCTCGCGGACGAGCGCCAGGTCGAAGGCCTCCCGGTCGGCGAAGTCTTTCGGGTTCACGTAGAGCGCTTCGATTCCCGCCGCCCGCGCACGATCGAGGGCGGCCGCTCGCTCCCGGTCGGAGATCACGACGACGACCTCAGCCGGGTAGTCCGGTCTCGCGGAGGCATCCAGCAGAGCCTGGAGATTGGAGCCGCGCCCCGAGACCAGGACGCCCACGCGCAGGCGAGCGCGCGGGGCCGTCACGAGATGAGCTCCACGCCGCGCTCCCCGGCGACGATCTCGCCGATTCTCGCCACCTTCTCGCCAGCGCCGCGGAGCACATGCGCTGCCGTGTCCGCGTCGCCTGAGGGCACGATGACCACGTAGCCGATGCCCATATTGAAGGTCCTGAACATCTCGGCATCCTCCACTCGGCCGGCCTGGCGGAGAGTCTCGAATACCGCGGGTGGTGACCAGGAGCTGCGGATCAGCCGGGCTCGGCATCCGTGAGGGAGCACGCGGGGGATGTTGCCGGTGACACCGCCCCCGGTCACGTGGGCCATGCCCCTCACCTCGACCGTCTCCAGTAGGGTCTGAATCGATCGTACGTAAATGCGTGTCGGCGTGAGCAGCTCGTCCGCCACGAGTCGTCCGGTTCCCGGCAAGGTATCCGTCACGTGGAGCTTCATCACGTCGAACACGATGCGCCGCACCAGGCTGTAACCGTTGGAGTGCAGACCCGACGAGGCCAGGCCCAGGATGACGTCGCCGGGACGGATCTTCGAGCCGTCGATCAAGCGCTGCCGCTCGGCGATGCCGACCGCGAAGCCGGCGAGATCGTACTCTCCGGGCGGGAGCGAGTCGGGGTGCTCGGCCATCTCGCCACCGACCAGCGCGCAACCGGCCTGCCGGCAGCCCTCGGCGACGCCGCCGACGATCGCTTCGATCTGCCCGGGATCGAGCCGGCCGACCGAGATGTAGTCGAGGAAATAGAGCGGCTCGGCGCCGGGCACGAGGATGTCGTTCACGCCCATTGCGACCAGGTCGATGCCCACCGTGTCGTGCCGGCCGGCGAGGCAGGCGATCTTCAGCTTCGAACCCACTCCGTCCGTCGACGAGACCATGACGGGCTCGCGGTACTTCGAGGGCAGGCCGACCAGGCTCGCGAAGCCGCCGACGCCGCCGATCACCTCGGCGCGGTTTGTCGCGCGCGCGAGCGGCGTGATGCGGCGGACCGCATCGTCGCCCGCGTCGATGTCGACGCCGGCTTGGCGATAGGTGAGCGGCTTCACGTCAGCGCTCGAAGAGGCTGAGCTGCGGCGTCGGCTCGGGCTCGATCCCCACGCGATAGTTGCCGGTGAAGCACGCGTGGCAGAATTGCCCAGGCTCGGTGCCGGTGGCCTTGAGCATGCCGTCGAGCGAGAGATAGCCCAGCGAGTCGGCGCCGAGGTAGCGACGGATCTCCTCGGGGCTGTGACTCGAGCCGATCAGCTCTTTCCGCGTCGGCGTATCGATGCCGTAGAAGCACGGCCACTGGATCGGCGGCGACGAGATCCGTACGTGCACTTCCTTGGCGCCCGAGCTCCGGATCATCTTCACGATCTTGCGGCTCGTGGTGCCGCGCACGATCGAGTCGTCGACCACCACCACGCGCCGGCCCTCGAGCATCTCGCGCATCGGGTTGAGCTTCACCTTGACCCCGAAGTGGCGAATGCCCTGCTTGGGCTCGATGAACGTCCGGCCGACGTAGTGATTGCGGATCAGCCCCATCTCGTACGGCGTCGCGGCCTCTTCAGAGTAGCCGAGCGCGGCACTGGTCCCCGAATCCGGCACGGGAATGACGATGTCGGCCGGGACCGGGTATTCGCGCGCGAGCTGGCGGCCCATCGCCTTGCGCACGGTGTGGACGTTGCGGCCCCACAGTATCGAGTCGGGCCGCGCGAAGTACACGTACTCGAAGACGCAGTGCAGCCGCTCGCCCGGCGGGAACGGCCGGATCGACCGGGTGCCGGCGTCCGAGATGACCAGGATCTCGCCCGGCTCGACGTCACGCTGGAACGAGGCCTCCATGAGGTCGAGCGCGCACGTCTCCGAGGCGACGACGTGGGCGTCGCCGAGGCGACCGAGACTGAGCGGGCGAAAGCCGTACGGGTCGCGGATCGCGTACAGCGCGTCGAGCGTCATGATCAGGAGCGAGTACGCGCCCTTCACCTGAGAGAGCGCGTGGGCGATCTGATCCTCGAGCGGCCCGGCCGGCGCGCGAGCCAGGAGGTGCAGGATCACCTCGGTGTCGGAGTTCGACTGGAAGATGGCGCCATCGCGCTCCATGTCGCGGCGGAGCGTGTCGGCGTTCGTCAGGTTGCCGTTGTGGGCGATCGCGATGGGCCCCCGCGCGGTGGTCGCGGTGATCGGCTGCGCGTTCCGGAGGTTCGAGCTTCCCGCGGTCGAGTAGCGCACGTGTCCGATGGCGCGATGACCCGGCAGCCGCCGCAGGCGCTCCGGGCTGAAGACGTCCGCCACCCACCCCATGTGCTTCTCGGTGTGGAACGCCGTGCCGTCGGTCGCCGCGATGCCCGCGGACTCCTGCCCGCGATGCTGCAGGGCGTAGAGACCGAGGTACGTGACGTTCGCGGCTTCCGGATGGTTCCAGATGCCGAAGAGCCCGCACTCGTCGTGGAATCTGTCGTCACGCCACGTGACGTTCAAATCCAGTCCTCCATGCCTGCTCGAGTTGTCTCGTAGCGACGTCGACCAGCGTCTCGGTCCCGATGCGTATGACCAGACGCTCGCCGCCGGTCGTCCCGATCCACCGCCAGGGAATCGCCGATTCGGCCATCAGCGCCTCGAACTCCCGGCCGCGCGCGTCCTCCACCGTGACGACGACCCGCGACGGCCCCTCGCCGAACAAGTCTAGATCGGCCCGGGCACAAGCCGGCAGCGCCGCCTCGCACCCCACGAGCTCGCGGCCCGTGATGCACCCTTCGGCCAGCGCGACCGCCACACCGCCCTCGGAGCAGTCGTGCGCCGCCGTGACCAGCCCCGCGCTCACCGCGGCCCTCACGGCCCCCTGCACTCGGCGCTCCGTCTCGAGATCGAGCGGCGCCAGCGCGCCGGCGAGCCGCTGCTCGCGCGCCCAGAGATACTCGCTGCCGCCGAGGCTCACCGTGTCGGGCCCCAGGAGCGCGACCCGGTGGCCGGCGCCCTTGAACCACTGGGTTGCTCGCCGGCCCGCTTCGTCGAGGACCCCGACCACGCCGATGACCGGGGTCGGCAGAATGGCCCGGCCACTTGTCTCATTGTAGAAGGAAACGTTACCCCCCACCACGGGGAGGTCGAGCGCCCGGCACGCGGCCGCAATACCCTCGATCGATTCGGCGAATTGCCAGAGAATCTCGGGCCGCTCCGGCGAGCCGAAATTCAGGCAGTCAGTGACGCCGCGTGGCTCGCCGCCCGAGCAGGACACGTTGCGGGCCGCCTCGCACACGGCCATCGCCGCGCCCTGCCGTGGATCGAGGAACACGTAGCGGCCGTTGCCGTCGGTGGACACCGCGAGCGCCCGTCGCGTGCCCTTGACGCGAAGGACGGCGGCGTCGGAGCCGGGCAGGACCAGGGTGTTGATCCCGACCTGCTGATCGTACTGGCGGAACGCCCATTCCTTGGACGCGATCGTCGGCGACGCGAGCAGCTCGGCCAGGGCCGCGCCGTAGTCAGCCGGCTCCGGCAAGGACAGCGGATCGAACGCGCGGCGCTCGGCCAGCCACGAAGGCTCGGCCGTGGGCTTGCGGTATTTGGGTGCTTCGGCCAGCAGATCGACCGGCACCCGCGCCACGACCTCGCCCTTGAGCCGCGCGGTCAGCTCGGCGCCCTCGGTCACCGTGCCGATCTCGACCGCGTCGAGCTCCCATTTCGAGAACACCCGCCGCACTTCTTCTTCGCGGCCGCGCGCGGCGACGAGCAGCATGCGCTCCTGCGACTCGGACAATAGGATTTCGTACGGCGTCATCCCGGTCTCGCGCTGCGGGACGCGCGAGAGCTCGACGTCCATGCCGGTCCCGCTGCGCGCGGGCATCTCGGAGGTGCAGCAGGCGAGGCCCGCGGCGCCCATGTCCTGGATGCCGACGACCGCACCGGTGCGCATCACCTCGAGACACGCCTCGAGCAAGAGCTTCTCGGTGAACGGATCCCCGACCTGGACGGTCGGGCGGCGCGCCTCGGCGTGCTCGTCGAACGTGGCGGACGCCATCGTCGCGCCGTGGATGCCGTCGCGGCCCGTCTTGTTGCCGACGTAGAACACCGGGTTGCCCGGCCCTTCGGCCCCGGCGCGAAAGATCTGATCGGCGCGGACCAGGCCGACGCACATCACGTTGACGAGCGGATTGCCCGCGTATTCCGGCGCGAAGGCGATCTCGCCGCCCACCGTCGGGCAGCCGAAGCAGTTGCCGTACCAGCTGATGCCCGAGACGACGCCGTTCACGAGCTCTTGCACCTTGGGCTCGTCGAGCTCGCCGAAGCGGAGCGAGTCGAGGATCGCGATCGGGCGCGCGCCCATCGTGAAGATGTCGCGCAGAATGCCGCCGACACCTGTCGCCGCCCCCTGGAACGGCTCGATGAACGACGGATGATTGTGGCTCTCGATCTTGAAGACGACCGCCCAGCCGTCGCCGATATCGATCGCGCCCGCGTTCTCGCCCGGCCCCTGCAGGACGTGCGGGCCGGTCTGCGGCAAGCGCGAGAGGAAGACGCGCGAGTGCTTGTAGGCGCAGTGCTCCGACCAGAGCGCCGAGAAGAGGCCGAGCTCGGCGTAGGTGGGCTCACGGCGGAGGCGTGAGAGGATGCGATCGTACTCTTCGGCCGTGAGGCCTGCTTCCAGCGCCAGGCCGAGCGTGACCTTGGGCTCGGCCCCCGTCAACCCTGGTTACCGCTTGAGGAAGCTGCCATCCTCGACGAGGCTTCCGAGGAGGGACTGGAACATCAGGAGCCCGTCGGTGCCGCCCATCGCCGCTTCGGAGGCCCGCTCCGGGTGGGGCATCATACCCAGCACCGTACCCTCGGGATTGACGATTCCCGCGATGTTGTCCAGCGAGCCGTTCGGATTGCTCTTCTTGGTGACGCGGCCGTCGGCTTCCGCATACCGGAAGACGATCAGATTCTGCTGCTTGAGCCGCGCGAGTGTCTCGGGGTCGGCGTAGTACTTGCCCTCGCCGTGCGAGATCGGCATCGTCAGCACCTGGCCGGGCCGCAAACCGCGCGTGAACGGCGTGTCGACGTTCTCGACGACCAGATGGCTCGACTGACAGCGGTACTGCAGGCACTCGTTGCGCGTCAGGACACCCGGCAGCAACCCCGCCTCGCAGAGAATCTGGAAGCCGTTGCAGGAGCCGAGCACGAGCCCGCCACCGGCGATGAACTCGCCGAGTGCCGCGACGACCGGCGAACGGCCGGCCACCGCGCCGGCGCGCAGATAATCGCCGTAGGAGAAGCCGCCCGGCAGGATCACGCAGTCGAGCTCGCGAAGCTCGCGCTCGCGATGCCAGACGTAACGCACGGGCTGATGCAGGACCTCGGAGACGACGTAGTGAAAATCACAGTCGCTCCACGTGCCTGGGAAGACCACGACGCCAAATCTCATAGCCCACTCATCTTAGCGTGCGGCCCCGCGCGGGGCAAGGTCGTCCACGGTTTCGATCGTATAGTCCTCCAGAATCGGGTTCGCGAGCAGCTGGCGGCACATCTCGCCCACACGCACGCGCGCGCCTTCCGGCGTCGGCTCGTTCAGGTCGATGTCGATGACCTTGCCGACGCGCAGGTCGTTGAGCTCGGAGAATCCGAGGCCGGCGAGCGCACGCTTCACCGCCGCGCCTTGCACGTCCATGATGCCGGGCTTGAGCCGTACGAGAACGCGCGCTCTCATGCGTCCTTCGTCACGAGCCGGCGGTAGACCTCCTGGTAGGCTTCCTCCACGCCGCCGAGGTCGCGACGGAAGCGATCCTTGTCCAGCTTCTCCTTGCTCCCGCTGTCCCAGAGGCGGCACGTGTCGGGCGAGATCTCGTCACCCAGCATGAGCTTCTTGCCGTGGCGCCCGAACTCGAGCTTGAAGTCGACCAGCAGCAGCCGTTGCTTCAACAGGTATGGTCTCAGGATGGTGTTGATCTTGAGCGCCGTGCGCTTCATCCACGCGACTTCCGTGGGCGAGGCGAGCTTCAGCATCCGCACGTGGTCCTCGTTGAGCATCGGGTCGCCCAGGGGATCCGATTTGTAGTAGAGCTCGACGATCGGCTGCTTGATCGGCGTGCCCTCCTCGAGGCCGGTTCGCTTGGCGAGGCTGCCGGCGACGATGTTCCGCACGATCGTCTCGATCTTGATGATGTCGAGGCGATGGCAGAGCATCTCTCGATCCGAGAGAGTCTCGAGGTAGTGCGTCGGGATGCCGGCGCGTCCCAGCCGCTGGAACAGCGCCGCCGACATCCGGTTGTTGACGACGCCCTTGCCGACGATGGTGCCTTTCTTCAGGGCGTTGAAGGCGGTCGCGTCGTCCTTGAAGTACTGGATGATCACGCCGGGCCGATTGGTCTCGTAGACGATCTTGGCTTTGCCTTCGTAGAGCTTCTCGCGGGTCTCGATGCTCATCGGCGTCCTCGCGCTCACCGGGTGAGCCCCAGGCGTTTGAAGATGGCGTCGACGTTCTTCAAGAAGAACGCCGGGTCGAAACAGCTCTTGAGCTCGTCCGCCGACAAATGCTCCATCACCTTCGGGTCGGCGGCGAGCAGCTCCGAGAACGAGCGCCGCTCTTTCCAAGCGCGCATCGCGTTCTTCTGCACGATCTCGTACGCAGTCTGCCGCGGAAGGCCGGCGTCGGTGAGCTTCAGCAGCACCCGCTGCGAGTAGATCACGCCGTGGCTCAGCTCGAGGTTCTCGGCCATCCGGGCCGTGTCGACGTCGAGCCCCTCCACGATGAACGTCGCCAGGTGCAGCAGATAGTCGAGCATGATCGTCGAGTCCGGCAGGATCACGCGCTCGACCGACGAATGGCTGATGTCGCGCTCGTGCCACAGCGCGACGTTCTCGAGCGCCGCCAGCGCGTTGGTCCGGACCAGGCGCGCCAGGCCGCAGATGCGCTCGGCCAGCTCCGGATTGCGCTTGTGCGGCATCGAGCTCGAGCCCTTCTGGCCTTCGCCGAAGGGTTCCTGCGCCTCGAGGATCTCGGTTCGTTGCAGGCCCCGTACTTCGAGCGCGATCATCTCGTGCTTCACGCGCTCCTGGATCGCGAGAATCCGGTCGATGTCCACGCGGGCCTTCTGCCGGATCCGCGCCATGGCTTCGGCGGGGCGCCCGAGAGCTTCCCGACCGAGATCGTCGCCCGCGCGCGCCGCAACCGCTCGACGTTGCGGCCGGCTTCGGTGTACCAGACCGCCACCTTGAGGCCGAAGCTCGTGGGCTCGGCGTGGACGCCGTGGGTGCGGCCGATCGTCAAGGTGTCCTTGTGGCGGACGGCGAGCACGCCGAGCGACTTCTCGAGCCGCTCCTGTCCGGCGATCAGGAGATCGATCGCGTCACGGAGCTGAAGGGCGGTGGCGGTGTCCCACACGTCGCTGGTGGTCAGGCCGATGTGGATGAAGCGCGAGTCCTCACCCACCTGCTCCTCGAGACTCGTCAGGAGCGCGATCATCTCGTGCTTCACGCGCTCCTGGATCGCGAGAATCCGGTCGATGTCCACGCGGGCCTTCTGCCGGATCCGCGCCATGGCTTCGGCGGGCGCGAGCTCCACCCTGAGCCACGCCTGGTACTTGGACTCCTCGCTCCAGATCCGACCCATCTCCGGGCGGGTGTAGCGGTCGATCACGCCCACACCATAGAGCAAAACCGCAAACGATGGAAGTGGGAGTTGTGGCGGCTACCACGGGTAGCGGCTGAGCCGCTCAAAGCGGAGTTTTTTTCAGGCCTGCCGCGCGGGCCGGCCGAGAAACCGCTCGAGCGTCGAGACTGCCGCCGGCTCCACGAGCGTCGGGGCGTGACCAACTCCGGGGACCGTGACGAGCTCACCGTTCGCCAGGGTGTCGACCATACGCCGGGCCTGGGCCTCGGAGAGGACGTCGCTGTCACTCCCCCATATGACGAGGGTCGGACACGTCACACGCTGCAGAGCGGGCCAGAGCGCGGGTCGCTCGGGCGGCCCGATCTTCACACGCTGCTGGATGTACGCCGGATCCATCTTCCAGATCCAGCGCCCATCTGGTCGCTGCCGCAGCACGCCGAGCGCCAGCTCGCGCTGATCGTCCAGGGCTCGCCCGGCCACGATCGGCGACACCTGGCGCCGATAGGCCATCGCGTCGTCCAGGGTTCCGAACTCGTCGGGCCGGCCGCCGACCATCTGCGTGATGCGCTGGCTGCCCACTTCGACGTCGGGTCCGATGTCATTGAGCACGAGATGCGTGAGGCGATCCGGATGGGCCCCCGCGTAGGCCATCGCGATGATGCCGCCCATCGAGGTGCCGATCAGCGTGAATCGCGAGAGGCCGAGCTTGTCGACGACCGCGGCGAGATCGCCGACCTGATCATGGTACTGATATGCGCCGGCTGACGACCAGGCGCTCTCTCCGTGACCGCGCACGTCCATCGCGACGAAGTGGTAGCGATCGTGGAAGCGCCGCGCGAGCGCGTTGAAGGCCTGCGCGCTCGACGTGTAGCCGTGGACGCACACCACCGGCGGCGCGCCGGGATTGCCCCAGTCGAGGTAGTGCACGCGCAGTCCGTTGACGTCGAGCGCCTGACTCGCGGGCTCCAGCCGGGTCGTCATGCCCGGAGCGTAGCACGAAGCGATATCGCCTCACCGGACCCAGTCGTAGGGGCTGTAGAGCATGCCGCGCTCCGACAGACTGGGCCGTCGCGCCTGACGACAGCCGTCCGAGATGTGCCCTTGCGGAGTCGGGTTGCCGGCGTAGCCCCAGATCCCGGTGCTGAGGTCGAGCCAGTAGTAGCCGTTGGGCACTTGCTGGCAAGCGGCTCGATCGAGCGAATCGAGCGCCTGCTGGTTCATCACTCGACCGTTGACCACGACGTGTCGCTGCGCGTGCGCGGCCGTCGGGATGCTCATCGTGAGGAACGACGCGGCGAACGCCAGGGCCTTCACGAGCTTTGCCATGACCGGTTCCTCCTCGTTGGTCAGCGCCAACGACGACAAACAGGGCAATGCCCGTGCCAGGGAACGATCACGCGCCGGAGCGGCGGTTTACGGCAACTCTCGATCCGGAGGAGGGCCAATCGCCCGATACGTCATGGCGACATGCCCGCGCTGCCGCCGCGCTGCGGAGTGGCTAGGCCCCTTCGTGGCGGAGCCAGCCGAGCGCCGCGCGCCGGTCCTTGAAGACGCCAACGTCGAGCGGGCCGGTGTCGGCCAGGGTCTGGAACTGCCGGGCCACACCGAACGTGACGGGGCGCGGCGCGACCACGGCGAGCTTCTTCTTTCCGATCGCCGCGCCGTGCCGCTCGACGATCGAGACGATCTCGTGCAGCTCGGCCATCGTCGGCGTCGAGGTCGCCGCCGAGAAGTCACAGAGCGTGTTCAGGCCCGGGCGGAATTCTGGATCGCCGAGCCAGCCGCGCATGGCGGCGAGGCGCTCCGACTGGTTGATGGTGCCCTCACCGACGACCAGAAGCATCCCGGCACCGGAGTCGATGTGATAGCGCAACGGCATGCCAACATCTCCTTCGTGGATCAGAGCGCGGCCGCGCGGCGGCCGCACGGCTCAGTGGTGCAAAAGCTCGCGGGGCAGATTGCGGCGGTCGAGCGGGCCCAACGTGGTCAGCGCGAGACGATCCTCGTCGAGGAGGTCGGTGACCAGTGCCTGCACCTCCTCGTGACGAACGGTGTCGATCGCGGCCAGCATGGCGTCCATCGAGAGGAATGTCCCGTGATGCATCTCGTGCTTGGCCAGACGATTCATGCGACTCGACGTCGACTCGAGCGAGAGCATCAGGCTGCCCTTGAGGTGATCCTTGGCGCGCTTCAGCTCTTCTTCCGTCACGCCGGTCTTCTTCAGCTCGCGGAGCACCTTCAGAGTCGACTTCAGGACCTTGGAGAAGTTCTTCTCGTCGGTCGCCGCGTAGACGTAGACCACCCCCGTGTCGGTATAGGCCTGGACGCCCGAGTGGATCGCGTACACGAGCCCCTCGCGCTCGCGCACTTCCTGGAAGAGGCGCGAGGACATGCTGCCGCCGATGATGTCGTTGAGCAGGAACAGGGCGTACCGCTCGGGCGCCGAATGATGGAGCCCGGGGAAGCCCATGATGACGTGGACCTGCTCCAGGGTCTTGTTGACGATGTTCACGCCCGGCTTGAGGACGGGTGGCGTCGCCGAGCGCTGCGTCGGGGTACGGTCGAAGCCCTGGAAGCCCGCGCTGAACAGCTCCATCACTCGCTCGTGCGTGACGTTGCCCGCGACGGCGATGATGACCCGCGGCGGCACGTACTCGTCGGTGAAGTAGCCGAGGGCCTCCGTCCGATCGTACGCGGTCACCGCCTCGCGGGTGCCGAGGATCGGCCGGCCGAGGGGATGCCCGCCCCAGATCTGGCCCGCGAACAGATCGTGGACGATATCGTCCGGGGTGTCCTCGACCATCTTGATTTCCTGGAGGACCACCGACTTCTCGCGCTCCAGCTCGTCGGCGTTGAAGAGCGGGTGGAGCAGGATGTCGGTCAGGAGATCGACGGCCAGCGGCAGGTGCTCGTCGAGCACCTGGACGTAGAAGCAGGTGTGCTCCTTGGTCGTGAAGGCGTCCATC
>WNFK01203305.1_pt1 | contig 20547 bp, 14 predicted proteins | sample 5400281 | NCBI WGS metagenome assembly WNFK01 (sample SAMN13153350, study PRJNA577476) | soil metagenome | isolation source: 20 cm soil on Douglas fir-dominated hillslope | place: USA:California | collected 2013-09-17
TGCGCGTTACGCACTGCGACCGCCGCCTGGTTGGCAAGCGTGGTGAGCAGGTCGGCGTCATTGCTGAAATACGGATCGCCCGACCGCTTGGCGCCGAGGAGTAGGAAGCCGATCAGCACGTTTTCTTCCACGAGAGGGACGACGACCTCAGCTCGGAGCCCGTCTAAGTCTGAGAGCAAGCGGTCTCGGTCAGTCGGCCTCGTGCGCCCGACCTCGTCCCGAAACACAAGTTGCCGGTCCGCGCTCACCGTAGATATTAGGGGTGAAGATGTCGGCGCGACTGGGACCGACGTTCCTGTGCCGACGCTCCACGCTAGCCGGAATTCATGATCCTCGGAATCCAGGAGATAAATGGACATTCCTTCTGGACGCAGCGTTGATGTTAGGGCACCGCCGACGTGACCAAGGAGTTCCTGCAAGTCAATTGTCGCAGTTAGCGCTCTACTTGCCTCTCGAAGGGTGCGGGCATAGTCATACGGCTCACGGTACAAGTAGCGATCCAACAGATGCTGGACTCGGGACTTCACGGACTGGAATGCCAGAGCCACTATCAAGACAAGTACGATGTCGCGGACCGAGAAGCCATGTTCGAGCGGCAGCAAGAAGTTTGATCCGAAGAGAAGGATCACGAACAGTGCAGCGCTACTCAACAAGGTGACCAAGTAAACGACACCGCGTCGGATGACGATGCGAATGTCCATGAGCCGGTGCCGTATGATCGCGTGAGCAACCATAGCGATCAGGATCAGGGAGAACACTGGTCCAAGCCCGTTGTAGGCTGATGTTCCAGCGAGGAGAGGAACGAAGACGTTTGTTGTCGCGCCAAATAGCCCGGGAACGATGAAGGCGAGAAACAAATGCCCAGCCTGAATCTTCTGAATGCCTGCCAGGCGCTGATATTGCTGGGCCAAGGTTGTCGTCGCAAGTGCAAAGGTGAGGAGGACGTAGCTCGCAAGGAACGGATGAAGAAACCCGTAGAGTGGTCGCATTCCGTACGGCTCGTGCGTGACTCCAGTGACCATCCACGGGGAGAACGAAAGCACCGACAACGCGATCGCCACTACGGTCAGCGCCCGAAGACGGCGCTTGTGGGCCTTTGCCGTCCCTCCGAAATGCTCAACAAAGAGCAGAATTCCGAAGGGGCAAAGACTCCCAGCCCCGAAGGCAGTTCGAATGGCCATCTCAAAAGATGCTGGTTGGAATCGCCCCCACGCCAAAGCTATCGTCCATAGGCCAATTGTGAGTGCGGTGAATGCGAACGCGCGATTCAAGGGTGCAGAGGGATTCCGACGGTAGACATAGAAACCAATACCGAGATTCAGAACGGCGATCCAAGCAAGCAGGAAGGCAGCTATGGGTATCTGATTCAATTCAATAGAGCTCTTGCGGGACTACTAGAAGTGTCACTGTTTTCCGCTGACACAACGGAGTCTGATCCTTCGCGGCAATTCCGCCGCGGCGCTTGGCACGGAACTCGTGACCGAGACGTCATGCAGAAACGCCGCCTCGGACAGTCTCCGCCAGTTCTGTCGATGCTGGAAACTCGACAGTGATCGTTGTTCCGTGACTGTCGTCACTGGGATCCGCCCTGATGGTTCCGTGGTGTGCATCTGTGATGCCGCGGCAGATCGCTAGGCCAAGGCCAGTTCCTTGCTCTTTCGTCGTAAAAAAGGGATTGAAGATGCTGTTTCGGATCGACTCCGGTATTCCTGGTCCGGTATCTTCAACCTCTATGACAACGGTCGGCGGATCGTTCGTTTCCCCCCGCCGGACTCGTATGGTTAACATACCCCCATGTCCCATAGCCTCGATAGCGTTCTGGAAAAGATTCAGGAAGAGCTGCTTAAGTTGATTCGGGTCGACGGCAACAAGGGGAGTAAGGTCGACGAAGCTCCTGCGGACGGTAGTCCGCGTCTGCTCTAGCTGCCCACTAAGCAGGGCGAGCGTATCCATGATCGGCTCCCGGACATCGGCTATGGGTGCCTGCTGCAAGGAAGGAACAACCAGTCCGCGCAGCTTTCCTACTAGATCATCAATCCTCCCGATCTCTGCCACCACGACCTTCGCGAAGGTCTCCCTAAAGTCCACGTCTGTGAATCGCTCCGGTAACAGTTCGGCAAACGTTCTGATCGCGACCAGCGGATTCTTAATCTCATGCGCTATGCCAGAGACCAGCGTGCCGAATGCAGCCAATCGTTCTGCACGTCGTTTGTCGCTCTCAAGGGCCTTGAGTCTCGAGAGGTCACTGAATACTACCAGGGCGCCTATGATTGTGCCCTGATCATCTCGCAGCGCTGACGTAGAAGAAACAATCGGTACCGAGCGGTCTGGTCCAATACGAAGAGTGCTCTCGGCCTGCACCCGTGGTTGTCCATCCGCTAGCGTTAGGCGCAATTGAAGCGCGAAAGGATCGGGGAGTCTCTCTAGGGTGAGTGAGACGAGTTGCGGTATGGACAGGTTGGTCATTCGCGCGGCGGTCGAGTTGCACAACGCGACACGGGCCTTACTATCGACAGTGATTACTCCGCTGTCCATTGTTGCGAGAATGTTTTGGATGTACTCATTTGCGAGGATGACCTGTTGATAGAGTTGTGCGTTCTTAATTGCAATCCCAGCCTGACTAGTAAGCGTTGAAAGCAAATTGACGTCTTCAGCAAAGAAGGCATCTCCAGACAACTTAGGGCCCACCACCAAGAAGCCGGTTAGTTGAGTGTCCGAGAGAATTGGTAGGGCAAGCTCTCCTCCAAGCCGGGAGAGATGCTGAACCGCGGCAATCGCCTCTGGGCCCGTGAGATCGCGTCCCAAGTCTTCCTTGTAGACCGGACGTCTCGTTCGAATCAAGAAGGACGGGAGGGGATCGGTCGGTGAAATAGAAACATTTTCCAGCGCGCCGCGGCCCCCGCCGAAGTCTTTCGTCGCCGTCACGATGAAGGCATCATGACCCAAGTGCCGGGTGAAACAGGCGACGAGATCTGTTTGCAAGGTCGTAGTGGTGACTTCGCACACATACTGGAGGAGGGATTTGAGATCGAGAGTAGACGAGATGGTCTGACTCGCATCGCGAACGATTTGCTCGTAGTCGTAGCTCTCGCGATAGAAATACCGGTCGAGCTGGCTCTGGAGCCATCGCTTTAGTGGTTGAAAGGCGAGCGCCACTGCGAGCGCAACCGCGACCTCAACGGCTAGAGGAACACGTTCTCGGCGTTCCCCAATTAGAGTGGTCCAACCTACCAGGAACGACGCAAAGACACTGCCCGTGATCGCTACAGTAATGAGATACACGATGCTTCGACGAACGAAGAGCCGAGCGTTCATCAGCCGATGGCGGATAATTGCGTGACTGACGAATATGACAAGAGGAAGGGTGAAGTATGGGCCGAGCCAAGTGTAAGCGGTGCGGCCCATCAAGAAGGGGAGGAGTATGTTGGTTGAGATTCCACCTGCGAAGGAAAGGAACAGGCCGATCCCTAGATACTGAAGCTGAGTGCGCGCTTGGCCTCGTTCTCGACGCCACTTCAGAGCGAAGACCACGAATGCACAGGCGCACGCGCCGAGAAAGTACACGACAAAGAGCGGATAAAGGGGGCCCGACTGTCGAGTAAAACCAGTCGGAGTGACGACCGCATCATAGATAAGGAATGGCGTTGTAATCGACAGGAGGGCAAGAATTGTAGCAAGCAGAAGAACGGCTCGAATGATTTTGCGCGAAGGCCATGGACTGACGGAGGGAAAGACTGTCGTGAAAGCGAGAAAACAGGCCGGGATGAAACTAGAACTCAGAAAGGCCAGACGGGACCAGAGTTCCGGTGCCAGAGCAGCATGCAAACTACCGATCGACACTGTCCACCCGGCTATGGCAAACGTGTACGCCGAAAACCACCGGTTGATGGCGCTTTGCGGTCGGGCCAGTAGTACCCAGACCGCAACCACGGCCAGGAGGACCGCTACAGCCGAAAGTGACGCTGAAACCATGTGTTCGTTAGTTCGGCATTCCTAGAACAAGAGCCATGTGCGTTCCACCAATGCTGTGGGTATGGACCAGGACGTTGTTCAGCCTGACTCCTCGGGCAATGTTCGGCACATAGTCCAAATCACACCGCGGATCCGGTTCCTCGTAGTTGATGGTTGGTGGGACGACTCCGTGTTTGATGGCAAGGCAGGCTGTCACGATCTGCATGGCGCCCGCAGCACCCAGAGCATGGCCGCACATTGATTTGATCGAAGAGATCGGAACGCTTGAGGCTTGTTTGCCGAGCGCCAGTTTGATCCCGGCAGTTTCGGCAATGTCGTAGTTGACCATGGAGTTTCCGTGAGCACATACATAGTCAATGTCTTCCGGACTCAGCCCTGAATTTCGGATTGCCATGGTCATTGCTCTACCAGCGGCCTCTCCGCCTTCGTCGACCGTTCTCAGTTCTCCTCCCTCTGAGGAACTGCCAAACCCGAGGATCTTGGCGTAAATGGGAATTCCACGTGCGCGGGCGTTCGCGTAGTCCTCGACAACTACTGTCGCTGCGCCTTCCGCTAGCACAAGACCCGAGCGACGACGCTCGAAAGGGCGACTAGCGTGTTCGGGGGCTCCCTCCCATGTCGAGAGAGTGCCAGACGAGTGAAAGGCCTCAAGAACATACGGCGACAAAGGAGTATCAGTTGCCCCCGCAACAACGGCTTCGGCCTTACCGCGTCTTACTTGCTCGGCTGCCCAAGCGATGGCGTCGATTCCGGCGCAGCAAGCCGTCGCGAAGCTTGTGGGACTTCCCAGCGCCCCAGCTTCGGCGCAGACATGACTCGTGGCGGCGTGCACGGAGTATTCGAGGACTGTCCAGGGGGCCACCTTCTCGCCGCGCACAAATGAGGAAAACGCAGGCTCCTGGATAGGTACTAGGCCGCTCATTGAACTGCCGAAAGACACGTTAATGCGCTCGGGAGGAATGTCCGCTTCGCGGAGACCCGATTCTGAAATTGCCATTCTGCAAGTCGCCACAGCAAACTGGCTGAAGCGGTTTGCCATACGACCCGTTATTCCGCCCATCCAGTCACGGGTGACGAAGTCACGTGCCTCACCGACAATCTGGCAAGATCGGGGCAGCCTTGAGGCGTCATACTGCGCAAGCCAACCGATTCCTGAACGTCCCGCCGAGAGGTTCTCCCAGAACGCGTCAATGCCCACCCCGATGGGTGCCACTACTCCCAGGCCCGTGATGACAGGTTCAAAGTGACTCATGTCTTATTGCCTTCTAAGAGCCTGTGAATACAGGGTGGACAGCCTCTCTAAACTAGCAGGAAATCAATCTAAAACCAAATCCCGCGGTCCCGGGTGGTCGAGTAGAATGCGAGGCATATGGGGCACTTGCTGAGTCGGCGGCAGCTCTTGGCCGCCCTGCCGTTCGGGCTGCTGTTCGGTCTCAGGCGGGCCCACGCCCTGGAGGATGGCCGGTCGGCATTTGGGTATCAGCTTGATCTGACCGTTCTGTTTAGCTTTTTGAGTGACCATGGAGGGCCAGGGGACCGGGATCAGCACCCGTACGGAGGCCTCCGGCATCATCCGGGACGGCCGCTTCAAGCCGGTGGAGACGAAGGCGGTCCATCACTTCCGGAACCGCGAGAACACGTCCACCACCAGCTACGACTACGCCCGGCAGCGGGCCGAGATCCACGCGGTCACCCACACCCTCCTGCTGGGCCGGCGGCGTCAGGTCGACGACGTGCTGGCGATCCCCCCGGGCCGCCACGTGGACGACCTGATCTCGGCGGAGCTCAACTTCGCGGACAACACGCTCGATCATGACCCGGACGGCACCTATCAGACCTGGGTGGTCCGGCGGGCCCGGGCCGACAATGAAGGGCCGGACGATGTCGCGCCGGACGGCTATCGTGCGGAGCTGGTGCCGCTGCGCTTCCGCACCAGCCCCGACCCGGCCACCGGCGGCCTCACCGCGATGATCGACATCACCCGCTTCTCGTCCTGGGCGCGCCCCGGTCAGCCCGCCCGCGTGACGTTCGCGCCGGACCGGCAGCTCGCGTCCGTGCAATCCGTCCTCCTGTACGGCACCACCCTCAACGTCCGCGTGACGGGCACCGTGTGAGCCGGCCCGAGCCGCGCTACGATCTGGTCGGTCTCGGCGAGGTGATGCTGCGGCTCGCCGCCCGCCCGCCCCAGCGGCTCGAGCAGGCCCAGGACCTGGACGTGCAGATCGGCGGCACCGAGGCCAACGTGGCCGCGGCGTGCGCTCGGCTCGGGCTGCGCACCGCCTTCATCTCGGTACTGCCGTCCGAGCACGCGTGGGGCGACCGCACCATCCGCGAGCTGTCGGGCCACGGGGTGGACTGCCGCGGGGTGCTGCGCCGGCCCGGCCAGCGCATGGGTCTCTACTTCATCGAGTACGGCATGGTGCCGCGCCCGGTGCGCATCCTCTACGACCGGCGCGACTCCGCGTTCAGCCGCCTGGTGGCGGACGACGTGGACTGGACACTGATCCGGAGCGCTCGGCTCGTGCACCTCACCGGGGTGACCGCCGCGCTCGGCGAGAACATCCGCGAGGTCGTGCGCCGCGCGATCGCGGAGGCGGAGGCGGCGCGCGTGCCGGTGTCCTTCGACGTGAACTACCGCTCCCGGCTCTGGAGCCCGAAGGAGGCGCGCGATTTCCTCGGGGAGATCCTGCCGCGCCTGCGCTATCTCTTCATCGGCTCGGACGACGCGGCCACCGTGCTCGAGCTGGAGGGCTCGCCCGAGCGCGTGCTGGACGGGCTGCGTCACCTCGCGCCCTCGGCCACCATCGCGCTCACGCTCGGCGAGGCGGGCTCGGCGGTGCTCACCGACCGCGGGATCCATCGCCCGTCCAAGCTCTACACCGTCTCGGTGGTGGACCGGGTGGGCGCGGGCGACGCCTTCGCGGCGGGCTTTCTCTGGGCCACGCTCAGCGGCCGCGACGCGCAGCACGCGGTGGACGCCGCGACCGCGCTGGCCGCGCTCAAGTGCACGATCTGGGGCGACGTGCCTGTGGTGACCCGGGCCGAGCTCGACGAGCTGCTGGCCACGGACAGCACCGAGATCCGCCGCTAGCGAGGGGGCCGTGTCGCGCTCCGCCGTCCTCGTCCACAATCCCGGATCCGGCCAGCGTCGCGATCGGTTCCACTCGGTCACGCGCATGGTGGATGCCCTCCGCGGGCGCGGCGTCACGGTCACCCCGCAGGTGACCAGCGGTCCCGCCGACGCCACGCGGCTCACCGCCGCGGCGCTCGAGGCCCGGGCGGACCTGATCATCATCCACGGCGGCGACGGGACCGTGAACGAGGCCATGCAGGTGCTGGTGGGCACGTCCACGCCGCTCGCGGTGTGGCCGGGCGGCACATCCAACGTGCTGGCGCACGAGCTCGCGCTACCGGGCGGCATCGACCTCCTCGCCGACGTCTTCGCGGCGGCCCGGACGCGCCGCGTGTCGGTGGGCCGGGCGGGGGAGCGGTTCTTCCTCCTCATGGCCGGGGTCGGCCTCGACGCCGACGTCGTGCGGGCGGTGCACCCCGGGCTCAAGCGTCTGACCGGGGAGGGCGCCTACTGGATGGCGGGCCTCCGCCAGCTCACCGACTGGCACCCGGTGCCCTTCCTGGTGGAGACCGACGCCGGCCAGCACAGCGCCACCTTCGCGGTGGTCGCCAACGCGGCGTCCTACGGCGGCGGGCTGCGCTTCGCTCCGGAGGCACGGATGGACGACGATCTGTTCGACATCTGCCTCTTCGACGCCACCCAGCGCCACCGCTTCGCCCGCTATCTGGCCGCGGCCTATACCGGCTCGCACCTGGGGATGCCCGGCGTGACCTATTTCAAGGCCCGCCGCGTGACGGTGCGGGGCCCCGCCAGCCGCCTCGTGCAGGTGGACGGCGAGCTCCTCGGCCCGCTGCCCGTCAGCTTCGAGTGCGTGCCCGACGCCCTATCCCTGGTGGTGCCGTAGAGCCGGGGTTCCAGGGGTGGTATAGTTCGGCCTGATGGCGGAAGGAGCGCGGGGCGCCGAACGTATCCTCGAAGGGCTGAACGCGCCCCAGGCGGCGGCCGTCACCCACGAGACGGGCCCGCTGCTGATCATCGCGGGGGCGGGCACCGGCAAGACCACCGTCATCACCCGCCGCATCGCCTATCTCATCGCGACCCGCGCGGCGCGCCCCTCCGAGATCCTCGCGCTGACCTTCACCGACAAGGCCGCGGCCGAGATGGAAGAGCGCGTGGACACCCTCGTGCCGTACGGCTACGCCGACGTGCAGATCGCCACGTTCCACGCCTTCGGCGACCGCCTCATCAAGGAGAACGCGCTCGAGCTGGGGCTCACCCCGGACTTCCGGGTGCTGACCCGGGCCGAGCAGATCATCTTCCTGCGCGACCACCTCTTCGAGTTCCCGCTCAAGCACTACCGGCCGCTCGGCGATCCGACCCGGCACCTCCACGCCATCCTCACCCAGTTCAGCCGTCTGAAGGACGAGGACGTGGGCCCGGACGAGTACCTGACGCACACCGAGGAGCTTCTGGCCGCCGCGACCGACGACGAGGCGCGGCTGGCCGCCGAGCAGCACCTCGAGCTCGCGCGGACCTACGCGCAGTACCAGACGCTGATGGCCCGGCTCGGCCAGATCGACTTCGGCGATCAGATCGTCGAGGCGCTGCGCCTCTTCCGGACCCGCCCGCACATCCTGCGGCGCTACCAGGAGCGCTACCGCTACATCCTGGTGGACGAGTTCCAGGACACCAACTACGCCCAGTTCGAGCTGGTGAAGCTGCTGGCGGCCCGCCATCGCAACGTGGCGGTGGTGGGCGACGACGACCAGGCCATCTTCCGCTTCCGCGGCGCCTCCATGAGCAACATCCTCGACTTCGACCGGACCTATCCGGACGCGCGCCAGGTGGTGCTGCAGGAGAACCGCCGCTCGCCCCAGGCGGTGCTGGACGCGGCCTACCGGCTCATCCAGCACAACAACCCCGACCGCCTCGAGGTGGCCCAGAAGATCGACAAGCGGCTGATCTCCACCGTCGGGGTCGGGGAGGCCCCGCAGCATCTGCCCTTCGACACCGTCTCGACCGAGTCCGACCAGGTGGCCGAGCTCATCCGCGAGGAGCACGAGCGCGGCCGGCCCTATCGCGACTTCGCGGTGCTGGTGCGGGCCAACAACGACGCCGACCACTACCTGCGCGCGCTCAACATGCGCGGGATCCCGTGGACGTTCTCGGGCAACGCCGGCCTCTACGGGCGTCCCGAGGTGCGCCTGCTCATCGCGTTCCTGCGCAGCGTGGTCTACACCGACGACTCGGTCAGCCTCCACTACCTGGCGTCCTCCGACGTCTACCAGGTCCCGATCGTGGACCTCACGAACTGCGCGACCTACGCGACGCGGAAGAACCGCCACCTCTTCGACGTGCTCCACGACGTCCCCGCCGAGCTCGCGGTGAGCGACGAGGGCCGCCTCGCGATCGCCCGGCTGGTGACGGATCTGAGCCGCTACATGGAGCTGGGCCGCGAGCATCCCACCGGGGAGGTGCTCTACCAGTTCCTGGTGGATTCCGGGCTCATGACCCGCTACGCGAAGGCGCCCGCCGAGCTGGAGCAGGAGGTGCAGAACGTCAGCAAGTTCTTCACCCGCGTCAAGGACGCGGCCCGGGTGCTCAAGTACGACAACGTGCGCGAGTTCGTGAGCCACCTCGACGCGCTGATGGACGCGGGCGACGATCCGGCGGTGGCCGAGGCCGACACCGAGACGCCCGCGGTGCACGTGCTCACCGTGCACAAGGCCAAGGGGCTCGAGTGGCCGGTCGTGTTCATGGTGGACTGCGTGCAGAACAAGTTCCCGTCCACCCGGCGCTCCGATCCCCTCGAGATGCCACCCGGCCTCATCAAGGACCTGCTGCCCACCGGCGACTTCCACGAGCAGGAGGAGCGGCGCCTCTTCTACGTCGGCATGACCCGCGCCAAGGAGCGGCTCTACCTCACGAGCGCCGAGGACATGGGGGGCAAGCGCAAGTGGAAGGTGAGCCAGTTCGTGCTGGAGGCGCTCGACCTGCCGAAGGACGCGGCGCGCCCCTTCCGGGCGCAGGCCATCGAGGGCCTGCGGCGGCAGGCGCCGCTCCCGGAGATCGCGGGGCTCGGGCTCGCCCCGATCCCGGACGACGAGCCGCTCGCGGTGAGCCACCGGCAGGTGGACGACTACCAGACCTGCCCGCTCAAGTACCAGTTCATCCACATCCTGCGCATCCCGCTGCGCCAGCACCACGCGGTGGTCTACGGCAACGCGCTGCACAACGCGGTCGAGTTCTACCTGCGCCGGCGGGCCGCGGGCAACTACACCTCGCTCGAGGACTTCCTGCGGGCCTTCGACAACGCCTGGCGCAACGAGGGCTTCCTCACCCGCGACCACGAGGAGCAGCGGAAGCGGGCGGGCATCGCGGCGCTGACGCGCTTCTACCACGAGGAAGAGGCCTCCGGCCAGAAGCCCACCGACGTGGAGCGCGAGTTCGGCTTCACCCTCGGCCTCGACCGGGTCCGGGGCCGCTTCGACCGGGTGGACGAGACGCCGGACGGCCTCGTGATCGTGGACTACAAGTCGAGCGACGTCACCGACCAGAAGAAGGCCGATCAGCGCGCGCGGGAGAGCCTCCAGCTCAAGATCTACGCGCTGGCGCAGTTCGAGATGACCGGCCGGCTGCCCGCCCGGGTCGAGCTGCGCTTCCTCGAATCGGGGCTGGTGGGACGGCACAAGCCCACCGAGCTGGATCTGGCGAAGGCCCGCGAGGCCATCGCGGACGCCGCGCGCGGCATCCGCCACCGCGAGTTCGAGGCGACGCCGGAGTACCAGGCCTGCCGCTACTGTCCCTACAACCAGATCTGCCCGAGCACCGCCACCCAGGAGTGAACCCGTTGTACTCTCTTCCCGCAGGGGAGAGGGCAGGGTGAGGGGGCGAGGGCCCGGTGGTGACGTTTAGCCACTCGCTCGCCTGCAACCTGTCCATGTGGGACGAGCAGGTGCGCGCCCTCAAGGGCCGCTACCGCGTCCTGCGCTACGACACGCGCGGCCACGGGCAGACCAGCGCGCCCACCGGCGCCTACACGCTCGATCAGCTCGCCGAGGACCTGAAGGGGCTCCTCGACGGGCTCGGCATCCGGGAGACCCACTTCGTGGGGCTCTCGATGGGCGGCATGATCGGCCAGGTCTTCGCGCTCAAGCACCCCGCGATGATCCAGAGCCTGGTCCTCTGCGACACCACGAGCCGCTACCCCCCGGGCGCCGCCGCGATCTGGGAGGACCGCATCAAGACGGTGGGCGCCAAGGGCATGGAGCCGATGGCGGCCCCCACGCTCGAGCGCTGGTTCACCGCGCCGTTCCGCGCGCGCCGCAAGGACCTGATGGAGCGCGTGGGCGCCATGATCCGCGCCACCCCCGCCGCCGGCTACATCGGCTGCTGCCACGCGCTGCCGAAGATCAGCGTCACCGAGAAGCTGCGCGACGTCCGCTGCCCCGGGCTGGTGATCGTGGGCGAGGAGGACCCCGGCACCCCGGTGGAGATGGCGCGGGAGATCCACGCGGCCCTGCCCGCCGCGGAGCTGGCCGTGCTGTGCCGCGCGTCGCACCTGTCGAATCTCGAGCAGCCGGAGGAGTTCAACCGGGTGCTCGGCAGCTTCCTCGACAAGCTGAGCGGCCGCAGCAAGCTCTAGGGCACGACCCGCGTCATGCCCCCGGCCCGTTCAGCGGCGGCGGTCGTCCGGCAGATCCGCCTCTGGACGGGCCTCGTGCTCTTCACGTACCTCACGACCCACTTCCTCAACCACGCGCTCGGGCTCGTCTCGCTCGAGGCGATGGCGGCGGGGCAGGCGTGGTTCGTCCTCGTCTGGCGTAGCCTCCCGGGCACCGTCGCCCTCTACGGCGCGTTCGGCATCCACAACCTCCTCGCCCTCTGGGCGCTCTACCGCCGGCGCACGCTCCGCATGCCCGCCTGGGAAGCGAGCCAGCTCACCCTGGGCCTGCTCGTGCCGCCGCTCCTCGTGTGGCACGTGGTGGGCACCCGGCTGGCGCACGAGATGGCCGGGACGCAGACGACCTACACGTTCGTGGTGCTCGCGCTCTGGCAGCTCAATCCGATCGCGGGCCTGCGCCAGGTCGTCGTCCTCGCCGTCGCCTGGATCCACGGCTGCATCGGGCTGCACTTCTGGCTGAGGCTCCGGCCGTGGTATCCGCGCGTCGCGCGCACGATCTACAGCGGGTTCCTGCTCCTGCCGGTCCTGGCGCTGCTGGGCTTCGCCACCGCGGGACAGGAAGTGGCCCGGCGGGCGCGCGAGCCCGGCTTCGTCCAGACGGTGATCCGGGAGGCCCGGCTCCCGAGCCCGGCGCAGCGGGCGGTGCTGGACCGGGTGGCGTACGCGATCTTCTGGGGCGATCTCGGGGCCATCGCGCTGGTGCTGGCGGCGCGGGCGGTCCGCGAGCACATCCGCCGGCGTCAGGGCGTGCGTGTCGCGTATCCGGGCGGCCGCGAGGTGCTCGTGCCCGCCGGGTTCACGATCCTCGAGGCGAGCCGGTTCGCGGGGATCCCGCACGCCTCGGTCTGCGGAGGGCGCGGCCGGTGCTCGACGTGCCGCGTGCGCGTGATTCGTGGCGAGGAGCACCTGCCCGGGGCCACCATGGACGAGCTGCGTGTGCTCGGGCGTGTGGGGGCGCCCGCCCACGTGCGCCTGGCCTGCCAGGTGCGGCCCCGGCGCGATCTCGCGGTGGTGCCGCTCGTGCCGGCCGGGGCGGGCCCGGCCGAGGCGCTCCCCACCGGGCATCGCGACGGCGAGGAGCTGACCATCGCGGTGCTCTTCGCGGATCTGCGCGGGTTCACCCGGCTGGCCGAGCGCAAGCTCCCGTACGACGTGGTCTTCATCCTGAACCGCTACTTCGAGGCGGTCGGTGGCGCGATCACGGATGCGGGCGGCATCGTCAACCAGTTCACGGGGGACGGGGTCATGGCGCTCTTCGGGGTGGACGGCGGGGGACCGGAAGAGGGCTCCCGCCAGGCGGTCCGTGCCGCGGCGGCGATGGTCGCCCGCGTGCAGGAGCTGAGCCGGGTCCTCGCCGACGATCTCGACACCGCGCTGCGCCTCGGGATCGGCATTCACACCGGGCCCGCCGTCGTCGGCCAGATGGGCTACGCGTCCACGACGTACCTGACCGCGGTGGGCGACACCGTGCACGTCGCGGCCCGCCTGGAGGCCCTGACGAAGGAGTACGCGTGCGAGCTGGTGCTCTCGGAGGAAGTCGCGATCCAGGCAGGGCTCGACGTTTCCGACCACGCGCGCCACGAGCTGACCGTGCGCAACCGGGAGGCGCCGCTGGCCGTCTTCGTGGCGCCGAGCGCGGGGCGCCTCGCCGAGCGGCTCGCGCGCGTGCCCGCATGAGCCGCCACGGCCAGGGCGGGGGGCCGGCGGGACCGGGCGCGCCCGAGCCCACGTTCGCCGAGCAGGCGCGCACCCTCGTCCACCTGGGGCGCACCGGCACGCTCGGCACGCTCTCGCGGCGTCACCCGGGCCATCCGTTCGTCTCGATCATGCCCTACGCGCCCGACGAGCGCGGCCGGCCGCTCGTGCTCATCAGCACGCTCGCGATGCACACCCAGAACCTGGCGGCCGATCCTCGCGCAAGCCTGCTCGTGGCCCAGCCCGGCGACGACCCGCTGGCGCTCGCGCGGGTCACCCTCATGGGCGCGGCCCGCCGCCTCGAGGCGGGCGAGCGGCCCGCCGCGCGCGACGCCTACCTCGCGCGCCACCCGAACGCGGTGCACTGGGTGGACTTCGACGACTTCGCGTTCTGGCGCCTCGACGTCGCCGACGTCTACTTCGTCGGCGGCTTCGGCGCGATGGACTGGCTCACGGTTTCCGGCTACGAGGCGGCGCGTCCCGATCCGCTGGCCGACGCGGCCCCCGGGATCATCGAGCATATGAACCGCGACCACGCGGACGCGCTCGTCCTCTACGCGCGCACGCTCGGTGGCCTGGCCGCGGAGGCGGCCGAGATGGTTGCGGTGGACCGCCTCGGCTTCAAGCTGCGGGTCCGGGCCTCCGACGGGTTGCACGGGTGCCGGATCGCCTTCCCGCGCGAGGCGGCCAGTGCCGAGCAGTGCCGGGCGGTGCTGATCGAGATGCTGGCCGACTTGCGGAGCCGCCCGCGCTGACGTATTAACGTGCCAAAGGAGAGATCCATGGCACGCCACATCAAGGTTGCCGCCGCCCAGATGGGCCCCAACAACGAGGGCACGAGCCGCGAGGAGATCGTCGAGCGGATGCTCGCGCTGCTCGACCAGGCCGTGGTGGAAGGCGTCGAGATCCTGGCCTATCCGGAGATGGCGCTCACGACCTACTTCCCCAAGCGCGTGCGCGACGACTACGATCAGTTCTTCGAGACCGAGATGCCGCCCAAGGCGCTGGCCCCGCTGCTCCAGCGGGCGCGCGAGGCGCGCATCGCCTGTCACGTGGGCTTCTGCGAGAAGGACCGGGGCCGCTACTTCAACACCGCGCTCCTCACCGACGAGGCCGGCACGCTCGCGGGGACGTTCAGGAAGATTCATCTGCCGGGCGCCAAGCAGCCGGACGGCCACGCGCAGGTCTACGAGCCCCACTTCTTCGAGTCGGGCAATAGCGGCTATCGGGTCTTCGACGCGGCGCGCGCCAAGGTCGGCATCGCGATCTGCCAGGACCGGCGCTTCCCGGAGTCCTACCGCAGCCTCGGCCTGCTCGGCGCGGAGATCGTGCTGATCGGCTACAACACGCCGCTCTCCCCGCTGGCCCTCGATCTCAACGAGCTGTGCCTGCGCGCGGGCGCCTACCAGAACAACCTCTTCGTGGTCGGCATCGCCAAGGCCGGCGTCGAGGACGGCATGGAGCTCATCGGCGGCTCGTGCATCGTGAACCCGATGGGGCAGGTGGTGGCCAAGGCCGCCACCACCGGCGACGAGCTGATCGCGGCCCGGATCGACCTCGACCAGATGGTCCCGGCGCGCAAGCGGTGGGACTTCCTCGGCCGCCGGCACCCCGAGCACTACGGGCTGCTGACCCAGCCCACGCCGCGGCGGAGCTAGCGATGGCGGCCAAGGGTCTCGACCTGCTGGTGCGCGGCGGGCGCGTCGTCACCCCGAACGAGGTGCTGGAGACCGCGGTGGGCGTGAGCGACGGGCGGATCGTCGCGCTGGGCGCGGAGTCGATGCTGCCACCCGCGGAGCGCACCATCGACGCTACCGGCAAGTACGTGCTGCCCGGGCTCATCGACTGCCACGTTCACCTGGGCGCGGTGTATGACGACTGGCACACCGGCCCGGTGGCGGCCGCGCACGCCGGCCTCACCACGCTGCTGTCGTTCGTGGAGTACGACGACCAGGCGCGGGAGACGCTGCCGCAGGCCCTCAAGCGCCTGCGCGACGAGGCGGGCTCGCAAGCGGTGATCGACTTCGGCTTCCACTTCATCCTGAACAACCAGCCGTACATTCTGGACGGGCTGGCCGAGGCCTTCGAGCAGGGCGTGACGTCCTACAAGATCTTCATGACCTACAAGCGGCGCCCGAACCGCATGTGCTCGGACGAGTTCATCGCCCAGGTCATGGAGAAGATCGCCGCGCTGGGCGGGATCTGCCAGCTCCACTGCGAGAACGGCGACATCCTCTACCACCTCGAGAACAAGTCGATCGCGGCGGGGAAGGTGAAGCCCACCGACTTCCCGGCCACGTGCCCCCCGTGGACCGAGGAGGAGGCGATCAACCGCGCCATCCTCATCGGCGAGATGACCAAGTGCCCGGTCTACGTTGTGCACCTCTCGACCAAGGGTGGGCTCGAGCGGATCAAGGCGGCGCAGGCCCGCGGCCAGCGGGTGTGGACCGAGACGTGTCCCCAGTACCTGCTGCTCACCGAGAAGGAGATGGAGTCGTGGGGCCCGCTCGCCAAGATCGGGCCGCCGCTGCGGCCGGTGGGCGGCGGCGACGGCGACGCGCTCTGGGGCGGCAGCCGCGAGGGCTACATCGCCACCGTGGCCAGCGACCACTCGCCGCGCCCCCTTCGGCAGCCCGTCGATCGAGACACTGCTGCCGCTGATGTGGAGCGAGGGCGTGGTCAAGCGCGGAATGCCGGTGACGTGGCTGGCGCGGGTGATGGCCGAGAATCCCGCCCGGATCTTCGGGCTGTATCCACGAAAGGGGGCGATCCGGGTCGGCGCCGACGCCGATCTCACCATCATCGACCCCGACGCGGACGGGACCATCCAGGTCGCGGACCATCACGGGGTCGCGGGCTGGACGCTCTACGAGGGGTGGAAGTCGAAGGGGCGGCCGTGGATGACCGTGCTGCGCGGGCAGGTGCTGCTGAACCAGGGCCGGCTCGAGCAGAAGCCGGGCTACGGCCGGTACCTGGCGCGCACGGGGCCGGTGGCGCCCATCGCGGGCGGCGCGGGGTAGGGCGCCCGCGATGGCGGACTACCTCGACCGGCTCGCCGCCTTCGTCGAGGGTATCTCCGCCGACCGGCTGAGCGACGCGGCGGCGCGAGCGCGCAGCCCGAGAACCGTCGCCTCGCCCAGGCCATGCACGAGCGCCGCTCGCGCGCCACCGCCACGCTGGTGGGCCACGCGGGCAAGGCGGATCCGCTCCTCGCGACGTTCGTGAACGCGACCGCGGGGGTCGCGCTCGAGGTGGACGAGGGGAGCCGCCTGGGCGGCGGCCATCCCGCCATCCACGTGATTCCCGGCGCGCTCGCGGTGGCCGAGGATCTCGGCACGGACGGCGGGCGGCTGCTCGAGAGCATCATCGCCGGCTACGAGGTCTGCTCGCGGCTCGGCGGCGCGACGACGCCCCGGCCCAACGTCCACTCCCACGGGACCTGGGGCACCATCGGCACCGCGGTGGCGGTGGCCAAGCTGGCCGGCCTCGACGCCGCGGGCGTGCGGTCGGTGATCAATCTCTCCGCGAGCATGAGCCCGGCCAATACCTGGACCACCGCGCTCGAGGGGGTCACGATCCGCAACGCCTATCCGGGCCGCTCCGGGCTCGAAGGCATTCTCGCGGTGGACCTCCATCGCGCGGGGTTCACCGGGCTCGCCGACGCGCCGAGCGACGTCTACGGCACGATCCTGGCCGACCGCTTCGAGCCCGAGCGCGCGCTCGACGGCCTCGGCGGGCCGCTGCGCATCGAGCAGAACTACTTCAAGCTCTACGCGTGCTGCCGCTACAACCACTTCGCGCTCGACGCCCTGCTCGCGATGGCGAAGGCGGAGCGCCTCGCGGCCGCCCAGGTCGAGCGGGTGGTCGTGACCACGATTCCGTTCGGCCCGCGCATGGCCGAGCCCGCGCCCACCTCCATGCTGGGCGCGAAGTTCTCGATCCCGTACGCGGTGGCGGCCGCGCTCGTGCTGGAGCGGGCCGACGTCTCCGCGTTCGTGGAGCCCGCGCTCTCCGACCCGCGGATCCGGACGCTGGCCGCGAGAGTGGAGGTGCGCGTGGACCCGCGGATGTCGCCGCGCGCCGTCGACTACCCGACCGCGCGCGTCGAGGTCGTGCTGAAGGACGGGCGCACGCTGAGCGACTCCACGACCGTGGTCCGCGGGGACTTCGCGGATCCGGTGCCGCGCGAGGAGGTCGTGGAGAAGTTCGTCGGGCTCGCGTCGGCCCCCCTCGGCGCCGAGCGGGCTCGCGAGGTTGTCCGCCTCGTGGACCAGGCCGAGACGGTGAAGGACGTGCGCGATCTGACCGCGCTGCTCGCGCCCGCGAGCTAGGGCCCTCTAGTAGTCCTTCGGGTCGAGCAGGTCGCGGAGGCCGTCGCCCGCGAGGTTGAACGAGAGCGTCAGCGAGAAGATGGCCAGGCCCGGCCACCACGCCATCCACGGGGCGGTCTCCAGGAACTGCTGGGCGGTGGCCAGCATGGTGCCCCAGCTCGGCGTCGGCGGCTGCACGCCCAGGCCCAGGAACGAGAGAATCGCCTCGGCGATGATCGCGGCCGGGATCGACACGGTGGCCTGCACCAGGAGCGCGCTCGTGATGTTGGGCAGGATGTGGCGCAGGATGGTGCGCAGGCCTCCCGCGCCGAGCGCCCGCGCGGCCTGCACGTAGTCCTCCTCCTGGGTGGAGAGCACAAGCCCGCGCGTGAGGCGGATATAGGTGGGGGTGGCCGCGAGCCCGATGGCCACCGTCGCGTTGGTGAGCGAGGCGCCCATGATGGTCACGAGACCGATGGCCAGGATGAGGAACGGGAAGGCCAGCCACGCGTCGGTCAGGCGCATGATGAGCTGGTCGATCGCGCCGCGCCGGGAGCCGGCCATGAGGCCGGCGGGCACGCCGATGGCGATCGCGAGCAGGATCGAGAACACCCCGGCCTGCATGGAGATGCGCGTGCCCCACACCACGCGCGAGAAGGTGTCGCGCCCGAGGTCGTCGGTGCCGAACGGGTTGGCCGCGGTGGGCGCCTTCCGGATCTTGCCGTAGTCGGAGCGCTGCGGGTCGGAGGTCGCGATCCACGGCGCGCCCACCGCGAGCACGACGAAGAAGAGCACGACGACCGCGCCCGCCACCGCGGGCGGTCGGCGCCACAGCCGGCGCCAGAGCCGGCCGCCCGAGCTAGCCGCCACCGGCCGCGCCTCCGATGCGGATCCGGGGGTTCAGCAGGGAATAGGAGACGTCGACCAGCAGGTTGACGAAGACGTAGACCGACGCGGTGATCAACACCACGCCCTGCACGAGCGGGTAGTCGCGGGTGAACACCGCCTCCACGATCAGCCGGCCGAACCCGGGCACCACGAAGATCTGCTCGGTGACGACCGCGCCGCCCATGAGGGCGCCGGTCTGCAGCCCCAGGATCGTGACGACCGGGATGAGCCCGTTGCGGAAGGCGTGGCGGAAGATGACCGCGCGGCCGGCCAGGCCCTTGCTCCACGCGGTGCGGATGTAGTCCGCGCTCAGGATCTCGATCATGCTGTTGCGGGTCTGGCGCATCAGCACCGCGGCGAGGCCGGCCCCCAGCACGAAGGCGGGCATGATCATCCGCTGGAGGTTGCCGAGCGGGCTCTCCCAGAGCGGGATGAACCCGGAGGCGGGGAGCCAGTGCAGGCGCACCGAGAGGAAGAGGATCAGCATGATGCCGAGCCAGAAGCTCGGCACCGAGAGGCCGCAGAGCGAGACCGCGTTGGCCAGCAGATCCCACACCGTGTTGCGGCGCGCGGCCGAGAAGACCCCGGCGGGGATCGCGATGGCCAGCGCGATCAGGAGGGAGAGGCCGGCCAATTCCATCGTGATGGGCAGCTTGCGGGCGACGGTCCAGACCACCGATTCGCGGGTGCGGATGGACTCGCCGAGGTCGCCCCGGAGCGCGAGGCCGATCCAGCGCAGGTACTGGAGCGGGATCGGATCGTCGAGCCCGTACTTCTGGCGGATCTCGGCGAGCCCGGCCGCGTCGGCGTCGGTGCCGCCCATGACCCGGGCCGGGTCGCCGGGGATCATCCGCACCCCGGTGAAGACGATGAGGCTGATCACGAACAGGGTCACGATCGAGATCGCGACCCGCCGGACCAGGAATTCGGCCACCGGGCTACGCTAGTTCCAGGACGTGCCCTTGATGCGGATCAGCCCGTCCGGCACCGCCTTGTAGCCCTTGAGGTTCTTCGGGTACGCGACGATATAGTTCAGGTGATAGATGTACAGGACGTTGCGCCGCCCGCCCGTGATCTTGGCGATGGCCTCCCGGTAGAGCTTGGCGCGCTCCCCCTGGTCGCTGATCTCGCGCGCCTTGTTCAGCAGCGCGTCGATCGTCTCGTCGCAGACCAGGGTGGTGTTGAGGCTGCCGCCGCAGGTGTGGAACTGGTGCATGTTGCCGTCCGGATCCACGCGCCCGCTCCAGCCGATCGCGAAGGCCTGGAGCTTGCCGTTGTCGTCGTCGGTGAGGGCGGAGGCGAACTCCGACGGGCGCAGCGAGATGTTGAAGCCGGCCTCGCGCGCCATGCCCTGGATCACCTCGCCGAAGCGGCGCTGCTGCGGGTCGTTCACGATCGTGAGCTCGAAGCTGTAGCCGTTGGGGAAGCCGGCCGCGGCGAGGAGCTGCTTGGCCTTCGCCACATCGCGGCCCGGGCACTTGCGGCTCTTGTCGTAGAACGGGCTCACCGGGGAGATCGGGCTGCAGCCGGGCGTGTACTGGCCGTCCCACACCACCTGGTTGAGGGCTTCCCGGTCGATGCTGAGGTCGAAGGCCTCGCGCACCCGGGGGTCGTTGGCGAGCGGGGTGCCCAGGTCACCGGGCGGCTGGGTCTTGCCGGTCTTGTTGCGCTGGTTGATCGTGACGCCGGTGTAGCCGAGGCCGGTGACGCTCGCGACCTCGAAGCGCCCTTCCTTCCTGAGGTTCACCGAGTCGGTCGGGGCCACCAGGTGCATGACGTCGATGTCGCCCGAGCGGAGGTTGGCCACCCGCACGTTGTCGTCGGGGATGATGCGGAACACGAGCCGGTCGAAGTGCGCCTGGCCGGGATCGAAGTAGTGGGTGGACTTCTCGAGCACGATGCGGTCCTGCGGCACGCGCTCCACG
>WNFK01038861.1_pt1 | contig 20540 bp, 15 predicted proteins | sample 5400281 | NCBI WGS metagenome assembly WNFK01 (sample SAMN13153350, study PRJNA577476) | soil metagenome | isolation source: 20 cm soil on Douglas fir-dominated hillslope | place: USA:California | collected 2013-09-17
GGGCCGAACCTCCAATGGTACACGGCCTCCCTGGTGCAGCAAAGGGTCGCCACGGCCGGCTCCTTGCATTGCCCGTCATTATCCGCACTCGCCCCTGTACGAACCCGACATGACCCTGCGCGCGAGGCTCGCCCTCGGCCTCGTCATCATCGCCGCCGTCCTCGTGGTCCCGCTCGTCGTGGCGCGCACCTCCATGCAGCGACTGCACGGCCAGGTGCGGAGCCTGCGCGAGGGGGAATTCCAGGCGTCCCTCATTCTCGGCCGGCTTCGCGACGCGCTCGGCGACGTGCGCGCGCGCGAGGTGGCGCTGGGTGTCGTCAAGAGCGACACGGTGCACAACCAGCTGCGCGAAGCGCTCGGCCGTGCCGAGGCGCTCGCCGATTCCCTCGACCGCTTCCAGCTGGACAGCGCCGCCCGCCGCATCCACCGCGACCTCGCCGTGGTGCGGCCGGCCACCGAGCAGGAGTTCGCAGCGATGCGCGCCGGGCGCGGCGAGCGGGCGGATTCCATCTCGCAGCGCACCGTGGCGCCCGCGCTCCGCGATGCCGATCTCGCCCTCGGGCCGGTGGAGGCGGTCCTGCGCTCCCGCACTACGGCCCGCGTGCTGGAGGCGGAATCGGCGCTCGGCCGCGCGGAGCAGATCTCGCTCGCGGCGCTTGTCGTCGCCCTCATCCTCGTGGCCGTGATCGCCGCCTGGCTCACGCGCTCGATCAGCCGTCCCGTCACGGCGCTCGAGGAGGGGATGCGCGCGGTGGCGGATGGCGAGCTGGACCACAAGCTCACCTATGGGGCCGACCGGCGTGACGAATTCGGTCGGCTGGCGATCAGCTTTCAGGAGATGAGCCGACAGCTGGCCGAGCTGGACAAGCTCAAGGCCGAGTACGTGTCGATCGCCTCGCACGAGCTCAAGACCCCGATCAACGTCATCGTCGGCTACCTCCAGCTGATGGAGGAGGGTATGTTCGGGCCGCTCACGGACAAGCAGCGACAGGTCGGCGAAACGATCGGCGCCCAGGCCCGAACGTTGGCGCGTCTGGCCTCACAGTTGCTCGACGTAAGTCGGTTCGAGGCCGGCGGGGGCCGAATCGAGCCGCGCACCATTCACCTTTCCAGCATGCTCGACGAGCTGGAGCGCACCTTCCACGTGCTGGCGGTTCAGCGTAACATCGACTTCCGCATCACCCGCAAACCGGGCCTTCCGGACGAGGTGATGTGGGACCCGGAGCGGATGAACGAAGTGACCGGCAACCTGTTGTCCAACGCCTTCAAGTTCACGCACGGCGGCGGCATCGTGGAGCTCACGGCGGCGCCGGCCGACGGTTCCGTGGTCATCCAGGTGCACGATACCGGTGCGGGCATCCCCGCCGAACAGCTTCCGCATGTGTTCGAGAAGTTCTATCAGGCCGACAACCAGCGCGCCGCCTCGGCCAAAGGGACGGGGCTGGGGCTGGCGATCGCGAAGGAGATCGTCGAGGCGCACCAGGGGCAGATTCGCCTGGAGAGCAGCGTCGGCGAGGGCACGACCTTCACGCTGATCCTACCCGTCTCGGTCCGCAACCGTCGTCGCACCAGCGCACAGCGCGCCACCGTCACGGACACGACGTCATGATCACGATTCGCACGATGACATTCGGCGGGCTGGCGCTCGCTGGGCTGCTGTTGGCCGAGGGCTGCGGGCCGCTGCGCGCCGCGAGCGCGTCACCACGGGCCCCGATGGAAGGTCAGCTCTCGACGACGCTCCGGCAGGCCGACCGCGAGGTGCTCGCCGCGCGCTTCGGCGTGGCGGACCGGCTGCTGACCGATTTCGCCGAGCAGCAGCCGGACGCGCCGGAGCGCGTCGAGGTGGGGTTCTGGCGTGCCCTGTTCAAGCTCGATCCGGCGAACCCGACGGCGACGCCGCGCGACGCCATCGCATTGCTCGACGCCTACCTCGCCTCACGGCAGGTGGTGGCGCATCGCGGAGCCGCGACCTCGCTGCGCCGCATCGCGGTTGCGCTCGATCGGCCGCCCACCGTTGTGGTGGCCTCGCCAGCGCCGGCTCCGGCGCCGACCGCGCCGAGCACGAGGTCCGAGGCGAGGCCCGAGACGAGACCCGACACCAACGCCGACGAGGTGCAGCGGTTGAGGGACGAGCTGGCGAAGGCGAACGCCGAGCTGGAGCGGATCAAGCGCCGGCTGACACAGCCGAGTCCCTGAGAGGCAGTCGGACGGTGGGACTGTCCTATCCGATTCGGAAGAGCTCCAAGGATCGCGCATACCGTTCGCCCATCACGCGGCGCAGAGGGACGTTGGGCGGGCTCTCGAGCTCGGGGTCGCTGGCGAGGAGGCGGTCGGCGGCCGCGCGGGCCTGCTCGTTGAGCAGCTCGTCGCGCAGCGGATCGGCGACGCGGAAGGTCGGCACCCCGCTCTGACGCTCGCCGAACAGGTCGCCCATCCCGCGTAGCTGCAGGTCGGCGCGGGCGATCTCGAAGCCGTCGTCGCTGCCGACGAAGACGTCCAGGCGCTGCTTCGTATCGGGGCTCACGTCGCCCAGCAGAATGCAGAACGACGCTTCGGCGCCTCGACCAACCCGACCGCGCAGCTGATGGAGCTGCGACAGCCCGAACCGCTCCGGATGCTCGATCAGCATCACGGTCGCATTCGGCACGTCGATGCCGACCTCGATCACGGTCGTCGCGACGAGCAGGTCGACCTTCCCGTCGCGAAAGCGCCGCATGATGGCGTCCTTCTCTTCAACCGGAAGGCGGCCGTGCAGCAGCGCCGAGGACCGTTCGGAGAATGGTCCTGAGGATAGAATCTCGAACATCGTCGTCGCCGCCTTGAGGTCGCTCTTCTCCGACTCCTCGATTACGGGATAGACGACGTAGGCCTGACGCCCCTTCGCCAGCTCCCTGTCCACGAACTGCAGCACGCGCTCGCGGGCCGATTCGGGCCGGAGTGCCGTGGTGATCACCTGCCGTCCCGGCGGCCGCTCGTCGAGGATGGAGAGATCGAGATCACCATATAGCGTCAGAGCCAGCGAGCGTGGAATCGGCGTCGCGGTCATCAGCAGCACGTCGGGCGACTCGCCCTTGGCGCCGAGCGCCTTGCGCTGCTCCACGCCGAAGCGGTGCTGCTCGTCGACGACGGCCAGGCCGAGCCGCGCGAACGACGTGGCCTCCTGAACGAGGGCGTGCGTACCGATCACCAGCGCCGGGGTCGGATCGGCTAGGCGGAGGGCGAGCGCCTTCCGTTCGCGTGCCTTGAGGCTCCCCGTCACGAGCAGCGGCGCGATGCCCAGCGGCTCCAGCAACGTCGTCATCGAGCGCATGTGCTGCTCGGCCAGCAGCTCCGTCGGAGCCATCACCGCCGCCTGATAGCCGTTCTCCATCGCGAGCAGCGCGCTGAACAACGCGACGATGGTCTTTCCGCTCCCGACGTCGCCCTGAAGCAGCCGCTGCATGCGCCGCTCGCTGCACATGTCGACGAAGATCTCGCGCAGCACCCGCCCCTGTGCGCCGGTGAGCGTGAAGGGGAGCGTCTCCCGCAGGCGCGTGGTGAGCTCCCGCCGATTCTCGAAGTGGATGCCGCGGCGCGTCTCGCGGGCGAGGACCTTGGCGCGCTGCTGGAGCAGCTGCACGAACAGCAGCTCCTCGAACGCGAGGCGCGCCCGCCCCTCCATGGCCTCCGCGAGCGACGTGGGCCGATGCACCATGCGGAGGGCGTCGCTGATCGTCGGCACCGCGGCGCCGGCCAGCACGTCGCGCGGCAGGTACTCCGTGACGAGCGGCAGCAGGGCGTCGAGATGCGCGTCGATGATCCCGCGGATCACCTTGAACGACAGGCCTTCGGTGGCGGGATACACCGACAACACGCGCCCCTGAGCCGTGCCGTCGTCCTCGTCGCCGAGGTTGACGAACTCACGCGGCTGGAGCTGGCGACCGTGAAAGAAGCGGACGTTCCCGCTCACGAGCAGAACGTCGTCCTTCGCGATCGTTCGGTCGAGATAGGGCTGACCGGGCCACGAGACCTCGATCATGCCGCTGTCGTCGCGCAGCACGGCCTGGAAGATCCGCAGCCCCTTTCGCGTCGGCAGCACGCCCTTGGACACGACACGCCCGATGACCGTCCCCTGCATGCCCGGCTCGAGCGACGAGATGGGCGCGACGGTGCTGGCGTCCTCGTAGCGATGCGGGATGTGATAGAGGAGGTCACCGGCGGTCACGACGCCGAGCCGGCGCAGCGCCTCCGCCCGCGCCGGCCCGACCCCCTTCAGGTAGGTGACGGGCGTATCGAGCCGCGGACGCTGCTGCCGGGTGGCGTCGCCCTTCACGCGCCTCCCAGCAGCTCCCCGGCGAACTCGTGTGCGTCGAACGGCAGCAAGTCGTCGCTCTGCTCGCCGACGCCCACGAACTTCACGGGAAGGTTGACGGCCTCGTGGACGGCCACGACGACACCGCCCCGGGCAGTGCCGTCGAGCTTCGTGACGACGAGCCCACTCACCGGCACCGCGGCGGCGAAGATCTTCGCCTGCTGCACCGCGTTCTGACCGATCGTTCCGTCGAGCACGAGCAGCGTCTCGTGGGGCGCGTCGGGCAGGCGCTTCGCGATCACGCGCGCAACCTTGGTCAACTCGGTCATCAGCCCCTCGCTCGTGTGCAATCGCCCAGCCGTGTCGACGATGAGCACGTCGATGCCGCGCGCCACCGCCGCGTCGATGGCGTCGAACGCCACCGCCGCGGGATCGGCGCCCGCGTTCGCGCCGATGAACTCCGCGCCGGTGCGCTCGGCCCATACGCGCAACTGGTCCACCGCGCCGGCGCGAAAGGTGTCGCCGGCCGCGACCATCACCTTCTTGCCCTGCCCGCGCAGCCGTGCCGAGAGCTTGCCGATGAAGGTCGTCTTCCCCGCTCCGTTCACACCGACGACGAGAATCACGGTCGGCTTGGCGGCGGAGAGGGTGAGCGCTGGATCGCTGCGGCCAGTGCCCAGCGCGTCGACGATCCCGTCGCGCAGCGCCGTCAGGAACTCGTCCTGGCTCTTCACCTTGCCGAGCGTCGCCAGCCGCTCCACCTCGGCCACCAACCGAAGGGTCGTCGGCACGCCGATGTCGGACTCGAGCAGCAGCTCCTCGAGTCGCTCGAGCGAGCCGGCAGAGACCCCGCCCCGCGCGATGACGGCGACGTCCATGAGGGCGACATCCTTGATGCGGTCCCAGAGGGAGCGCTTGGGGAGGTCACCGGATTTTCTCAGAATGCGCATGCCGAAACCTAACTGCAGCGCGCCGCCCTACTTCACTCCCGCCCGCCGCCTGAGCAACCACTCCCCGCACAGCAGCAGCACGACGAGCAGGTACACCCACCCCAGCGAGCGCAGGGTGACCGCCTCGCCAAGGGCGGCCGCCCCACCGACCCCGCCGGCCTTGACCGTCGGGCGACGAGGCACGAGCTCGCGCGACGGGTTGACGACGAGCACCGCGCTGCCGCCAGTCATGCGTGCGTCGTACACGCCCGGCAGGAGCGGCGGCGACTCCGCCACGTTCACCCCATCGGGGAATCGCAGCATCACCGAATACACTCGGCCCGTAGCGGATCGGCGCGTGATGGTGACCGCGACGACGGTGTCGCCGGCGGCGCCGCGGCGCCACCGGATGGGTGTACCGGCGCGGAACGGCAGCGCGTCAGGGACGGCGGCGCGGCGGTCGCTTCGTCCCGCCGCGAGCCAATCGTAGAGACTGCCGAAGAGCGCGCCGTACGCGTCGGCGCGCGCACCGCCCCGGAAGCGCCATCGCCAGAGCCCCGCCGCGCCCAGCACCGCGACGTGGCGTGGCGACTCCCATCCGGCCAGGGCGGTCCGTCGATCGTCAGGCGCGCCACCGCGCCGCACGACGAGCCCCTGCCAGTCGCCGCGTGGCACATTGGCGGAGACGCTGATGGGCGGCAGGCTGTCGAAGGGGAGAGCCGCGACCGCGGCGGCGATCGGCGACGGAGGCGCCGCGGCGGCGAACCACTCCCCCTCGTCGGCGGTCGGCGGGGCGAAGAGGAGCAGCGCACCGCGCGTGGTCGCGCGTGGCGGTCCGAAGACACTCGTGTCGCCGTGCAGGACCACGAGCGGCGCGTCGCGGACGGCCGCGCTCACGACGCGCTCGTCGACGCGGGTGAGCATGCCGTCGGCACGCCAGGCGCCCGGCGCCACGCGATAGTAGGCGCGCGTCGGCAACGACGTCACACTGCGCAGCGCGGCCACCGCCTCACGCGCGTCGTAGTCCGGAGCCGTGGACACGAACACCGCCGCGGGAGCACGGCTCACGTCGACCCCCACGCCCAGGGTGTCGTTGCGCGGCTCCAGGTCATCGCCCTGGTGAATCATCGCGCGGAGCACGGCGGCGCGCTCCGCGCCGCCAGGGACCGCGCGAACATCGAGCGTCTGCTCCGCGTACGGGAGCAGCTTCAGGTATCGCGCCGTGGCGAGGAGCGCCGTGTCGAGCCGCAGCTCCACCTGGCCCGCCGCGGCACCGGCACCGCCGGCGACGACCGTGATTCGCGCCGTCACGGTGTCACCGGCGAGCAGCGTACGCGGCGCCTCGAGCGTCGAGATCGCGGCGTCGGGCACCGGGGCGCACGGCATGACGATCGTGCGTGATCCTCGCGGGAGCGCCGCGATGGCATCGGGGTCGTCGAGCTCACCGTCCGTGATGACGACGACGGGACGGCCCGAACCGGCGGCGCGATCCGCGACGGGGCGAAGGCGCGAGGCGCGGTCGATCGGCGCATCCACGCTGGGATCGACGCGAACGGAATCGCCGAAGCGCAGCCACTGTCCCCCGCCGAGTCGCGAGGCCGAGTCGAGCGCGAGCCGCCAGCGGTCGCAGCGCGGAGCGCCGCGGAGCCAGCTCTCCGACGCGTCGAGGGCTACGTCAGGGGTGATGACCGAGGGACGGCCGCCCGGAGCGCTCAGCAGGAGCGCGACGACGACCGCGGTCGCGACGGCGCGCAACACGGCGGGCAGCGCAAAGCGCGGCGTGAGCGCGGTGCGACCATACTGCCAGAGAGCGACGAGCACGCCCGCGAGGGCGGCGATGATCCATTGGAGCATGGAGAACGCTTAGTCGCGACACCGGCCATACGCCAGCCGGGAATGCAGAACCCCCGCGTCGCTGGGCAGCGAACGCGGGGGTCGTGGTGGAACGAGTGAGCGCGTCAGCGCGACGCGAGGCGGACGATGCCGGGAGCACTCGCGAGCGAGGCGAGCAACTGCTCGCGACGCGTCTCGAACGCCGTGCGCTCGGAGCGGAGGATCGGATCGCCGGCCACCGACTTGAGGGCGACGCGCGCGTCGCGCTGCACGCCGTCGATGAGCACCTCGAAATGCAGGTGCGGTCCCGTGCTGAGCCCCGTCGTACCAACGTAGGCGATGGTCTGCGCGATGTTCACGCGCACGCCGGGGCGAATTCCCTTCGCGAAGCCGCGCAGGTGACCGTAGCGGGTGACGTAGCCGTTGCGGTGACGCAGCTCCAGCACGTTGCCGTACCCGCCGCCCCAGCCGGCGCGCACGACCACGGCGTCGCCGACGGCGCGCACCGGCGTCCCCGATCCGGCGGCGTAGTCCGTCCCCTTGTGCGACTTCCAGCGGCCGAGGATGGGATGGAAGCGCGTGCCGAAGTTGCTGGAGATGCGGCGAAACTCGAGCGGCGCGCGCAGGAAGGCGGCGCGCATCGACCGGCCCGTCGCGTCGTAGTATTGTGCGCTGGCGGTCTTGCTGTCGAACAGTACCGCGGACACGTTGCTGCCGGAGAGCGTGAACGACGCGGCGAGCACCTTGCCCACCTTCGTCACGCCGCCGGGGCCGACGTTGCGCTCCACGAGCGCCTTGAACTGATCGCCCACCTGGAGCTCGCGGCTCATGTCGACGCGATACTCGAAGATGTCGGCGAGCGCCCACGCCAGCTCGTCCTTGGACCGCTGGGGAAAGTACTGCGACGCGGACGAGTCCATCGCCTGATAGAGGCTCGACTTGATGATGCCGGCGACGACGACGGTGTCGGTCGTCCACGGCAGGCGCTCCTCGACGCCCACCCAGCCCTGCGGCGAGCGGCGCATGCGCAGCAGCCGGTCGATGCCGAGGTGGAACACGAGCTCCTTCGGCTCCTCACCGGCGCTGTCGGAGGTGAACTCCACCGGCATGCCGGCCTTGAGGTAGCGGGGCTCGATCGCATTGCCCGACGCGGCGCGCACGATCTCCGTCGCCGCCTGGTCGGAGAGTCCGACGCGCTTGAACAGGCCGATCAGCGTCTCGCCGCGGTTCAGAGTCTCCGTGCGCGACGACACCGCGGGCGGGGCGACGAAGTCGGCAACGTCGAGCGGCTTGCCCAACTGGAGGACATCGGCCGCGGGCGTGTCTGGAAGCTCCGGCGTGTAGCGGAGAGCGACGAGAACCAGGAGCGCCACCGTGAGATACGCGGTGGCGCGGACAGGGCGCTTCTTCAATCCATCTGTCTCCGAATGAAGGTCGGGATCTCCATGTCGCTGAGATCCTGCGACCCGCCTCCTGGCTGGCTCGGTGGGGCCGGCGACCGGGGGGCTCGAGGAATATCGTTGGCGGGACGAGCGGGGATGGAACCGCCGACGCGGGCGGGGCGAGTGCCGGGGAAAGGAATCACCGGGGCACCCTTCGGCGCGGTGACGGAGGTCACGTCGTGCGCGGGCGTGACGTGACCGGGCTGGATCGCCTTGTCGAACCCTGTCGCGATGACGGTGACGCGGATCTCACCCTGCATCGCCGGCTCGTGCACGGCACCGAAGATGATCTCGGCGTCGTCGCCGACGGCGTCGTGGATGATCTCGTTGATCTGATGCACCTCGCCGAGGGTGAGGTCGGCGCCACCCGTGATGTTCACGAGCACGCCGGACGCCCCGGAGATGCTGATGTTGTCGAGCAGCGGCGACGAGATCGCCTGCTGCGCCGCTTCCATGGCGCGGTTCTCCCCGCGGCCGATACCGGTACCCATGAGCGCCGAGCCGCCGCTCTGCATGACGGTCCGAACGTCGGCGAAGTCGACGTTCACGAGCCCGGTCACGCTGATGAGCGACGAGATGCCCTGCGTGGCATGAAGGAGGACCTCGTCCGCCTTCTTGAGCGCATCCTGGAAGGGGATCCCTTTCCCGACGACGGCGAGCAGCCGCTCGTTCGGCACGACGATCATCGTGTCGACGTGCTTGCGCATCTCGGCGATCCCCTGCTCCGCCTGGCGCATGCGCTTGCGTCCCTCGAACAGGAACGGCCGCGTCACGATGCCGACGGTGAGGGCGCCCTGCTCCTTGGCAAGGGCACAGATCTCGGGCGCCGCACCGGTGCCGGTGCCGCCGCCCATGCCGCAGGTGATGAACACGAGGTCCGCGCCGGCGACGGCCTTGGCCATCTCGTCGCGGCTCTCCTCGATTGCCTGCTTGCCCACTTCGGGGCGTGCGCCCGCACCGAGGCCGCGCGTCAGCTTCTTGCCGATCTGGATCTTGAGATCCGACTTCGAAGACAGCAGCGCCTGTGCGTCGGTGTTCACCGAGATGAACTCGACACCTTCGAGATGTTCGTCGATCATGCGGTTGACGGCGTTGCCACCGCCCCCACCGACGCCGACCACTTTCATGCGAGCGTTTTGCGCCGCGCTCTCTTCGAATTCGAAGATCATTGCGTACGACACTCCCCTACGACGAGGTGTGCAATGGGAGAAACAGGAAGGCGCGTCACTTCGAGCACGGCGACGGAAGCTACGGAGGGAAGAACGAGTACCGGCCGGCCAGAACGATGGGGCAATATAACGGCTCCCGAAGTTCCGGCCAGCCCTGTACTGCACGTGGGTATGACGAGCCAACGACCCCCCGGGGCACACGCGATTCCGAGCAATCTTTTCCACACCAGTGGCGCGCGCAGCAGCTTTATGATTCCGCCATAGGGTGCGGCGTGCGCGAGGGCGCGCGTGAACGGTGAACGGTGAACCGTGAACCGTCACGATTTGTCGTCCTGAGCGCAGCGAAGGACCTGCACCACCAACACAGGTGCAGGTCCTTCGCTGCGCTCAGGACGACAAACCTAGGATCCGCTTGCGGCTAGAAGAAATCCTGGAGCCAGAATTTGATCCGCTCGCCAAGCTTGTCCATGCCGCCGCCGGAGGGCAGCTTGATCCGCTTGGCCGAGGCCGTCGCGCCGCCGAGGGCCATCCGGTGGGCGCCGTATTGGGCGAGCCCCACCACCGTCGCGAAGCGCGAAGCGTCCACCGAATCGCTGAGCCCCCCAACCTGCTCGGATGGTGTCCCGACTCGCACGCCGGTCCCGAAGACGTCGCTCGCCAGCTCAGCGGCGCCCTGCATCGCCGCGGCGCCGCCCGTGATCACGAGACCGGCCGCCAGCTTGCCGGCGTAGCCGGCCGTCGCCACCTCGCGCTGGACGAGGTCGAAGATCTCGTCCATTCGCTGGTGGATGATGTGGGCCAGCAGCTCGCGCGGGATCTGGCGATCGCCCTGCGCCACCGTGCTCGGGAGCTGGATGATCTCGCTGGGGTCCACGAGCGCTTCGTACGCGCACCCGTGCCGCTCCTTGAGGCGCTCGGCGTCGGCCTGGGTGACGCCAAGGCCGTGCACGATGTCGCTCGTCACGTTGTTGCCGCCGAAGGCGATCGTACCCAGGTGGCGGATCTTCCCCTCGTGAAAGATCGCGAGGTCGGTGGTGCCGGCGCCCATCTCCACCAGCGCGACGCCGAGCTCCTTCTCGTCCTCCGTGAGCACGGCCAGCGCGCTGGCGAGGGGCTCCAGCACCAGCTCGCGCACCTTGTAGCCAGCGCGCTCCACGCTCTTGCGGAGGTTGATCGCCGGCGACGAGCCGATCGTGACGAGGTACATCTCCGTCTCGAGGCGCGTCCCGCTCATGCCGATGGGGTCGCGAATGCCGGTGTCCTTGTCGACGGCGTACTCCTGGGGGATCGCGTGCAGCAGCTCACGGTCCTGCGGGATGGCCTGGGCACGCGCCACCTCGTTCGCCCGATCGACGTCGGACTTTGCGATCTCGTCGTTCGCGACGGCGACGATCCCCTTGGAGGTCATCGCCCGCACGTGCTCGCCGGCGATGCCAGCATACACGTCGGTGATCTGCGCGCCCGCCATCCGCTCGGCATCCTGGAGCGCCTTGCGGATCGAGCGCGTCGTCTCCTCGATGTCGGACACGACGCCGCGTCGCATCCCCGTGGTGCGGGCCTGCCCCACGCCGAGCACCTTGATCGTGGGATGCTTCATCTCCCCGACGACCTCGGCAATGATGGCGGTCGTCTTGGCCGAGCCGATGTCCAGTCCGGCGACGAGGCGGTCGGAGTTCATGGCAGTCTGGCGATCACTTGGTCTCTATAACGGAGATCGAGCTCGGCGGCGCGCAGCTGGCGCCGCGCGAGATCGCGCTCGACGGGTTCGATGTCCCCAAGACGCGCAAGCGTCACACTCGTCATGGTGCGCACGGGCAGGCCGGCCAACTGGAAGAGGAGCTCGCCGCCGCCCGTCGACCGGATGGAGCTGACGCGCGCGTAGAGGCGGGGCGCCTCCCGCTGCATCGCTCCCAGTAAATGATACACTCCCGTCTCGCGCGGCGCGGCGGTCACGATGGGCGCGTCCACCGGCGTGCGACTCGGGTCGAGCGGCAGGAGCACTCCGCGCTCGTCCACGGCGCGCAACGTCGCGCCCGTGGGCACGAGGGCGACGGGGCGCCGCTCCGTGACGTCGACGACGAGGGTTCCCGGTAGCTTGCGTGTCACCACGACGCTCGCGACCTGCGGGTGCGCCGCCACGCGGGTCATGAGCGGCTCCAACGGCTCCCACACGCTGCGCGTCGTGTCGACGTGCAGGCGGTCGAGCACCTCGCCGGGCGGGGTGTAGCGCAGGCCGAGCACCTCGATCTTGCGGACACGGAAGAAGTCGAGCTTGGCGAGCACGCGCGGTCCCCACAACGGGCTGGCGAGCAGGGCGACGACGACGAGGGCGCCGGCGGCGAGTCGCCAGCGCGGAACGCGGCCGGTTCCGCCCGTCCGGGTCGGGAGCGCGTCGCTGACGTCGCTCATGCCGCGGCCGCCCCCAATGAGCTGAGCAGCTCGGCGCCGCAGCGCGTGACGTCGCCGGCGCCCATGGTGATGACGAGATCGCCCGCGCGCACGGTGCCGGCCAGGGCATCGGCGAGCGCGCCGCGCGAGCCCTGCCACGCGGGCGGACGTCCGCGCTCGCGCATGACCGCGGCGATCAGATCGCTCGTCACGCCGGGCATCGGCTGCTCGCGCGAGGGATAGACGTCGAGTAGATAGACGACGTCCGCCGCCGCCAGCGCGTCGGCGAACTCGCGCGCGAGATCGCGCGTGCGGGAGAACAGATGCGGCTGGAAGGCGACGACCAGCCGCCGCTCCGGCGCGGCGGCCCGGGCGGCCTGGATCGTCGCCTGCACCTCGGTGGGATGGTGCGCGTAGTCGTCCACGACGAGCGCGCCCGCCACTTCGCCCAGGAGCTGGAAGCGGCGCTCGACGCCCTTGAACGCGGCGATGCCGGGCGCCATCTGCGGCACGGTGGCCCCGAGCCCGAGCCCGACGGCCAGCGCGGCGAGCGCATTGCGCACGTTGTGCTCGCCCGGCACCGCAAGCGCGACCTCGCCGACCGGCTTGCCATCGTAGACGACGGTGAACCGCGTCCCCAGCCCTTCGCGCCGCAGCGCGGTGGCGCGCAACCGCGCATCGGGCGAGGTGAGGCCGTAGCGGATGACCTCGGCCGTCGACGGAGTCGGGATCCGATTCGCTTCAGGGTCGTCGGCGCAGAGCACGACGTACCGCGCGCCGCGCACGTACGTCGCGAAGGTGCGCCGCAGGTCATCCATGCCGGCGTAGATGTCCATGTGGTCCGCCTCGAGATTCGTCACCACGGCCACGGTCGGCGCGAGCGCGAGAAAGGACCGGTCGTACTCGTCCGCCTCGACGACGAAGCACTCGCCGCCCCCGGCGCGCACGTTGCCGCCCCATGACGTGACGCGGGCGCCGACATACCCGGTGGGCTCGAAGCCGGCGGCCGCCAGCACTTCGGTCGTCAGCACCGTCGTCGTGGACTTGCCGTGCGTGCCCGCCACGCCGACGAGCATGGTGCCGGCGGTGACCTCACCGAGTGCTTCGGCACGGCGGATGACCGGGATGCCGAGCTCGCGCGCGTGCGCCAGCTCGGGGTGGTCCTTGGGCATCGCCGACGTGACGACGAGCGCGCGCGCGCCGCGCACGTGGTCCGGCGAATGCCCACCCTGCACCGCGATCCCGAGCCGCAGCAGATCGGTGGCGTTCTCGGGGTGCTGGTCGCAACCGGTGACGAGGACGCCACGGAGGCGGAACAGCTCGGCGAGGGCGCTCATCCCTGCGCCGGCGATGCCGACGAAGTGGATGGGTCGCGAGTCGGCGGGGTCGAGGAGGGACGGCATCGAGGATGAATATACGACAGCGCCTGGCACTCGTACCAGCCGCGAATCTCTACATGGCGGTACTCGGTACTTGATACGAAGTACTCGAGTGCTGAGCACCGCCGATTTCTGCGCCTACCCCGAGCCCCGATGGGCGCGCGAGACCCTCCGGGAAGCGAGAGGATTCCCGGCTCTAACCGCACCTACACCTTGTCGCGCGAGAGCAGGACCAAGATCCGTCTGGCGATCGTCTCCGCGGCATCGGGGCGCGCTCGCGCACGCGCGCCCTGCGCGAGACGTTGCATGGCGGCCGGGTCGCCGATGAGTGAGCGCAGCGTCGCGTCGAGGCGATCGACGGTCAGCTCGGCCTGCGGGAGATTGATCGCCGCACCGGCGCTCTCCAGCGTCCTCGCATTCACCGACTGGTGGTCGGCCGCCGCCGTGGGCAGTGGCACGAGCACGGCCGGAATCCCCCACGCGAACAGCTCGGCTGTCGTCATCGCCCCGGCGCGCACGAGCGCCAGGTCGGTGGCGGCGTACGCGTCGGCGATCGGCGAGAGATACTCGCGGACCTTCACGCGCGCACCGTCGAGCGCCGCGAACTCGGCGTAGCTCGCCTTCCCCGTCATCCAGATCAGATGGAGATCGTCGGGCAGGCCGCGCTTCACCCACTCCGCGACCACGACGTTGATGGCCCGCGAGCCCTGGCTCCCGCCGTAGATCAACAGCACGTGCCCGTCCTGGGCGGGGAAGCCCCACGCGCGGCGTGACGCGGCGCGATCGCGACGCGGCCGTGGGGGCGGCTCGATCGGCGCGCCGGTGTCCACATGCCGCGCCGAGTCGCCGCCGATGACGCGCGCCGCCTCCGGAAAGGCGAGATAGTACTCCTGCGTCCATCGGCGGAAGGCGCGCGCCGTGAGACCGGGATGGCTGTCGCCGGCCTGCTGCACGATCGGGATGCCGTGCATCGCGGCGTACGCCAACGCGACGCCGGCGGCGTAGCCACCGGTGCCGACGACCAGCTTCGGCTGCTTCTCCCGCGCGAGGGCGTCCAACAGGCGCCACGCGCCGACGGCGCCGAGAATCGTGCGCCAGTTCTGCCACGGCTTCGTGCGATACAGCGGGTGGAGATCGAGCAGCAGGTGAGGGAACTCGGTCCCCGGCAGCACCGACTTCTCGATGCCGCGTAGCGCGCCGACGAACACCGGCTGCACGCCGGGGTCGAGCCGCACGAGCGTGCGTGCGATGGCCAGCCCGGGATAGAGATGCCCGCCCGTGCCGCCGCCGGCGAAGAGGACCGTCGTACTGTCCGCCGTCTCATCTGGCGTCCTGGTTGCCGTCCTATCTGCCACCGGGCGGTCCTCCAAGTGACAGGGGATCGGTAGCTCCGCCGCCGATGACGCGTTCGCGGGTGCTGCCGATGTTCACGAGGATGCCCGTGAAGAACATCGTGAGCACGATGTTGGAGCGGCCATAGGAGACGAACGGGAGGGTCAGCCCAGTCGTAGGCAAGAGCCCGACCACGACGCCGATGTGCAGGTACGCCGTGAGCACGGTGACGAACGTCAGTCCAACCGCCACCAGCTGGAGAAAGGGACTGCGCGCCCGGCGGGCGATGCGAAAGCCGAACAGGGCGTACGCGGCGAACGCCACCGTCACGGCCGTGAGCCCGATGAAGCCCCATTCCTCACCGATGTTGCTGGCGATGAAGTCGCTGTACGGGAACGGCAGGAAGCCGTACTGCTGCCGCCCCTGCCCGAATCCCTGGCCAATGGCGCCGCCGGAACCGACGGCGATGAGCGACTGGTTGAGCTGGTAGCTCACCTGCGCCGGCGCGCGGCCGGGATCGAGGAACGAAGTGAGCCGCAGCAAGGCGTACTGTGCCTTCTCGATCTGCTGCCAGAGCACCGGGATGGCCAGCGCGCCGATGAACACGAAGTGGGCGATGCGCACGCCGCCGACGAAGAGCAGCACGGCGAGCAGCAGGGTGTACAGCATCGCCACCGACAGGTCGGGCTCCAGGGCGGCCAGGATGTCGCACAATCCGACGACGACGAAGAACGGCAGCACGCCCTTGGTCAGGCGCCGGAGCTGCGGCCCCTTCTTGACGATGAGCATCGACGTCCAGACGACGACGGCGAGCTTGCCGAACTCCGACGGCTGGAACGAGCTGCCGAACAGAAACCGCTTCGAGCCGTTGATGCGCGGGGCGATGCTCTCGGGCAGGACGAGACAGAGGAAGAGCGCGGCGATGGCGAGGTACATCACCGGCCACGCCCACTCCTGCCATTTCTCCGCCGGCAGCTTGGCCGCCAGGGCGAAGGCGATGACGCCGGCGAGCACGCCGGTGGCCTGCCGCGCGATGTAGTACCAGCTGTTGCGTTCCTCCTGCATCGCGACGATCGCGCTGGCGCTGTACAGGACGGCCAGGCCGAACGCCAGCAGCACGGCGGTGACGAGAATGAGACCGCGCGCTTCGCTCCCCATGCGCCAGCGCTCCCGCATCTGCGCCACCGCGTGCGGACGCTCCCGTGCGCTCGCCGCGGTGGCCACTAGCGTTCGGCTCCCAGCTCGGCGGCGATGCGCTTGAAGGTGCGGCCGCGCTCCTCGTAGTTGTCGAACATGTCGTAGCTCGAGCAGGCGGGCGACAGGAGCACTACGTCTCCGGGCGCGGCCGCGGCGCGCGCACGCTTCAGCACCTCGTCGAACGACGCGCCGAGCCGCGCGACGGGCACCACGCCGGTCAGGTCCTGCTCGACGAGCGGCGCCGCCTCGCCATACGCCACGACGAGCTTCACCGTGCGGCGCAGCTCGTCGGCCAACGCGCCATAGGGCTCGCCCTTGTGCCGCCCGCCGAGCAGCAGCACGGTGGGGCGCTGCATCCCCTTCAGCGCCACGAGCGTCGACGCGACGTTCGTCGACTTCGAATCGTTGATCCACTCCACGTCGCCGTAGCGCCCGGCCGGTTCGATGCGATGCTCCAGCGCGCGGAACCGGCGCAGCGCGTCGGCCACTCGCGCGCGCGCGTCGTCGGTACGATGGGCCTCGTCGGCGCCCATGACGGCCAGCGACGCCGCGAGCGCGTTCGCGACGTTATGATCGCCGAGGAGCACGAGATCGTTCCGGTCGATCAGCGGCGCCCCGAGCACGACGAGCTGCACCCGCGATCGGTCGAAGTAGCCATCGGCGGCACCCGGACCGGTCGTGAAGCGCAGATGCGTCCCGCGCACACCGCGCACCATCGTCTGTACCTCCGCGTCGTCGGCGTTGCTCACCCACACGGAACGGTCGTTCGCGTTGCGGAAGAGCTGCGCCTTGTCGCCGAAGTACCCGCCGACGTCGGCGTAGCGGTCGAGATGGTTCGCCGACAGGTTCGTGATGATGCCGACCGTCGGGGCGATGGACGGCGCGTCGTGCAGCTGGAACGACGACGTCTCGAGCGCGATCCAGTCGGGCTGCTTGCCGCGCAGCGCCACCTCGGCGAGCGGAGTCCCGATGTTCCCCGCCGCCACGGCGTCGTGGCCCAGTCCCTCGAGCAGCCGGTGGGCGATCGCCGTCGTCGTCGTCTTGCCGTTGGTGCCGGTGATGGCGACGTAGCGCTGATGCGGCAGGAAGTGCAGCGCCACCTCCAGCTCGCCGACGATCGGCACGCCGGCGTCGCGCGCCGCGCGGAGCGGCGGTGCCTCGGGTGGAATGCCCGGGCTGGCGACGACGAGCGCGCTCCTCGCGATGCGCGCGAGGTCGTGCCCCCCCTGCTGCACCGCGACGCCGAGCGTCTCGAGCGCCGCGGCGGCGTGCGCGATGTCGTCGCCGGTGCCGGCGTCGCTCGCGTAGACGTCCGCTCCGGCGCGGCGCAGCAGCTCCGCAGCGGCGCGTCCGCTGCGGGCGAGCCCCAGCACGCTGATCTCGCCGCGTGTCCACGCGGCCGGCAGTGCTTCGGTGAGCGAGCGGACGGGCATGCTAGCGGAGCTTCAGGGTGCTGAGCGCGAGGAACGCGCCGATGATTCCGATGATCCAGAAGCGCACCACCACCTGCTGCTCGCTCCAGCCCTTCACCTCGAAGTGATGATGGAGCGGCGCCCGCAGGAAGACGCGGTGCTGCTGTGCGTACTCCAATCCGTACCGACGCCGATGATACTTGAACACGAAGCGCTGGATCAGCACCGACATCGTCTCGGCGATGAGCACGACCCCGACGAAGATCAGCAGGAACTCGGACTTCAGCATGATCGCTACCGCGCCGAGCGCCCCGCCGAGCGCGACCGAGCCGGTGTCGCCCATGAAGACCTGGGCCGGATAGGTGTTGTACCAGAGGAAGCCGATCAGCGCGCCGAACATCGCCGAGCAGAAGATCGTCAGCTCCCCCGCGTGCTGGAGATAGAAGATGCCGAGGTAGGCGCTCGCGTCGACGCGGCCGATGAGGTAGGCGAAGATGGCCATCACGGCGAACGCGATCGCGCACAGGCCAGCGGCGAGTCCGTCGAGGCCGTCCGTGAGGTTGACCGCATTGCTGACGCCCGTGAGGATGAACGTCACGAACAGGACGTAGAGGATCGGGAAAGTCGGCACCAGGAGCACGTACTTGTAGAAGGGAAGCGTCGTGGACGCCCCCGGAAGGCCCGGCGAGAGCGGCGCGAGCCAGAGGTACGTGCCCAGTACCAGTCCGATGAACACCTGGCCGAACAGCTTGTTGCGCTCGACGAGCCCCTCGTTCTTCAGACCGAGCCGCTTCTGCTTGAGCTTCAGCATGTCGTCGATCAGGCCGATCGCGCCCATCCACGCCGTGACGCCAATGGCGATCAGTACGTAGTGGCTGAACACGCGAGCCCAGAGCAGGGTCGAGATGAGCGCCGAAATGAGGAAGATCAGCCCGCCCATCGTCGGCGTCTTTCCCTTCACCGCATGCGAGTCGGGCGTCCCTTCGCGCACCACCTGGTAGTTCGCCGCCGCGTTCAGGCGGCGCAGGATGGTCGGTCCGATGATGAAGCTGAGCAGGATCGCCGTCACCACCGCGCCCGCCGCGCGGAAGGTGATGTAGGTGAAGACGTTCAGAAAATGGAACGACGGGATGAGCGGAAGGAACAGGTAGTAGAGCAAGAGTACCGGGCGGAAAGCGTGATCGAGCCGGGGGAGCGACGGTCAGCGGGGGGCCGACGCCCACTCCGCGATGACGGGAATGAGGCGCTCGAGTCGAACTCCGCGCGAGCCCTTGAGCAGAATAACCGCGTCCGGAGCGAGGCGCGAACGCACGGCGTTCCACGCCGACTCGGGATCGGTGCCCGATGCGACGCGCGGATCGCCGGGCGCGATCCGCGCCAGCGCGTCGGCATAGGCGCCGACGCCGACGACGATCTCGATCGGCGAGGCCAGCGCGCCACGCGCGACGTCGTCGTGCAGCTGGTCCGCCTGAGCGCCGAGCTCGAGCATGGTGCCGAGCACCGCGACGCGCTGGCGACCGACACCCGCATGCTCCAGCAGCTCGAGCGCGACGCGGGCCGAGCCGGGGTTCGAGTTGTAGGCGTCGTTGATGATCGTCGCGGCGCCGACGAGCTCGAAGTTCACGCGCATCGGCGGAGCGGGCATCACGGCGATCGACTGCGCGGCGGCCTGCACCGGGACGCCGGCCTCGCGCGCCACGGCCAGCGCCAGCATTGCATTGCGCAGGTTGTGGACGCCGCGAAGGGGCACCAGCACGCGCACCGCCTCCAGCTCGACCCAGCCACGACCATCGCTCTCCACGCCCCACGCGTCCGGACGCAGGTCACCCGAGTCCAGCCCCGCGCTGAGGACGCGCTGCGCCCGCGTGAGCGCCGCCGCGGCGATCTCCGGCTGCGACGCCGGCACGACCGCCAGCCCCACGCCGTCGCACGCCGAGACCTCCTCCCGGAGCACGCCCTCGAGATCGCCGAGCCCCTCGAGATGCTCCTCGGCGACCGACGTCACGACGACGACGTCCGGCTCGACGATCGCGCGCAGCGCCGCGACCTCGCCCGGCTGGTTCGTCCCCATCTCGATCACGGCGATGTCGGCATCGTCCGGCAGGGCGAACAGCGTGAGCGGGACGCCGACGAGGTTGTTGTAGTTGCCGACGGTCGCGTGCACGCGCATCGTCCCGCCGAGGGCCGCGCGGAGCAGCTCCTTCGTGCTCGTCTTGCCATTGGTGCCGACGACGCCGACCACCGGCTTGCCCCACGCCCGCCGTCGATAGCGCGCCAGCGCGCCGAGCGCCTTCAGGGTATCGGAGGTCTCGTACACCGGCACGTTCAATCCCGCGGCCCGCGTCGCGTCGTGCACGATCAGCGCCGTCGCCCCTTTCTTCACCGCCTCGGCCAGGAAATCGTGCGCGTCGAACGTCTCGCCCTTGAGCGCGAGAAAGGCGTCACCTGGCCCGACGTGGCGCGTGTCGGTGGAAATGCGCGTCAGCTTCGTGGCGCCGCGCGGCCCGCTGCCGAGCGCGTGGGCGATCCGGTCGAGAGTCCAGAATGGCGGCTGCGCGAGCGCGCTGGCCAGCGGGGTGGAGACGTCGGCCATCAGGTCACTCCGTCGGCAGTGATCTCGCGCACGATCGCGCGCTCGTCGAATGGAAGCTTCACGGTCCCGCGAATCTGATACGTCTCGTGCCCCTTGCCTGCGAGCAGGATCACATCGCCGGGCGCTGCGCCGGCGACGGCGTGGGCGATGGCGTCGCGACGGTCCTCGATCCGCTCGTGGCGTCCCGCGGTCATCCCCGCCTCAATGTCGTCGAGGATCCGCTCGGGATCCTCGGTGCGCGGGTTGTCGCTGGTCACGATCACCCGGTCGGCGCCCGCCTCGGCAATGCGCCCCATCTCCGGCCGCTTGCCGCGGTCACGGTCGCCCCCGCAGCCGAACACCACGATGAGCGCTCCCGTGGTGAAGGGACGCACCGCGGCGAGGGCGCGCTCCAGCGCATCGGGGGTGTGCGCGTAGTCGCGCAGCACGGTGGGCGACTCGTGCACGAGCTCCAGCCGTCCGGGCACCTGCGGCATCGTCGTGAGCCGCGCCGCCACCTCGGCGGCGAGCATGCCAAGCGACCACGCGGCCGCCCCCGCCGCGAGGGCGTTGGCGACGTTGAAGTCTCCGATGAG
>WNFK01185898.1_pt1 | contig 20532 bp, 18 predicted proteins | sample 5400281 | NCBI WGS metagenome assembly WNFK01 (sample SAMN13153350, study PRJNA577476) | soil metagenome | isolation source: 20 cm soil on Douglas fir-dominated hillslope | place: USA:California | collected 2013-09-17
TCGACGTTGGGTACCGTGGCGGTCAGCCAGCGCGAACCCGCGGCGGCGTGCGCCACGATACCGGCGAGCGGCTGGTTGACCTCGTGGGCGATCGAGGCGGACAGCTGACCTGCGGTCGCCAGGCGGTCCACATGCGCAAGCTCGAGCATGCTGGTGCGCGCCAGCGCCTCGGCATCGCGACGCGCCCGATGCTCGTAGATCAGTCCGCCGATCAGCATGGCTTGCAGCAGAACCACACCTACGACAAGGATGATCTGCCAGCGATACTGATCCCACAGGTCCAGCTCGCGAAACCGGACCTCGCTGCCCGCGGGCAACCGACTCTCGCTGACATTCCAGCGTTTGAGCTCGCGCCAGTCGAACACCGGCTTGATGGCATTGCCCGGAGCGACCGGGATCGTCGAAGCGCTTTCGCCATTGAGGATGCGTAAGGCCACCTCGCCTGCTTCGGCGCCCATCGCACCCGGCACGGCGACGAAGCCTCCTGCCCCACCGAATCCCAGCTGGGTTTCCACCTGGACCACGATCGGCCGATTCGCCACAAGAGCGATCTCGGCGAGCGCATCGCGCGGGGTGTATCTCACGCCAGCACCGTCTACGGCAATCGACATATAAAGGATTGCGGTATCCGGCGGCAGCGTTGCGACCCGACGCTTGATCTCCGCCATCGTCAAACCCATCAGGTCGATGATCTCGATCTGGCCCTTGTAGGCGGCCAACTCCCGGTCCAGATCGCTCCTGGAAGACAACATGGACAAGGGTTCGCCGATCAGCGCCAGCCGTTTGAGCTTCGGCACCATTGCCTGCGCCGCGACCACGCCGTCGCGGAATGTCAGCCGAAAGGTCCTTCCAGTAACATCCGGGGGGAGCGAGAGCTGCGCGACCGACGCTTCATTGATGTAGCCAAAGACCACCGGCACCTCGGGCCAGAATGTCTTGCGCCATTCCAGCACATGTTGCAGTCCCTCGAAGCCAAGGACCAGGATAACTCCGATCGGCTTTGTTCTGTACTTCTGCTCAAGCGTGGAGCGTACGATCGCGTCATATTCCGGCCCGACGAAACGCCTGAGGTCCAAGAACTCGGTATAAAGGGATACCGGTGCCCCGGAGCCCTGGCTCACGGCCGCTCGGATGCCGAAAGCAATGGCAGTATTGAAGGGGCCATTGGGGCCGAGCTGATCGATGACCAAGATCGAGCGCGGCAACGGCTCCGCCGCGAAGCAGACGCAGCAGGCGGCGGCCATGAGCCAGCCGACGATCGACGCAAGAAGCCGAACGAGATCCCGCGCTTTGCTCGAAACGGCTTCTTGCAAGTGTCCGCACAATCGCATCGAAACCCCAGGGCCAAGCAATGGCTGAAGCAAGCATAGTGCCATTATGCCGACATGTGTGTAAAATCGGCGTGTCGGGTTTGTTGGCGTCGTCTAATCGCACATGCGTCGCGGCCGACCGACTCGGATGAGGTGCCGCCCATGACGGACTCGACCGGTCGCCGCAACGGTCCGGCATGGCTCTCGCGCCTCCCGCCGGCCCGCTGGCTTGCGGAATACCGCGCCGCGTGGTTGCCGGGCGACGCAATTGCCGGCGTGACGCTCGCCGCCTACGCGATTCCGGTTTCTCTCGCCTATGCGACGCTGGCCGGGCTGCCGCCGCAGGTCGGCATCTACGGTTATCTGCTGGGCGGGCTCGGCTACGCCTTGTTGGGGTCCTCGCGCCAACTGGCCATCGGCCCGACCTCCGCCATCTCGCTGATGATCGCCGGAACCGTCGGCGCGATGGCGGACGGCGACGCGCAGCGCTACGCACAGATCGCGAGCCTCGCGGGCTTCACCGTCGCGGCGCTTTGTCTCTTCGCCTGGACCTTGCGGCTGAGCGCGCTCGTGAAGCTGATCAGCGACAGCATCCTGGTCGGCTTCAAGGCCGGCGCCGGACTGACCATCGCGATGACGCAGCTGCCGAGCCTGTTTGGCGTGCCCGGAGGCGGGCACAATTTCTTCGATCGCGCCTGGCTGTTGGCCGGGCAACTCGGTCAGACGCATTTCCTCGTGCTGGCCGTCGGCATTATCGCGATCGCGCTGCTCGTGCTCGGCGAGCGTCTGCTGCCGGGAAAGCCGGTAGCCCTCGCGGTCGTCGCGCTGTCGATTGTGGTCGCAACCATGCTCGGCCTTCCCGCCCTGGGCGTGCCGACGACCGGCGAGATCCCGGCCGGCCTTCCCGCTCTGGCGGGCCTGCCGCTACGGCTGCGCGACGTTGAGGGGATCATTCCGCTCGCCGCCGGATGCCTGCTGCTCGCCTATATCGAAAGCGTCTCGGCCGCGCGCACTTTCGCGGCAAAGCACGGCTACGCGCTGGACCCGCGGCAGGAGCTGCTCGGCATCGGCGCGGCGAATCTCGCGGCGGCGCTCGGGCACGGCTATCCGGTGGCGGGCGGCCTGTCGCAATCCGCGGTCAACGACAAGGCGGGCGCGCGCACGCCGCTGGCGCTCGTGTTCGCGTCGCTGACGCTGGCGCTGTGCCTGCTCTTTCTCACAGGGCTGTTGGAAAACCTGCCCAAGGCGGTGCTGGCCGCGGTGGTGCTGACCGCCATTGCGGGCCTGCTGGATTTTCCGGCGCTCTATCGCATGTGGCGAGTGAGCCGCCTGGACTTCTACGCCGCGGCGATCGCGCTTGGCGCCGTGCTGCTCTTGGGAATCTTGCAGGGAATCCTGTGCGCCGCACTGGCCTCCATCCTGATGCTGCTGGTCCGCGCCTCGCGGCCGCATGTCGCCTTCCTCGGCCGCATTCCCGGCACCAGCAGCTACTCCGACGTCGAGCGCCATCCGGAGAACGAAGTGCTGCCGGGGATGATCGCCTTTCGTCCCGAAGCGTCGCTCATCTACGTCAATGCGGACGCCGTGCTGGAAGCCGTCTTGAACCGGCTTCGGACCGCCGGGCAGTCGGAAGTCCGCCTGGTGGTGTGCGATCTGTCGGCATCGCCCTACATCGATCTCGCCGGCGCGCGCGTCCTGCATGAGCTTCACGACGACCTCGAGGCCCGCGGCATCGCGCTCCGCATCGTCGGCGCGCGCGGCCGCGTGCGCGACCTGCTGCGCGCGGACGGGCTGGGCGAGCGCGTCGGCGGCCTCGACCGGATCGTGACGCTCGCCAGCCTGCTCGCAGCCGGCGACAAGACAGCCGCAAGCGCAGCTCCGCCATGAGGACTCCGGGCTCGCCGTCGATCTAGGCCGCTTCGTCCTCCCTTATCCAAACGACCAGGAGCTCCCAGATCACCGCAAGGATGATCGGGCCGAGGAAAAGCCCGGTGATTCCGTAGGCCAGCGTACCGCCGAGAACGCCGATCAATATGACCAGCATGGGCGTCTTCAATCCCCGGCCCATGACAATGGGCTTGAGAACGTTGTCCAACAAATTCACCGGCACCATGTAGGCCGTGAACAAAAGAGCCATAGCCGGCTCCATTGCGGTCCAGCTCCAAATCACGACGGGGGCCAGAATAATCGTGGGACCAATTTGAATGATTCCGAAGATCAGAACAGCCGACGTGATCAGGCTGGCCCCAGGAACGCCCGCGATCATCAGCCCGATGCCCGCAAGCAAGGCTTGCAGGACAGAAATGCCGATGACGCCGCGCGACACCGCGCGAATGGTGGCTCCGGCCAGATTGGCGAACTCCTCGCCCCGATCGGGAATCAGCCTGCGTAAAAATTTTTTGACGGCGCCGACAATCGAAGGAGCCGGCGCAAAGAGGAATCCAGCCACGATAATGCCGACGAAGAACTTGAGAATACCGGTGCCCGCGTCCGCCGCAATGCCGAGCAAGCTGGTCCCCACGGGTTTCAGGTAAGGAACGATCTTGGCCGCGGCTTCCTCGAGATTGGTCGATGCAAGATCCCAGAATTGATAGACGTAATCGCCGATCAACGGCCAGTCTTTCACCGCCGTCGGCGGCGCGGGAAGCGCCAGGGTCGACAAGTCAATTCGTTCGGAAATCATTCGAAGGCTTTCGACGAGGCCCAGAGCGAGCCAGGTTGCCGGTCCGATCACGACCAGCAGGCTGAGAATGGTGATGAGGACGGCAGCCAGTCGCCGGCGCCCGCCAAGTCGCAGCGCCATCCACTCGAAAGGCGGATAAAGCGCCACGGTCAGCACCGCGCTCCAAATGACGATCGTGATAAAGGGACTGACGAGGATCAACGTCCAATAAAGCACGAGGCCAAGTGCCCCGACGCGGATCGCCAGTTCGACGAACGTCGTCGTAAGTTGATCACGGCCGGAGGCGTCGGGTTGAGGGTCGCGCACTGGTGTTTTCCCAGAGATACCTTACGCCCAGAAAAGCCCGGCGTAACGGTCAATCGTGAGCAAGCATCGCTCGCGGCCGCTGCCGGCCGCCGCGAAGCCCCACAAATATCTCAATGAGCGATCCGAACTAAGACGCCTTTGTCCTGACAGATGACAGGCCGACCACCTTGTCGTCCTTCGCCCGCGGCGCGTCAATGCCGAACAAGCCTGCGATTTGCCGCAGCCGGTCGGGGACCTCGCCGCCGATCTCGCCCGCGGCGCTCAGGACCTCGCGCAGCATCCCAAATGCCTTGCGGCGCGCCTCCAACTCCTTCGGCAGCAAGCCCGGAATGGCGGCGAGCGCCGCCTCCTGGTCGATCAGCAGCATGAAGAACTGCTCGCGCGCCATGGCCTTGAATTCGGTCAGCGTCATCTTGCGCGCTCCGTCGCTGGCGCCGCGCATGCGTCGGAGAGCCTCGATCCCGCGCTCGTCGACGGCGGCCCGCGCCATGCCGACATACAGCATGGCGCGCACAAGGCCTTCGCGCAGCCCTCCGGCCGTCATGCGCGACTTGAGCTCCGAGATCCGCGTATCCACCAGCGCGCGATGAAGCTGGCTCTTTCCCGCCCGGCGCATCGGACGGGTATCGGCGGGGGAACATCCGCTCGCCCCAGGCATCGCGCATGTCGCGCCAGAAATCGAGGCCGGCCACGATCTGCCGCGACGCAGCCTCCTGCAGCGCCAGGAACGGGTTGTCGGGCGCCGCCGGCCTGCGGCCTTTACGCGCGTGCTCCGCCATCTGGCTCACCGGCGCCATGAAGGGGCTGTCATCGGAGAACAGCGCGTATTGCAGGCGCAGCGGGTGCAGTTCGCGCATGACTTCGGACACCGCGGGCGGCAGCATGGCGCGCAACGCGGGCTGCACGAATGTACGGTAGAAAGCGAGGTTGCGTTCCGACACCCGCGCGGCGGTCGCGAAGCGTCGCTCGTCGGCCGCATCGTTGCCGCCGAGGGCCCGGATATCGTCGAGCGTCCTCGCCTCGCAGCGCATGACCCAATCGCCGGAGACGAGGTCGGGGTTCGCCGTCTCCGCGGACTTGGCGTCGAACACCGCCTCGTAGAGGCCGGGCGGCAACACGTCGATCAGGTCGATATTGCTCGAGAACTCGCCGTGCTCCTTGCGCGCCACACCGGATGAGACGAAGATTCCGAGATGTCCGACGGTTTCATGGACCGTGTAGACGATCGTCTGTCCGTAGGAGCGGATCTCGTCGACGTCCTCGTAAAGATCCAGGATCCAACCGAGCGCCTGCTGCGGCGGCGTGATGTTGTCGCCCTTGGAGCAGAACACCACGATCGGTGAACGTATGTTGCGGAGATCGATCGCGGCTCCATCGGAAAGCTCGATCCGGCCGGCCGCCAGATTGTTGCCGACGAAAAGCTCGTCGACGATGAACTGGATTTCCTCCGCGTTGAGATTGACATGCCCGCCCCACCAGCGCTCGAAGCCGAGATAGCGCGCGGCTTCGGTGTCGACCTTGGCGTAGAGGTTATACTGCTTGCTCCAGAGCGTATTGGAGGGATTGAGGTTCTCGAAGTTGTGCACCAGCCAGGCGCCGTCGAATTTGCCATGGCCGAGATCGCCGGTCAGCGCCGTGAGCCAGCTGCCACCCAACAGGCCGCCGCTGTAGCGCATGGGATTCTGGCCGTGCACCCCGGTCCAGTAGGACATCGGCGATCCGGCCACGATGATGGGGCCGAACAGCTCGGGCCGGATGGCGGCCAGCATCATCACGGCCCAGCCCGCTTGGCAGTTGCCGATCACACAGGGCTTGCCGTCGGCGTCGGGATGAAGCGCGATCACGCGCTCGAGGAAGAGCGCCTCGGCGCGGGCGATATCCTCGATGGTCTGCCCGGGCATGGGATCCGGCAGGAAGCCGACGAAATAGCAGGGATGCCCCGCCTTGAGCGCAACGCCGATCTCGCTGTCGGCCTTGAAGCCGCCGATACCCGGCCCGTGGCCGGCGCGCGGATCGACCACCACGAAGGGGCGGCGCGCGGAATCGATCTCGACTCCCTGCGGCGGAACGATGCGGACCAGGGCGTAATTGACGGGGCGATCGAACTGCCGGCCGTCCACCACCAGCTCCACCTCGTAATCGAGCACGTGCGGCGCGGTCTGCGCCAGATGCTCGCAGTATTGATTGCCGCGCTGGCGCATGACGTCCCAGAACAGAACGCTGCGCTGGGCAGCATCCACCATGTAGTCGACCGCGGGAGCAAATGGACCGAAATTGGAGGTAAAGCCGACGGAGGATGGTATTTGCGGGATGACCGACATCGTAACGCTCCCTTTTTCAGCCTTGCGGACTTCTATTGCGATGCAAAAAACCCGCTTTGATCTAGCGCAAATCGCGGACATTTCCGGCCAGCGATGCGACGGCGAGCGGCGGCGATCCGGCCACAATTGGCGCCCGGAGCCGACCAGGCCGGAAATTGAGCGAGATCAAAGCGCGCTGCCGCCAATCGGGCGATCCTGTCGTATGATGAAGGCACCGACGGTCGCTCTCCGGCTGTCGGCGCGGATCGATCGGCCAAACCGCACGCCGGAGAATGGAGCACCCCATGACGACGACAATCGACGACCTGTTGCCGACGGCCAAAGACCTGATGACGCAACTGGCGCTGGCCGAATCCGAAAAAGCCGCCGAATCCGCCCGCCGGCAAGCGGCCGAAGAGGCCGAGAAGAAAGCGCTGGTGGACCAGTTTCTCAAGCCCTCGGGCGTCTCCGACGAGGAGCGGATGAAGCGGGCGGCGGCCATCATCCAGCGCGCGGTCAGCAACGGGCTGACCGAGACTCAGGTCATCCGGTTTCCTAACTCGCTCTGCAGCGACCGCGGCCGCGCCATCAATCAAACGGAGCCCGGTTGGGAAACCACCCTGACCGGTCTTCCCAAGGAGCTCTACGAATTTTGGGCGAAATATCTCCGTCCGCGCGGGTACCGGCTGCAGGTCCAGGTCGTCGACTTCTCGGGCGGTGTGCCGGGTGATATCGGCATGTCGCTCAAGTGGGGCTGATCGCGGGCTGAAAATCCCGCGGCCCGGGGATGAGCCACCCACATGACCCCGCGTGTCACGGCGCCGGGTCGGCCCTCATCCCACTGGCTTGGCCGTGAGCGTGCGTTCCGAGCAGCGGCTTCTCGACGATCGGGATGCCCGCCCTGGCGGCGCGTTCGCGCAGAATGATCGTCGGTTGGCTGGTGATCAGGATCACGGGCCCATCGATGCGCTGGCGCCGCATCGCAGCCACCAGCTCGAACCCGCTCATGCCCGGCAATCTCTGGTCGATGATGAAGCAGGCGAAATCGGCCAAGTTGGCTTCGCCGAGCAGGTCGTCGCCATTGGCATAGGTCCGCACCGAGAAGCCCTCTATTTCCAGCGAGAATTTGAGCGAGCCGCGTATCGCCATATCGTCATCGACCACGGCGACGACCGGGCTGCTGTCACTGATGCCGCGAGCTTTGTGCATGGGAATATGATCGTGCCGTGCTCTTGGTCGTCGCGCATGTCACCGCCGGGAATGCGCTTGCGCATTGATTCAGGTCAAATCGTTCGATGGCGAGCGATATTTCCGGTAGCGGACGCGAAAGGCGCTCTATCCTGGCGAATTCGGCGGCTCGGCTCTCGGTGCCTCGTCGAGCATGCCGGCGATCAGGGCCATCCGCACCAGGTCCGAGAGGCTTGCGGCCTGCATCTTGGACATCACGGTCTTGTTGGGATGGCCCGCCACGAGGCCCTCCAGCACTTGCCGCTCACGGGCCGTGAGAGTCGCGAGCCTGTCCATGACGCCGACGCGGTCGGCGTCCCGCTTGGCGCTCGCCCCCTGATCGCGCAGCGCGACATTGACCGCGGCGAGCAGCGCCTCGTCGTCGAACGGCTTCTCAAGGAAGTCCGCCGCCCCCGATTTCATCGCCTCGACGGCGAGCGGGACGTCGCCATGTCCGGTGATGACGATCACCGGAACCGCTGAATGAAGCTCTTTGAGGCGACGCAACAGGTCGAAGCCGCTCAGCCCCGGCATCCGCACGTCGGTGACGATGCAGCCCGCTTTGACTTGCGGCAGATGGTTCAGGAAAGAAGTGGCGCTCTCGTATGTCCGCGCCGCGAGGCCGGCCGTATTGAAGAGGAAGCGCAGCGAATCCCGCACGGCCTCATCGTCGTCGATGACGTATACGACAGCATCAGCCTGCATCGTTCATATCCTCCTTGCCGACCATGCACAGCGTGAAGCGGAACACGGTGCCGCCATCCGGATTGCCTTCCGCCCGGATTTTTCCGCCATGCGCCTCGACGATGGTGCGCGAGATCGAAAGCCCCACGCCCATGCCGTGGCGCTTGGCCGTGACGAATGGCTGGAACAGCTGGAGTGCGACGTCCTCCGCGATCCCCGAACCGGTGTCGGACACGCCGATTTCGATCATCTCCCGGCCTCCGGGTGCCGTCGATATGGTGAGCTCGCGCCGGTCCGAGAGCTCCATCGCCTCGAGTGCGTTGCGGATCAGGTTCAATATGACTTGCTGGATCTGAACCTTGTCGGCCAGGACCAGGTCGCAGGACGGATCGAGCCTGAACGTGACCCGCACGCCCTGCTGTTTGGCGCCGACGAGGGCGAGTGCGCTCCCCTCCTCGATCAGCTTCTTGATGCTTTCCACCCGCCGCTCGGTTTCGCCTCGCGCGACGAAGTCGCGCAGCCGGCGAATGATCTCGCCGGCGCGCAGGGACTGCTCGGCCGCCTTGTCCATGGCGTCCCGCACCATGACGGTCTCATCGTCGGAGCGGCCCTCGAGCAGCCGTCGCGACCCGCGCATGTAGTTGGCGATGGCCGAGAGCGGCTGGTTGAGTTCGTGCGCGAGGGCGGACGCCATCTCGCCCATCGCGGTCAGGCGGGAGACATGCACGAGCTCGGATTGCAGCTCGTGCAGCCGCGCCTCGGTCTGCTGCCGTTCGGTCAGGTCGCGGATGAAGCCCGTGAAATAGCGGGCATCGTTGGACCGCATCTCGCCGACGGCAAGCTCCATCGGGAAGGTCGATCCGTCCTTGCGTTCTCCAACCACGACCCGCCCGACGCCTATGATCCGCTTCTCGCCGGTCTGCAGGTAGCGCGAGATAAATCCGTCGTGGCTATCGCGGTAGGGCGACGGCATCATCGTCTTGATGTTCTTCCCGATCACTTCCTTCGACCGGTAGCCGAACAGGCGTTCTGCAGCGGAGCTGAAGGAGTGGATCGCCCCGCTCTCGTCGATGACGATCATGGCTTCGGGAATGCTGGCGAGAATGGATTCCAGGTGCGCTTCGCGGGCGGCCGCCTGGTTGCGGGTGGCATGCAGCCGTTCTCCGAACCACGCGATCCCCAGGCCAAGCAGGGAAAATGTGATCGCGCGTGACAGCTCGCTCGCAAACAGGGACGAATTCGCATTCGACAGATTTGAATATCCGTCCGCGAGGAACAGGTGCAGAACGAGACTCGCGACGGTGGCGAAGAGGGCCGGTTTCCATCCTCCGAGCACGCCGGCGACCAATACGGGCGGAACCAGGAAAAGATAGAGCGCCTGGTTGCCGAGCGTCGGCGCGACCAATGCCCGCAGGACGAAAGCCAGCACGACAAGCGACAACGAGATGAGATAGACGGCCGATTGCTGCCGCAGCGCCTTTCGCAGCATGCCGGGCGGGCGGGTTCCGGGAAATTGCAGGACCAGGTTAGCCATGTCGCTCCGTTTCGGCACGATTAGCGGCGCATGTCACCCGCTGCGCGCCAGTGCTCGCAACTAGGGGATTATACGTAAGCGCTGTCCCTTAGGTGCATTATCTTAATGTCCGGCGCTCGGCTCAATCGCTATCGGTGAAGCGAGCCTTCAATAGTGGAGTCGAGTCATGCTGACGCAGACGATCCAGACAGGTTCTTCCAGACAGGCCGCAGGCCGCCAATCCTACCGCATTCCGGTGCCGGCTTCCCACGCGCTCACAGGCCCGATCGAGATGATGGGCGCGCCGATGAGCTTCGCGCGCAACGCCGAAATCTACGGCGAGGGCGAGCCGGCCGACTATCTCTACAAGGTCGTCCGCGGCGCGGTCCGCACGTCCAAAATCCTGGCCGACGGGCGCCGCCAGATCGGCGCGTTCTATGTCCCGGGCGACGTCTTCGGGATCGAGGCGGCAGACCACCATACTTTCTCGGGCGAGGCGATCGTCGAATCGAAAGTGCTGGTGATCAAACGCAGCGCGCTGGTTGGCCGCGCGGCCCGCGACAACGATGTGGCGCGCCAGCTCTGGGCCTTGACGGGCCGCGAGCTCGCGCGGGTTCAGGATCACGTCCTGCTGCTGATCAAGACCGCGCAGGAGCGCGTCGCCGGCTTCCTGCTGGAGATGGCCGATCGCCTGCCGAACGGCGATGCGGTCGAGCTTTCGATGTCGCGCCGGGACATCGCGGACTATCTCGGTCTCACGATCGAAACCGTCTCGCGCACGCTCACCGGCCTGGAAAGCGCGGCCACGATCGCGCTGCCAAGCTCGCGACTGGTGGTGCTGCGCAACCGCGCGGCATTGCGGCAAATGAACGCGTGACCCGCCAACAGCCATCAGGTCTTCGAGGCGCGATGCATGCCGTCCGGCGCGAGCCCATGCAATTGATCGAGATCAATACAGCTTCCCGGTTTGGCTCGTAAACATCGTCACAAGGGGAGTCACTCACAGGAGCATGACATGGACACTCAAGCCCGTCGACTTTCACGATGGTCATTGGCCGCCATGGCGGGCGCCCTCTGCCTGTTCGCAAACGACAACATCTCGTTCACCCAACCAACAAGTCTGATTACGCAAGCAGACGCGCGCGTCGGCCGTCCAATGACGCCGAGGAGCGTTGCTGGCGTGGCACGGCGCACGACGCGTCGAGCCGTGGTCGGGGGTGCCGTCGTGGGCGGCGCCGCCGCCACGGGTTACTATCGCGGCTATGGCAGCTGCTATCGTGATCGCTACGGCGCCCTCATCTGCCCGTAACCGCGCCAGGACGGAGCTTTCCAAGCACGGCCGAGCTCATCTCGGCCGTGCCCAAACGGCGTTAGCCGCCCAACCTGCAACGCGGCTCCCCCCTCACCCCCGCTGGTTCGGCCGCCAGCGTTCGAACCGCCGTTCGATCGCGCGCAAGAGCTCGGTCAGCGCGATGCCGAAGCTGGCGATCAGCAGAATGCCGACCATGACCTTGTCGGTCTGGAAGCGCGCGCCCGCGACCGCGATCAGGTAGCCCAGCCCCTGGGTGGCGCCGTACATTTCGCCGACCACGATCCCGACCAGCGCGTGGCCGAGCCCGAGCCGCAGGCCGGTGAGCAGCAGGGGGACGGACGACGGCAGCGCCACGGTCAAAAACATTTGCCGGTCGGTCGATCCGAACGAGCGCGCCACCTTGATGAAATCCGCGTCGATGGTCCGCACGCCCGTGATGGTGTTCACCAGGATCGGGAAGATCGCGCCCAGGAACACGATGGCGACTTTCGAGCCGAGCCCGATGCCGAACCAGATCACCACCAGCGGCAGCAAGGCGATGCGCGGCGTCGCATAAAGGGCGGATACGAAGGGCTCGAGCACCGCATTGAGCCGGCTGTACCACCCCATCAGGATTCCGAGCGGCACCCCGACGACGACCGCCAGCGCGAAACCGATGAAGAACTCCGTCCCGCTCGCCTGCAGATGCTCATAGATGCTGCCGTCGGCGAACATGGCGAAGCCGGTCATGACGATCCGGCTCGGCGAGCTGGTGAACAGCGGGTTGACGGCGCCGGCGCGCACCGCGACCTCCCAGAAACAGAGGAAGGCCAGCATCGACAGGCTGCCGAGAATCCAGTTCTCGTTGCGCCGCCACCAGGTGCGCCGCGACGGGCGGCGCGTGGCGCGCGTCTCCTTGTCGGTTGGCGGCGAGGTTGCGTCCAAGGTCCCTCCCCTCACGCGGCCGCGATCATGCCGGTGCGCGCCGCTTCCTCCTCGATCAGCCGCCAGATGCGGCTTTCCAGGGCGACGAAACCGGGATCATGCTTCATGGCGAGCGTGCGCACGGCCGGCAGGTCGACCGCAACGATATCCTTGATGCGGGCGGGGCGCGCCGAAAACACCACGATGCGGTTAGACAGGAAGATCGCCTCGCTGATCTGGTGCGTGATGAAGAGCGCGGTCGCCTTGGCGCGCGCCAGGATCTTCATGAGCTCGAACTGCATGAACTCGCGCGTCTGCGCGTCGAGCGCCGCGAAGGGCTCGTCAAGCAGCAGGAGCTCGGGGCTCACCGCCAGCGCCCGCGCGATGTTGACCCGCTGCCGCATGCCGCCGGAAAGCTCGTGCGGATAATGCTCCTCGAAGCCCTTGAGCCCGACCAGATCGACGAGCGCCCGCGCCCGTTCCTGCATGTCGGGCCTGGCGAGGCGGCCCTGCAGCTCGAGCCCGTAGGTGATGTTCCGCACCACGGTGCGCCAGGGGAAAAGAGAATCGTGCTGGAACACGAAGGCGCGGTCGGGACCGGGGCGATCGACGAGGCGGCCATCGACGCGGATCTCGCCGCCCGTGACAGCGATGAGCCCGTCGACCGCGTTGAGGAAGGTGGTCTTGCCGCAGCCGCTCGGGCCGACGATCGACACCAGCTCGCCTTCCTGGAGCTGAAGGTCGATGTCGTCGAGCACCGCCAGCGCCTGCCGGGTCCGCTCGTTGTAATGCTCGAGCGAGACGTGCCGCACGTCCAGTTTGGGTGGGCGCGCCATGCTCAGCTCAATGCTGCGCCGCCAAGCGGGCGAAGAAACCCTCGCGCACAAGCGCGTCGAGCGGGCCGGTGTCGACCAGGTCCTGCGGCTTCGCGGCCGCGACCTTGGGGTCGCTTTTGGCGAGCTCCTTGAGCACCAGCGCGATGCCCTTCACGGAAGGCCGCAGGTCGTCCGGATAGACATGGACATAGGAGTCGTAGGCGGCTTTCGCGATGCCTACGTCCTTCACGTCGAGGAATTTCTGCGTGAGCTGGACGGCGAGCTCGGGATTGCGCTTGTACTCGTGAACCGCCGTCGCCATCGCCATGAAGAAGCGCTTCACGGTGTCGGGATTCTTCTTCAGGAAGGTGCGCGACGTCACATAGGACGTGTTCGGGTAGTCGGCCGCGATGTCGGTCACGTCGACCAGCACGCGAAAGCCCTTCTGCACCAGGTCGGCCGTGTCGGGATATTGCTCGACCGTGCCGGCCACCTGCCCGCTGATGATCGAGGCGATGCGCGTCGCCGGCCCGCCGAGCTGGCGCACCATCACGTCGTTGCGGTTGAGCCCGAGATGCGCGAGCGCGAAGTCGGCCGCCGTGTCGGTCGAGGAGCCGAAGCGGCTGATCGCAATGCTCTGGCCCTTGAGGTCGGCGGCGCCCGCGATCGACGGTTTCACCACCAGCTGGAACGGCAGCTTGTTGGAAATGCCGCCGATGAACACGATGTCGGCCCCCTGCACGGCGGCGCCCGCCGCCGGCGTGTAGCCGTTCTGCGCGATGTCGACCGAGCCGCCGACCACCGCCTGGGTGAGCAGGGAGCCGCCCTCGACAAAGGCCGGCTTCACGTCGAGCCCGAATTTCCTGAAGATGCCCTGCTGGTCGGCATAATAGAGCGGCGCCGACGTCATCGAAAAGCCGTCGAAGGCGACGCGCAGCTTGGTGAGCGATTGCGCCTGGGCGGCCCCCGCAAGCGCCGCTCCCGCGAGCACCATCACCGGCACGAGCCGCCACGGGACTCTCATCTGGTCTCGCTCCCCAACGCGCGTATTTTTGGTTCGAAGGCGCCGATCAGGACAGCAGCGCCTTCATCTTCTCTTGATTGATCTGCTTCACCAGCTGATCGACGAGGCCGGCGAGCGGCACCGGCATTTTCGCATCCTGCGCCAGCCCCAGCGCCACGTCCATGTCCTTCTCGGACCATTTGCCCGTGCTCTTGCCCCAGCGCGCGAGGGACCAATTGGCGCCGCTGCCGTGACTTAAGGCCGCGACCAGGCGCGGGACGTCGCCGCCGAGCTTCTTGGCGAGGTTCAGCGCCTCGAAATTCGCCGTCATGCAGGCCCATAGCAGCATGTTGTTGATGGTCTTGGCGATCTGGCCGTTGCCGCAGGCGCCGAGATGGAGCACCTCGCGGCCGAAAGCCGACAGCACCGGCCTCGCGCGCTCGAAGGCGGCCTCCCACCACCGGCGTGTCGAGAAGCCCGATGTCCTTGCGGGCCGCCGCCGCCGCCAGCTCGCGGCAGAGGTCCGGCGACACCGAGCTGGCGATGCAGATGACGGCGCCGGGCGCGAGCCGGTCGAGCAGGCCCGACCCCAGCACGACCTCGCCCACCTGATCGTCGGTCTGCACCATCACGATCACCACGTCGGCGCGGCTGCCGAGCTCGGCGACCGAGCCGCACAGCCCGACACCGTGGCTCTTGGCGAGCGCATTCGCCTCCGCCTTGATGTCGTAGCCCGCGACCTGGAAGCCCTTGGCCACCAGATGCCGCGCCATCTGCAGCCCCATGGCGCCGAGCCCGATCACGCCCGCGCGTTTCACCGGATTTGTCGTCTCAGCCATGGGTGTCCTCGCCCTTCCGGTCCCGATAGATCCGCGCGCGCCGTTCCACCGTCGCCGCGTGATCAATGCTCCATGACCCCGCCACCAGCGCGACCACGACGCCATAATGCTTTTCCGCCGCCTCCGGCGACACGTCGCCCTCGCGCACGTCGGCCAGCACGCGCTGCGGATCGCGCCGCAGCGGATCGCCATAGCCGCCGCCGCCCGGCGTGTCGAGCCGGAAGGTGTCGCCGGCCTGCAGGGGATAATCCGCGTAGCGGGTCGGCAGGCGTTTGGCATTGTCGGTGTCGGGGTTGATCCAGATGTCGCCGGTGCGCCCGTCTGTGCCGCCCGCAATACCGTTGGGCGCGATCACGTGCTTGGCCGAGCGGATGGAGAAGCGCGCCTCCGCAAGATTGAGATACTGCCGCCGGATGCCGAGCCCGCCGCGGAACTCGCCCGCGCCGCCGGAATCGCGGATCAGCTCGAAGCGCAGCAGGCGGGTCGGGAATTCGCTCTCGATGATCTCGACCGGTGCGATCTTGGCGTTGGTCTGGTTGACGGTGGTGCCGGAGGCGCCGTCGCGGCTCGCGCGCGCGCCGGCGCCGCCGCCCACGATCTCGTATTGCACATAGCCCTTGCCCGTATAGGTGCTGCGCCCGCCGATGATGATCGAGCGGCTGCCGCTGCCGTCGGCCCGCACGCGGCCGGGGATGACATGGCTCAGCGCCTCGAAGATCGCATCGACCACCGCATGGATGGTCGGGTTGTAGGTGTTGACCGGCGCCGGATAGCGCGGGTTGACGACGCTGCCCTCCGGGGTCGCGAGCGTGAAGGCGCGCAGCAACCCGCTGCTCACATATATCCGCGGATCGATCATGGAGATCAGGCAATAGGCGATGGCGGCCTGCACCAGCGGGGGGCGGATATTGGCCGGGCCGCGCGTCTGACCGGCCGACTTGGCGAAATCGAAATGGATCGCGTCGGCACGCTTCTCCACCGCGACATGCACGCGCACCGGCTTGTCGAGCTCGATGCCGTCGTCGTCGATGAAGCGTTCGGCCTCGAAACGTCCGTCCGGCCATTCGGCGATCGCCGCCCGCATGCGCTGCTCGGAGGCCGCGAGCAGCCGGTCGAAGCAGGCGAGGATCTTGTCCTCGCCGTATTTGCCGATCAGGTCGATGAGCCGCCGCTCGCCCAGCCGATCGGCGCCGAGCTGGCCGCGGATATCGCCGAGCACCAGCTCGGGCGTGCGGCTGTTGGCCGCGATGATGCGCTCGAGATCCCGGTTGGGCGCGTGGGCGCTCTGATAGCGCACGGCCGGCAGCTGGAGGCCCTCGTTGAAGACCTCGCGCGCCTGGCCCGAGCAGCTTCCCGGCACCGGGCCGCCGATGTCGCTCTTGTGCGCGATGCTGCCGCAGAAGCCGATCAGCCGCCCACTATATATCACCGGCGTCATCACCGCGAAGTCCGGTGCGTGGGGACTGCCGCCCGCATAAGGATCGTTGATCAGGAAGGCGTCGCCCTCCGCGAAGGTGCCGCCGAACTCCTTGAGCACCGCGCCGCAGCAGGCCGGAAAGGCCCCGATATGGAGCGGCAGCACCACATGCTGCGCCACCACGTCGCCATCCGCGTTCATCAGCGCGCAGGACGCGTCCTGCGACTCGCGCACGATGGTCGAGAAGCCGGTACGAAACAGCGAGTTCTGCATCTCCTGCACGATGCCGGAGAGGCTCGCCTTGACGACCTCGAGATCGACCGCGTCAATGTGCATGGGCCTGATCCTGCTCCGCGCCACAACTTCGGCGCCTGCGCCCCTCCCCCGCTTGCGGGGGAGGCCGGGAGGGGGAAGCCACGGGCACCTGCGCAAGTGGCGCCCCCTCCCCGCCCTCCCCCGCACGCGGGGGAGGGAGCGCGGGCGCATGCATGCACGGCGGCTCCGAAAGAATGCAACGCATCATCATCCCTCCTGCGTCACGATCAAATTCTTCCAGTCGTCGACGCGCGCGACCTGGCCGGGGCAGATCACCGTCGTGCAATCGAGCTGGTCGAGCACCGCGGGGCCGGCGAAGCGCAAGCCGACGTCGAGCTTGTCGCGCCAATAGACCGGGCAATCGATGGTCTGGCCATCGAAGCGCGCGCGCCGCGTCGCCCGCTGGGCGTCGGCGAGACTGGTGCCGGCGCGACCGAAACGCGGCATCTCGACCGGCGGCACCTTGCCGATGCCGCGCACCCGGTAGGACACGATCTCCACCGGCTCCTCCGGCGCGCTGTGTCCGAACATGACGCGGTGCCGGGCGTCGAAAGCCGTACGCAGCCGGGCCAGGCTATCGGCGTCGTCGCCCGCAAGGTCGCAGGGAATCGTGATCTCGTAGCCCTGGCCGCCATAGCGCATGTCGACCGCGCGCTCGATGGCGATCCCTGCGTCGCCGAATCCGTCCGCGCGCAGATCGGCGAGCGCCTGCGCCACCAGCGGAGCAAACATATCCTCGACGTCGCGCGCCGCGAGCGTGTCGATCAGGTTCATCTTCGAGCGGATATAATCGTGCTTGACGTCCGACATCATGAGCCCGATCGCCGAGAAGACGCCCGGATAGAGCGGCACGATCACGCCCGCCATGCCGAGATCGCGCGCGATGCGGGTCGCATGCACCGGCCCGGCGCCCCCGAAGGCCAGCAGCATGAAATCGCGCAGGTCGTGGCCGCGCATGGTCGAGATCGCCTTGATGGCCTCCGCCATCTTGACGTCGATGATGCGGATGATGCCCTCCGCGCTCGCCATGGCGTCCATCGACAAAGGCCGCGCGATCCTGGTCTCGATCGCGGCGCGGGCGGCCGTCTCGTCGAGCCGCATCCGCCCGCCGAGGAAGTTGTCCGGACTGAGCAGCCCGAGCAGCAGGTTGCAGTCGGTGATGGTAGGCTGTTCTCCGCCGCGGCCGTAGCAGACCGGACCCGGCACCGCGCCGGCGCTATGCGGCCCCACCTCGAGGGTGCCGAACCTGTCGACCCGCGCGATGGTGCCGCCGCCGGCGCTCACCGTGTTGATGTCCATCATCGGCACCGCGACGTCGCGCCCCTCGATCTTGCCGCGGCTCGACACGAAGGGCTCGCCGTCGCGGATGAGGGCGACGTCGCAGGACGTGCCGCCCATGTCGAAGGTGATGATGTTCTGGAATCCGATCATGCGGCACGCCGTGGCGCCCGCCGTGACCCCGCCGGCCGGCCCCGACAGCACGGTCGTCACCGCCCGGCGCGCGGCCGCCGCGAAGGTCGACATGCCGCCATTGGATTGCATTATATATTTCTGCCGCGTCGTGATGCGTGCCGCGGCGAGGCGGGCCTCGAGCTGCGCGATGTAGCGCGCCAGGATCGGCTGCAGGTAGGCGTTGATCACCGTGGTGCTCAGCCGGAAATATTCGCGGATCTGCGGCAGCACCTCGCAGGAGAGCGACACGCTGCAACCGGGCATCTCCTGCGCGATGATGTCGCGCACCCGCAGCTCGTGCGCGGGGTGCAGGAAGGAGAACAGCAGGCAGACCGCGATCGAGGCGACGCCCTCGCGTTTGAGCGCCCGGACGGTCTCGCGTAATGCCGTCTCGTCGAGCGCGCACAGCACGTGGCCGCGAAAATCGACCCGCTCCCTGACCTCGCCGGTCAGGCTTTGCGGCACCAGCACGGCCGGCTTGTCGAACATGACGTCGAAGATCGCCGGCCCATAGGGCCGCGACTGCTCGCCGACCGGATAGATGGCGCCGAAACCTTGCGTCACCAGCAGGCCGGTGCGGGCGCCTTTACGTTCAAGGAGCGCATTGGTGCCGACCGTGGTGCCGTGACAGAAAAAACCGACGCCCTGCGGCGCGACGCCCCGCGCCAGCAGCCCCTCCACCCCTTCGATGATCGCACGCGAGGGATCGTCCGGCGTCGAGGCAACTTTCGCGATCGAGACTTCGCCGCTTTCCTCGTTGAGATAGACGAAGTCGGAAAATGTCCCTCCCGTATCGACCGTGACCCGATAACGCGCCATCCCTGCCCTACGTCCTGGTTTTTTCCTTCCCACCTTGCTTCGTCCTCATCCTGAGGAGCCGCGCACCGATCTCGGGTTTACCCGAGATCGGCATTATTAATGCGCAGGTCGGCTAAAGCCGGCCTGCGTGCGGCGTCTCGACGAATGGCGGCGGGCACCGTGGCCGCCCCATGGTTCGAGACGCGTGGCCTTCGGCCCCGCTCCTCACCATGAGGCGGCGAGAGACCTATAGTGCGTCTCGAGCCGCCTTGCCATCCGCAATGCGCCGACCTAAGCCTGTCGACCAATAACCGGGACCCACCCCATGAAGCTCGAGGACCAAGTCGCCATCGTCACCGGCGCCGGCCGCAATATCGGCGAGGAGATATCGAAGGTCCTGGCCCGGAACGGCGCCAAGGTCGCGGTGGTCGACATGGACCCGAGGCGCGGCCACAAGGTGGCGGGCGAGATCGTCAAAGCGGGCGGCGAGGCCGCGGGTTTCGTCGCCGACGTCTCGTCGGAGCCCGATGTCGCCACGCTCGTGACGGACATCGTCGCCAAATGGGGCCGCGTCGACATCCTGGTCAACAATGCGGCGATCTCCGACAACCAGAACATCCTGGAGATCACCAAGGATCAGTGGGACAAGGTCTTGGCCGTCACGCTGACCGGGCCTTTCCTGATGAGCCAGCATGCGGCGCGCGCCATGGTGGCCGGCAAGCGCGGCGGCAAGATCGTCAATGTCGGCTCGACCTCGGGCTTCTTCGGCCGCTCGCGCGCAGTCGCGTATGCGGCCGCAAAAGGAGGAGTCGCCAATCTCACGCGCGCCATGGCGGTGCAGCTCGCCCCGCACAACATCCGCGTCAACGGCGTGGTGCCCAACAAGATCGGCTCGCCGGTCGGCAAGGACGAGTTCGATCCGACCCGCCCGGTGGTCAACCTGCGCGGCCGCAACGGCGTGCCGCTCGACATGGCGCGAGCGGTGCTGTTCCTGGTCTCGGAGGATTCCGACTTCATCGTCGGCGACATGCTGTTCGTCGACGGCGGCGTGTCGGCGATCCTGGTCGGCGACCCCGCCGCCACCCGCGAGACGCGTCCGGCGGGATGACCATGTGATCAGGTGCCACGGCCGAGTGAACCGATGAGCCCCAGCCCGCGCTACCGGCTCGGCGTCGATGTCGGCGGCACCCATACCGACCTGGTGCTGCTCGACGCGGCGAGCGGCGCGCTCATGGTCGAGAAGGTGGCGAGCACGCCGAAGAATCCGGCGCTCGGCGTGCTCGACGGCGTCGCAAGATTCATCGCGCGCGGCGTGGCGCCCGAGGCCATCGAATTCTTCGCCCACGGCACCACCATCACCACCAATGCGCTGCTCGAGATGCGCGGCGCCAAGGTCGGGCTGCTCATCACCCAGGGCTTTCGCGCCGTGCAGGAGATCCAGGGCCAGGCGCGCGACGGCAACCTGTTCGACTATTTCTACGCCAAGCCCGCCCCGATCGCGCCGCAGAGCCTGACCCGGGAAATCCCCGAGCGCTCCGACTATCAGGGCAACGTGCTCATCCCGCTCGATCACGCGGCGGTGCGCGCCGCGGCGCGCGAGCTGAAACAAGCGGGCGTGCAGTCGATCGCGGTCTGCTACCTGTTCGGGTTTGCCA
>WNFK01172057.1_pt1 | contig 20491 bp, 20 predicted proteins | sample 5400281 | NCBI WGS metagenome assembly WNFK01 (sample SAMN13153350, study PRJNA577476) | soil metagenome | isolation source: 20 cm soil on Douglas fir-dominated hillslope | place: USA:California | collected 2013-09-17
CTCTACCTGATCTGCACCTTGCTCTCGACGATCTTCCTGCTCGGCGATTTCAACGCCGTCAACTTCGTCTCCGGCGGCGGCCCCGCCAACCAGGGACACGTGCTGGCCACCCTGGGCATCCGCAATGCGTTCGATATCGCTCAGCCACGGCTGGGCGTGGCAGCGGTGATGTCGGCGCTGCCGCTGGTCATCCCGCTGGTGATCGTCCTGATGCGCAAGCTCCGCACCTCGGAGGTTCAGATATGAGCACGATCGCAGCAGACGCGAGGCTGGCAACTCGAGCGTCATCCCGGGCGCACAGCTCGGAACGGCTCCGCCGGTACCTGCGCAACTTCGGGACAGTGGCTCTCTCCACGGTGATCATGGTGTGGACACTCGTGCCGCTCTACAACATGGTGCTGATCTCGCTCGAGCCCGAGGGCGACGTCTTCACCGACCATATCTGGCCGAGGGTTCCGTCGGTCGAGAGCTTCTGGGGCGTTCTGACCCAGAGCCACTGGTATCTGGAGCACTTCTGGCGCCAGTTCGGCAACAGCTTCTTCATCGGTATCATGGTGACGTTCTTCGCGCTGCTGTTCGGAACGCTGACCAGCTTTGCCATCGGCCGGATGCGGATCCGCCACGGCTGGCTGGTGACCAACGCCGCGCTGCTGACCTACGTGATCCCGGCGTCGTTCCTCGCGATCCCGTTCTACCGGATCATGCAGAACTACGGGCTCGCCAATAACCCGTGGTCGGTGATCGCCGCCCTGGTCGCGTTCGCGACGCCGTACGCGATCTTCGTCTTCCAGGAGTACGGCCGGAGCATCCCGATCGAGGTCGATGAGTCGGCGCGCATCGACGGCGCCTCGCCGCCGCAGATCTATCTGCGAATCTATCTGCCTCTGATGGCTCCGGCGCTGGTCGCCGTGGGCACCTACGCGCTGCTACTGGCCTGGAACGAGTACCTGTATCAGTTCCTGCTCTTGTCCTCGAAGGCGAACATGACGGTGCCGGTGGCGCTCGCGCAGTTCCTCAGCAGCGACCAGTCGCCGTGGAACTACATGATGGCGACCGCGATCATCTACGCGGCTCCGCCGGTTGCGATCTATTACGCGTTCCGCCGTCGCATGACCGCCGGCTTGACGATGGGCGGGGTCAAGGGCTGACCCCGCCGCCCAGCACGCAGCAGGTTCTTGCAGCCGGGTCCAGCACGCTCAACCGGCCGCGGCGCCGGTCGTGGCACCCTCATCTGCCCGGCGTCGAGCTCACCTGGGCGATCGCCTTCATCGTCCCCTACGCGGCGGTCCTGATCGCCTTCGCCATCTATCCGCTCGCCTACGGGCTCTGGATGGCGAGCAGCCCGTCGCTTTACCTCACGCTGTTTGCGAGCGACGAGTACCGGGACGCGGTCGTCAGCACGATGCTCTATGTCGGCATCGGCGTGAACACCAGCTTGTTCTTCGCGCTGCTGCTGTCCGGCTTCTTCATGCGCCGTAGCCGGTGGGTCAAGGCGATGCTGGTCGTCTCGATGCTGCCCTGGGCGCTGCCGGCGCAAACCGGCTTCATCTCCTTTCACTGGATGCTGGTGTATTGGGGATTCCTGAACAGCGTGCTCGAGAAGCTGTTCGGCATATACGGTCCGGACTGGTTGACCCACTACTGGCTCGCGCTCGGAGCCAACGTCGTCGCCTCGACCTGGAAGACGATGCCGTTCTGGACCCTGATTCTGCTCGCGGGGCGGATGGCGATCCCTCAGGATCTCTACGAAGCTGCCGAGATCGACGGGGCCACCGGCTTCCGGCGCTTCGTCCATCTCGTGGTGCCGCTGCTGGCGAACCTCTATCTCGTCTGCACGTTGCTGTCGGCGATCTGGATGATCGGCGATTTCAACACCGTGGATCTCGTGTCCGGCGGCGCACCCCTGGGTTCGACGGACGTGCTGGCGACCTTGGGCGTCGAATACCTGTTTGACCATGGCAAACCCGAGCTCGGCGTCGCCACCGTCATGGCGGCGCTGCCCGCGATTGTCGCGCTCGGAATCCTTCTGATACGCCGGCTGCAGACGCGTGAGGTGCAGCTATGAGTGTCGCGCCGGCCTGGGGCCGGACGTCGAGTCTGCGGCGCCGCCGACAGCGCCGACGCGTCAGCGACGCGGGCGCCGTGGTGCTCGCCGTCGTGCTGCTGATCTGGTGGCTGCTGCCGGTCTACAACATGATGTTGATCGCCCTCGACCCCGAGGGCGATACGGAGTTCACCGGCGACATCTGGCCGACGGCCCCGACGCTCGAGGCCTTCCGCGGGGTCGTGTTCCAGCGGTACTGGTATCTTCAAGACTTCTGGCACCAGTTCGGCAATAGCTTCTTCATCGGCATCATGACGATGGCGCTGACCGTGCTGATCAGCTCGCTGGCGGGCTTCGCGCTGGGCCGGATGCGATTGGGCAAGGGCGGGGTGCTCTCCACCACCGCGCTCCTCTTCTATACGGTTCCGGCGTACTTCCTCGTCATCCCGTTCTATCGGCTGATGCACGAATACGGGTTGATGGACAGCCTGTGGGCGGTGATCGCAGTGGATGTGACATTCGCCATCCCCTATGCGGTGTTGATCCTCCAATGGTATGGCCGACTGATCCCGATGGAGCTTGACGAGGCAGCGCGGGTCGATGGCGCGACGCCCGGCCAGGTCTATGCGCGGATCTATCTACCCCTGATGGCGCCGGCCCTGGCGGCGGTCGGCACCTCCGCCCTGCTGACCGCGTGGAACGAGTACCTGTATCAGTTCCTGCTGCTGTCCTCTCCCAGGAACAAGACCGTGGCGATAACGCTGGCGACGTTCTTCGACAACGAGGACACGCCGTGGAACTACCCGGTGGCGGCCTCTCTCATCTACGCGCTGCCGCCGATTGCTCTCTTCTTTGCCGTCCGCCGCTACATTGCGGCGGGGCTGACCTTGGGCAGCATCAAAGGATAGCTGCGCGTCGCGATCAGCAGGCGGCGCGCGGGGGCCCTCGACGCCATGAGGGTGCCACGCGGACGATCAGCTCGATCTCTGCACGCGCGGCGTCAGCGGTGGCGCCGGAATGCGATCGCCCGCATAGGCCGGCACCGATCCGAATCGATCGCCTCGCTCCCAGTCGGTGCGTGCCTGTGCGATCTCTTCCGGCGTGCGCGCCACGAAGTTCCACCACATCAGGATGCGTTCGCCGAACGGCTCGCCTCCCAGCAAGGCCAGGCGCGCTCCGGCTGTCACCGCCAGGGTCACCGCGTCGCGGCCGGTGCCGAGATAGTAGAGCGTCGAGGGCTCCAGCGCGCGATCGCCGAGAGCCACGCGGCCGTCGACGAGCATGATCGCGTGCTCGAAGCTCGGATCGAGCGGCAGGCGCACGTCGTCGTCACCGGTGGCGACGATGTCGGCGCCCACCATGTTCGAGTAGGCCGTCGCCGGGGATCGCGCGCCGTCGAGCTCGCCCATCAGGACCACGGCGCGACACGCGCCTCTCACGACGACCGGCAGCTCTTCGTAATGATCGAAGGCGGGCGGGCCGTGCCGGCGCGAACCAGGGAGCGCGACCCAGAATTGCAGCCCGTGCAGGCGCCCGGAGTTGCGGCTCGGCGTCTCTTCGGAGTGCGAGATCCCCGACCCGGCGGTCATGAGATTGAGCTGGCCGGGTTTGATCAGCCGTTCATTGCCCAGACTGTCGTTGTGCAGCGCTTCGCCCTCGATCAGCCAGGTCACGGTCTGCAGCCCCATATGGGGATGCGGTCCGATGTCCATCGGCTTGCCGGCGCCGAATGCGAGCGGGCCATAGTGATCGAGGAAGCACCACGGTCCCACCAGCCGCCGGCCGGCACGCGGCAGCGCCCGGCTCACGACCAGGCCGCCGGGGAGAGCCGCCTGATGCGCCGGATACGACTCGACGACGGGTGCGGACGCCAGGCCGGCCGGGCATTCGATCACTTCAGCTGACGGCATCAGATCGCTCATCTTGGCGGCCCCCCGGTCCGTCGCGTAGGATCGTGTCGTGACGCGCCATGAGTAAAGGCCGTATCGAAACCTTCAGCGACGGCGTGATCGCCGTGATCATCACCGTCCTGGTCCTGGAGATGAAGGTGCCGCACGGCACCGACGCGGCGGCACTCGCGCCGGTGCTGCCCGTATTCCTGACCTACGTGCTGAGCTTCGTCTTCGTCGGGATCTACTGGAACAACCACCACCACCTGTACCATGCCGTGCGCCACGTGCACGGAGCGACCTTGTGGGCGAATCTGCATCTGCTCTTCTGGCTCTCGCTCGTACCGTTCGTCACCGGCTGGGTGGGCACCAGCCACTTCGCGCCACTGCCCGTCGCGGCCTACGGCGCCGTGCTGCTCGGCGCGGGCGCCGCCTACTACATCCTCACTCGCCTGCTCCTCCGCGTCCACGGTAAGGACTCGCTGCTGGCGAGAGCGCTCGGAAGGGATCTCAAGGGGAAGATCTCGGTCGTCATCTACGTCGTGGCGATCGGGCTCGCCTTCGTTCAACCACTGATCTCCTGCGCGCTCTATGTCCTGGTCGCGGCGATCTGGTTCTGTCCGGATCCGCGCTTCGAGAAGCTGGACGGCAGTTAGAGCTGAGCCCTCGGCGTCAGCTCGTCGGGGCCCTCACGCGGGGGCGACCACGTCGCGTCGGAACCGCTTCACCGCAACGACGGTGAGAAGAACGAAGAGGGCGAGCACGAACAGCTGGGCGACCACGAAGGGCGGCTCCGTCTGCTGCGGTGCGAGCGCGTGGAGCGCCGGGACTTTCAAGAAGGCCTGCGTGACCCCGACGAACACGTTGAAGTAGAGCGCCAGGGCGGTCGACACCACATAGATGCCGCGCCAGACGCCCCGGAAGTGAAGCCCGAAGAGGGCAACGATCGCCACCGCGAGCACCACGAGCGATATCACGCCCACGATGTGGGACGGCAGCAGGTGATCCACCTGCCCCTGAAAAAGCTGAACAGCACCACGAACCCCGCGACGATCCCGATCAGGCTCAACACGACATGCACGGCCGTGAACGTCTCGAGCGTCATTCCCCAGACCACGGTCCCCTCCTTCGTCCCTCGGTGTGCCACGTGCGCGGCTGACCCCTTTAGACGGCCGAGGCACCGAACGTACGTCGGTTCTCCCATGAGGTCAAACGACCACCGTCCATCTCGCTCCCGTTGAAGCCGAGTCGCGGTGGGAGTATCGTGACTGTCGCTCCACCGGGCACCCAGACGCGCGCGAACATGTTCCAAAGGAGCGGGAATGGCGAATTCGGCGGGTTACCACGAGTCGGAAAGCAAGCTGAGACCGGAGACTCTCGACAACCATCGGGCGCTCACGTCCATGCAGGAAGAGCTGGAGGCCGCCGACTGGTACGACCAGCGCGTCGACGCGGCCACCGACTCCGATCTGAAGGCGATCCTGGCGCACAATCGAGACGAGGAGAAGGAGCACTTCGCCATGCTGCTCGAGTGGTACCGGCGCCGCGACGCCACGATGGACGCGCGCCTCAAGGAGTACTTGTTCACGACCGGATCGCTGGTCATGCGAGAGCAAGCCAGCGCCGGCGGTGGTGGTGGCGAAGGCGGCACTGATTCCGCAGCCGGAAGCGGGGGTTCGCTAGGCATCGGCAGCCTGAAGGGCGGCCAGAGCCTATGAACAACCTCAAACGAGAGCTCGCGCCCGTTTCGACCGCAGCGTGGAAGCAGATCGACGCCGAGGCCACGCGCGTACTCAAGCTGAAGCTCGCGGGGCGGAAGCTGGTCGACTTCGACGGGCCTCTCGGCCCGACGGCGGCCGCCGTGAACACCGGGCGCCGGGAGCCGCTCGGCCGTGGGCCCGCCGACAACGTCGAGGCCACGCGGAGACAGACGAGGCCCCTGATCGAGCTGCGCTCGTACTTCGAGCTCGCGCGCGAGGAGATGGACGCGGTCGAGCGCGGAGCGGAGGACCCCGAGCTCCAACCCCTGATCGACGCGGCCTCTCGCATCGCCTACGCCGAGGACACCGCGATCTTTCACGGCTACGCGGACGGCGGCATCGAGGGCATCGACCAGGCGTCGGCCCATCCCATCCTGCCGATTCCCGATGACTTCCAGAACTATCCGCACAGCATCGCGGAAGCGACGAGGCTCCTGCGACTGGCCGGCGTCGACGGTCCCTACGCGATCGCCATGGGCCCGCGCTATTACACGGGGCTCACTCAAGCGGTGGGTGACGGCGGCTATCCGGTGCTGAACGTGGTGCGAAAGCTCGTCGACGGACCGCTCGTGTGGGCGCCGGCGGTCAACGGGGCGGTCGTGCTGAGCCTTCGCGGAGGTGACTTCGAGCTGACGATCGGCACCGACGTGTCGATCGCCTATCAGAACCACACGGACGAAGCCGTCCGCCTCTATCTGGTGGAGACCATGGCCTTCCGCGTGCTCACGCCCGAGGCGGCGGTGGCGCTGATCCACGCGGACGACAAGCGTCCTCGCAAGCGATGATCGGCGGGCTAGGCGGCCGGCTCCCGCGCCGAGGTGAGGTCGCGGAGCTTCTCGGTCGGGAACTGGCTGTCCATCCAGAGCCCGAGGCCGCCCTGCAGAGGCCGGACCCGCGTGATGCCGTGACGCTTGAGCCGTAGCGCCACCCGGGCGCTGGTCGCTTCGTTGGGTCAGGTGCAGAACACGACGATGTCGCGGTCGCGCGGAATCTCGAGGTGGCGCCGATCGATGTCGTCCGCGGCGATCCACAGGGCGCCGGGGATCGTGTACGGCGTCACGTTCAGCTCGAGCGGCGACCGCGCATCCACGATCGTCAGACCGGCGTCCCCCGCCGCCAGGCGGTCCCGCAGCTCTTCGACCGTGATGCGCGCCATCCGGAGACTGCGCAGAAACCGCTGGCGCTGGGTGAACTTGATCGCGACGTACGCCACGATCGCCGCCGCGACGACGATCAGCAGCCCATTTCCCAGCCGCGCGGAATCCGACACGATGAGCTCCAGCGCGCCACTGAACAGGTAGCCCACGGCGGCCCAGCTGCCGGCCCACACGAGCGCCGCGGCGCTGTCGAGCAACAGGAACTGCCGGCGGGAGATCCCGACGACACCCGCCAGCGGCGGCGCGACCGTGCTCAGGCCGGGAAAGAATTTTGCGACCAGCAGGACGCCGCGCCCGTGCTTGACGAACGAATCCTCGGCGCGCCGGACGCACGAGTCCGGCTCGAGCGAGATCCGACAGAGAAGGCGGAGGACTCGACCGCCACGCCGCCGCCCCAGCTCGTACCAGACGATGTCGGGCGTGAGCGATGCGACGAGGGCCACGCCGAGCGCCAGCGCAACGCTCATCCGCCCCGCCCCGGCGAGCGCGCCAACGCCGAGCAGAACGGGCACGGCCGGAATGGGAAGACCGATTTGCTCGGCCAGCACGAACGCGAACAGCACGACGTAGCCGTATTGCAGCAAGACCTGGATCGTGTCGTCCATCGCGGTGTGGCGCGCCCGGTCGCGCGCACTCCGAGGGTAACACCCGAGAGAAGTGCCGGTCGCCTCACCTCGGATAAGGCGTATCCGCCTAGGACTTTCGGACCGCTGGTCTTCGAAAACCCGGCGCGTAGACTTCTGACGGGCAACCGAGGACCGGCAGTGGGCCGTGTCGTCGAAGCACCCGTCCAAGACTGATCGAACCGCTTCGCAAAACGCGGTTGGAGACGACCTATGGATATCGTCGGCCTCTTGATCAGCGTGATCAGTGGAGCAGTCGGCGGGAACATCGCCGGCGCGGCCATGCAGGACAAGAGCCTGGGCACGCTCGGCAACTCCATCGCCGGCGTGTTAGGAGGCGGCCTCGGCGGCGCGCTTCTGAAGGCCTTGGGGATGCTTGGGCAATCGGGAGGCAGCCTCGACTTCGCCTCGATCATCGGCAGCGTGGCCAGCGGCGGCATCGGCGGAGCGGTCCTGCTCGTCATCGTGTCCCTGATCAAAGGCACGATGGCCAGGGCCTAGCTGGGACCGAAGTAACGGACTGACTCCGCACAGAGCCCTCTCCCCGCCGGGGGAGAGGGCTCGGCTACTTCGTCACCGCGTCGCGCATCTTGGCCAGCGCCGAGCCGTAGATGTGATCGGGGCGCACCACCATCGCGACGCGCTTGTCGCTCGCGGTGATCCGGTCGTACTGATCCCAGTCCGCGCTGCGCCGCCGCGTGGTGGCGCTGAAGATGTGACGGCGAGCCAGACGCAGCGCTTCGGGGTCGGTGTTGCCGGAGTGCACCAGCTCGGCCCTGCCCTCGAAGACGAGGAAGCCCGACCACCAGTCGACATGCGAGACCAGCACCGAGCAGCGCGGATCGCGCAGGAGGTTTCTGAACTTCGCGCGCGTCTCCGTGATGGAGATGCCCACCCCACCGTCCCGCGGGTACACGGTGACGATGCTCAGCTGCGGCATCCCGTTGCGCCTGAACGATGTGAGCACGCCCTGCGGGTTGTCGTGGAGGAACTGCTCGATCTGCGGAGGCAGCGGGCTCGGCGTCGGCATGAGGTGTGGGCTCCTTGGCGAAGGGTTCGACTTCGGCCGGGATTCTAGCGCTTGACACGGCCCCGGAGCGATGGCATCTATTGATCGAGTGATTAAATTGAGTGCCCAAGGAAAGCGGCGACGGCCGAAGCAAGGACCCCGCCCCCGCACCCGGCGGGAAGCCGACGCCGTGCCGATGCGCGAGACCATCGTGCAGGCGGCGAGCCGCTGCATCGTGGAGCGAGGCCACGCGGCCCTGTCCACCCGGGCAGTGGCCGCCGAAGCCGGGGTCAATCAGAGCCTCATCCACTATTACTTCGGCACCAAGGAACGGCTGACGCTCGCGGTGCTCGAGCGCATGAACCAGACGCTGCTCAAGCGTCAGGCCGAGATGTTCGAGTCGACGGGCAGCGTGGCCGACAAGTGGGCGCAGGCCTGTCACTTCTACGAGAGCGATCTGCAGTCGGGCTACGTGCGCCTGCTGATGGAGCTCTCCGCGCTGGGTTTCTCGAACGCGACCATCGGTGATGAGGTTCGGAAGCTTCGGGGCCAGTGGCGGGCCCTGCTGCAGCAAGCAGTCGAAGCCGCGCTGGAGCACTTCGGGATCCACTCGGTGTCGGCCGAGCATGTCACGGCCTACCTGGTCGCCTTCTGGTACGGCATGGAGATGGAGATGGTGCTCGGCCTTCCCGAGGAAGAGTCGCACTACTGGGCCAGCCTCGCGACCTTTGAGCGCTTCTTGCGATGGCTCGAAACGCAGCGTCGCGAAGGGCATCCTCCCACGCTCGGCTAGGAGGTCGGCATGCGCGCGCGCTATCCGGATCGCGAAGGGATCGTCGAGCACGGGGGTGTTCCGATCTCATGGGAGCTCTACGGTGAGGGCGAGCGGACGGTCATGCTCATCCCGCCGTGGCAGATCGTCCACAGTCGCATCTGGAAAACGCAGATTCCCTATCTGGCTCGTCACTTCCGCGTGCTCACGTTCGATCCTCCCGGCAACGGGCGCTCGGGCCGACCGACCACCGGCTACGATCACGATCGCGTCGTGGGCGGCGCCCTCGCGGTGCTCGATGCGACCGGGACCGATCGCGCGTCGCTCGTCACGCTCTCGCGCTCGACGTGGCAGGGCGTGATCCTGGCCGCCGAGCATCCCGAGCGGGTCGAGCGACTGGTGCTCACCGCCTGCGCGCTCGATCCCTCGCCGCGCGGCGGCGCCAATTTCCACGCGCCGCTCGGTGACGACCCCAAGGGCTGGGCGAAGTTCAACGCCGGGTACTGGCGCGCGCACTATCGCGAGTTTCTCGAGTTCTTCTTCGCGCAGGTCTCGAGTGAGCCGCACTCCACGAAGCAGCACGAGGACGCGGTCGCGTGGGGTCTCGAGACCACGCCGGAAATCCTGATCGCCACGATCGACGAGTGGCAGTGCCACACGCCGCTCGCCGACCTGTTCGCGCGCGTGCGCTGCCCCACCCTCCTCGTGCACGGGACGGAAGACCGCGTGCGCCCCTTCGCGCTGTCCGAGCGGGCGCACGAGGCGATCGCCGGCTCCGTTCTGGTCGCGATGGAGGGGAGCGGTCACACCCCGAACGCGCGTGACCCGGTGCGCTACAACGTGCTGGTCCGTGAGTTTCTCGATCCGGAGCCCGAGTCGCGGCCGTGGCGCCGCGCGATGGCCCGCCGCCGGCGCGCGCTCTTCGTCTCCAGCCCGATCGGTCTCGGCCACGCGCTGCGCGACGTCGCCATCGCCGAAGCCCTTCGCGCAGAGCGACCGGATCTCGAGATCAGCTGGCTGGCGCAAGATCCTGTCACACGCGTGCTCGAGGCTCGCGGCGAGACGATTCATCCGGCCAGCCGTCTGCTGGCCGGCGAATCCGCGCACTTCGAGTCGGAGGCCGGCGAGCACGACCTGCACGCCTTCTACGCCTGGCGCAACATGGACGAGATCCTCGTCGCCAACTTCATGGTGCTGCACGACGTGCTCGAGGCCGAGTCCTTCGACCTGGTGGTCGGCGACGAGGCGTGGGACGTCGACTACTATCTGCACGAAAATCCCGAGCTCAAGCGGACCGCGTTCGCCTGGCTCACCGACTTCGTGGGCTGGCTGCCCGTCGATCCCGGGAATCGGCGCGAAGCCCTGCTGGCCGCCGATTACAACGCCGAGATGATCGAGCAGATCGCGCGTCTGCCACGCGTCCGCGATGCCGCGCTGTTCGTGGGCAGCCCGGACGACGTGGTCGAGACCGAGTTCGGTCCCGGCTTGCCGCGCATCCGCGACTGGACGCGCGAGCACTTCGAATTCCCCGGCTACATCCTGCCTTTCGATCCCGCCGCATTCGCCGATCGCGAGGAGCTGCGCGCGCGCCTGGGCTTTCGCGCCGACGAGAAGGTCGTGTTCGCCGCGGTCGGCGGCACCGGCGTCGGCCATCACCTGCTGCGCCGAGTGATCGCGGCAGCGCCGGCCACGCGGCGGCTCCTGCCCGAGGCGCGGATCGTCGTGGTCACCGGCCCGCGCATCGACCCGGCGTCCCTGCCCGCGGCGCCGGGTGTCGAGTACCGCCGGTTCGTGCCCGACCTCTACGCCCACCTGGCCGCTTGCGACCTGGCCGTCGTGCAAGGAGGGCTCAGCACCTGCATGGAGCTCACGGCCACCAAGCGACCGTTCCTGTATTTCCCGCTGCGGAACCATTTCGAGCAGTCGTTTCACGTGCCGCACCGTCTGGCCCGCTACGGCGCCGGCACGCGGATGGACTATGGGCAAACCGACCCGGAGGCGCTGGCCCACGCCATCGCCGACGGGCTGAAGCGTCCGGTGCTCTACCGGGACGTGGAAACCGACGGCGCGCGCCGGGCGGCCGCCGTTATCGCGCGGCTCGTGTGAGCCGCACTATTGACACCCATGGAGGCTTCGATGAACGCAACGACCATGACCACCCTTTCCGACGAACTGATCAGCCGTTGCGGTAGCCGAGCGGCGGCGTACGATCGCGACAACCGATTCTTCACCGAAGATTTCGAGGAGCTGCGCGCCGCGGGCTATCTCAAGATGGCGGTGCCGGAGCATCTCGGTGGCCCCGGCATGACCCTGGCCGGGATCTGCCGCGAACAGCGGCGTCTGGCCTACCGCGCACCGGCCACGGCGCTCGCCACGAACATGCACCTCTATTGGACCGGGCTCGCCGCCGACATGCGGCGGGCCGGCGACAAGTCGCTCGAGTGGATTCTCGCCGAAGCGGCCGCGGGCGAGATCTTTGCCGCCGGCCACGGCGAAGCCGGCAATGATTTGCCGCTCTTCCTGTCCACGGCGAAGGCCGAGCGCGTCGACGGCGGCTATCGCTTCTGGGGTCACAAGACCTTCGGCAGCCTCACACCCGTGTGGACGCGGCTGGGCCTGCACGCGATGGACGCGAGCAATCCGAGCGCACCGCAGATCATCCACGCGTTTCTCCCCCGGGACTCGAAGGGCTACTCGATCAAGGAGACGTGGGACACGCTCGGTATGCGCGCGACGCGGAGCGACGACACGATCCTCGACGGCGCCTTCGTGCCGGACCGTTACATCGCCCGGCGGCTGCCGGCCGGCACCGCCGATCTTTTCGTGCTGGGGATCTTCGGATGGGCCGAGCCGACGTTCGCCAGCATCTATCTCGGCCTGGCCGAGCGCGCCCGCGACCTGGCGGCGGCTGGTGTCAAGAAGCGCACGTCGCTCGCCCTCACCCGATCGATGGCGTACCACCCGGAGATCCAGCGTTGCTTCTCGGAGATGCAGCTGGCCCTCGAGGCGGCGAGCGCCCAGGTCGAACGCATCGCCGACGACTGGTCGAATCAGGTCGATCACGGCATGGCGTGGCCGATGAAGCTCGTGGCGGCCAAGCACAACGCGGTCGAGGCCGCCAAGAAGGTCGTCGATCTCGCGATGTCCGTCTCGGGCGGCACGGGCATGTTCAAGTCGAACGAGCTCGAGCGGCTCTATCGTGATGTCCGCTGCGGCGGGTTTCATCCGGCGAATTCGATCCTGGTCCACGAGATCGTCGGCAAGACGGTGCTCGGGATCGGTCTCGGCGAGCAGCCACGCTGGGGATGATCAGGACGCACATCGTCTGAGCTGACCGTGCTCACCGCAGGGCCGCTGCGCGGCCCTGCGGTGTTGCCGGGAGCTAGCGGAAACGCGCAGGCGCGATGTCTACTGAGTCACCGCGCGGAATTTGTGCACACGCCGGCCGCGGTTCTCGTCGAGATACACGTTGCCCTTCGAGTCCACCGCGATGCCGTGAACTTGATTGAACTGCCCCGGAAAGCTGCCGGGGCGGCCGAAACTGCCGAGACGCTTGCCCGTCGCGCGCTCGATCACCTCGATCTGAGAATTGTTCTGATTGATGACGAACATCAGCCGTTGCGTCTGATCCGGCGAGAAGTCGAGGGCAACCGCTGCCCCCCCGCTTTGCTTCACCACGCCATCCGTAGGCGGCGTCACCGGCGTCCACGGCACGGCAATCGCCTTCTGGAGCTTGCCCATCTTGTCGTACACGCGAATCTCCGAGCCCTGCCGATTGCAGACATAGACCATGCCGTCGTTGGCGATCGTCATGCAATGAACGTTCTCCATGTCGTCGATGACCCAGTGGCGGAGGAACTTGCCCGTGCTGTCCATGACGGCGACGCGGCGATTGGTGCCCGCGCCTTCGCCGTCCGACACGTAGACGTCGCCGTTGGTCCGGTCCACGAAGATGCTGGACGGCATGAAGAAGGTGGCCGCGGGCGAGTTCAGCGGCTTGCCCTTCGCGGTGCCGTCGGAGGAGTCGAGCTTACCCTTCGTGCCGATCTGCAGCAGAAGCTTACTGCCGTCATGCGTGTATTTCTGCACCATGCCGGACGGCGCGCTGGCAATCCACACGTGGCCCTCCTTGTCGAAATGACAGGAGTGCAGCCGCGGGTCGATGAGCGCGGGGTCGCCCCAGGAATTGACGACATTCCCCTCGGGATCGAATTCGATCATGGGAGGCGCCAGGGTGCCGCCGTTCAGGTCACCTTCGATCACGTCCTGCCGGTTGAGGATCAGCACGTGATCCTTCGCATCGACGCAGATGCCGCCGAGTCCGCCCAGCACCCAGCGACCGGGAAGCGGCTTCGGCCAGTCGACGACCGCCTCGTAGCGGAGCGCGCTCTGCGTCAGCGAGGGCGATGGCGCCAACATCCCCGCGGCAATCGCCAGCACGGCGCCGGCGCCCACCCTGCGAATGACCCCTCTGTTCATGTCCGCGCCCCTCCACGCGTTGCCACGAAGTTAGGACGGCTCCGCCTGTCCGTCGATCAGCCGGTCGATCTCGGCCGCCAGCGCCACCGCGTCGTTGCTGAAGTAGTGGGTATGCGCGCCGGCGCCAAGGCAGAATTGCACGCGATCGCCCGCGCGGTCGGCTTCGACCCTGCCATCCGATCCGATCAGCGCGATGCGATACGCATCGGCCGGTGGTGCCCAGACGCGACGCCCGACGTAGTCGCCCGATCGGAAGGCATTCACCCATTCGACCGCGCCGATGTCGGCCGCGCTCGGTCTCGCGGTCGCGAAGTCCACGGCGTTCGAACCCATCCAGCCATACAGCAGCGGAAAATGCTCAGCATATAGATCGCGCAGCGGCGAGCCGACCGTCACGAGCGTGATCGGGATATCGCCGATCACGTCGGGCAATCGCCGTTGCACGTGCAGATAGCGCAACAGGTCGGCGCTGATCACGGTGCCCTGGCTGTGCGACACGATGACGACGCGCGCATAGTCATGATCGCGCAGATAGACGAGCAAGGAGGCGTAACGCGAATAGATGCGCGCGCGAGGCGGCTGCCGGTTGGGCGGATCCCTGAAGTAGTTGTCGACGTCCAGCACCGCGTCGAGCGTGACGCGCAACCGGCCGAAGGTTCGCGTGAACCTCGAGCCGAGGGCGGCGATCGTCAACGCGCCACCCGCCAGCCATTTGCCCGCGGAGACCAGGGTCTCGCCCTGCAAATAGTCCAGCCAGCCGGCAACCCACTCAGCCCAGGCTCCGGCGGGACCGGCCGAGAAGAATTGCTCGTAGACGAACGCCAGGTACAGCAGACCGCCGATGATTGCGCCGGGCGGCACCGCCAGGACGAAGGTCCTCTTCAGTCGTTTGAGACCACTCCCGAGCCATCGGCCGAGTCGTTCCGACCACACGACGGCCTCACGCCGGCGCCCGCGTGCATCGACGTTCGCCGTCGGAGAGATTTCTTCGAGCAGCGAGGGCATCAGCACCAGCAGGCCGGCCGAGCCGAGCGCGGTGAAGGCCAGCACGAGCGGCGTGAAAAACCCGCCGAAGGTCTCGATGCGGGCGTCGAGATAGATGTCGGCCGAGCGATAGCCGGCACCGATGAGCACCGGCAGGTAGAGGAAATCGTTCAGCTGACGCCCGGCGACGTAGCTGATCACCGACCACAGCACCAGGCTCAGCACGGCGAACAGCGCGGTGGAGCCGACAACGGCCAGGCGAGCCGTGTTCAGCGACTGCCTCGCAGCGCGGTCGACACCACGGCCCAGCCAGAGTCCGAGCACCAGCGCCGCCGTCTGCACGACGACGTAGACCGCCCAGACCAGCAGCAACGCGGCCAGCAGCCATTCGGCCACGTTGAACGCGGCGGTCAGCATCCATTCGGCCTGGCTGCTGACGTGCGGCAACAACGCGCGGCCGTCGAGCCACAGGGCGATGACGGCCGCGACAACCAGCAGATGGCCCAGCACACGCACGCCGTGCGTGACGCGCGCGTATCGTTCGATCAGCCAGGCGCCCAGGATGGCGACGGCCAGGACACCGGCGGTAAAGTGCATCACCGGCAGCTCGGTCTCGGCCCTCAGGGCCACGCCGACGGCCGCGGAACACGCGAGCGCGGCCGCCAGCAGCACCACGAGCCTCGCCCAGCGCCCCACCGGTGATGTTCCGCGGAGCCACGCCAGCACGGCGAGCGCGCTCAGGACAATCGCGGCGACCGCGAACAGGGCCGCGAGCATCTGCGTCTGCTGGTCAATCGACACCAGCCCGGCCGCTCCGAACAGGACCAGCAGGAGCATCGACAGCTGCACGAGTGCCGCCGGCCCCTTCATCCACCACGCGAGCCACGCGTGCAGGCGCTGCAGAAGCCTCCAGGCGGCGCCGCCCCCGACCTTCAGCGAGACCTGATCGACGACATCGGCCGCGAGCGTGCCCAGATGGAAGAAGAGCTGATAGAGCGCGGAGAGGGCCCGGAATCCGCCTTCGCCCAGCCGCGAGAGATCGGCCCAGTAGAGCTCGAAGATGTCGACGGGGCGATCGTTGGCCCGCCGGAGCAAGGACACGCGGGTCGATTCATAGAGCGCTTCGCGCTCCGGGAGCTCGAGACGGCCGAGCAGGTAGTCGTTCAGCGCGAGGCCGAGATCGAGCGGGCGCGACTCCGCGGCGCCGACGGCGGGCGCCGCTTTCTGCGTCTGGTAGAACCCGCTCGGCGTCCCCGGCCGCCGCCTTGACGTTTCCGTTCTTGGTGCGCCGCCGGGCGACAGCTGCGGCGCAGCGGGTGAGGCGGCACCGCCGGGCTCGAGCTTGGCGACCGGCACCAGCACCTCGTGCATTTCGCCCTGCACGTAGCGCGGCTCGCCATCGCCGCCGTGGCACAAGAGCCGCGCGAGCTCGCGCACCGTCTGTCCCGCACGCTGATCGGCGATGCCGTGGACCACGACGACGGCAACGCGATCGGGCGTGCTCACCGCGGACGGCCTGGGTTACCTGGAGGGATCCGGCCCCACCTTCACCAGCATCTTGCCGAGATTCTCGCCGCGCAGCAGACCGATGAAGGCGCGCGGCGCCTGATCCAAACCTTCGACGACGTCTTCACGATATTTGAGCCGCCCCCCGCGCACCCATCCCCCGCAGTCCGCGAGGAACGCGGGCATCCGATCCGCATGATCGGAGACGATGAAGCCACGGACGGTCACGCGGTTGACCAGCACCGGGCCCAGGTTGGGGCCCGGCGGCATTTCCGTGGCGTTGTACTGCGAGATGATGCCGCAGAGCGGGACGCGCGCGAATGGGTTCACCAGCCGCAGCACGGTCTTCAGCACGTCGCCGCCCACGTTGTCGAAGTACACGTCGATGCCTTTCGGACAGGCGTCCTTCAACGCGGCGAAGAGATCCGGCGATCGATAGCTCACGCAGGCGTCGAACCCGAGCTCCTTGACGACGTAGTCGCACTTCGACTGAGCCCCGGCGACGCCGACTGCGCGGCACCCCTTGATCTTGGCGATCTGGCCGACGGCCGACCCGACGGCGCCGGCCGCCGCCGACACCACGACCGTCTCGCCCGGCTTGGGTTGGCCGAAGTCGAGCAGGCCGACGTATGCGGTCATGCCCGGCATGCCCAGTACCCCGAGCGCCGCAGAGATCGGCGCGACCTTGGCATCGAGCTTCAAGGGACCGAATGGTCCCGGCGCTCCGCCGGGGCGCGCGATGTGGTAGGTCTGCCAGCCGCCGTAGCCGAGAGCGAAATCGCCACGCTGGAACGCCGGGCTGCGCGACTCCACCACCTCGCTCACGGTACCGCCGACCATCGGCGCCCCCAGCTCGACCGGCGCGGTGTACGACTTCACGTCGTTCATGCGCCCGCGCATGTAGGGATCCAGCGAGAGATAGATCGTGCGGCACAGAATGTCGCCATCGCCCACCGTCGGCACGGGCGCGTCGGCGATCTCGAAATCCGTCAGCTTCGGCTCCCCGGTCGGTCGGCTCCTGAGCAGCACGCGGCGATTCGTCATGGTCGGCACGGGCGGTCCTCCCGCGGGGATTGTCCGCCACGCTCACGAGAGGCGCAACTGTCGCGATGAGGCCGGGCACGGAGCGCTGCGCGGGCGGCGCCCCGTGCCCGGTGCAACTAGACGGTCAGCTGATCGCGGATCGGCAAGCGACGGATTCGCTTGCCCGTCGCCGCGAAGATTGCGTTGCAGAGCGCCGGCGGGATCGGAGGCACCCCCGGCTCACCTACACCGCCCATCGCGTGGCTGTAGTCGCTATTGGGGATAATGTGGACCCGGATCTCCTTCGGCGCGCCCGCCATGCGGGTCACCTGGTACGAATCGAAATTGTTCTGCTCGACGCGCCCGGCCTTGTAGCTGATCTCACCGAGCGTCGCGACGCCGACGCCCATGACGGTCGCGCCTTCCATCTGGGCGCGGACACGGTCCGGATTGACGGTCGGGCCGCAATCCACCGCGACGTCGACCCGCGGAATCGTCAGCGTTCCTTTGGAATCGACGGCGACCTGCACGACCGCCGCCACGTAGCTGACGAAGCTGTAGTGACCGGCGATGCCCATGCCCTGCCCCTTGGGCAGCTGCTTGCCCCAGCCAGCCGCATGAGCCGCCACCTCGACGACACGCGCCAGGCGGCCGGTGTCGATTGGATACCGCTCGGGCGACTCGCCGTGGTTCCAGGTGTCGCCGAGCATCTCGGGACTGACGACACGCGGTGGGCCGATGACTTGCAACAGGAAGTCCTTCTGGTCGCGACCCGCCGCGGCGGCCAGCTCGGCGACGAACGACTGGACCGCGAAGGCATGAGGAATATTCGAGACCGACCGGAACCATCCGATCCGCGTGTGGGCGATCGCCTCCGGGTTCTCGATGCGCACGTTGGGAATCGCGAACGGCACATTGATGACGCCCATACCGAGCTCGAGGGGCGCCTCGTTCTTCGCGTTGACGTTGAACGTCGAGATGATCGTGGGCGCCACGGTGCGGTGCAGCCACGCCACCGGCGTGCCCCACGTGTCGACGCCGGCCTCGAGATGCTCGACCGACACCGTGTGGTAGTAGGAGTTGTGTAGATCGTCGTCGCGCGTCCACGTCACCTTGACGGGTTTGCCGACGGCTTTGGAAAGTATGGCCGCCTCGATGCCGTAGTCCGGCTTGGACTTGCGCCCGAAACCGCCGCCCAGGAGCGTCACGTGCACCGTGACGTCATCGGCCGACATGCCGAGCCGCTTCGCCGCCATATCGCGCGCGGCCTGCGGCGACTGGAAACATCCCCAGATCTCGCACTTGCCGTTGGTGATGCGGGCGGCCGCCGCCGGCGGCTCCATCGTCGCGTGGGCGAGATGCGGGATGTAGTACTCCGCCTCGAGGCGCTTGGCGGCGGCAGCCGCCGCCTTGTCGTAGTCACCGTCGTTGCGCACGACCTTGCCGGGCTTGCGCGCGGATTCCTCGAGACCGGCCTTGTAGGCTACCGAGTCGTAGCTCCCGTTCGGTCCGTCGTCCCAGGTGATCTTGAGCGCCCGGCGGCCCTGCATGGCGGCAAACGTGTTGCGCGCTACCACGGCGACACCGCCGAGAGGATTGAAGAAGGCGGGCGGCTCGGTGCCCTCGATCTGGACGACCTTCACCACGCCGGGCACCTTGAGCGCCGCGGAGTCGTCGACACTGGCGACCTTGCCGCCCAGGACCGGCGGGCGAGCCACGACGGCGTAGAGCATGCCGGGAAGGCGAGTGTCGATGCCATACTTCGCCTTGCCCGTCGCGATGTCCATCCCATCGACCAGCTTCAGCTCGCCCTTGCCGATGTAGCGGAAGTCTTTCGGGTCCTTGAGACGCAGCGAGGCCCGCGCCGGCACCGGCTGGCCGGCGGCGGCCTTCGCGAGCGCGCCGTATCCGAGACGACGGCCGCTCGCGCTGTGGACGACCTCGTGATTCTTGGCGGCCACCTCGCTCACCGGCACCTTCCAGCGATCGGCGGCCGCAGCCTCGAGCATGGTGCGCGCGGCGGCGCCGCAGCGGCGCATCGGCTCGAAGAAATGGCGGGTGCTGCGCGAGCCGTCGGTGTCCTGGTTGCCGAACTTCTTCTCGTCACCCGTCGCCTGGGCGACGCGCACTCGCTTCCAATCGGCCTCGAGCTCGTCGGCGACGATCATCGGCATGCCGGTTCTGACGCCCTGCCCCATCTCCGAGCGATGGCAGACGATCGTGACGGTTCCGTCCTCGGCGATCGAGACGAAGGCCAGCGGATCGTCGACCCATCCGTTGGGCATCCCATCGGCGCCGTATTTCTTGGGCTCCTGGGCGCCGGCGCTCGACTGGAACCCGACGGCCAGCACGAGTCCGCCGAGCGACATCCCCTGCAGGAACCGGCGCCGGCTCACGTTGGCCAGCACCACGGCCTGTTCGGACGACGCGACCGTACGCGAGCCGTGATCCACCCGCGCCCTCATCACGCACCTCCCTTCGCCGCGGCCTGCTTGATCGCGGCGCGGATCCGCGTGTACGTCCCGCAGCGGCAAATGTTGCCGTCCATGGCCTCATCGATCTGGGCATCGGTGGGCTTCGGGTTGCGCCGCAGCAGCGCGGCCGCGGACATGATCTGGCCGGCCTGGCAGTAACCGCACTGCGGGACGCCCATGTCGACCCACGCCGCCTGCAGCGCCTTCCCGACCGGCTCGCCGCCGACGGCTTCGATCGTGACGATCTTGCTGTTCGCCACCGCCGAGATCGGCGTGATGCACGAGCGAACCGCCTTCCCATCGACGTGCACGGTGCAGGCGCCGCAGAGCGCCATGCCGCAGCCGAACTTGCTGCCCGTGAGTCCGAGCTCGTCCCGCAAGGTCCACAGCAGCGGGGTTTCGCCAGGCACGTCCACGTTCTGACGCTTGCCGTTGATGTCGAGTGAGACCATCACGCCCTCCTCTCGTCGTTGAGCCAGCCGCGCGGCCAGGACGCCGGGCGCCTCCCTCGGCGTCCCGGCATCAATATGTTCGAAACGGCATGATGAAACCACAAAGCGAACAGAACATAAAGAAAGCGATGGCCGCGGCGGCTTCTCGCTCGCCGCCTACTATCGAGCGGTGGCCTCGCGCGACGTCGCTCGTCGCCCGGACACGTACCGCACCCCGTCAGCGGCGGTGTGTTCCTCGTGCATGGTTCCCGCGGGAACGCTGCAGGAGTCGCCCGGCCCGTACTTGACCCGGTCCTGGCCGAAGACGAGCGTGATAGAT
>WNFK01006997.1_pt2 | contig 20473 bp, 23 predicted proteins | sample 5400281 | NCBI WGS metagenome assembly WNFK01 (sample SAMN13153350, study PRJNA577476) | soil metagenome | isolation source: 20 cm soil on Douglas fir-dominated hillslope | place: USA:California | collected 2013-09-17
CCCGCCGTAATCGGCGGGCTCTTCTGTACGGTGCTCTCGAAACAGCCGATACTGGTTCGACTGGATTACCGCCCGGGGACGAACTGCCATCGTGCGGTTACGAAAACGGTCACGGTCTGGAGTCCAGGATTCACCGGCGTAGGCTCTGCCTGAGCTAGCTTCCCGCGCATCATCGCCATGTCGTACATCGGACGCGGGGGTGCAGTCGGACCCTGCGTCGACATCTCCAGTAGACCGCCGAGCGATCCCCCGGCTGCTCGCGCCATCGCTTCGGCATCGGCGCGGGCACTCGCCACGGCAGCGACGATTGCCTCGCGCCGGGGCGTATCGATAGACGAGGCATAGAAGGACAGGCTGTTGATCAGGTTGGCGCCGGCACCGAGCGCCGCATCGATCATTGCCCCGGCCTGCTCCACACGATGCGTCTCGGCTTTCACTGTGTTCGTCACGACGTAGCCGGTCACCCTGGGTGAGCCACCATCCTTGTCGTACCGGAGCTCCGGGTAGACGGTGTAGCCCTCCGTACCGAGCTGTTCACGAGGAAGTCCTAGCTTGGCCAGTGCGTCGAGCACGGCCCTGGTCTTCTGTGCATTCTCAGAGGCCGCGCTCGCCGCTGTCGCGCCGCGGGTCTGAACGTTGACCAGCAGCGACGCACGGTCGGGGGCGACCTTCGCCTCACCCTGCCCCGATGTAACGAGCGCGGGTACGGCAGGAATGACGACGGCCTGGCTAGACTGGGCGACACCGGTAGCGGGAAGCGACACGAACATCGCAGCGCCGATGAATGCCGACGAGACGAGCCGACGAGAGAATCGTTGCATGAACACCTTCACGAGAGAGAGAAAACGAACGGTGGACAACGTCGTAATTGATGACAATATGATACTAAATGATCGCGCGGACGCGTAGAACCGACCTCGGTTCCAAACCGTCTCATCCTGGAGACGTCACCACGCCGCAGAGTTGCACAACGTGGTCCGCCCGTCCCCACGAGCACACGAGGTGCGTGATACCGCCTCAGTCGGCCTGTGGCTCCATGAACGCCGTCGCTCGCCGGCGCTTCTCGATCTCTATCACGAGGTTCTGTAGGTCGGTGCGGCTGACACCAGGCATGCTCGACGCCTGTGCCAGCGTCCGCGGTCGCCGGCTAGCCAGCTTCTGGCGTGCCTCGAACGACAGCGAGAGCATCTCTTCATACGGGAGTGACACATCGAGCTGAAACTCTCCCATACGACGCAGCCTGTCCGCCTGCACCCGCTCGCGCTCGAAGTAGCCTGCATACTTGAGCTCGAGCTCTGTGCTTACGACGGCATCCGTGGGCAGCCCCTCTCCCACTCCGGTAGCGCGAAAAAGATCGCGCAGCGTGACGGACTGCCGGCGTGCCAGCTCGGCTATGCGCACGGCGTGGGAAAGCGGCGCGCTCGCCGCCGCCACGAGCACCGGTGCCGCGACCTCGGGAGTGATCGACGTCGCTTCCGCCAGGTGCCGCGCTTCGTCTTCCGCCATCAGCCGCATGTCGATCAGCGCTCGCTCTCCTGCGCCGTACAGTCCCAGCGCGAGCCCGATGGGGGCAAGCCGCCGTAGCGCATTGTCCTGCCGGATCGAAAGGCGAAACTCGGAGCGCGACGTGAAGAGTCGATACGGCTCGTCCACACCTCGCGAGACAAGATCGTCCACCAGGACGCCGATGTACGACGTATGGCGTCCGAGCACGAGAGGCTCCTTACCGAGCGCGAAACCGGCCGCATTCGCGCCGGCGACGAGGCCTTGTCCGGCCGCCTCCTCATATCCCGTCGTGCCGTTGATCTGTCCGGCGAAAAACAGTCCCGGTACCGCCCGCACCTGGAGCGTCTCATCGAGCTGCGTGGGCGGGTAGTAGTCGTACTCAATTGCGTAGCCAGCGCGCGTCATGCGCGCCGCCTCGAGCCCTGGGATGGAATGCAGCATCGCAAGCTGCACGGGCGCCGGCAGCGAGGTCGAAAGCCCGTTGACGTAGAGCTCGTTGGTGTCGTGCCCTTCCGGCTCTAGGAAGATCTGGTGGCGTTCCGCATCGGGAAACTTCACGATCTTGTCCTCTACCGACGGGCAATAGCGCGGGCCGCGCGAGGCGATTGCACCGCCGTACATCGCCGACTCGCCGATGTGCCGCGCAATGATCTCCTTGCCGGACGAACCGAGGAAGGTGATCCAGCACGGCAGCTGCGCCGGATGACGCGTGCCGGTACCAATGCGTCGCGCATCAGACCAGAAGTGCGACCAGGAAAAATCAAAGTCATCGATCTCGCTCTCCTGGCGTGCGAGCGCCTCACTCCGCACCGAGCGGCCGTCGATGCGGGGCGGCGTTCCCGTCTTGAACCGGGCGACTTCCAGCCCGGCGCGCTCGAGCTGCTCGGCGAGATGTGTGGCCGACGTCTCCCCGGCGCGGCCGCCGGCCAGCGATGTCGTCGTACCGATGTGGATGCGGCCGCGCAGGAAGGTACCGGTGGTGACGACGACGCTGCGCGCGCCGAAGCGCCGTCCTTCCAACGTCTCGACTCCGGCCACCCGACTGCCGTCGAACAGGAGCCGCGCGACGGTGCCCTGGAACGTCTCGACGAGAGGATGCGCCTCGAGGAGTGAGCGCACCGCGCGTCGGTACAACCCACGGTCGCACTGCGCGCGGGGTGCCCACACCGCGGGACCCTTGCTCCGGTTGAGCATCCGGAACTGCAGTGTGGCGAGATCGGTGGCGCGCCCCATGATCCCGCCAAGCGCGTCAACTTCGCGCACCACCGTCCCCTTCGCGATACCACCAATGGCGGGATTGCACGACATCTGCCCGATCGTCTCGAGCGCACTGGTGACGAGTGCGGTCCGAGCGCCTCGCCGCGCGGCGGCGACGGCGGCCTCCGTTCCGGCGTGCCCCGCCCCGATGACGAGCACGTCGAACTCGGCCTCGAATTGAGGAAACGACTCCGGCATCCGGGAAAGATAGCGCCGCCGGTCAGACGCGGCTGGTCACCGCCTCGGCTCGCGCGGAATGATGGAGATCTGGCCGCTCGGCTCCAGGACCGCGTCCTTGATCTGCCCCATGTGTTCCAACCCATGGGCGCATCGTGCGGAGCTGAGCACGTCCTCCTCGTCGACGCGTTCCTTGGCAGCCACGTGCTCACGCAGGTGCCCGTCCCTCACGAGCACGACAGGTCGGCCATCCAGTGCCCGCCCGAACGACGGGAATCGGTGCTTCAACACGGACAACAGGATGTCGATGCCGACGAGCGTGGTGACCAGTAGCAAGGCGTTGGTCATGGAGTTGTCGACGTCGACGAGCGCCTGCTGTACCGCCTCGCTCATGATGAGCAGAAGCACGAGGTCGAAGGTGGTCATGTCGTTCAGCGTCCGCTTCCCGGCGACGCGGAAGACTGCAAGCAGTACGAGGTAGACGGCGGCGGCACGAAGAATCGAGGACACAGCGGGCTCCGGAGGAATGATCTAGGGGAGAACGAGCTGTCGAAGGTCAAGCGTACCCTGATCGGTCCCGAGCACTGCGTGGCGCTTCCCCGCCGCACCCGGCTCCACGGAGAGCACCACGGTCATGGGTCGGCTGGGATCGAGGCGCAGCAGGTGATACTCGACGCGTCCCGCCGCGGCGCGAACACGCAGCGGCTCGGGGGAGACATGCCGTATGTCCACGTCGCGCAGGTACTCCTCATCCAGCGACACAATGACGATGCTATCTCTCTCAGTACCCGGCGCGAGCCGCAGGGTGATGTCGCTCGGCGCACCGTGCCGAACGATCCGCTCGTAGCGCGCGACCGTAGCACCATCAGCCGAGGTGGCCGACGCCGCGGCCAGCGCGCCGTCGCCGAACAATCCCGCGAAGCCGGCTGCGAGGACGAGAGCGATCACTCCCCATCCGCCGCGCTCGAAGCGCCACTCGCGCCACAGCGCGCGCTCCTCCTCGTTCAACTCCAGCGCTCTCGCCGCACGCGCACGCGGCATATCGACCCTCCAGGACCGAAATGCTACCCACAGCCGGCCTCCGCCACACACCGCTATGCTCGACCGTGCAAATTGTGTGTCACTGAGTCGCACCACACCGACAAGGGATGGAGCCGCCGCGCTAGGCGGAGATACTTTGGCTCGAGCGTCCCTCACACCTTCCAGCTCCCGATGCGAGCCTTCTACTCAATCGTCGTCGCCGCCACCCTACCGCTCGCCCTGTCCGCCTGTCATGGCGCTACCATCCCGGTCCCCGTGCCCACCAGCCAGGTGCTCGCCGCACAGGCCGGATCCGTGACGCTGACGGATGCTGAAACGCGCCTCCGCGACTACGTGCGCGCGCATCATGAGGACGACGTCGCCCTGCTGGAAAAGGCGGTGAACCTTCCGAGCGGCACCCAGAATGTCACCGGGGTCCGACGCGTCGGCGACCTCTTCGCCTCCGAGCTCACGGCGATGGGCTTCACCGTGCGCTGGGTCGAAATGCCGGTCACGATGCGCCGCGCGGGCCACCTCGTGGCCGAGCGTCGCGGCACGAAGGGAGCACGACTGCTGCTGATCGGGCATCTCGACACCGTATTCGAGGGTGAGGGGCAGCGATTCGTACGGGTCGACAGCATCGCGCGTGGCGCCGGCACCTCCGACATGAAGGGCGGCGACGTCGCGATGATTGCCGCGTTACGCGCGCTCAATGCAACGGGAGCGCTCGACGGCTCGCAGATCATCGTCGTCATGACGGGCGACGAAGAGTCGGCGGGCAGCCCGCTCGACCTGGCGCGCAAGGAGCTGACCGATGCGGCGAAGCGCAGCGACATCGCGCTCGCGTTCGAAGGAGGTCGGGCGGCGCGTGCCTCGATCGCGCGGCGAGGATCGAGCGGTTGGACGCTCAGTGTCACGGCGCGGCAGGGGCACTCCGCCGGCGTCTTCTCCAGCGGGTCCGGCTACGGAGCGGTGTACGAGATGGCGCGAATCCTCGACGGGTTCCGCCGTGAGCTCTCCGGCGATCCGACGCTCACCTTCAACCCCGGACTCGTCGCGGGGGGAACTACCGTGCAACGGGATTCATCGGGCACGACACTCATCGCCGCGGGCAAGACAAACATCATCTCGCCCACCACCCTCGTTCAGGGCGACCTCCGATTCCTGCGCGAGTCGCAGAAAGACTCCGCGCGCGCCCGGATGCGAGCGATCGTCGCGCAGCATCTGCCGGGTACCGACGCCGAGATCACCTTCCGCGACAGCTACCCTGCCATGCCTCCCACCGCGGCGGGAGCGCAGCTGCTCACACAGTTCGACGCCGTGAGCCGCTCACTTGGCTACGGTCCGGTGGAAGGTGATCCACCGGAAAGCCGCGGTGCGGGCGACGTCTCCTTCGTCGCGCCTCACCTCACGGGAATGGACGGGTTGGGGGTCTCCGGCCGGGGCGCGCACTCACCGGAAGAGTCGGTCAACCTCAACTCTCTGACGATGGCAGGGGAGCGCGCAGCGATCTTCATGTACCGGCTCATCATGGGTCCTTCGCTCGAGCACCCTCGCCCGTGACGCGCCACCTCAACCGGAGAGCACCATGCCGCTGCCCGTGACTCAGGGAGTCCCGACGCTCTTCATCCGTCGGCAGGCGTATGAGCGCGCGGGTCTCACCCGCGCGTCGATCGATGAGCGCCTCGGACTCACCGATGCCGAATTCCAGGTGGACGGTGACCTCGTCGCACTCGGTCCGATCTACGACATCGAGGCGCTCGGCACCCTGGTGGACGAGCTCGAAGAAGCGGGGCTCACCTACTACGAGGACTTCTTCGAGCTGAGCGGCAGCTGGCCCGAATGGCTCGCGATCGTGGTTCGGGCCGCCGGCGGAAACGCCGCTAAGGGCGCTTCGTGAGCACGTTGTCGGACGCAGCCGGCGTGAGCGGGCCACGTCGCAAGAGTCCATGCCAATTGCATTCGTAGCACCAACTCGTGCGGAACATGGGGAGCAGTCGATTCCACACCGGCGACTCCACACGTAGCGTGACGGCGTCACAGTTTGGGCAGTGATCGCCGTCGGGCAGCAGATAGAGGAAGAACACGGTGGCGGCGACGGCGCGGAGGATGAAGAACCCCACGAAGACCACCACGAAGATCACGGCGTCCGACATATACGCCTCCCGGCATGCACCGAAAGGGAGACCCACGTGCCCGCAAACACGCCACACGCTTACGGCGTGCCAGCGCGTCGGCGCCCTGAATCAGAGCCGTGCTTCCACCAGGGCCCAGAGCTCGACGAAGGCGACGCCATCTTCCACGCGCTCGATGCAGACCTCCAGGCCCTCCTCGATCGACTCCCCGTCGATCGACCGAGCGTGAAGCGAGCGTCGCTCATCACCCTCGCCGTACATGATCGACCCCTCGCCGTCCGGAGGAATCGCTGCAGTGACCATCGCGACGTATCCCTGGAGGACGTAACGCGGGTCGTCTGGATCGTGCTCCGGCTTCACCCGGGCAGTCGCGATGGCAAGATGCGTGACGAGGGCAGCCCAGAGCGCCCCGAGCACGAGCGCCGTCCCCGTCCCTCCGACTGCCGACAACCTTCCGGAGCGGGTGAGCAGATAGCCTGCCACGCCGAACATGACGAGAAAAGCCGAGATCGCCGGCTCGGAGCGCCGGAGCGGCATGGCATCGGCTACGCGCATGCGCCGCTCTGCACCGAAGAACATGATGCGGACGGCGAGCAGCAGCCCGGCGATGAAGGCGATCAGAAAGACAGCGGACATCAACGACCGAGGTAAGTGCGGAAGAAGGCGACCGTCAACGGCCAGGCGTGGCGCGAAGCGGCGAGATTCGCGCCGTCCTTGCCGTCCTGCTGGCGAAGGAAGCCATGACCTGCACCGGGGAAGGTATGCGGCTCGTACGTCTTGCCGAGTGACCGCATCGCCGCCTCAGCGGGCGCAACGGTCGCGTTCACACGGGCGTCGTCGCCGGCGTACAGTCCGATCACCGGTACCTTGACGCGCGGAAGCAGGCTATCGGCGGGTGAGGTGCCGTGGTACACCGCCGAGGCACCGAGCCCCGGCGGGCTCATGACGGCATGCATGAACGACGTGCTACCTCCCCAGCAGAATCCGACGATGCCATATCGTTTCTCGGCCGCGGGCAGCGACATCCCATATTGCCCAACAGCAGCCAGCTGCCGGTGGACGTCGGCCGTCTGCAGCGTGCGGATTGCTGCGCTCGCGGCAGCCTGAGTGAGAGTGTCGCTGCCGGGGGCAGGCGCCACTTTGCCGGTAAGGAGGTCAGGCGCGATGGCGATGAAGCCGTCGGCGGCGAGCTGGTCTGCCACGCCCCGCACCCACGTCGACAGCCCGTAGATCTCGTGCACGACCACGACTACTGGGGCCTTGGTGGAGCGCTCGGGGTACACGACCCATGCCTTCACGCTGTCCGACGGGCCGGCGCTGATCATTACCCACTCACCGTGGCGGGGAGAGCGCGCAAGGCGGGCGGCTACGTCGAGCGCGCCCGCAGGTAAGGCTGCGTCGCTCGCCGTTGCCGTCGCCGTAGTACTCGCCTGAGGGGTCGCGGCGTGCTCGGCGTGCGCGTCACTCTCTGCCGAGTTTCGCGCACACGCAGTGGCCGAGACGGCGATGAGTGCTAGACCCAGCAGGGAACGCAGGGTCGATTGGACGAAACGGGTCATGGGATCCTCCTCGAGTGAGCGCGCGCGTTCGGAGCGGTCAACGGATAACGCGATCGAAGCGCACCGCGTTCGGAACCGCGTAGCTGTGGTGCCACCACTCCTGGTCATAAACATGGTCCCTCCATATCCGTCGACGGGCGCGTCGGCAATATTGGCCCTCATGGCATAGCGGAGCTCGATGCGGATCAAAGCATGATCCTGCGGAGCCAAATGCGCGTGTGGTGTCGGTGTAATGTCTTCATGGTCGCATTGGATGCTAGCGACAAGGCATCAAGCGCCGGATGAGTACGTTCTAGCAGCGCACTTCAGACGTTCACACTACTGCTCAGAATGCTCTGCGCCACGTCAACACCGGCTCATGAAACAGATGAGCATGCCCCAGGCGCAACCTCGTGTGCCGCGAGGTACGCGATAGTTCGCTCCTCGGCATGGTAGCGGGGCCGCCAGGGCACTCGCCCCGACACGAATCCGACGTGTCCACCCTGAGCATGGAACTCTACGGTCAGCATGGGATTAGATAGCGACATATATGCGACATCATCGAGTATCTCACGCGGCAAGAACGGATCGTCGTACGCACTTAAAAGAAGTGTGGGGCGCCGAATCCCAGCAAGGAAATGCCTTGAGCTGGACCGCGCGTAGTAATCGTGCGCGCTAACGAAGCCATGCACCGGAGCGGTGACGGCATCATCGAAATCACTCAAGGTCCGCGCGGCATGAAGAGGTGACTCAGCAAATAGCCCCGGCTCCTGTTCCAGCTTCGCGAGAGCCTTTCGACGAAGGGTTCGGAGAAAATGGAGGGTGTAGAGCCGTGAAAACCCGTGATCGATCTGTCGCGATCCACGCTCGAGGTCGTACGGCACCGAAACTGCCGCGGCGGAGCGCAGTTGTGCCGGTGCGTCATCGCCCCGCTCGCCGAGCCACTTGAGCAGCACGTTGCCGCCAAGCGAAACGCCGACGGCGACAAGAGGCTGACCCGGGCGCTCACTCACCAGGCGCTCCACGACGAAGTCGAGATCGGTCGTCTCGCCGGAATGATAGAAGCGCGGCGCGCGAGGGAGCTCACCGTTGCAGCCACGAAAGATCAGTACGTCGGCCGCCCAGCCTCGCTGCCGCGCCTGGTCGAGCAGCCCGAGCACGTAGTGGGAGCGAATCGTCCCTTCGAGCCCATGGAGGATGAGCAGTCGGGGGACATCCGCCGGCGCACTCGCGGGCGCGTCGAGCCGCTGGATCTCCAACGAGTCACCATCAGGGGTGGTCCACCGCTCGGCGCGCGTCTGCACCCGCGGCGGCCGACGCACGAGCTTTCCCCAGAGCGTCTGGAGATGCGGGCCCGGTACCCACCACGCGGGGGTATAGGTATCCTTGCTGGTGTGGTTCACGATAGTCGCAAGTCTCGAGGGCGCGGTCCGTCCGCGCCTTCCTAGTATATCAACCTCGCACGCATGGACGTTCAGATTTTCGGCGTGAAGAAGAGCGCGGAGACGCGCAAGGCGTTGCGCTTCTTTGCCGAGCGTCGGACGCGAACTCATTTCGTGGACCTCCAGGAGCGTGCCGCGTCGCGCGGCGAGCTCACGCGCTTCGCCCAGAAGTTCGGCGTGCAGGCGCTCATCGACAAGAGCTCTCGGCGCTACGCGGAGCTCGGGCTTCGCACCGCTCGCTACGGTGACGAGCGCTGGATGGAAATGCTGATCGACGAGCCCATGCTGCTCAAGATGCCGCTGGTGCGTCACGGGAATGCCCTGACAATCGGCGCGGCGGAGACCACATGGAAGAGCTGGCTCACGACATGACGCGCGCGGCAGTCACTGGAGCGCACGCATGACACAGATTGCCGTGAGCGGGGCGTCCGTCGAATTCGGCGCGACCACGCTGTTCAAGGACATTACCTTCACCATCGCCGCGGGCGAGCGTTGGGGCGTCGTCGGGCGCAACGGCACCGGCAAGACGACGCTGTTCAGGTTGCTCACCGGCGACCTTGCCCCGTCAAAGGGACAGGTAGCGCGCCAGTCGGGGCTCACCGTCTCACTGCTCGGGCAGCATCGCGACTACGGCGCGGCCACCACCGTGTGGGAGGCGGCCGCCGGCCCGTTCGCCGAGCTGCTCGCATTGGAGCAGTCATTGGCCCAGCAGGCCGATGGCCTCGCCACGACGCATGACGAGGCGGCCCTGACGCGATATGGGCGGGACCTGGAACGATTCGAGCGCGAGGGCGGCTACACGATCGCGCCCCGCGTCGATGCCGTGCTTCAGGGCCTCGGGTTCGATGCCACCAAGGCGCGGACACAGAGGCTCGAGACGCTGAGCGGTGGCGAGCGTGGACGTGTCGGCCTCGCGCGGCAGCTCGTCGCGCCTTCGGACATCCTGCTGCTCGACGAGCCGACGAACCACCTCGATCTAGAGACGACGGCATGGATGGAGCAGTACCTCCGAGAAACGGATCGCACCGTGATCCTCGTCAGCCATGACCGTGCCTTTCTTGCCGCGGTGGTGGACCACGTGCTCCACTTCGAGGGGGACTCGGCCACGCCGGCAGGAGCGTCGCCTGGCACAGCAGCGCGCGTTCGACAAGCAGCAAAAGGTGATCGCGGCGCAGACCGACTACATCGCCCGCAATCTCGCCGGCGTGAACACCAAGCAGGCGAAGGGGCGGCGCAAGCTTCTGGCGCGTATGCCACGCCTTGGCGCGCCGGTGGGCGAGGACGGCACGATGGCGCTCCGGCTCGAAGTTGCCGAGCGCGGGGGCGATCAGGTGGCGGTCGCCGAAAAGCTGCGCATCGCGGTGGAGGGGCGGGTGCTGATCGATCGATTCGACGGGCGCATCATGCGGGGCGACCGATTGGGGATCGTCGGGCCGAACGGTGCGGGGAAGTCCACGCTGCTGAAGACGCTCGTCGGCGAGCGGCCAGCGGATGAGGGCGCGCTCCGCGTGGGCAACTCGATTCGCGTCGCCTACTACGACCAGCAACTCGGCCAGGTCCCGCTCGAAAAGACGTTGTATCAGGCGATCAACGATCTGCGTCCGCAATGGGAGCGCCGGATGGTGCAGGGACATCTCGGCCGATTCGGCTTCTCGGGTGACGAAGTGCAGCGTCGGGCGGAGACGCTCTCGGGTGGCGAGCGCGCCCGTGTCGCCCTGGCCATGCTGATGCTCACCCGGGCGAATCTGCTGGTGCTCGATGAGCCGACGAACCACCTGGACGTCGAGACGATCGAGGTCCTGGAGGACCCGATCGAGACGTACGAGGGCGCGTTGGCGAACAAGGTGTGGGTACTGCACGACCGCCACATCACGGCGTTCGACGGCACCTTCGCCGAGTGGGAGGTGGCGAGCGAGGAGCGGGCACATGCCGCCGCGGTTCGCGCGTCGGAAGAGGTCGCGCTCCGGCGCGTCGACGAGAAGAAGCGCACGGCGTCGAAGCAGGATCGTTCGGCGGCGAGCGGTGACACGCAGCGCAAGTCGCTCAAGCAGGCCCGGGAACGGGCTGGCGAAGCGGAGCGAACGGTGTCGGAGATCGATGGCGAGATCACCACGCTCACCGCCACGCTCGACGACCCGGCGCTCTATACGAAGCCGGGTGGGGTAGAACAGGCGCACAAGCTGGGTGCCCGACTCGATACCTTGCGTGCAAGGCTCGACAAGGCGATCGCGACGTGGGAGCAGGAGACCGCTGCGCTCGAAGCGCTCGAGCGCGCCGTCGTTTCCTGATGCAATTCCTGAGGGGGGAGGAACGACCGTGACGCCGTGGGTTCAGCGACTACTGATCGCCAACGTCCTGATGTTCTTCGTGCAGCAGACGGTACCCGGCGTGGACTACACGCTGCGGCTGGTGCCCGCCCTGCTGTTGGCACGACCGTGGACGCTCGTGACCTACATGTTCCTGCATTCAGGATTCATGCACATCCTGTTCAACATGCTGGGACTCTACTTCTTCGGGCCCCGCGTGGAACAGCGGATCGGTTCATCGCGGTTCTTCGCCCTCTACATGATCAGCGGAATCACGGGGGGGCTGCTCTCCTTCTACACGCCGAATGCGCAGATCGTAGGCGCCTCCGGCGCGATCTTCGGCGTGCTGCTCGCGTACGCCCGCTTCTGGCCGCGCGACCAGATGCTGATCTGGGGAATCATTCCCATCGAAGTGCGCTGGCTGGTGATGATCTACACCGCCATCTCACTGCTGGGGCTGGGCCGGGGCATCGCCCACTTCGCGCATCTCGGCGGCTTCCTCGGGGCCTTTCTCTATCTGCTGTGGCTCGAGCGCAACGCGGGAGCGCGCAAGTTCCGTCAGATTGCCACCGCGCCACCGCCGGCCAAGGACGCCGTACTGGGCAACTGGCGCAACGTGAACCGCGCGAACGTCCACGCCGTGAACAAGGACGAGGTCGACCGCATCTTGGACAAGATCAGCGCGTCGGGGCTCGGCAGCCTCACCCCGCAAGAGCGGCAATTCCTGTCCAACTTCGTCCCGCCCGACGACCGGAAACCCTCGTGAATCGTGCATCGTGAACAGTGAGCCATCCTGACAGGACGAGTCACGAGTCACGAGTCACGCATGATGGTCCGCGTGGTTCGCTCCTTCTAGAACTCCCCCACGAAATTGATCTCCACCTCGAGCTCGTGGCCCGAGCTCTCCCTCACCATCTTCTGTGCGTGCCTTGCCAGGGCGATGACGTCGGCGCTCGTCGCGTCGCCAAGATTCACCATAATGTTGGCGTGAATGTGGGAGATCTGCGCATCGCCGATGCGGTAGCCCTTCAGGCCACACGCGTCGATGAGGCGGCCGGCCCCTACTCCCTCGATTTTCTTGAAGATCGACCCGGCGCTTGGGTGCCATTCGAGCCATGGATGCCGGCTTCCGCGCCAGCTGAGGTTCTCCTGCATGATCTTGTGCATCACCGCCGGGTCCTTTTTCTCCAGCTTGAACGTCGCGGCGAGCGCGATGTCCTTGCGGTGGTGGAAGACGGTGTCGTCATAGCCGAACTTCACGTAGTCCTTGTCCACCGTCTTCCGCTCGTTTTCCTCCGATAGAATCTCGGCCGATTCGAACACCTCGGCGATGAACATCGTCCGCTCCCGCTCGGGCGCTGGGGAGAGGAAATGGAGGTTCTGCCAGATAGCGCCACCGACGGTGCTGGGGATCCCCACGTAGTGCTCCAGGCCGGACCACCCGCGCCGCACCGCCTCCGGAATGAGTTGCAACATCACGGCGCCGCTCTCCACCCACACCCGTCCGTCATCGTGAAACACGGTGTGAGTCGCCACATTACGAATGACCAGACCGCGCACACCCTTGTCGGAGATGAGCACGTTGGCGCCGAGCCCAAGCACAAAATAGGGAACCTCGGCCTGCCGGGCGGTTAGGATGGCGTGCGCCAGGGCGTCGGCAGTGTCGGCTTCGTAAAGAAGATCGGCCGGGCCGCCGATCTTGAAGGTCGTGTAAGAGTCCAGTGGAACGTGCCGCCGGAGTTTCGGACCATGGAGCTCGGCGGCGACATGTTCGAGCGCAGCCCGATCGATCGGAGGCGCGGACGACGGAGAGGGAATCTTAGCCATGAGTCAGAGAAAGAAATCATGAGAGTCGCGCAATCGCTACCGTGGCGTCCGCTCCTATGCACGACGCTGGCCGCTGCTGTCGGGCTGCTGTCGCTGGCCGCGCTACCGCTTGGAGCCCAGCGGGCCGAGCTGGAACGCCGGATCAAGCGCGATACCCTCTCGAATGGGCTCGAGGTGATCGTCGTCGAGAACCATGGCGTTCCCATCGCGACGATCGAGGTCAACTCCAGGAACGGCTCGTTCACCCAGTCGCCAACATACGAGGGACTGTCGCATCTGTACGAGCACATGTTCTTCAAGTCGAATGCGACTTACCCGCAGCCAGAGCAGTTCGTGGCGCGGGCCTCGGAGCTGGGCGCGGTGTTCAACGGCACGACGCAAGAGGAGCGGGTCAACTACTACCTCACCGTTCCCTCCGACAGCACGATGCCGGCGATGGCCTTCTTGGCCTCGGCGCTGCGGAATCCGCTGTTCCGCGCCGACGAGCTGGAGCGCGAGCGTGCAGTGGTGATTGGGGAGTACGACCGGAACGAGTCCGACCCGTTTTACGCGCTCACCACCGCCATGGGACGGACACTCTGGGGGAGCTCCTGGAGCCGCAAGAATCCGCTGGGGGAGCGTGCCGTCATCCTCAAGACGACGCCCGAGCAGATGCGCACGATCCAGCGGAAGTACTACGTGCCCAACGCGGCGCGTCGGCTGCTGGGCGACTGGCCGCGCGCCGCCGACCCCTTCGTCACCGATCCCATTCCTCCGGTACCGGCGCTCGTCGGCAACAAGGCGGTGATCGTCGAGCAACCCGTGAACGCCGTGGTGGTGCTGCTGCAATGGCAGGGACCCGGTGCGCACGCCGACGTTCCCGCCACCTACGCCGCCGACGTCTTCTCCGACGTGCTCAACCAACCGGGCTCGCGCTTCCAGCGCAACCTGGTGGACAGCGGGCTGTGGCAGTCGATCAACGTGAACTATTACACGCTCAACCAGGTCGGTCCGATCACAATCGGCGGTGCGGTGGCACCCGGAAAGCTGCGTGAGGCGGTCGCCGCGCTCGACCGCGAGTTGCTCGAGGTGGTGAAGCCAGGCTACATCACCGTCGACGCAGTGGATGGCGTGAAGCGACAGCGTATCGTCGGCACGATGGAGAGCCTGGAGCGCTCCTCCGGCTTCGCGCACCAACTGGGATTCTGGTGGGCCGTCACCGGCCTCGACTACTTCTTCGGATACGTGGATACGATGGCGAACCAGACCCCCGAAGACCTGCGGCGCTATGCGTCGCGCTACATCCTCGGCAAGCCGCGCGTGACCGGAGTGCTCGTCTCCCCAGAAACGCGCCGAGCCCTCAAGCTCACCGAATCCGAGCTGACGGCGGGAGGCACGCCGTGAGACGCGCCGTCCTGGTGCTAGTCAGCGCCCTCAGCTTCGGCGTTGCCGGCATCCCGAGTCTACCGGCGACGACGGAAGCGGTCGCGCCCACGACACCGGCGTCCGTTCCGGACACCGCGGTGACCTCGAAGTTCGAGGTGGCGGGGATCCCCGTCATCCTTCGGCGCAACCCGGCGAACGAAGTCGTCGTTGCCAATCTGTACCTGCTCGGCGGCACGCGTCAGCTCACCCCGCAGACGGCCGGGATCGAGGCGATGCTGCTCGCCGCGAGCGAGCGCGGCACGCGCAAGTTCCCCGGATCCGTGGTGCGGCAGCGTACCGCGCGACTCGGCAGCAGCATCAACATCGAAGCGAGCGACGACTGGAGCGTGATCGGTCTGCGCGCCATTCGCGCCACGATCGATTCGACATGGGCGTTGATGGCGGATCGAGTGGTCGCGCCGCTACTGGAGCCCGGCGACGTGGAGATCGTCCGTGAGCAGATGCTCACCGGCGCTCGCCAGCGTGGCACTGATCCCGACGACGCGGCCGTCCAGCTCGCCGACAGCCTTCTCTACCGGCAGCATCCAAACGCCATCCAGGCGGCCGGCACCGAGGCATCCCTGTCGACGATCACAGCAGCTCAGCTGCGTCAGTACCACGCACAGCAGTTCGTGACGTCGCGCATGCTGCTCGTCGTCGTGGGCAACGTGGACCGACCGCAGATCGAACGGCTCGTGCGCTCCACACTCGGCACGCTGCCACGCGGCGCATATCGCTGGACGCCACCTCCCGCGATTCCCGGCGGCGGGCGTGCGATCGCATTCGACAACCGGCCGTTACCGACGAACTACCTGCTCGGCTACGTCCCGGGCCCCGCGGCGACGAGTCCCGACTACACGGCACTGCGCGTGGCGACGGCCGTGCTTTCAGGGCGGCTGTTCACCGAGGTGCGCTCGCGGCGCAACCTGAGCTATGCGGTGGAGAGCCCGTTCCTCGAGCGTGCGCACGCGGTAGGAGGCCTGTACGTGACCACGGTGCACCCGAACGCCGTGCTCAACATCATGCGCGAGGAGCTCAATGCCTTGCAGAACGACCAGGTCGAAGCGGCGGGACTCGAGCGGCTCGAGCAGCAGTTCATCACCGAGTACTACCTGAGAAACGAGACGAATGCCGACCAGGCGAACGTTCTCGCCCGCGCCGAGCTGTATCAGGGCGACTACCGCTCCGCCGACCGCTTCATGGAAGAGCTACGGCGCGTGACGCCGACCGATGTGCAGCGTGTGGCGAAGAAGTATCTCACGAACTTCCGCTTCGCGTTCGTAGGCGATACGACGAAGGTGGACCGGGCACTTCTCTCGCAGTTCTGAGGATCGGACAACGGCCTCACCCATGCAGCGTGACCGCTACGGCGACTGCCGCCGCACGTCCGACGCAACCAGCAAGGACACTATCCCGCCCGCGGTCGATCCAAGACGGTCGAAGGGCTAGCTCGGCCTTCTGTATTCCGCCGGGTACGAGCCGCCAGCGCGCCGCGCACATCGGCCAGGGTACCACCTACGGCGTGCAGCGCCACGAGGGCATGGTACACGAGATCGGCCGTCTCCTCGCGTGCGCGCTGGAGGTCGCCGTCGGCGCATGCGGTCACGAGCTCCGCGGCCTCCTCGCCGATCTTCTTGAGTCGCAGGTTGCGGTCTGCGAGCAGGCGCCGCGTGTAGCTCGGCGCCTCACGATCGCCTGGCGGTGAGACGCTGCGTGTAGCAATCGTCGCATCGAGCGCCGCGAGCGCGTCCGTGACGAGGGCTTCGCCGCCGAAGCAGGACACCGTGCCGGTGTGGCACGCTGGCCCCGCCGGCGTCACGCGCGCCAACACCGCATCCCCATCACAATCGGGACTCAACGACACGACGCGCTGCACGTTTCCGCTGGTCGATCCCTTGTGCCACAGTCCGCGAGTCCGCGACCGGTAGTGCATCTCTCCGGTGGCCAGCGTCTGCTCGAGCGCTTCACGGTCGGCCGCTGCCACCATGAGCACGACACCGGACGCGGCGTCCTGCGCGATCACCGTCACCGTGCCGTCCCCCTTCCGGAAGTTCAACGCGTTCAGATCGAGCATCTCACCCCCGAGAAGGTTCGGCCAGCAGTGTCCGGACGCCGGCGGCAAGCGCGCGGTTCGTGGCGACGGCGCTGCCGCCGAATGCAGTAACACGACCGTCCCAGTCGGTAAAGGTGCCCCCCGCCTCCTTCACGATCGGAAGAAACGCCGCGGCATCCCAGGGTGAGAGGATGGCATCGCACATCATCTCGGCGCGTCCCGTGGCCACGAGGAGATAGCCGAAGGAGTCGCCCCACGTGCGGGCGACCGACGCAGCCGCGGCGACGCGCTCCCAGCCGGCGCGGCGTTCCGGTCGTTCGCAAAACCGGCCGTCCGTCGTGAGTACCGTGGCCGCGCCCAGGCTGGCCACCGGCGACACCGTGCATCGGCTGCCATTCCACCAGCAGCCCACGCCCGGTGCGGCGGCGATCAGCTCGTCCACCGCAGGAAAGTACGCCGCGCCGGCTAGGACCGCGTCTCCCTCGCACAGAGCGACGAGCGAGCCCCAGAGCGGAACGCCACGCACGAACGCCTTCGTGCCGTCGATCGGATCGATCACCCAGCGGCGTCGAGCACCGACGCGCTCCTCACCGAACTCCTCGCCGAGCACGCCATCCTCCGGGAAGAACCGGCGTACCCAATCGCGCGCGGCCTCCTCCGCGGCGCGGTCGGCGGCGGTCACCGGCGAGCCATCCGCCTTGATCTCGACGACGAGGTGCGAGCGGTAGTGCCGGAGCGCCACGTCGCCGGCAAGGCGCGCGAGCTCTGCCGCCGGTGCGATGCGCGTGTCCAGATCGCTCACGAGCGCGCTCATGCCGCGCGCACCGGGAGCCGCGCGATGCGCATGGCCTGCTTGACCGCCCCCACCGTCGTGACGCCGTCGTGGAGAATGCCGGCGAGCAGGGCGGCGTCGGCCCGGCCCTGCTCCAGCACCTCGCAGACGTGCGCGGCGCTGCCGGCGCCCCCCGACGCCACCACCGGAACGTCCACCGCGTCGGCAACGGCGCGGGTCAGCGCAAGGTCGTAGCCGGTCCGCGCGCCGTCGCGGTCGATGCTCGTGAGCAGAATCTCTCCGGCACCGCGCCGCACGCATTCGATGGCCCACGCCACCGCCTCGAGCTCCGTCTTCTCGCGACCACCCTTCACGAAGACCTGCCAGCCATCGGACCCGCGCTTTGCGTCGATGCTCGCCACGACGCACTGCGCGCCGAAGCGCCGCGCCGACTCGGTGAGGATCTCCGGCCGTGCCACCGCGGCCGAATTGATACTCACTTTGTCGGCGCCCGCTCGAAGCGCGCGCCCGACGTCGTCGGCCGAGCGCACACCGCCACCGATCGTCAGCGGCACGAACAGCCGCTCGGCCGTGCGCCGCGCGACGTCGAGCAGCGTCCCGCGCTCCTCGGCACTAGCCGAAATGTCGAGGAACACCACTTCGTCCGCACCTTCGAGCTCGTAGCGGCTCGCCAGCTCCACCGGATCGCACGACACGTCGCGTCAGCATCTACTCCTTCTCCTCGATGCGCAGCGCAACACCACCTTTCGTGCTGAACACGGCGCCGGTGTCGACGAAGGCATCGCGCATCGCGAGGCCCAGCGCCTTGAACGCCGCCTCGACGACGTGATGACGGTCGCGACCACGCAGGGCGCGCAGGTGGAGCGTCGCCCGTGCGTTGTCGCTGAACGAGCGCATCCAGTGGTCATAGAGCGGGCTCGGAAGCGGGCCACGATAGAATGGGCGCCCCCCGAGGTCGAGAGCGCAGTGCACGAGCGCGTCGTCCATCGGAATCGTGCGATCGCCGTACCGCGCCGCGGTGGCAGGCAGCACCGCCGCCACCGCGGCGCCTACGCAGATCGCCACGTCCTCAATGAGATGATGCGGCAGGTCGCCCTTCGCCTGGACCTTCACGTCCAGCCCACTGTAGCGGGCGAAGGTGACAAGCATGTGGTCGAGGAAAGGCTCGCCCGTGGCCACAACCGCCGTGCCCGTGCCGCGGAGGAGCTCGCAGCGAATGGTGGTCTCCCTGGTTTCCCGAACGACAACGGTCATGTCAGGCTCTCGGCGCTGGTGAACATCATTCGCTGAACTCTCCCGCCACTACCACCGGATCGAGGACCCCGGTGTAGAGCGCCATCCCGATCACGACGCCCGCGATGCCACGATGCTCCAGTGCCCGCAGATCCTGCATCGACGCGACACCACCCGACGCGTACACCGGGAAGTTCGACGACTCGGCGACGTCCTCCATCAGAGGCAGATCGGTTCCTTGCATCTGCCCCTCGCGGTGCACGGCGGTGACGAGCAGCCCTCCCAGGGGCAGTGCGTTCAGCTCGTCGACGGCGTCGAGGATGTCGATCGGGAGCGTGCGCACCCAACCGCGCGTCGTGACCCGCCGCTCGCGCACATCGCACGCGACGATGATCTCGCCCGGATGGCGCGCCGCGATGCCGGCGAGCCACTCGATCTCCTCGAGAGCGCGCGTCCCGACGATCACGTTCGTGGCTCCGGCGTCGAGCAACTCCTCCACGAGATCGCCCGACCGGATCCCGCCGCCCACCTGCACCGGGACGTCGACCTCGCTGAGAATCGAGCGCACGATGGAGAGGTTCGACCCGCGCCCCGTCGCCGCATCGAGATCGACGACGTGGAGCCTGCCGAAGCCGAAATGCTCCCACGAGCGGGCCACCTCGATCGGGTTGTCGAGACGGATGCGCTCATCCTTGTATGAGCCGCCGACGAGCTGCACGCAGGCGCCGTCTCGTAAATCCACCGCGGGAATGACGATCACGGCTCTCTCTCCGTCGTGCGGGCGTCGTCGAGGAAGGCGCGGAGGAACCGCACCCCCTGAGTGGAGCTCTTCTCCGGATGAAACTGCACGCCAACCGCACGTCCCGCTCGAACGGCAGCGGGAAAGCGGTCGCCTTCGTGCTCGGTCCAGGCCGTGACGACGCTCGCGTCGGCCGGGCGGCAGACGAAGCTGTTGGCGTAATAGACCATCCGGAGCGGCGCCGCGTCGAACAGTGGATCGCGCATCGGCTCCACCGCGTTCCACCCGATCTGGGGCACCCGCACCGCGCGCAGCCGCGTCACGCGCCCGGGGATGACGCCGAGCCCCTCGCCCTCCCCTTCGTCGCTGCCGTCGAAGAACAGCTGCATGCCGAGGCAGATGCCGATCGTCGGAAGCCCGCCCAAGATGGCCGCGCGCATCGCAGCACGTCCAGGCGCGAGCCGATCGGCTGCCGAACCGAACGCGCCGACGCCTGGAAGCACGAGTACGTCGGTGGCCACCTCGACCGCACGGTACGGATCCGTCTCAATGCGCACCAGGACGTCCGGCGCCTCGAGTGCCTTGGCCAGCGAATGCAGGTTGCCGGCCCCATAGTCGAAAACGGTAACGTTCACGACAGCTCCTCGAGCGCGGTCAACACCACCTGCATCATCTCCCACGGCCCGACACCGATGCGCAGGGCTGCTCCTTCCGACGCAGCGAGAGGTGGGAGATCCATCGGCAATCCCGAAAAGGCCCGCACGAGCACGCCGCGCTCGCGCAGCCCGCGCGCGAGCATCCGGGCGCGCGACGTCGGCACGAAGACGAAGTTCGCCGCCGAAGGCAGGGGCGCGAGCCCCAGTGCGCGCAGCCCCACGATGAGCCTGTCCCGGTTCTCCACGGCGAGTGCCGCGTGGGCCCGCACCCAGCCGAGCGCGTCGTCCGACTCGTCGAGCGTGGCGAGCACCGCTCGCTCCGCCAACGCGTTCACCTTGTATGGACCGCGTGCCCGCTCCACCATCCCGACGACCTCCGCCCCGCCC
>WNFK01101045.1_pt3 | contig 20441 bp, 8 predicted proteins | sample 5400281 | NCBI WGS metagenome assembly WNFK01 (sample SAMN13153350, study PRJNA577476) | soil metagenome | isolation source: 20 cm soil on Douglas fir-dominated hillslope | place: USA:California | collected 2013-09-17
AATATTACATCTTGATTTCCCAGAAGAGTTTTAATTAACTCAGTACTAGTTGTTATCTTAGAAGTATCTAATGTATTATATTTATTAGTATTAATACATAAAAATTGCTCTTCTATTAATAATAATTTAAATGTAGATGTTTGAGTTATATCTCTATCATTAAATTTAAAATTAACAAAATCTGAATGATAGTTATCAAGAAATAATTCTAAAGGATGAGAACCTTTCCCTATAAATCCTGCTGCTATTTTCTGACTTCAACTAACATTGTATTTTATATTTTCTACAATTAAGTTATCAGCATTTAAATTTAATTCAATAAAACTTAAGAAATAAACTAAATAGGGCCCTCGAACTTTAGGATTGAGTTTCAGAATTGATACTTCAACTTTGTAATTGTTGTAAACATCTTCATGTCTTAGAACAACATGTTGGTTATCTTCAAATATAAGTTTAAATATTTTTAAATCTAAGTTTGTTAATATATAATTTTTACTTTCTAATTTTTGTTTTAACATTAAAGATTTTTCATTTAATAGTTTTTTATAAGATTCATATTTAGTATTTATATTTTCTATTAGATTATTTTTATTTGATTGTTGCAATTGTATACCATTATTTTCATTATTTAAATTTGGTACAGAGTTTTTTAGTACGCTATTTACATTATTTATATCTGGGATATTTGGTACATTAGTATTAGTATTAGTATTAGTATTAGTATTAGTATTAGTATTAGTATTAGTATTAGTATTAGTTAAAACAAGAGAAGAATTAGAATTGGAATTATTTCGCACAATAACCGAAGATGAAAATGATCTAATTAAATTTCTTAAGTTTGAGTATTTATATGAATTATTTTTAATTAAGCCATTAATTCCTTGTAAATTATTAGATATAAATCCTAAGCCAGATACTAGATTATTTCTCAATTGAGATTGAGTTTGAATTTGAGTAACAGAATTTAAATTATTAGTTGATGAGTTTGGCTTTTGTTGTAGCTTTGGTGTAGGTTTATTTATTAAAATTAAAGTATTAGCATCTTTTTTATAAATATTTAAAATACTAATATTCATTATATTTAGATATAATAAGTTTAATTGATTTGTTATTGAAAATGTATTTATAAGTCGATTTTTATATATATATGTTTTTTTAAGCAATTTTAAAGTAAATTTTGTATAATTTAATTGGAATACATGATAAATTTTAACATTAATAACCTTTAAAACTTCTTGGAACTTATTACATATATTCATTAAATAATTAATAGTAATAGTAATAGAAATATCACTTAGAATAAAGAACAAAAAATGAAATAAAAATAAAAATAAAATAATTAAAATAATAATAAAATATGATAAACTAATACCAGTTTTTAATAAAAATAATAATAATAATAATAATAAAATAACACATAAAAGATAAATTAGAGATGCATTAAAGAATAAAAATAATTTAGTATTAGTAAAGAATTCTTTATTATATGAAAGGTACTTGTATAAATTATTACTATATATTAGTCTTATACTTCTATTATTATAAATAAATTTAATTTTTGTTATTATCAGATAATAAATTAATAAAATAAAATTGGTAATATTTGAGAAATTATAAAAAGTTAATAATATTTTAGTTATTTGTTTAAGGTTAATTTTTAATAAAGTTAATAAAGTTAATAAAGTTAATAAAGTTAATAAAGTTAATAAAGTTAATAAAGTTAATAAAGTTAATAAAGATAATAATAAGAATATTAATAATAAAGAGAAAGAGAATAATAAGAATAAAGATAATAAAGATAATAAAGCTAAGATTAAAGATAATGGTTTTGGTTTTAAATTTAAATTAACATTAACTTGTTGTAATTGTAATTGTAATTGTAATTGTAATAGTAATTGTAATTGTAATTGTAATTGTAATTGTAATGATCTTCATAAATTTATAAACTGATTTATTATTATTAGAGAAAGCTTTTGTATATGGATAGGGGTTAAATTATTGTTATTTTCTTTTTGGTTATTATAGTTTAAGTTTAAGTTTAAGTTTAAGTTTGAGTTGTTTGTAATGGCAGAAGATTTCAGAGTAATTACTTCATTTCCAATTTCAAAAATAAATCCGATTGTTAATATTATAAAAAATATAATAGCTACAACAAAACCGAATGTACTTATAGCATATAATGATACACTAATAGGTAACAACAGAACTAGTTCAATATCAAATACTAAAAATAGCATAGCAACTAATCAATAATGGATTTGAAAGGATTCTCTTGTTTGTCCAGGTATTACGGGCATACCAGCTTCATAAGCAGAAAGTTTTTCTTCATAAGCTTTATGTGGTGCTAATAAAGTATTTAAACCTAATAATATTAAAGCTAAAATAGGTACAAAAATAATTAATACTAATAAAGTAATATTCATTAACTATAGAACAATGATAAAGATAGTAACTGTGTACTGTTAAGTAATATAGTTGGTTTAAGAATAAACAATAGAATTGATAAAGTAATAGTAGAAATTAAAAAACTATGGAAATTTGTTAAAATGGATTCATTATCTAATTTAATATTTAATTTAGTAATTTTTATATTGCAAGAAAGCTTATTTAGTATATAATCACTATTACTTACTAATAATACAACTACTCTTAAATAATAAGATGCACTTATTACACTTGTTCAGATAGCTACAAAAGCCATGAATCAGTAACCAGACTGTATAGCTGATAATAAAACAAACTGTTTAGAAAAGAAACCTAATAATGGTGGAATACCGGCCATAGAGAAAAGACAAATAACTAAACTTAGACTAAGAATCAGATTAGAGAAAAATAATCCTTTAAAGTTTGATAAATATCTTATATCATAATCAAAAAAGTAAATATTTTTAGAATTAGAGTAAATTTTAATTCCTGTTGTATTTAAAATGAAACCTAAAGCTAATATAATTAAAAATATATTTAAATTTGTTATAGAATATTGAATAATATAAAAAATAAATGCATCTATAGATTGTTCAGTATTAATTGCTAATGCTAATAAAATAAATCCTATATGAGATATTGTACTATAAGCTAATAGTCGTTTAATTCTTGTTTGAGCTAAACCTAGTATTGTACCAATTATTAATGAAAATAATGAACTAATTAATAATAAAATTTTTAAAACATAACTTGTATTATAACTAATTTCAAAATTATTACTTGTTATATTTAATTGTGTTATTAAATTTTCATAAACTGTTACATCTAATATTGAATTTATAGATAATCCACTATATAATTCTAATAATAAAACTAAAATAGCTATTTTTGGAATAATTGTTAATCAGATAGTTACTTGAGTTGGTGTTTCATCATATACATCGGGTGCTCATGAATGTAAAGGTGCTGCAGCTATTTTAAATAAAAATCCTATAAAAATAAAAATTGCACCTAAACTTACTCCACTTATTATATGATATGGATATGGATATGAACCACTTATTAAAAAGCTGTTATCATTTAGGAAAGGCAGAGATTCTGATGCAGAGAGTAAACTATAAATAGATTCAAAATTTGTTAATCCTGTGAAAGTATAAATTAAACCACAACCTAATAAAATAAAACAAGAAGATAATGCTCCTAATAAAAAATATTTTAAACCTGAGGCAGTACTAGATTCATAATCTCTATATAATGTAGCTAAAATATAAAGACCAAATGATTGTAATTCAATACTTAAATACATAGATAATAAATCTGAAGAAGATAGTAATAAAGATGAACCTAAACCACTAAATAAAACTATTAAACAATATTCTGTTCGAGGGATATATAAACCGATATAATTGTATTTACTTTTTCCTACTAAAGAAGCAGGATTTATAGGAGAAGATGCGGATTTCGCAAAGGTTTGGTTTTTGAAAAACAATTGTAAAATAGGAGAGGATTGTAAGTTAACATCTGTTAATATATTTTTTACATTTAATACTTTATTATAATAAGATTCAGTTATTAAAGGTCAAGCTATTAAGATTAAAGCTGCCAAAAATAATAACAATACATCTAATAATTGAGAGATGATAGTCACATGGAATAATCCACTATATATACCTATACCTGATCCAATTGACTGAATATATAAAGCATTTAAAGCTAATGCTCCGGAATAGATAAATATTATAGCTGAAATTCTAGTTATTAATAGAGAAGATATTTCATTTTTTAATGAAGGTAGGGCAATTGCCACTATTAGAATTAAGATACTTAAAAAGATCATTACTTGTTTTCTGGAGAAGTTTTTTTTTATTATATTTACCCTTCCTGTTTTTTTATCCTATTTATCTTATTTTTGTTATTTTCTTTTTTATTGTTATTGAAAAGCAAAAACTAAAAGAAATATTGAAGGAAGTAATTATACTTTATCATATAAATTTATTAAGATTAAGTAATCACATTTATTTTATATCATTTATGACTTTTTTTCCTTCCCGCTTCCCTTTCCCCTTTTTCCTGAAAGTTTTTTTTGTTTTTTTAAAAAAACGCCAAAGATTTGGGCAGGATAGAAAGCGTTGGTTTTGGAGAAGTGCAATTTTAATTTAAATTTAAGAAAGTTTTTTTTCATTAGCAAATAATAAATAATAAATAATAAATAATAAATAATAAATAATAAATAATAAATAAAAAGATATTTTAATATAATAATATTTAGTAATATTGTATAATATATAATTATTATTCTAAATAGATAGCTACAATTTATTTTTTTAATCATTCAATATATAATATAAATATATAAGATATAAAATATAAAATATAAAATATAAAGTATAAAATAATTGAAATAATATAAAAGATAATAAAAAGGGAAAAGTTTTTTGAAAGCAACAGTTTTATGCAGGGGTTAATAGGTATTATTTTTATGTTAAAAAAGCTTGGGATTTCTCCTGCCTTTAGTCGCTTTAGAAAACGGAGGAAGTTTTAGCTTTGAAAATGATCCCAAAAGTTTGGGGTTTTAAGGTAATATAAACAGTTTTAGTTTTATAAATTAGATATACTTAAAAAGCTGTAATTATACACTTAAGTTTTATTACATTATATTATATTTTATTATATTATATTATATTATATTATATTATATTATATTATAAAAAAAGAGGAGTTTGAGTAATGAGTAATGAGTAAGGTTTAACAGGAAAGTTTTGGGTTTTTTTGAAAGCTTTTGGTTTTTTAAATTAAATTATTCAGCAGTGCTTGCTAACCAACTTAAATAATCTGGCATAGAAACAGCTTCCACGTTAATTGGCATAAATCCGTGTCATACTCCACAAATTTCAGAGCATTGCCCATAAAAAATTCCAGTTCTATCTATTAAAAATGAAGCTTGATTTAATCGACCGGGTGTACAATCCAATTTCATACCAAGAGAAGGAACTGCAAATGAGTGAAGAACGTCGTTAGCTGTAACAATTAATCTGATATGAGTATCAACTGGAACTACCATTTTGTTATCCACATCTAATAATCTGAATTGTCCTAATTCTAAGTCTGATTCCGGTATCATATATGAATCAAAAGAAATTGCATCACCACTATCTGTTATATAATCGGAATATTCATATGCTTAGTTTAATGTTCTTAATTTTAAAAAGCTCGGAAGAAATGTTGAGTTTTAGAAAACAAATTTTTTGAAAAACAAGCTTTCAATAACAATAACAATAATAATAACAATAACAATAACAACAACAAAAACAAGCGTTTTTTTCTAAATAAGAAAAGCTTTCTAAAACGATTTTGTTTTTTTAATTGAAATTTATTTATATTTATATTTATATTTATATTTATATTTATATTTATATTAATATTTATTAAGAAGGAATAAATAGGACTATAACTTTATTAATCATGTACTCCCGTTTTTTTAGCTACCGAAAGCTTTTATAAAAAAGCTAGTTTTCTAAAGGAAGAAAGCAAAGCGGAGGAGTTTTCTGTTTTAAATGGTTTGTTTTTATTTTTATAAAAAAAATTAATAAGAAAACTATTAGAATCATAATTACGTTTAGTCTCTGAGGTTTTAACCTACTGATTTGAGCTTAGCTTGATAAAATCATTCAGTAAACACCTTATTACTTAAAAAAAATATCAAATATCAAATATCAAATATCAAATATCAAATATCAAATATCAAATATCAAATGAATATTAATATTTAAAAAGTAGTGCTACTTAAAAACAAAACTCATTCCAGAATATAGTAGAATAACAGCGATTTTTATACGCTGGGCCGTAAATCTAATTTTGGTATACACTAATTTAAATAATTATATAAGAAATTAATAAGCTAAATATTATTTAATATTAATAATTAATAATTACCATAGAAAATCTAATATATATATTTGTGGATTTTTTAACATTAACATATATAATAATAGCGTTTTTTTAGAAAGCTAGTGAAGAAAGCTTTTCAAGATTGTTTTTTTAAAGGAGATATATAAAAAAAACCTGTAGTTTTTTTCAGGGTTTTTTTAGCGGGTTTTGGTAAATAATAAATATAAGTATTAATATAAATATAAATATAAATATAAATATATAGATAAATATAAATATAAATATAAATATAAATATAATTAACAAAATAAGTATTCTATCAATATAGATTTGAATATGACCAATATCATTGTGAAGCAGTTACTTTAATTGTAATTGTAGGACTAATAACTTCCATTATTTTTGTTTTATTTTTGTAAAGTATTAAAATATAGTTTTGAGACAAGAAAGCTTTTGTTTTTTTAATTGAATAAAGCTACTTAGTAAATCTTTGGGTTTTAAAGTTTTGTTTTTTTAACTTAATAATAAAGCTAAGAAAATTATCAACATATTATGTCTATATTTATATAAGAATATTTATTATAAAAATTGGACTCTGTCTTAAAAAGATTAAAATATAATATAAAATATAAAATATTAATTTTTTTTTTCAAATAAAGTCTCTGAAGAATATGAATTTTATACTTGCAAGTAATATTATTATTTATAAAATTATAGATTTTTACTTTTAATCTAATAAAACTCTTGTTTTTGCTTTTTTGTTGGGCTAAACCTTCGAAATCTTTTTGGTTTTTTAAAGCTTAGTTGTTTTTTAAAAAAACGCCAAAACTTTGAAAGGGCTTTCTAAAAGCTTTCTAAAAGCTTTCTTCTTGGTTTTTGAATATATATAGATTTTAGTACTATATTTATATTATATTATATTCTTGCATAAATTAAAATTTAGTCTGAACAAAGTGTACTCTACCAAAACTCTTCAATATATAAGTTTATTTTAAAAGGTTTTCTAAATCTAAAAGTTATCAAGCATTTTTTTCTTCCCTAAAACTTCCCCTTTTCCCCTAATGGACAGGATTGGAGAGTTTTATTGCATAATTTACTACGTTTTTTAATATATTAGTACTTTAGAAACAATGTAAAGCTATGTAAAAAATATAACAAAATATAAATATAAATATAAATATAAATAAATATATAAAGCTATCTAAAGATATATAAAGCTATCTAAAGTTATATAAAGATATATAAAAAGATGTAAATGTAAATATAGATAATAGATAAAGATATGTAAAGAGATATAAAGAAGAGAGTTTTATATAATAAAATTGAAAATGTTTAAAAGAATTTTTTGGAAAGCTAGTTTTTTTAATTAATTTTATATGTTAGAGTGATAAATGTCGAAAACAAAACAAAACATAATCCAGAAGGTAAAGTAATCTGAAACTTGGGAAAGCAATAGCAATTAATACTAAAGCAGGTAAACAAGTTCATATAAATTCTAATAGAGTTCCATGATTTAAATATTTATGAATTAAAGATGATCTAGAACTACTATAAACATATATAATATTAAATAAAATTCAAAATACACCAACACAAATAATAATTAAATAAAAAAAAATAGTATCATGTAGATCAGTTATACCTGTAAAACCAGGTGTAGCAGAATCTTGAAAACCTAATTGTCAATTTTCGGGAGCATCATTAAATATAGTATTAAATATAGAAAATAATTGTAACATTTTTAATTTATTATTTTAAATACAATACATTCAGTCTTAGTTTTACTTGATCCTCTCGGTTTGTTTTTTTGTTTTTGTTTTTGTGTTCCAAAGCCAAAGCTTTTAAAAACCCAAACTGTTAGCCCCCCAAGGCTTTGGAGAAACACTAAACCTTTTTTTTTGAAAGGCTAAACCTTCGAGTTGATGCTTTGTTATTAAGAACTAGAGAAAAACACCTGATAATAATAAATTATTACTCTTTAGCTTTATTTTTAATATAAAATATTTATAACTATTTAATTAATTTAAATTTAGAAAACATTTTTAAAAACCAATTAAAAAAACTATTAAGAAAAAAGCTCTTTTTTTATATGTATAACGCTATCAAAGGCATCCTAAGATTAATCTTTTGAATTTGTTGCAATTCTTTTATTAGGTTTTTTATAATAAACTATATTATTTATAATCAACTATATTATTTATAATCAACTATATTATCTATAATCAACTATATTATTTATAATCAACTATATTATTTATAATCAACTATCAAAATATTAGAAAGCTTTTTTTGAATTAGAAAGCTTTTTTTATATTATTTATTTTTATTATTCTTAATATTATTATTATTTTTTAATAAAATCTTAGAGAGTAAAGGATTCGAACCTTTAGATTATCAAGCTAAAACAAAGCTTTGTTTTCCTAAATCAAAGAAATTAAGTTATAATTTAAAATTACTTAATTAATTGTTATTATTATACCATTAACTAACTCCCTTTTTTGTAGAAATCTAAAGCTTTTTTTGTATATGTATATTTATAGCTATTTATTTTTATATTTAAATATTAGCGAGTTGGGGAATTGAACCACAACTAACAGTTCATGAGACTATTGTGCCGCCGTTACACTATCTCGCTTTAAAATTAAAGATTTTGTAAATATAGCAATTAAATTTAACTTTAACTTATTTAACTCTTTACACATATTAAATCTCTTTTATATAAGTTTTCAAAACAAAACTAAGCTTTGAATAATAATTTACCTTTAATTAACTTGAATAAATTATAAATATAAATATTAAATATTAAATATAAATATAACTATAACTATAACTATAACTATAACTATAACTATAAATATTAATATAAAAACAATATAATTATAAATATAAATAAATAAAAAATATAAAATGTATATTTTAAAAATGTAGTTGATAATTTAGTTTAAATTTAATTAAAATTAATAATTAATAATTAATTAACGAGCCCTGCCAGATTCGAACTGGGACCACCCTAATTGACAATTAGGTACTCTACCATTTAAGCTAAGGGCCCTGCCAGATATTAAAATATTCAAATATTAAAATATTAAATTATGAAAATATTAAAATACTTTATATTAAAAAGTAAGTTTTATAAATGATTAAATTAAAAAACAGTTTCTAAAACAAAACAAAACAAAACTCAGATCTTTTTTTATAATAGGATAATAACTCTTACATCTATTCATAAAAACTTTGAAAAAAACCTTGGCTTTAAAACTCTTGGGATTTAAAACTCTGGGGATTTAAAACTCTTCTTGAAAATGACTTGAAAGCGAAAAACAAGAGCTTTTTTCTAGCGTTGAGTTTTTTAAAACTATTATAAGATTAATATACATATTTAATTAAAAAAACTTGAATATTATTACAAGAAAACAAAACATTAGATTATATTATATAAAAAAGCTTTATAAAAAACAAGAAGCTTTAGCCTTTCAAAAAACCAAAACACTCCCTCCCTTTTGGAAGGCTTTGGAAAAAAAGAAGCTTTAGAAAGCCCCAAAGATTTAGAAAGCTTTTAAAAAAGCCAAAAAACTCCAATATATGTAATATGTTTTATCAATAGCAATAGCAATAGCAATAGCAATAATAATAGCAATAGGAATAGCAATAGCATTCAAATAAAAAATATCATAGCATTAAAATAAAAAAGATCATAGCAAGAGCGAGGTGACTCGAACACCTACTGAAGATTTTGGAGATCCTTATACTAACCAATTATACTACGCTCTTTCATATAAATGATTTTAAGTTTAAGAAAGCCTTTGGTTATTAGTTTATTACTTTATTACTTTATTACTTTATTAGTTTATTAGTTTATTAGTTTATTAGTTTATTAGTTTATTAGTTTATTAGTTTATTAGTTTATTACTTTATGAAAGTTGGCTAAACCTTTTTACCAATACCAAGTTTTTTCAACTAACAAAAGCTTTCCTTTTTCAAGCGTTTTTTACCCCAAGCTTTGGCTTTGGATGTTGGCTTTTTTTACCAATACTGCTTTTAATTAGTTTTTTGATTGAGAAATCTTTTTTTATTTAGAAATTTTTTTTTAGTTAGAAATCTTTTTTTATTTAGAAATCTTTTTTATCATAGTTTTTTTATTGATGAAAGAAAGCCTTGTTTTTTTGAAAGCTTATAAAAAACCTTAAACTATAATATTACTTTAATAATCCTCCAATTTTTATATTTATAAATAGCGTTTTTTTGCTTTTTTTTGTTTTTTTAATAAAGCTTGATAACTTTTAGAAGGTTTAGCGAATGAAAAGCCGTTTTGAAAGGTTGGTTTTTTTAAGTTTAGAAAAAGAAATAATAAAAATAATAATAAGAAAATAACAATAACAATAACAATAACAATAATAATAATAATAAAAATAATAATAATAATATAAATAATAATATTAATAATAATATAAAGAATAATAAATTTATATCTATCTTATCTACGTGCTTTACGAATAAGACTTACGAATAAGAATAAGAATATAAAGAATAAGAAGAATAAAGATTTTCAATAGTTTTGAAAGCTATCCCAAAGCTTTGGCTTTGGAAACCTTTTTAAAAAGAAAGCAAAGCAATTATAATAATCCTAACTTATAACTTAGAACTTAGAACTGAAAAATTCAAAGCTTTATTAAAAATTAAAAATTAAAAATTAAAACTTAAAACTTAAAACTTAAAACTTACAAGATATATTAAAAGCTTTCTTAAAAGCTTTCTTAAAACTTAAAACTTACAAGATATATTAAAAGCTTTCTTAAAAGCTTTCTTAAAACTTAAAATTTACAAGCTTTCTTAAAAACGAACTTAAAAACCAAATTAAAAACCAAGGGCGCTTTTTTCTTTCAATAAAACTCCCCTTTCCCCCTAAAAAAACGGAAAAAAAGTTTTGGGATAGCTTCTTTTTTGTTCTTAAAAACCGCTTTAAAACTCTTGGCGTTTTTTTTAAAACTCTTGGCTAAACCTTGAAAACTCTCCCTTTGGGTGGGAGTTTGTTTAAAAAAACAACCAACTTTCTTAATCGTGGACAGGGGTTATTAGATAGTTATATTTATATTTAAATTTAAAATTAATCAGACAGTCCAAAGCTCTCTAAAAAAGCGGACTCTAGGATAATCGAGAAAAAAGCAATAAAAACGCGGGGCTAAAGCCCAAATCTGCCAATTTAAAAACTTTGATCGCTTTAGGAAGAAAACAATTCGGGAAGAAAAACAGCTTTCGAAAGCAAAGCCGGGTTAAAAAAGCGCTTGAAAACAAAAGCTTTGGAAAGCGGAGGGGTTATATTTGTATTATATTATATTATATTACATTATAAATAATATCACCATCAATTAACTAATCAAGAATAATCTCTTCTTAATTGTTCAATTTGAAGGAAAGTTATGATTAGATAAAATACAAAATAGCTTCCTCAGGCAAGCCACGCGATCTTCACAATGTGAATTGGTAGAACATATTCATAATTAAAAAGTAAAATTATTAAGCCTATGTAACCTAAGATAAATCATAATAATCTCAGTCAAAATCAGAAAGATAAATTAATATCGTAGGATAAGAAATTAGGTACACGTTCTATAGGCGGGTAAAATAAACGTAAAGGAGGATAAATTCATAATCGTATTCTGATAATTAGTTTTGTTAAAACTTTAAATAAATAGATCCCTAGCATTATTACAAATAATATTACTGGTAATAAGTATATAAATAGTTCTCAGTTGTTCATGTTTTGGGTTTACTTTTTTTGTTTTTTTAATGTTGTGTGTTATTTGATTTATACTAAAATAAAAGTTTTTATATGGTTTTGGTTTTTTAAATTGTTTTTTGTTTTTATAATATTAGTAAAGTGATTAATACTGGAAATCAATAGAATTATCTTCAGTTACTTATTACTACTTTTATATTTTAGCTTTTTAATTGTTTTTGTTTTTTTGTTCGAAACTGGCTTTTTTCGCGAGGATTACTTAAATCTTTTTTTTAGATGTAGATGAAAACATCTTTTATATTTTAATTTTAATTTTTATATATTATATATTATATATTATAGATTATAAATTATAGATTATAGATTATAGATTATAGATTATAGATAATAACATACCATCATTAAAATTTAAAACTATCCTATAGTTGGTGAAAAAAACCTGAAAGCTTTGGAAAATGACAGCTTTTGTCATAATTTTTATACTATGTTTTCTGTTTTTATGTTGATCATTAGATTAGATTAAAATTGAAAGTTGTTTAAAAACAAGAAGCTTTAGCCTTTATGAAAAAATATATAAAATAATTATATAGGGGTTAAATTGATTGTATATAATAGTTGTGTTTTCTAAAAAGTAACAGTTGTTTAAAAATAATAATAATAATAAAAAAAAAAAATAATAATAATTAAAATATTATAAAAAATCGTAAATTTATTTAATTTAAAGTTAAAAAAACGTTAAAATTCAAGTTAAAGTTAAAGTATTAGTTTAATTATGTATATTCAGTTTATATAACATACTAGGCATCATATGGGGTTTAACAATAGATACTAAGTTATTCATAGATTTAGTTGAGATATATATTCTGTATTGTCCTGGTTTATTCTTATTAATATTAATAGTACATTTTAAATTATATCTAATAATTAAAACATTTATTAATAGTACAACCTCTTGAATAGAAAATTTATCTGTACATAAAAGTAAACCAGAACCTCTTCTTGATCCTGCGCCCATGATTCAGTGTGCTAATGCAATAGGAGTAAGTAAATTAAATATATCATTTGGAATAACTTTCATTATATTTAGATTTATATCTCCTATAGAATTAATACTAGATATTTTATAAAATAATTTATATAATTCTGTTAAAAAACCCAAGGTAAACGCTCTCGTAGTTTTCTAAATCTTATAGCCGTATAAGTTTTACTTCTAGTTTTTAAAATTTTTTTAAATTGAAGAATAGGGAAACTTGAACAATAATGCGATAAAATATTAAATATAAACATAAAATAATGAAATTTTGTAAAAGACTGAGAAAAAGTTAATGAGGCATTTCTTTTTAAATTTAAATTTAGACTATCTAATAATTTATTACTTAAACTGAAATTTGAATATGAAAGTTGTAATTTAGCATCTGATAATAATATACCAATAATCACAGAAAGTTGATAATAAGGTAATTTAACCATATTTCTTATAATAGTATTAAAAACAGGCAACCCTATTGTTAAACCTAAATTTGATCCTCAAACTACAATATCTTTACAAGTTCTTTCAGGATTATCATTCTGTTTAATCTTTTTATTATTTTGATTTTTTTTATTATTTTTATAAATTTTATAATTTGTATTATTTTTAGAAGTAGATTTTGTTATGGGTATAGTTTTAAAAATTGAAAGTGTGTTTGATAATGATTCATTCAAAGCTTGATTATTTATAATTTTAGTAATTATAATTGGCATACTGAAAACGCTGGTGAATAAATTTGTTAATTCTGAATTAAAAGCCACAAAAAAGCTTTCTTGAATAGGGGTTAAATTAATTGTATATAATAATTGTGTTACAGAAGCATGTAATGTATCTAATATTAAATTAGGATAAATTCCAAATAGTAAAGTAGGTATTAATAAAGTAATTAAACTTATAAATTCTATTCTTGATATATCTTTTAATGGTTTTAAATGAGGAGAATAAGCCCCATAAGAAATTCTATTATAAAAAAATATTGTATAACAAGCACTTAAAACTATTCCTGTACCTCCAACTATAGCTATTATTGGATTAATTGATCAAATTCCAATTAAACTCATTTGTTCCCCTAAGAAATTCAATGTCAATGGTGTAGCCATATTTGCTAAACTAAAAACAAAAAATAAAATAGTAAAAATTGGCATATAAAGTACTAAACCTTTAAGTTGTTTAATAAGTCGAGTACCAGTTCTATCATATATAATACCTCCTACACATATAAATAATGCAGGACTCACAAATCCATGCGCTATAGATAATAATATAGCACCTTCAATACCTATTATATTATTAGAAAATATACCTAATACCACTATAGCCATATGTGTTATTGATGAATAAGCAATTAATTTTTTTGTATCTTGTTGTAAAATAGTAGATAAACTAGCATATATTAAACTTGTAATTGCAATCATTTGTACCACAGGTGAAAAATAATTAGAAGCATCTGGTAAATAAGTTAATAAAATTCTTAACATACCATAAGAAGCTAATTTAAGTATTGTTCCAGCTAATATAATAGATCCAGCAAGAGGTGAATCTGCATGTGCTTTAGGTAATCAAATAGATAATGGTCATAATGGTGTTTTAATTGCAAAAGCTATAAAAAATCCTAATCAAAGTAATTTTTGTGAATCTAAATTAATATCTACTAAACTTAATAATAAATAATCAGTAGATCCTACTATACTTTGAATACTTAATATTGATAATAACATTGGTAAACTTCCAAATAAAGTATATAAAAATAATAATAAAGCAGATCTTGTTTTATCTTTACCAGATCCATAAATTATAATTATAATAAATAAAATTGGTAAAACACTTTCAAAAAATACATAAAATAATAATAAATCTAATGCAACAAAAGTAAATATTTGTAATGTTTCTAATAATAAAAAAGATATTAAAAAATATTTTAAATTTTTATCTATATTTGTATAATTAGATAATAGAGCTACAGGACTTATAAAAGTTGTTAACAAAACAAAATATAAAGATATCCCATCAATTCCAATATTAAAATCTAAAAAACTTAATTTATTAAATTCATAAACAAATTGATAATGAGTAGAACTAGAATCAAAATTTAATCATAAAAATATTGAGATTATAAAATTTATTAAAGATGTTGTTATAGCTATATTTTTCATTTTTGTTTTATTTTCAGATAATTCTTCATTAATCGGTATTAATAACAAAGAACCTAAAATAGGAATCAGTATTAGTAATGTCAACATATGTTATTTTTGTTAGTTTTTTTATTTTATTTTTATTTTGATTTTTTAATAATTCTTATTATATTTTGTTATATCTAGTCTTAATATTTTTATTATTACTAATAATACTTATATCCTTGTTAGAAAAGCTTTCTAAATTATTTATTTTTATTTTTATTTTTATTTGATTAATATTCGAAAACTATTATAAAAAAACGGTTTCTCAAAACTATTATTATTATTATTATTATTATTAGAAAAAAACAAAACCCAACAAGAAACCTAAAAGCTTTAAAAAACAAAAAAGAGTTTTTTTAAAACCGAAGGTTTAGCCCAAACTGTTTATAGCTTTCTTAGTTAGGCTTTTTGAATTAGTTTTGTTAGTTTTATAAAACTATTAAATTAGTTATTATTTATTAATTTAAAAAACAGAAGCTTTGATAAATGAATTATAAATTTAAACTAATATACATATAAAAAAACTTATCAGTTCTAAGTTCTAAGTTCTAAGTTTTAAGTTCTAAGTTCTAAGTTCTAAGTTCTAAGTTCTAAGTTCTAAGTTCTAAGTTCTAAAAATAATAAGGTTTTGGAAAATTATTAAATTAAGGATAAAGATAATAATAAAGATCAGAATAATAATAAGTATAAAAATAAAGATAAAGATAAGTATAAGGATAAAGATAAAGTTAAAGTTCAGAAAAGTGATATGTATATAAAAAATTATAATTTATCTAGTATAATTAATTGAATTCTTATTCTTATTATAAGAGTTTTGTTTTCAAAAAGTAAATATTATATAAATAATAATAATATAATTAAAACTTAATATTTATATTTTAAAAAGCTAAGTTTTGTTTTGGTTTTTTAACTTAATTTAATAAAGCTTGAGTTTTTTTAATAAAGCTTGAGTTTTTTTAATTTAATAAAGCTTATTTTTTTGAAAGCTTTTAAGAAAGCATAACCATAGGAAATAGGTTAGATTGAGTTGTTTTATTTTAGGAAGTTTTAAAAACTCGTTTTTTTAGAATTAGAAATCTTTTTTTATGTAAACTTTTTATTTTTATTTTATTTTTTGTTTATTTTATTTGTTTTTTGAAAGGTTGTTTTTCAATTTAAGAAAACATAAGAACAAAAGGGCGTTGCGATTGGTTTGTTTTTTTGTATTATAAATTAGTATGTTTAAAAATTACAATCTTACATTAGTTAAAAACAATTAATAAGGTGCTATATCAAATGCTACTAAAATACTTGGAACTAAAATAATAAAAGCTACTGCGACTGGCAATAAATATAGTCAACATAAATCCATAAGTTGATCTCATCTTAATCTTGGTAGAGTAGCTCTAAATAATACAAATAAAAAACAGAATATACAAGTTTTTAGTCCTAAAATTATAGATTGAATATTTAAAATACTATTATTAACAAATAATTCGGGCATATTATAACCACCTAAAAATAAGATTGCAGAAATACAACTAAATAATACAATTGAACTATATTCACCTAAGAAGAAAAAGACAAAAGGAACAGCACTATGTTCAGTCATAAATCCTGATACCAATTCTGATTCAGCTTCTTGAAGATCAAAAGGTGTTCTAGATGTTTCAGCTAAAATAGAAATAAAAAAAAATATAAAAACGGGTAATAATGGTATTATAAATCAGATAGATTGTTGACTTTCTATTATTAATGTAAAATTAAATGTTCCAGTTAATAAAATTATTATAAGAATTGCTGCACTTAAAATTAATTCATAACTAATCATAGCAGCACTAGATCTTAAAGAACCTAATAAAGAATATTTAGAATTTGAAGATCAACCTGCAAATAATATTCCATAGACACCTAAAGATGATAATGCTACACTATATAAAATTCCCATTGAAAAATCTGTAATAGCTAAACCTTGACCAAAAGGTATAATTCCCCACAAGAAAACAACTAGTTTGTTTAAATTTGTTATCAATTTTTTAAAACCATAAAAAAGCTCTAAAATAAAAATTAAATTAAATAAAATAAAATAAACTAAAATAAAAATAAATAAAAAAACTAAATATTTGAGGTTTAGAATAGAATTTATAATTGATAATTGATAATTGATAATTGATAATTTATAATTTATAATTCATAATTAATAATTAATAATCTAATCCTAAGTTTTTAAAGCTTGAGGTTTTTTGAGTTGTTTTCAAAAGCTTTCTAAAACATTGAAGGTATAAAATTCAGGTTTTTTTAAGTTTTATAATTCAAGAAAAAGTTTTTAAAGTAAGTAAAGAAAAGTTTGTTTTTTGAAAGGTTGTTTTCTAAAGCTAATTAAAGCAACAAAACTCTAAAAGTTTTCTCTTTTATTTTTTATGATTCTATATAAGAAAGCTATCAGATATGTTAAATCACCTTTACTTTTTATTTTATAGTTAATTAATTAATAAGAATAAGAATAAGCATAAGTATAAATATAAGCATAAGCATAAGCATAAGCATAAGCATAAACATAAGCGAAATTTAATTTATTTTATTTTATTTAAAAATTGATAAAAATTTACTGTAAGGATGGACTATGTCTTATAAAAAACCTTGACTTTATAAAGCTAAAAAACATTATTGGAAAGGGTAAGTTTTATTTGTTTTTTTAAGTTAATTTAAAATCACGTATAGTCTCTAAGGCTATAAAAAAGTTTGCTTTGCTTTAGAATTAAGCCTGCTAGTTGATAGATTTATTACTTGATAATTACAAAAGAATAAAGAATAAAGAATAAAGAATAAAGAATAAGAATCAGAATAATAATAATAATAAGAATAATAATATTAATATGAATATTTTCTAGCATATAGTGACAGTTTAATTAGGCCAGGACTGGTTTTTTAGCAGTAGCAGTTTTTTGGTTTATAAAACAACAAAACTCTTGTTGTTACTGAAATTTTAAGATAAGAAATCTTTTTGTAACTATAACTGTAACTTTGAAAGCTTTAAAACTCAACCTAATAAGCTAAATACTAAAGTAGACACAGGTGCTAAATAAAATAATACTTTATTCGCGTGTGATGGAACTACTGTTTCTTTAAGAATTAATTTTAATGCATCGGAGAATGGTTGTAAAACTCCATATCATCCTACTGTGTTAGGCCCCCTCCGTCTTTGCATACTAGCGAGTGCTTTTCTTTCTATAATTGTCATAAATGCTACAGATAATAATATAGGTAATAAAATAGTCAAAACATCTAATCATCCCAGAAGTAATTCTGAAATATCGAATATAAAATTATTGTTATTGTTTATCACTTTTTGTTAGCTTTTTTGTTATCATTTATTTTTTATTATTAAATTAATTCATAAGATAAAATATCCATTTATTTTAAATAAGTAGTTATAAATTTATACAGTCAAGATAAAATATCAAGAATTAAAGGTTTTATTAAGTTAAGAAAACAAAAGCTTTCAAAATTATATTAAAAACAGTACAGTAATTAATACTATTATTTAATATTTATAAACTAATTAAATTTGCTATCAGTTAATAATCAATCTTAATAAATAATTTATAATTTATAATTTATAATTTATCAGATATAATATATAATACATAATATATAATATATAATATACAAGTACTTTTTTAAAAGTTTTTTAAAATTGAAAAGCTTTTTAAAATAAATAATCTAAATATAATTATAATTAATTTATGAACTTTAAGATATTACTTTTTTTAAGAGTTTTTGAAGAGTTTTTTAAAATTAAGATTGTACTAATGTATTTATTGAATTGATTATCATAAAAAGATATAAATAATATTAAGATCTACTGAAGATAATTTAGTTAAAAAAGTTTTCTAAACAATATATGAGACTGAAAAGCTTTCTTACATATTTTACTATAGAAAATCCTTATTTTTGAAAAAGTTTTGTTTTCGAAAACGCCGTTTTTTTGAAAGCTTTTCTAAAACTATTTTATTAGTTGTTATTAGACTTGATTGTAAAAAACAAGCTTTATTAAATTGTGTACATTTATTTTAACTAATAAGAAAACAAGTTTTAACCTATGTTTTTATCAGAAAAAACCTCGTTTTATAAACGAACTACTCTAAAACTTTGAAAAAAAAAGAGTTTTTTTGCAAACCTAACCCTTTTATAAAAGGCTTTCTTAGTTGTTGGTTTTTTGTGTAGTTTTTTTATTATTTGGCAAGATAAATATCAATAACTAATTCAAATCAAATCAAATTAGCTAGTATTCAGATAATAATTGTTTTATGAATAATATCTTAAATTTAATTTAACAAGTTTTTTTAAAATATTTAGAATAAGAATGAATATTAAAAATTTAATAATTAGAATTTAATAAACTTATTAACTAAAATAACATTGAAACCATGTATAAAGAATTAGAATTAGAATTAGAATTAGAATTAGAATAGAATAAAAATATAAAAGACTTTTTAAAAAACCGCGTTTTTTTGCAATAATATAGTTATAGTTATAGTTATAGTTATAGTACATCTATCATACTCATATACTAATATACTAATATAATAATATACTAATATACTAAGATACTAATATACTCAGATACTTAAATAATAAGATACTAAGATACTAAGATACTAATATACTAAGATATTAAGATACTAATATACTAATCCAGTAGGTTTATTAAGTTATGTTATATAAATTTAGATAAATTATTATGCTTAAAAAGAATAGATAGATAATTTTAATTTTAATTTTAAAAAACTTTGAATTGTAATCTGTGATTTGTGATTTGTGATTTGTGATTTGTGATTTGTGAATTGTGAATTGTGAATTGTGAATTTGAATTGTGAATAAAACTGTGAAGATTTTTTTTGTTTTTTTGTTTTTAAAAAAGCTTTCTTAAATATATATTAAACTAAACTATTATTATTAATGATATTAGAATATATTATATATGTTAAACTTACACAAAAAAGCTATTTGTTAATGAAATATATATGTTAAACTGAACTACTTATAATCTATATCTACTAATCTAAGTAAAAACAGAGTTTTTTTCTAAACCAGAACATAATAGGGAGTTTTTTTATAATTTAAAATTAGATAAGCTTTCTAAAAATATTAGTTTTTTAATTAATATATTAATTTAATTTCATTTAATATTTAGTCATTTTAA
>WNFK01007219.1_pt1 | contig 20391 bp, 15 predicted proteins | sample 5400281 | NCBI WGS metagenome assembly WNFK01 (sample SAMN13153350, study PRJNA577476) | soil metagenome | isolation source: 20 cm soil on Douglas fir-dominated hillslope | place: USA:California | collected 2013-09-17
AATTATTCGTAGAATGCAGGGCAACGGCGCTGGGTTGCTGGGGTGAGGACAGTAACCTGTTGAGGCTGAAAGTCTCCGCCAACCGATTTGAGGCCGGGCCAAACCCGGCCTCTCGGTTTTTGGGGTGCAGGTGGTGAAACGCTGATCCCTCCCTCGCGACTTTCTCGCATAATCACGTGGACCTGCGGCAATCAAGACCGTCATCTCGAAGGTTCATCATGACCGGAATACGGTCTAATCGCAGACCCGCCTTCTCGATTTGACAGATCTGCTTGATTGACTTCGTTCGAACGCAGCGTCTTTGTTCCAAAAACGCAAGAATCTCTCCCGTTCACCAACTCAGTTCCTTGTTGGCACAGGGCGTGCACTACCGGATGCGGCTCCTACCCGGGAGCTCTAATTCTCTCACCAATCCTTCTAGCGCCCCGCTGGAGAATCATGAGACGTGCGGACAAAAAATCTGAAAAAGCAGGTGACATGCAGAGGCTTTTATCTCTCGTAACCAAGGTTCCAATTAAGTCTGGGGCACGCCTGTTAGTTGCCAGCATTGCTAGTGCTTTCCTGGTTATCGTTACTGACGATCCTACCTGGCCTTTGTGGATTTCTGCGCTGATGGTTCTCGCTGTTATTCTGCCGGTTCTCTATTTTTCCTATCATTTGCCCGCCCAAAAGCAGGACGGCGAATTCCCTACGACGATGCGAGACACTTCGGAAATGTTTCGCGTCGCCTTCGACTATTCCGCTATTGGAATGGCTTTGGTGTTTCACACCGGCCGGTGGCATCGAGTCAATCGCTCGCTGTGCCAGATTCTTGGCTATTCAGAAGCGGAGCTGCTGGCGCGAGATTTTCAGGATTTTGTCCATCCGGATGATCGTCTTACGTCGATGGCAAAGCTGGAGCAGTTGCTCCGAAGCAAAATTGCGACTTACCAAATCGAAATGCGTTGTGTTCACAAGGATGGACACGAGGTTTGGGTCATGTGGAGCGTGTCGCAGGCGATAGTGGAGGACACTGAATCCGTACATCTGATCTATCAACTGCAGAGCATTACGGATCGCAAAGAGGCCGAAGAAAGACTACTGCATGACGCCTTACATGACACGTTGACTGGTTTGCCAAATCGCGCCCTGATGATAGATCACATGAAGCTGACTATCGCGCGTGCCAAGCGCAGACAGGATCTCAAGTTTGCTGTCTTGTTCCTGGACCTTGATCGCTTCAAGTTGATCAACGACAGTCTTGGTCACATGGCCGGCGACCAACTGCTCGTCGGCTTTGCCCGCCGGCTCGAAGCATGCTTACGACCCGGAGACACGATAGCTCGCGTCGGTGGTGACGAATTCACAATCCTGCTTGAAGATCTAGCCGACGAAAAGGAAGCAGTGACAGTTGCTGAACGCATTCATGAGGAACTAAAGTTGCCGTTCAACCTTTGCGGTCGCGACGTTTTTACCACCGTCAGCATTGGGATAGCTCCCGGCTCACTTGCTTATAACCAACCCGATGAGATCCTGCGCGACGCCGATACCGCGATGTATCGCTCCAAGTCGTTAGGTAAAGCGCGTCACGAAATGTTTGATGAAGAAATGCACGCCCGCTCGACGGATCTACTGCGGATGGAAACTGATCTTCGTCTGGCCCAGGAACATAACGAGTTCTTTATTAACTACCAACCCATAGTTGCGCTCGATGATTTTCACGTCTGCGGTTTTGAGGCGCTGGTGCGCTGGCAACATCCCGAACGCGGCCTCATATCCCCCCAGGACTTCATTCCAGTTGCAGAAGAAGGCGGTCAAATTCTGCAGATTGGACAGTGGGTGCTACGACAGGCCTGCTATCAGGCCAAGCGCTGGCAGGACAGGTTTCCATCAGACGATTCTCTTTACATGACGGTAAACTTGTCGGCTAAACAATTCGCCCAGCCTGATCTGCTCGATCAGGTAAGTTCGATTCTCGATGAGACCGGCCTGGATCCAAATTTCCTCAAACTCGAGATAACCGAAAGTGTGCTGATGGATGACTTTGATTCTGCCGCCGCCATGCTCTTCAAGTTGCGCGCGCTTGGAGTCAGATTAAGTATTGACGACTTCGGAACCGGGTACTCTTCGTTGACGTACCTGCACCGCTTCCCTATCGACACTTTAAAGATTGATCGCTCCTTCGTCTCGGTCCTGGATAAAGACAATATGGAGATTGTTCGCACAATCCTAAACCTTGCTGAAAACCTTGACATGGATGTGGTAGCGGAAGGGGTCGAGACTCAGGAACAGATGTCGTTGCTTAGAAACCTCTCTTGTCAGAGCGGTCAGGGATATTTCTTCTCCAGGCCTATGACCGTCGAAGAAGCGGAAAGAGTACTCGAGGAAACCTATACACCAAGCCTCGATCGAGTAGCTTAACCGCACGCCTCTCCACACTTTCTCTTGAAACAGTTTATGCGGGACGCTCAAAGCGTTTCGTCTGCAGCAGTCGCCGGTCCGGTATTGCTAAAACAGATTCCGCTATCCGGATCCATGTAGTAAAAATTCCTGCCGGTTGCCCCCAGGCCTTCCGCCTGCTCGGGGTTGGCGTTCACGCTAAACGTCGCCACGGTATTCTCTGATTTAGGAGTTAGGGTCATAACGAAAACATAACCGCGCTCGTGCGGCTGGTCGTGGTTCATTCGTTTATCAAGATAACCCTGCTCAAACAGCTGCGGAAATGTCCCATATTGTTGCTTGTGGTCTATTACGTATTTAGCTTGGGCGACTCTTATGGTGTTAAGAGTAGCAACTGCCGCGGCTTCGTTAGCTTTGCGCACGCTCGTCTTATAAGCAGGCACTCCGATACCAACCAGGATTCCAATGATCGCAATCACGATAAGAAGCTCGATCAATGTAAATCCTTTGCAGCTTGATTTGGTTCGCATGACTATTAACCTCGCCTACTTCACGAGTGCAGCAGCCTAAGGTTCCATTTATTTAAGACGCGAGGGTGTGAACGAAGGTGCAGTCGTGATCGGTCTGAGGCGAAAAACGGCTAGTCAGTATTTAGCGCGGCTTGCAACCGGACATTCGAAACGCCCCAATGCGGCTCGAATAGTTTGCCTGATCCTTTTTGATGTAATCACCGACGTACCAGATCGTGCAGTCGTCGCTTGGATCCATCGCGGTCTGAGTATAGTCCTGCCAGCGCATGACTTTCTGGACGCTTTCGCCTTCGATGAGGATCGTTTCGCGGAGCGTTAGCTGCCCCAACGGATCGTTAGCGAGCCGGCCGGCAAATCGCTGCCCGGGAAAGTTAGGCGTGCCGCCGAATGAATAGCCAATGCCAATATTCCCCTTGCGATCCATCGCCGGGCTTGCCATCCACCGGTAAAAGTTATCAGGCGCATAGGTCCCCTGTTGATAGAGCGAAGGTTCGCGGTTCTTGTCTAGCCGGAACTCGTACCAACGAACTCCGCCTCCTCGAGCTTCGGTGTTGACTGAATGCACCGCCACTATAGATTCGTGACCATTCACCTTCCGATAAACTAACCTCGCCATGATCTTGTCGCCTTGCGAATCGAGGCGCGAGTCGGTTCCAGGTTGGGGCACACAGTTGGTGAGTTGGCCACCGCAAAGGTACTGATAAGGCGCGACGAAGATTTTCGTGGGACCAATAAGTTCTGTATTGGCCGGATTGTTCCAGTCAACATGGAACTTCCAAACTAAGATCACGTTGTCAAAGAGAATATTCTTCAGTTGAGCGCCGCCGGCGGCCATCATGATGTTCGGCGCGCCGCGTGGCGGCAATCCCGTCCCATCAATGTCGGCGTTGTTTAGAAAATTGACACCGTCGATGACAAAGCACTGCTCGGTTGCCGGCAGGCCTTTAAGCATCTTGTTGCGCTCGACGACGCACGCGTGTTTTTGAATCAAGTCATCGCTGGTACTTGTCGGCAGGTAATATCCGTCTGGCCAAATCGCTGGTCGCGGGTAGTCCGGAAAAAACGGCCGCAGGAATTCGTAGCGATAGTATTGCCCGAGCGGATCTGACGTAAGACTCACCGCATAACACATTGAGAAAGGACCTTCGCCCGCCGTCGCTGGCGTGGCTCGATTGGGGTTCGCTGGATTGGGTTCTGCCGGCGGAACGAGCTGAAACGGCGGTCCCGGTTGCGCGGGGCGACCCGGCGGACTGCTTTGTGCGGGCTGTCCATCTTTCCCAGGTTCTGGTTGATCCGGTCGCACGGGTCCGCGGCCAAAAATTGGCATGACGATCAGCCAGCGTTTGGCTAGTTGATCATAGCGAACGACAGCGTCGCCGTTGTTGCGCGTCTCACATTGCCCTCCGAATCCTGCAAAGAAGGCTTTAGTGACGACAGGCCCATACAGAACTTTTCCGGTTTGTTGAAAGCGACGGCCTTTCTTGGTGTAGATCGCCACTCGTGTGTTTACCGTTTGGACAATGTGATCAGGACCGACAGCCAGGCTGTTGTCTGAAGGATTGCGAACGTTAGCCTTTCCCTGCGGTCCTTCGAAACCAACACCCAGACCATCAAAACTTTCGACAACTTGGGCTGGTGCGCGATAACCCTGGGACCTTTGTTCCACAGCGGCGCCCGCACCAGGCATCGTAGGGTGGCCCCTGGTCTTGCCTGTGCGCTGTGGTGGTGCTGTGCCGACGTCTAGATCAAACTTCGCCGCCAGGGCGTTAGAGGCCAGTTGTTTAGCAAACGGCTGCGAAACGTCGTTGCGCACTGCCTCGCGAACGGTTAACTCTTGGTTATTACTTCGGATGTTCTGAGAGAAACTGACGGGCTGTGATCTGTCGAGTGCAAGTCGTGTGCTCGCGTGGCCATTTGTCTCGACGACCTCGTAGCAGCCGAATGCGAGGACGACGGTCGCAAAAATGATCGTAACCGCTGCAATCCGGATCACTCGTCGATGATGCGTCAAGTTTTTTTGCTGCATGACCGGAAGCGTATCCAGAACCTAATCGCGCACGACCAGGACCAATCCTAAAACACAAAATATTAGACCGAGAATATTTCGCATAGACAAATGATCTTTGAAGATCACAATTCCGATTGGGACCAACAAGAGCGTCACCGCGACGTTGGTTGCTACCGCAGCCACGCTGATTCTCCAGCCGTATCTATAAGCAAGCAGAAACCCTAACTCAATGCATGCGGCCCCAGCGCCGACAGCCACAATGGCCCAGTTTGATTCCTTGAGGGAGCTGATAAAAGACTTGTTACCGGGAAGCGTTATGGCACCTATGGCCAGGATAACGATTCCTGCAGCATACGCAATGATCATCGCATAGAACGGATTGATTCCTTTGGGGATGGATTTTTGCCCCAGATGATAAAAGAGCATGCCCGTCACGGCGAGCACCAGGGGAAGATAGAAGTTTTTCATCGTTGTCATTTATCTTTTCCACTCTCGAACGCAGACTTAACGAACCAGGTGCAGTGAGTGTTTGAGTGAGATCAACTCCGGGCTACGATTTCTTGACCGCCACGTAATAGAGATCAGTCGCCACCTGGAAATCTTCCTTTGAATGATCTGCCAGCGCTCTTTTGTTCCGACTCGCACCGGCATAGCAAAACCGGGCTCATCCGCGTGCCAACGGTAACGGACTGCCTTACTGCCATCGTCGAAAATCAGTTCGAGGACGGGGATGGCCGTGTGGCGTAAGTACTGGTCAAAGATGGGCGTGAGGTTCCTTCCAGTTTTCCGGTTGAAATACGCTACGATGTCTTCCGTCATGATCGTTTGATACTTGAAGTGCTGATAGAAATCACGAAGCAGCGCCCACCAGCGCTTGTCGTCGTTCACTATGCTGCGAAGTGTGTTGATGAAAAGCGCGCCTTTGAAGTACTGGTCTTGCGGCGGTGTCGCATTAATCCCGCGAGGAGCGATGATTGGTTGCTGGTTTCTGACCTTTGCCTGGTAACCATTCGTATACTTCAAACCATCATCTTTACCAAACATGTATTCGACGTAGAGACATTCTAGATACGTCGTCCAGCCTTCATGAATCCACATGTCGGATCGGTCGGCGGCAGTGATGCTGTTGCCGAACCATTCATGTCCGCTTTCGTGAATGATAATGAAGTCAAATCTCGGTGAGATGCCGACGCCCGTCCAGTCGCGCTCAAGATAACCGTTAGCGAAGTGGTTGCCATAGGTGACCGCGGACTGGTGCTCCATGCCCGAGTAGGGGGCCTGGATCAACTTGTAGCCGTCCTTCTTGAATGGATAATCGCCGAAGTAATGTTGATAGGCCTCGAGCATGCCCCTGGCTTGGGCAAATTGTTTCTTCGCTTTGTCCAGATCTTCCGGCAGCGCATAGAAGTCGAGTGAAAGGTCGCCGAGCCGATCGTCAAAGTGAACATAGTTGCCGATGTTCAGGCTTACGTCGTAGTTATTGATTGGATATTGAACCAACCAATCCCAACGTGTGTAACCGTCGCCGAGATCTGTCTTGCCGAGAAATTTTCCGTTTGAGACATCGGTGAGATTGTTGGGTATCGCGACGCTGATACGCATCGAATCCGGCTCGTCTTTCCATTGATCCTTGTTTGGCCACCAGATGCTGGCGCCCTCGCCTTCGCAAGCTGTGAAGATCCACGGCCGGCCCGCCGGATCTTTGCTGAAAGTGAAGCCACCGAAGCGGCCAATCGTCTGCGGCGTCCCGGAGTAGTGGAAGTCAATGGTATAGGAGTGTCCGGCTTTGAGTTTTTGCGGAAAGTCTACGAACACCGCTCCTGAGTCGCGCGTGTACTTTAGCACTATCGGATCAGACAGCTTGGTGGTTGGATCTCCGGGCCGCGGGCTGAGGATATTACTCCCCGGTTCAAAAACAATTTCGTCGACTTTCAGGTTGTCATAAAGATCAAGCTGAATCCGATTGTCGTCCTTGAGCATCTTGAAACGGATCGTGTTCTTGCCGCTCAAGAATTTCTTCTCAGGATCGACGCGAATATCGAGATGGTAGAAAAGCAGATCGTTGTTGGCCCGATAACGGCCATACTCACCGCGCAGAACATCGGCGTGCGTGACGGGCTTGGCAGTCGGCACCGTTTGCGGCACGGCAGTTCGTGTTTGCGAGAATAGAGAAGTAGACGCGGCTGTTAGTAACAGGAGCGTAATTATCAACTTGCAGACAAGGGATGCAAACATGACGCTACTTTAACCAATTGATCGCAAGGCATCCAGTTTTGGTTCGGCCGATCAAGTGATTTGCTGGGACCGCGGGCGTCCCGCCCGCAAACGCGCCGTTCAGGCGCGCACTTTTCTCCGTTGCTTTCCAAATCTTTTCGCGCTTCGCGCTCATGGCGGGCGGGACGCCCGCGGTCCCAGCAAATCACTTGACCGATCCAGTAAGAGTCCGCGGTGTTATCATAGTTAAGATATTCAACGCCCCCAGGTAAAGCGATTATGGCTACTGGAAAAAGTTCCCCCTTCTTCGGTCGTAAAGCAGCGTGGCTGGCACTGTTGGTGATAACCGTGGTTGCCTTTGCCGTGGTGGCTGCGCCGGTCTGGATCATTCAACCCTTTCAGCCTCAGACGGCGCGCGGAGTTGCAGTTTCCTACACCTTGCGTCGCTGGTCTCCCTGGATAACCGTCCTTTCTTTGGCGTGTGCAGTATTCCTTGTCGCACAGCTGTGGCCTGGCTCGCGTTGGTGGAAGAAGGCGTTTCTCGTAATCGTCTTCATACCCCTGCTCGCCTCAACCTGGTTCGCGCGGCAAAATCATTTCGAATGGATGTTTAATCCGCTAGCGAGCGCAACTTACGCAAAGTCGAGCGAGGCGGCATTCGTAGCTGACACTGACATTGTGATGACCGTGGAGAGCAACGGCGAAGCGGCGGCTTATCCGATACGCCAGATGGCTTACCATCATCTAGTGCATGACGTGGTGGGAGGCACCCCGATAGTTGCCACTTATTGAACGCTCTGTCACACCGGTCTGGTGTGGGCGACGACGGTAGACGGACGGCAGCTTCACTTTCATCTCGCGGGTATCAATAATCAAAACTTCATCATGCGCGATGAAGAAACAGGTTCGTGGTGGCAGCAGGTTACTGGCGAGGCGATTCAGGGGCCACTAAAGGGACAACGGCTTCTTCCGGTCTTTCATGATGAGTTGACCTTCGCATTATGGAAGCGGGAAAAACCTGAGGGACGAGTGCTCCGACCGAACGAGCAGATCGCGCAGGCAGGGAAATATGTGCCGGCCAATTGGGAGGAGCGAATGATCAAGGTGCCGGTCGCAACCTCGGTTGCAATCGATAAGACCCTTGAACTACGAACCCTCGTCGTCGGCGTTACGCTTAATGGAGTCGCGAAAGCTTATCCGTTCGACGCTCTGGTGAAGCAGAATTTGATATTGGATGATGTGGGTGGCGTGCCAATTTTTATTGTTCTTGGCGACGATAAGAGATCTGTCCGTGCCTTCGAAAGCTCAATTGATGGCCGCAAGTTGGAATGCAACTGGAGGGCAGCTTAACGGCCGGCAACTGAAGCAGATCGCCATCCTTAACGACTACTGGTTCGATTGGGTGTCTTACAATCCGAAGACAATTGTCTACACCCTGGGGAATCGCTAGCATGAAGTTTGTCCGTGAATCGGTTCTGTTTCGAGCATTTCGAATTTTCGCGCTGGTTTTACTCTCGGTCTGCGCTAACGCTTTCGCGCAGCAGCTGCAGACACTTACCGGCGAAATCCGCTCGCACAAAAGCTTCCACTCAAACATCCTCAAAAACAATCGTGATGTAATCGTTTACCTGCCGCCGGGCTACGACACCTCAAAGTCCCGGCGCTATTCCGTCTTTTACATGCACGACGGTCAGAATCTATTCGACGGCGCCACGTCGTTTATTCCGGGTCAGGAATGGCGCGTCGACGAAACAGCCGAACGTTTAATCGCCGCCGCCAAGATCGAATCCCTAATCGTTGTGGGTGTCTACAACACGAAAGACCGCATCGATGAATACACGCCTGCCGCGGACGCGAAGTATAAGATGGGGGGCCAGGCGGATCTTTACGGCCGGATGTTGGTAGAGGAGTTGAAGCCTTTCATCGACTCCCGGTACCGGACGAAACGCGATGCAAAGCACACCGGTTTGGCTGGTTCATCATTGGGCGGGTTGGCTTCGCTCTACCTCGCCCTTAAATACCCAAACGTCTTCGGACGCGCCGGTGTGGTATCGCCGTCGGTGTGGTTTGCCGGTAAGCAAATCGTTCACTACGTAGAATCGCTGCCTAAGAAACCAAACGTTCGCATTTGGATGGACATGGGAACAAAAGAAGGGCGAACTCCGGAAGAAGCGCAACAATCAATCGCCGACGCCAGGCTTTTGCGAGACGCACTCGTCCGGAAGGGTTGGAGACTCGGGAAGGACCTTAGCTATTTCGAAGTCGAAGGCGCGGAACATAATGAAGCCGCCTGGGCTGCACGCGTCGAAGCGATCCTGGCGTTTCTTTTTCCACGAAAGATGTAAGATAGTCGCCGTCGGCAACAAATTTTCGGAGTGCGGTGACCTGTCACCGCTTTAGTCGGTTGCGACTTGTCGCGACCATCGTTCGACCGCCGGTTAGAATTTGGGCGTCAAGTCGCCCAAGACCAAAGCGGTGACAGGTCACCGCACTCCAAACAGGAGAAAACTATGAACCATTTCAGAAGGTGCGCACTGACAGGAGTCGCCGCCCTGGCGGTCTTTTTTTCGATGACCCTCGTTGTTGCGGCACAGGAGCGTGCAGTTGTATTAACGGGTGCAGACTTAACGCGAGTGGTGCCGCCCGGATTTTACTTCCAGGGCCTGACGGCGCCCACCCAGATGCGTAATGCCGCCGCCGCGCGTTTTGGTAAAGACCGCTACGTGATCTCGGGCATGGTTGATACTTCAGGGTATGCGGCCGACGTACGGGCCACCTATGAAGGATTTCTGATCACGGATTCTGCGATTAGCATTAATGGCTCCGAACTTGGCGTTGGCGCATATGGTTTCGGTTTTAGTAAAGACGGCAAGTTGAATATTCTCGATTTGGCCGGCAGCAAAATACTCTCCGTCTCCACCACCCGGGACAGTCAATTGAAGCGCCCGCGTCCGCTGATGATGACCAGCGCAGACGACGGGATTCGACTCTACGCAGGCAAGGAATACGTAGTCATCGCTGCGAAGTAAATGCTTCCGTTCCTGATACGTGGCCTTCGGTTTTGTCTCTCGCCATTGGTGGCATTTTTGTTTCTGTCACCGTTAGCAGTGATCGGTCAACAACCAAGTCCGAGTCCGAGCCCACAACGCACGGGCAAGTCTTATAGTTCGGAAACACCAAACAAAAAGCCGCCGCCACCCGCGCCGCAAGCGCAGTCGCCCATTACCTTCAGCGACATTACGACTTCCACAAATATCAACTTCAGAAGGACGCCGTCCTTTACCTCAGTAAAGTATTTGCTCGAGGCGGTAGGCGGCGGCGTTGGCATGCTTGACTATGACAACGACGGTCGCCTGGATTTGTTTTTTACCAACGGCGCGGCTTTGAAGGATCCGATGCCGAAAACAGAAATGCCTGACAAGCACGACCCGAAATACTGGAATCGGCTTTACCACCAAAAGCCCGATGGCACTTTTGAAGATGTCACGGAAGCCGCGGGACTTAAGGGCAGCGGTTTTAGCCTCGGGGTGGCCGCCGCTGACTATGACAACGACGCCTACACCGATTTATTTGTCACCGGTTACGGCGGCAATTTTCTCTATCACAATAATGGCAACGGTACGTTTACCGATGTCACAAAGAAGGCCGGCGTTGGTGGGGCTGGGTGGTCAACCAGCGCTGCATGGATTGATTACGACCGCGACGGCCGGCTCGACCTTTTTGTGGGTCGCTATGTTGAATGGGATTTCGAGTCCGGCTCTCTCTATTGCGGCGATGCTCGGCCCGGCTATCGAGCCTTTTGCCATCCGGATAATTTCAAGGGCGCTACGAACATTCTTTATCACCAGCGGGCAGATGGCTCGTTTGAAGATGTAAGCGCGAAGTCAGGGATTGAACAGCCGGGCGGAAAGGCCCTGGGAGTTGCCCTGGGTGATTTTGACAACGACGGCTTCATGGATATCTTCGTCGCCAACGACAGCGTGCGCCAGTCGCTCTATCACAACAAAGGCGATGGAACGTTTGAAGACATCGCCGTTTGGATATCTCGATGTCTTCATCACCACACTCTCTAATGAAACGTATCCGCTCTATCACAATGATCGGGATCTGAGTTTTACCTACGCCACCAACTCCACCGGAGTGGGCCAGATAACGCTGCTCAATTCCGGATGGGGGACAAACTTTATCGATGTCAACAATGACGGCCTGCGCGATCTCTTCGTTGCGCAAGGCCATGTGCTTGATACCATCGAGAAGACAAATCCCTATTTGAAATACAAACAGACGCCGTTGTTGATGCTCAACACAGGCAAGGGTTTTGTGAATATATCGGGTACAGCGGGGCCGGCTTTTAGTAATTCATTAGCCGGGCGCGGCGCAGCATTTGGCGATTTGAACAACGATGGGCTAACTGACGTGGTGGTCGCGACTCTCGATGGTGCGCCGGTGGTGCTCAGAAACGACGGAACTAAGACTGGTGCGAAGAATCACTGGCTGGGTTTGTCGCTGGTTGGATCAAAATCCAACCGCAATGGAATTGGCGCGCGCATCGCCGTCACCGATAGCGCCGGCAAGAAACAAGTATTTGACGCGACCACGTCCGGCAGTTACCTGGCGTCGAATGACCCGCGAATTGTTGTGGGGCTGGGAGCAGCCGCGCGGGTGCGAAAAGTTGAAGTGAGCTGGCCGAGCGGAATTGTTCAGGTGGTTACCGAGCCGCAACTCGATCGATACCTGGTCATTACCGAAGAGAAGTAGTCTGCATGCACTTCAGGTCAACCTCTTCCCTGGGACCGCGGGCGTCCCGCCCGCAAATGATTCGTCAGCAGGATTGATGTGTGGCCAAAGGCAGCTCGCGCGGGCGCGCTCGTTTGCGGGCGGGACGCCCGCGGTCCCAGGGAAGAGGTTGACATTGATCAAGCGGGCCGCTTATTTTCGGTCGAGTTCTACTTGAACTCTCCCGTCAACCACCGATTCACGTTCGATCTGAATAATTGCTGGTGAAAATGTCTTTGAAAAAGCCTCGCGGTGTATTGCAGTTTCGATCAGTCATCCGGCCCTTCTTATTGGCCTCCTTTTCCATCTTCGTTATCGCTCAAACTCCGCCGCAGAAGCCCGCGCCACAAGGGGGCGGTGTCTCCACCGGAACTCCGGTGAACTATTCGTCGCGCCGTACTGCCGGGGTCACGGATCCGAAAGCCCCAATCGTATTCGAGGATGTAACTGACAAAACAGTGCTCGCAAACTTCAAACATCGTTCCGGCAGTCCGGAAAAGAATTACATTTTTGAAACTACGTCCGGCGGCGTAGCGATCTTTGATTATGACGGAGATGGACGTCCGGACATTTATTTGGTTAACGGTTCGACTGTGGCAGCGCTCGAGGGAAAAGAGAAGCCGCCCCGGGCCGCGCTCTACCGCAATCTCGGTGACTGGAAATTCGAAGATGTGACTGCCAAAGCGGGGGTCGGAAACGACCGTTGGGGATGCGGAGTAGCTGTGGGTGACTACGATAACGATGGCCACCCGGACATGTATGTTACCAATTTCGGAGTGTCACGACTTTACCACAACAACGGCAACGGATCATTTTCCGACGTCGCTGAAAAACTCGGCGTCGCCCGCAAAGGTTGGAGCACCGGGGCGAGTTGGGGTGATTACGACGGCGATGGCAAGCTCGATCTCTTTGTCCCAGGTTACGCGGAGATCGATCTGAATAATTTGCCTCCCAGTCCGAGCGAGGCAGGGAAGCCGGGTGGCGTTGGTCTTAACTTCTGCCAGTTTCGCGGTGTAGTGGTGATGTGTGGACCGCGTGGCCTGCCGGGAGAAGGAGACACGCTCTATCATCAAAAGGCTGATGGTAGTTTTGAGGATGTGAGTGCGAAAGCCGGAGCAAGTGATCCGCAGAAGTATTACGGCTTTAGTTCAGCGTTCATTCATGCAGACGATGACAAGCTGCTTGATTTAATAGTTGTTAACGACTCGACGCCGAAGCAGCTCTACATAAACAAAGGTGACGGAACGTTTGACGAGATTGGTTACCCGTCAGGCGTCGCTCTGAATGAGAACGGACGCGAACAGGCGGGCATGGGTTTAGCCATCGGAGATTATGACAACGACGGCAGGGTAGATTTCCACATCACGAATTTTTCGGACGACTCCAACGTTCTGTATCACAACGATGGTGAAGGGAATTTTACCGATGTAACCTTTCAAGCCGGCCTTGGTGAACCCACTATTCCGTTCCTCGGTTGGGGCACGAGTTTCATCGACTATGACAACGACGCGTGGCTGGATCTATTCGTTGTAAACGGACATGTCTACCCGGCGGTGGATGCCAACCAGTGGGGAACTAGTTTTGCCGAGCAGGCGCTGCTGTTCCACAATCTTAAGAACGGAAAATTTGAACGAATAGGCGCGGCTCCGGGTAGTGCGCTGGCGACCTCCTGGTCCAGCCGCGGGCTGGCGGTGGGCGACCTGGATGCCGATGGCCGCCTTGACCTGGTTATCAATAACATTGACGCTAAACCGGCAGTCTTGCGGAATGTCGCTGCGTCCACCGGACATTGGTTAAATTTGCGGCTCGTTGGAAATCCCGAGAAGAAAACTCCAAGGGACGCGGTCGGCAGTGTTGCCTACTTGACTACTGGTAAGATTAGACAAAGACTCGATCTCGTTAGTGGTGCGGTTTATTGTTCACAGAATGACCTGACGCTGCATTTCGGACTGGGCGCTGCGACGAAGGTAGATAAACTGGAAATCCAGTGGGCCAATGGAAGCGTCGAAACTTTTGACGTCCCGGCAATTGATAAAAGCGTAACCATCATTCAAGGGAAGGGCGCCGGCAATTAGAAGCAACACCGGCTTCGACCCCAGAGGGAACAATGGCTCTTTTCCGACCGGAGCTTTGAAACCTTGCGACGACTTGATCTAAAAAAAACACAGGCCGCCCGCCTCAATACAATCCGCGATATAAATCGGCAGATCGTTTTGAATTACATCCGCGAGCGTGAGCCAATTTCGCGGGCTGAAATTGCGCGCGAGACTGACTTGCAGCGCTCAACCATCTCGGCAATCGTCGAAGCGTTGGTGACTGAAGGTATGGTTGAAGAGGTCGGTGAGGGCGAATCAACCGGAGGCCGCAGGCCGACTCTGTTGCGACTGAGAACGAAAGAGGCAATCGCTATTGGGGTGGCCATCACGCCGACTTGCACAACAGTGGCGACGAGCGATCTGGCCGGCCGAATAGTAGAGCAAGAAGAGTTTCTGACAGATCCCGATCCTGACAAAACCGTACAGCAAGTAATTGCTCTGGTTCGGGAATTCTCTTTCAAGAACAAAGGTTCGATCGAAGCAGTCGGCGTCAGTCTACCGGGACTGGTTGATCCCTCGACCGGGACCGCCGTTTACGTTCCCTATTTCAAATGGCGGGATATTCCTATCGCCAAAACCATTTCCACGGCGTTTGGCCTGCCTGTAATCATCGACAACGACGCCAATTCCGTAGCGCTGGCCGAACTTTGGTTTGGTCGTCCGGAGGTAAGCGATGCCAGGGACTTTATCCTGGTGCTGGTCGCGGAGGGCGTAGGCACAGGTATTATTTTTGATGGTCAGGTTTACCGCGGACAGCGAGGGGCAGCGGGCGAGTTTGGGCATATGGTCATCGGAGCGAACGCGCCAGTTCCGTGCTCATGCGGCAACCGAGATTGCTGGGAAGCCTTTTCATCCGAGGGAGCTGCCAAGGCTCGTTACCTCAAATTGTCCGGGGAAGAGAAGGCGGCGTCATTTGGTTTTCGCGAACTAGTGGATCGAGCGCTCGGCGGCGAGCCAAACGCCAGAGCGGCGCTGATCGAGACAGCTCACTATCTCGGTATCGGAATCTCAAACCTGGTAGTTGGTTTCAGTCCTGAGGCTGTCGTCGTCGGTGGCGAGATGGCGCGCGCCTGGTCATTGGTTGAGAGTGCGCTCACAGAAACGATCGAGCACAGCGTTCGCCGCGGACTGCCCTCGGCAAGAATCTTGCCGTCTACTCTGGGAGAGAAGCCGACTTTGAGAGGGGCGCTTAGCCTGGTGCTGGCGAGCAAGTTTGCTGCTGCATTCGCGGCTTAGACGTCGCCTTTTCAGCTTTTGCTGGTTCGCGCGCGGAAACCGATGTTTATTGACCTGTTAAATATCTTGCCAATGGACTCGAAAAACAGTTGACAGGCCTTATAAACTATATTAAATACTTCGTTGGTTTAAACAACAAACTGTCAAACAGCTTTTCATTCGGACAGTTCATTTCTCTTTCTGGTTAGCTTTTTCGTTCGGAAACGCATTCACTGAGCCAAGCGTCCGCAACAGCGCTTTGGCCCTTATCTACAGTAAGAATCTAAAAGGACAGCCATTTATGCCTGGAAACAGGTATGAGTGCTCCTTCATCTCCTTCTTGACGGCACGTGAGGACCAAACCATGACAAAGCCACGACACGCGGCGCGATTCATCTCCCTGGGCTTGATGATCTTAGCATTCTGTATCCCGGCCCTGGCCCAGAGTAATAAAGGCACGGTTGTTGGAACCGTCAAAGATCCAAACGACGCGCTGGTTACTACCGCCAAAGTGACGGTCACAAGTATTGCTACCAAAGAGACTCGCGAGGCTACTACCGGCTCTGACGGTACTTATGTCGTTTCGAATCTTGAGCCCGGTCGATACACTGTGACTGTTGCGGCTCCTGGTTTCCAAAACGTTGTCTTTGAAGAAGTCGTGGTTGAGACGAATGCGCGCCTGCCGCTCGATGTAAAGTTTACGGCTATCACCGGCGGCGCTGGATCAGTAACCGTGACCGCAGACGACGTGCCGATAACTGAGAGTGAGACCAGCGTGCGGGGCGATGTGATCACAGGTAAACAAGTTACCGATCTGCCAATAGCGCAACGCAACTTTACTCTGCTGGCTACGCTATCGCCCGGCGTGACGCGTCCTATCGTTGGTGTGATTGGTGGCGGCGGGAATTTCGAAGGCGGCGGCGGCAATCCTGTTGGCACCTCGACTGAGTCGACTCGCTTTCGTGAGTCTGGTGGCTCCGTGCTGGTAGTAAATGGCGCGCGCCCAACCAACAATAACTTTTCGCTCGACGGCGTAGATAACAACGAAGGAAATTTCGGACAAATCGGCATCTATCCACCACCCGATGTCGTTGCCGAATTCAAAATCGAGACCAGTGTAGCTCCGGCTGAGGGAGGTCGGGCCGGTGGCGGCATCATCAACGTTACAACCAAGTCTGGCGGCAACCACGTGCACGGCACCTTGTATGAGTTTTACCAGGGTCGGCTCTGGAGCGCGTTAAGCCGAACAGAAAGAACCGTCCCATTACACCTGACCAATCGAAATACCCATCAATATGGCGGCACTGCAGGCGGACCGATCTTCCTGCCTCGCTTTGGCGAAGGTGGCCCATCAATCTGGGATGGACGCAACCGCTCCTTCTGGTTTGGGTACTACGAGGAACAGCGCAACGCCACACCTTCGACAACCGGCGATTTCGGCTTCGTCAGTGTACCGACAGCAAGGATGCGAGTCGGTGACTTCGGCGAGTTGATTCAGCCTGGCACCACTCAGACGTACCATACAATAAACGGAGACGTGGTTGCACCGAAAGGCACTGTCTTCTGTAAAACTGGAGTCGCCGCAGCCGCAAACGATATCCGCAACTGCGGGCAGGTTTTGTCTCCGGCAGGACTCAATGTGTTGCAGGCGTTCCCGCTCCCAACAGTGACGGGAAGAATCTTTGATAACTTCGCGACCAACCGCAAGGAAAAATACAATCGCAAAGCTTACGGTCTGCGCTTCGATCATGCCATCAGCAGTTCCGACTCCGTCTTCTTCGCTTACAGCAAAGACAACAGTTCTCGAGCGCGCGACAATAACTTCCCCATCGGCTCATCGCCTACCGGCAAGGATCTACCGTCGGGCTTCGGTGCTGGCGATGAGTTCGGTAACTCGCGTGGCGTCCGCCTCGGCGAAACGCATTCCTTCTCACCCACGGTCATCAATGAGTTGCGCGTCGGCGCGACACGCGTTGAGATTGGGATCTTCAATACCGGCGTCGGTGGCGCACTCGGCTTCGACCCGCAGATTTCAGCTAATCTCGGCATTCCCAATGCCAACACTTGTGGCGAGTGTACCGGCTCGATATTGCTCGGCATCGAGGAGCCGTTCCAGAATGGCCGCCAGAACCAACTTGAGTTTATCGGCGATGGTGGTCCTTTCTACTTCAAGTCAAATAACTTCAGCTTTGCTGACACTCTAACCTGGTCGCGTGGTTCCAGCACGTTTAAGTTTGGTGGTGACTTGCGAGTCCGTCAAAACAGTAACTTCGATGCCGGGCGCGCCGGTGCGATCAAAGGACAATATCAATACGGCACGGGTGCAGGTGGTTTCCTCGCCGGTAACTACAGCGGTATTAACATCGGGCCGCGGGACTCCGGTTCGGGCGCCGCTAACTTCCTGCTCGGCTACACTCCGGCTTTCGTTAGTCGAGGGACCCCCGGCACGCCGCCGTTCCTTTCAAACAAAGAAATTTCGTTTTTCGGGCAAGACGATTGGAAGGTCAACTCGAACCTGACGATGAATCTCGGATTGCGCTGGGACCTTTTCACGCAGCCCACCGAGCGCTTCGACAGCATGTCTAATTACAATCCTGCTAACGACACGCTCACGCGCGCTGGTGACAGCGCACCAAACGGCCGCGACCTCGTCAACAGCGATCACAACAACTTCGGGCCTTCCGCCGGCTTCGCCTGGGCCGGATTTAAGAACGATAAGACGGTCGTCATTCGCGGCGGTTACGCAATCAAGTATTCGGTGGACACTCCGGGAATTCCGGGTATCCTTCAGGCCAACCCGCCCAGCGGAGCTGGCTATAATTGCAATCTTCAACAATATGGAACGGCGAATTGTCCGCAGCTTCCGGCCAATTTTAGTCTGGACAACGGCATTCCTTTTCCGCTGGTTAACAATACCATCGCGCCGGGCTCCACGTTCGCGGCGCCATCCGGCGCTCCTCTGGTGTATGTGAACCCAAACATCCACAACGAAATGTTCCACCAGTACAATCTGACGGGCCAGTGGGAATTCCGTCCCAGTTGGCTGGCCGAAGTAGGCTTTGTCGGCAGTCGCGGTCGCAACTTGCTGCTGGTTAAAAATATCGGCAACTCTCCAGGAGGCTTCCCGGGTTCGCGTCAGGTGACGACGCACGGCACGGTTCAGACCGTTGAGTACTCCGGCACCTCCTCGTACGACAGTCTTCAGACCAAGATCGAGAAGCGTTACAACAAGGGCCTCTCGCTCATCTCGAGCTACGTTTGGTCGCACGCCATTGATAATTCACCGGGGAACTTCTGCACCGGCGGTACCGGTCCGAGTACTTGCGGTTTCGCGAATCCGTTGCGACCCGAACTTGATAAGGCGAGTTCTGATTTCGACGTTCGTCATCGGCTCAGCTTTGCTGCGGTGTGGGATCTACCTTTTGGCACAGGTAGGAGGTACGGCACCGACATGCCGCGAGCTGCAGACCTTATTGTAGGCGGCTGGCAACTGAACACAAACATTAACATCCAAAGCGGTCCGCCGTTTTCAGTTCTGGCAAACGGTCAGCGCGTAGACGTGGTTGGCAGCGCCGCTGCTTGCACAACTGGAACTGCCAAGACTTTCCAGGGCCTCGTACTCTGTCCGGCTCGCACACCTGTGTTTGCCAGCGATCCCGGTGGGCCGAAGTTTGGCAACCTTGGTCGGAACGTTTTCCGTGGCGCCCGCCAGGAATATGTGAATGCTTCGATTTTCAAGAACCTTCACATTGCTGAAAGCGTGACCGCGCAATTCCGGCTGCAGGCCTATAACCTATTTAATCATTTGAACGGGTTCCGTCCGGTCAACAACTTGAACAGCTCCGATTTCGGACAAGACACAGCTGAGCAACGTCGCCGGCAACTCGAATTTGGGTTCAGGTTAATCTTCTAAAGTAGACCGTCCAGTCTCCCGGGTGCCAAACTGTGGCGGGCGTCTCCTTCGGTGGACGCTCGCCACTTTGATTATTTGTTTTAATCCCAGTCAGGGCCCGTCGCCGGCGAGCTTGAAGTTGGTTTTGAAAGCAGCTAATTTTGCCGAATTGTCGGACGGTTTCACTCCCCCAGCATTCGCAACGTTTCTCGACTGCGCGTTAACGGCAATCGCGCAAACCCTGCTTGTCGGAAATTAAAGATGAGCGCGAGCGTACGAAAGTTGAGCCTGAACAAGTTGGTTGTCGCGCTCAGCCTTGCCGGCACGCTCCTGGTTGTCGCTTCCCTAAACGCCTTGGGGCTGCAGAACGACTACGTGCCCGCCGTGCAGGTAACCGAAATGATTGCGCAGGTGCGGGCAACATCAGCTGCCCAAGCGCCGACGGCTGGCGCATTCCAGTTGGGACGTCGACTTCTTATCGAAGCGCGTTATAGAGAGGCCTACGAGTTGTTTACAGCGCTTCTTGAAAAATGGCCACGAGAGCCCGAGGCCCTTTACGGTGCTGCGTTGTCTTCTTTTAACCTCGGCCAGCCGGCAGAGGCGGAGCCACTCGCTCGCGCGGCTACTGAAGCTTATCTGGCAGGAGTAGGCGGTCAGCCCGGCACAAATTCAGGATTGCCGAATCAGATAATTCGGGGCACTGACGCGATCGTGTTGCTCGCGGTAATTCAGGGTGCGCGCGGTGAAGATACTGAAGCTTTGAAGAGCGCCAGGCGCGCAGTCGCACTTGCCCCCGAACATTTCGACGCGCAGTTTATTCTCGGCAGAGCTTCATATGGAGTTGGAGATTCCGCGACGGCCGTCGGAGCGTTTCGCGCCGCTCTGAAGCTCAAACCAGACGATGCCCGCTCACTATTTTTTCTGGCCACCGCGCTTGAGAGTGCGGGCAATACAGATGCTGCGCTGGACGCGTATCGCGATCTCGTCCGGCGACAACCGCAGGCTGCGGAGGGTCACCTCGGTTTGGGCGTGCTCTTGACTAAGCGTGGAGGGGCAGACGCCAGGAAGGGCATTGAGGAATTGCGGACCGCGGTGCGCATCGATCCGAATCAATACGAAGCGCAAGTGACTTTAGGACGAGCATTGCTAACCGAAAAACTCGCGACTGAATCGGTGGAACATTTAAAGCGCGCCGCTGAATTAGCACCGAATAATCCCGAGCCGCATTATCAACTTGCGCTCGCGTACCGGAGGTTAGGCTTAAACGACAAGTCAGCGGCT